>Ga0181539_1003922_pt1 | contig 13187 bp, 1 predicted proteins | sample PEATcosm2014_Bin_46_FD_119767 | JGI IMG/M metagenome (GOLD analysis project Ga0181539, IMG submission 119767) | Peatland microbial communities from MTU Mesocosm Facility, Houghton, MI, USA - PEATcosm2014_Bin23_60_metaG | ecosystem: Environmental > Terrestrial > Soil > Wetlands > Peat | place... | reverse complement strand
TGTTCCCTCGTTGACGAACGGGGTGGAACTGCACGACTGAAAAATCGAATTGTCCGCCGCCAACCGCACTGTCCCCGTTGGCAGGTTAATCAACGTGGCCGGGGAGTTCCCGCATTGGTTAAGTTGGAGATTTCCGCTGACCAGTTCCACCGTCCCGCCATTGGTGATAATCCCATACAAATTGTAGGTGGAGCCGCTCGCGCCGGCCAGAATCAGGGTGCTATCGGTGGGTATGGTCAGGATGCAGTCGGGGTTAATTGCACCACCCGTCCAGGTCAGCAAACCGTTGAGCACTACGGTGCCGGACAATCCCCCTCCCACCAGAACCAGATTGGAACCGATCAAGCTGCCGTTTAGAGTTGTGGTGTTTGCGTCTAGCACGATCTGGCCCGCGCCAATAAACACACTGCCGTCGTTCAGCCAGGAGTTGCCGTAAATGCCGAGGGTCCCCGTGTTGACTTCCACCGTGCCGCTATTGTCGAAATACATGTAAATCCCGCTCGTATTGGTCCCGCCCGATTTCACCAGTGTTCCCTCGTTGACGAACGGGGTGGAACTGCACGACTGAAAAATCGAATTGTCCGCCGCCAACCGCACTGTCCCCGTTGGCAGGTTAATCAACGTGGCCGGCGAGTTCCCGCATTGGTTAAGTTGGAGATTTCCGCTGACCAGTTCCACCGTCCCGCTATTGGTGATAATCCCATACAAATTGTAGGCGGAGCCGCTCGCGCCGGCCAGAATCAGGGTGCTATCGGAGGGTATGGTCAGGACGCAGTCGGGGTTAATTGCCCCACCCGTCCAGGTCAGCAAACCGTTGAGCACTACGGTGCCGGACAACCCCGCCCCCGTCAGAACCAAATTGGAACTGGTAAGGTTGCCGCTTAGGACTGCTGTATTGGCGTTTAGCGTGGTCTGGCCCGCGCCAATAAACACACTGCCGTCGCTCAATGTGGAATTATAGTAAATGCCGAGGGTCCCCGTGTTGACTTCCACCGTGCCGCTATTGTTGAAAATCGTGGAAATGCCGCTCATACCGGTTCCGCCCGATTTCACCAGTGTTCCCTCGTTGACAAACGGGGTGGGACTGCACGCTTGGACAATCGAAACGTCCGCTGTCAGCTCCACGACCCCCGCTGGAAGGTTGACGAATGTGGCCGGGGAGTTCCCGCATTGGTTAAGTTGAAGATCTCCGCTGACCAGTTGCACCGTGCCGCTATTGGTGATAATTCCATACAAATTGTAGGCAGAGCCGCTCGCGCCAGCCAGCACTAGCACGCCATTGCTGGCGACGGTCAGGACGCAGGAGGCGTTGATTTGCCCGCCGGTCCAATCCAGCAGGCCGCTCACGGTCAGCAACCCGCCGCCGGCCAAGCCGCCGCCAGCGCTCAAGGCCAGGATGCCGTTGTTGGTCACAATGCTGGCGCTGTTCAGCGTCAGCCAGTACCCCGCCGTCAAAAGCGTCTGTTGTCCCCCGCCACTGCCCAGCGTCAGACTGTTGACCGTGGGGCTGGTGTCCAAGGTCACGGTATAGATTCCGATGTTGGTGATGAACGCGTCGTCGGAGCTGCCGGGAACCTGGTTCGGGCTCCAGTTGGCGGGGGCGCTCCAGTTGCCGCCGCCGGCGTTCGTCCAGGTGATGGCCGCCCCATGGCTCGCCCGGCTGGAAACCAATAAACTCGTGACAAACAACAAGGTTCCCAGCCAGCGAACTCGGCCGCGGCCTTTGGGCCGGCCTCTGGAATCAAACGGCGGCGGCGCGATATCCGGCTCGGGAAGCAATTGATGGGAAAGTAGTTGTGAGAGCTGGTTGACGAAGGATTTCATAATGCACGCTTGCGTTGACTGTGTCATGTTTGGTTTTCACAACGGCCGGAACAGATAATTGATTTACGACCCGACCCCGGCGTTCCATCTGCCAATGGATGGCCAAAGCAAAGACGGTCACGTCAACGCCTGTTCCCGCGTTGACAAGACCGCCACTTAGAAGAGTGCGCGCAGTATAGTGATGAGCCGCGGGAAAAGCAAGCGGCAATTCTATTCAGTTTTGGGTCTTGCCCGCTCGGGCGGCGGTCGTGGCTGGAGATCCATGGCGGTTGGCGGAATGAACTCGATGACACCCGGCTTGGTCCGTATTTCTCCGCAATCCGAAGTCCTCATCCTTAACGAAAACCACCTGGCTTGGAGGAGCCGAGTTGATGACTGACGCTATTCGTACACTAATCGTCAATCCAGTTGGCGTAATCGTAAACTCGAACAGGTGGCAGCGTTCTTGGAATCGTCCGGCAAATCCGGGGATTTGTCTGATTCATGAAACGGCCCGGCACAACGATGAGCGACGTGACTCCCGCATTCCAACAATACTCATCAGACTCCGCTCAAGCTCCACTGTCGCCCCGAAAACACGGCACAATCTGCTCCTGGGCCTTCGCCAAAATACAGTACTATGCAGTACACTTTTCCAAATAATATGAGGCCGGTCTGCCCATTTGAATCAGAAGGCGAGAAATTGCAAACAACCAATAAAATCAGGCACTTAAAGCGCTTTTGCTGATTTTGTCAGAAATAGCTCAACAGGTTGTTGAACTATTTCGTGCGCCGGCCAGCGCCGGTTGCTCCTGCTCCGGTGCGGCCAAAATGCCCGCGCTGCGGTAGCGCCATGATGTCCTTGCGCTGAAGTTTTTCCTGCAAGTGCCATGATGGCAGCGGCGGCGGCGCAATTCACACCAACCTCGAAGCCCTTGATGCAGGGATTGAGCCGTCATGGCGCTGCGCATGGTTAGTGGTCGAGGCCAGTGTCGTTGCCCTGATGCTCGCCTTTCGGGACGTTGCCGCGCTTCCGGTCGTTGTCGCCCAGTTCGTCGTCAACGGTGCGATGTTCCTGTTCTTGTTCCAAGCGCTGCCGGGCGGCAGGTCGCTCCCGGTGCCGGAACATGGAAGCCGTGATAGTGGTTACTGTCAGGGCGGAGCGGAGGCACGGCTGCGGCGTCGCCGTCGTAAAAACTACAGGCACATGGTTTTTGTTTCCATAATGTGTCAACCATAGGAAATCCAATAACAATTTGTAACAACCACACTATAAGGATGTTACGTCGCAATCGAGCTTTGGCCGGCACGACCTTCAAGAGCGCATTTCGACACGCTTACTGTCGGCAACTTTCCAAACGCCAAAAGCTGACGCCAGCGGTCGTTGCCGACTGATTTTACCCCCGGATTTTCGAGCGCGCCGGCCATGTCCCAACAGAAATTTGCCGCAGGCGAAACATCCGGAGAGTCATTCGCTACGGCGGGTCGAGTGTGAAGACTCCGCTCTGATCGGTGCCGAGAAAATAGCCTTGCGCGTTGGTCTGGCCTGGCCGTTGGGTGATGACGCCGTTGACTTTGATCGTCTCCTTCGGGTTGGCTGGATTGGCGAAGCTGCCGGTGATCACACCCGTGCTCTTTTGGACTGTCAGTTTGAGTTTGTTGGTCTCGTCCGTTTTGTTGGTGAGAGTGATCTGATCGGTGGTTGAAATCGTGACACCATTGGTGATCGCAAATGGCAGATCACCTCCTTCCAAAGTCGCGGTCATGTCGGCTGGCAACGTTTCGCTCGGCATGAAAAACCATCCTGTGAGGGTCCTTTCCTGATTGGTAAATCCGGAACGATAGACGGCGCCTTTGCTCGAATTGGTGGCATTGATCCAGCTTGCGAAGGGAGCGGAAATAATGGTGTGGTTGGTGAAAATGTTCCAGCCCCACAATGAGCCTTCGTTGCCATAAAGCGGGACATAGAACGGCCAATAGCCGTCCTTGGACAGGACGCTGGTCATCGGGGTCACTGTGGTCCCGTCGGCCAGACTCCCGGAGAAGGCGATGCCGCCGGATGCAGTCACGGACACGGTCAGGTAGCCGGGGCCATACGGGCCTGCCGTTGGCTCATTCGTGCCGGGGATGATCAAGGTGTATTGGCCTTCGTAGTTGGTTGTCTTTTGTTCGAGGTCCGCGATCACCTGGGCGTCAAAACTGCCGTCGGTGACAGAGCCGCTGATCATCTGCTCGACAAAATCCAGTTGCAAGGTGTTGGTCAAGGTGCTCAGGCCCTTGCGCGGCGTGGAGAAGCTGGCGAAGCCCGCCGGGTCAAATTGTCCACTCAACGGCAGCGTGCCGGACCCGATGGTCAGTTTGCCGGACAGAGCGCCGGTGCTGGTGACGGTGAACTTGAACGCCCCGGAATTGGTCTGCCGGCGCGGGACGTTGGTCGGAGCGAACAGCCCGAGGTAGGTTCCTTTGGCAGCCAGGAAGACATTGGTGACGAAATTGGCCTGCAGGGTCAGATTGGACTGCATGGCAAACTTGAGCACCGGAGTGTTGGAGACAAAGTTGGTGCTGCCGCTGGCCACCCAACTGGAGAACAGCCAATTCCTGCCCGGCGTGGCGGTCAGGGTGTAGTTGGTCTTGATCGCCAGCAATTTGCCGCCGTCATTGGGGGTGACGGCGCCCAAACCGTTTGTTTTCAAGTCCAAAACGGCGCTGGGAATGTAGTTGAAGGCGACCTTAGTGATGGAGGAGGCGTTGCTGCCCGCGTCCACAGCGTAGGCTCTGATGGTATTGGCCCCAGGGTTGAGAATGACGCCGGCAGTCCAATCGCTCCAAGAGTTGCCGGGTGTGGCAAGCGTCCAACTTGCGTCGTTGGTTTCGTTCAATTGATAATAGACCGACTCCACGGCCACGTGTTCCTTGGCGGGCAGGGTATCCTTGGCGTCGCCGGTGACGGTGAAACCCGCGTTGGTCAGGCTCAGTTTTTGGCCGGGTTTAGGCGAGGTGATGGTCAAGGTGACATCCTTCACCTTTTGCGTCGTGTAAACGCCGGAATTTGTCGTGGTCGCTCCACCGGTGATGGTGACCATTTGATTCGATGGAGTGCTCCATCCGTAGATCACTTTAAAAGCCAGCGTGTGGTTGGTTTCCACTGACAATCCGGAAACTACGGCGCCATTGGTTTGCCAGGCTCCGCCATCGACTTGCCACTCAGCCCCTGCCGTAACCGCATTGGCAGGCGTAATGGTGACTTGCAACGAACCGGGGGCCACGATCGTGCTGGCACCGGGAATGATTGGATTGGCCTCCATGTTTCCCAGTTCATCGTAAGCCACGCTGTAAAAGGCGTAGGTGTTGTTGTACGCGCCCGTAAACATGGCGGAAGTGTTCGTCGTGGACAGCCAAAGCGTCCACGGCCCGCCATCGGTCGAAACGTAAATGTTGAAGCCGGCAATGCCCGGTCCTGTTGTATCCTCACCGGACCACGAGACGTTGAAGACGGGCACTGAAAGTGGCGGCAGCGGCGTTACGGAACTGGCGGGAGGTGTGGCATCCACGGTGTTGGTGGTTATCGGAGTGTTCATCGGGGCGTTCGCGTCGAAGACAATGGTCGCCTGATTGGTGATGATCGTGCCGGTGGTCAGGCCCTGCTTTGTTTGCACAGTATAAGTCACGTACCCTTCGCCAACGCCATTTGTGGTGTCAGGCGGCAAAAATCCAGCCAGTGGATCCGTGACCAGTTGACCTGTGACCGGATCGGTGGACTGCATATACCACGTGAGGACCCCGTTGGTGGGATCGAGCGACGCGGTCACTTGAACCGGATTGGGATCGGTGGCGACGTTGACATTCGCGGAGAAAGACTGCACGCCGGGAGACACCGGAATCGTCACATTGTTGAAGCCGATGGCGCCGAGTTGGAGCGTGGACCAGTCCAGATTCGTGTTGAGGGGATCGGTTATGAGCAGCGTCTGGACCGGGGCAGTTGCCGTTGGTTGGTTCTGGAAGTCAACCGTGTAGTAGATCTGCTGGCCCGGCCGGACGAATCCATTCGGACCCACCCCAGTCGCAAGTTTATCATTGGGATCATGGGTCGTGTCATCGCCGCTGCCGCCTGACGGGCCAGTGATGGTGTCGGGAATGCTCGTTGCATTTGGCTGCTGGGGCGGACAATTGTCGCAATCGTCATTGGCGGCGTCCACCGCGTCATCCGCATTGGTCATGTCCTCAAGAGCTCTCTCGTAGTTCAACTGCGCATCAAAAAGATTGTTCTGATCATTGGAATACTCGTCAGTAAAACCGCACCACGTATTCGCTTGATCAACAGCGGTGCAGATGATGCCCTCCGGATTGCCCGGCTCGAACGTGTCGGTGGCTTCCTCCTCATCAACAAGATCCTTTTGGGCCTTGTCCAGCGCCGCTTGGTTTGCCGCGGCGGCCCCCACCCAATCCGGCACATTCATGTTTCCAAGTTTCTGGCCAATGTCACTTATGGCCTGGTCGATAGCGCTGGGGTCGCCCGGGTACTGCCCTTCCACTCCCAGTACCGTGACGGCTCTCTTGGCGGCCTGGACCTGCGGAGTGGCCAGGGTCTTGATCAGTGAGGCGGTGCTCTGGGTCAGGTTCTGCGCGCCGGTCCCCGCGGAGAGGCTGCCGGTCGCCTTCTGCATGGCGCTGGCCAGGGCGTTTTGCATCTGTACAAAGGCCTGGATATCTTGGGGCTTGCCCGATTTGAGAATGGTTCCGGACGCCTTTTGCTCGGCGGCGGTCAAGGCCGTCTCGAGCTGCTGGAGGACTTGGAGATCATTGGCGTAGCCTTTGCTCCGCACGGCGGCGGCGGCGTTTTGGAGAGTCGTCATCACGGCCGTTTGCATGGTTTGGAAGGCCTGGATGTCCGCCGTGTTGCCCTGTGTTTGAATGGCGGATTGGGCCGTTTGCAACGCCGCCAAAACTGCGGCCTGGAATTGCTGAAAAATGGCCTGGTCGTTGGCTATGTTCCCGGTCTGGATGGCGTTGCTGAGATTCTGGGTGGCGCCGGCGATCGCATTCTGCAACTGCTGCACGGCCTGCGTGTCGTTGGTGTTGCCTCCTCCGCTAATGGCCGCGGCCGCGTTGGTCACGGTGTTGGCGATGGCGTTCTGAAGCTGCTGGATGGTTTGCGTGTCGTTGGCATATGCGCCGCCGTGAAAGGCATCCTGGGCCGCCTGCAAGGCGGTCTCCACATCGTCCTCAAAGTCACTCGCCGCCTCGATGTCGTTGGCATCACCGCCGGAGTCAATGGTGCTTATCGGCCCGTCCAAACCATTGGTTATGTCCGTGCCTGTGTCGTCCATGAGGGAAGAATCGTCCGTTTGCGGGCCAAAATCCGGGCCAGACTGGTAATTGCCATATTTGCTCTCAAAATTGTTATAAGCGACTTTGTAAGCTTTGGCGGCAAAGGCCAGGTTGATGTATGCATTGAGGGCATCCTGGTGAGCGTTTGTTGCGCAGTCACAATCTGCGTCGGCTGGGAACAGGTCCTGGAACAGATAGTTAGGGGAGTAGGGGCTGTAGGAATTCACCAAGTCATCCGGCAGCGCTGCGTTGACGAGCGTATCTTGTATATCGTCCGCCCATGCTTCCGCCGATGTGGCGGCCGTGTCCGGGTCTTCGTCCATATCCTCGTCAGCATCGTCGTCCCCCGTCGCCCCTTGGATCATCACGTGATCCAGCGTTTGGGAGTTCCCGGCGACGAGCGTAACGCCCGTTCCAAAATCATCGGGATTGGAGTCATCCCATACTGTATAGTGGCCGGGCGGCAATTGGCTGGTGGACCAGGAGCCGTTGGTGTCTGTTATAAAGGTCCCCACCACTCCCGTTTCATCGTCCCAGATTTCCACTATACTGTCTGGCACCGGATCACCATATTCGTCGGTCAGAGTGCCACCAAGGGACGTGTTGGTGGGCGGCAGTGCGACGTTAATCGGCGGGTATGGCGGCTGGTCGAGCGTCACGGGCTGTTGAAAGATTTGATGCGAGTCGTCGGCGATCTGGACATCGTACGTGCCCGCTCCCAAGTCAATCGCGGTCACGCTCCCGGTCACTTTCGTCACGGCCGTCGCCATCACAATGTGCGTCGTCGGATCAATGAAATACATGATGGCGCCATTGACCGGCAGGAGGGTCGTGCCGTCCACCACCGACCCTTGCACCGCGCCCCCGGGGGGCAGAGCAAACGACTCGTTGGTGCTCGTGGTCAGAGGGACCGCCAGCAACAGCCGGGCATATCCCGTGGCGTGGAGGAGCAACTCGTAGGCCCCCGGCGTCAAGCCGCTAAAACTGTATTGACCGTTGCTTTGCGAGAGCGAGTTGAAGACCAGGGGCGCAGTGCGGCCGCCCGGCGGGATCAACTCCAGCGACGCCCCCGCCAACGGGTTGCCAAATTGATCGGTGATGGCGCCGCTCAATGTTATGGGGCCAAAGATCAGCGGCGGCGCGAACACCGTGGCATTGCCGCTGATGGACACCGAATTGCTCGGGGAGATGCCGTTGGTCGTTCCTGCCGTAAGATAATAAGTCCCCGGCGACACGTTGCGAAAATGATAGACGCCGCTGCTGTCGGAGACGGAAGTCGTGACCAGGTTTCCACTGACGGCCCCCAGGGTGACAGCCGCGCCGGGAACCGGGGTAAGTCCGCCGGAAGCCAGCACCTGGCCCATGATCCCGGGGCCGGAGAGCGTGGTGCTGACCGTTGCCTGCTTGTTGGATGAAGAAAGGGTAACGGTTGTAGTGGCCGTTCCGCCGCCATTGCCAACCGCCACCTGGTAAGTGCCGTTGGACAGCCCGCCCAACGAGTAATCGCCATTGCTGTCTGTGACTACCGCAATTGAGAAGCCCTGTCCAAGACTGTTGGTGCCATAGAGGTTGACCGTCAGGCCCGCCACCGGCGCGTTGGAACCATCCGTGATCTGCCCGGCAATGCTGTCGAGGGTGGTCAGGATGGAATTATTGGTGACCGTCATTCCTGACACAACGGTGATGGCGTTGCTCGCCGCTTGGAACCCGGCCGCGCCGCTCAACAGAGCGTAATCCCCCGCCGCCAGCCCGCTGAATGTCGCCGCGCCGTTGGTATCGCTGTAATTCTGGGCGATAATGGTTCCATATTGCATGAGGGTGAAAGTTCCATTGGCGATCGGCAGCGACTGTTGGTTCTGCAGGGTGGCGCTAATAGTTCCGCCCGCCGCCAGCGCAATGACGCCCACATTGGTGTTCTGGCCCGTTGCCAGGTCAATGATATTGATGTACGGGGCAAACCCGGGCGCGGACACCACAAAGGTATATTGACCCGCGCTCTCGCCGTTGACCACAAAGTATCCATTGGAGAAGGTGGTGGCCGATGTCGGCCTGCCAAATGAATCCGTCAGCAGCACGGTCGCGTTGGTCAGGGCCGTGCCATTGCCGGTCGCCTGCCCTTCCACGACCGCCCCGGCGGCGAGGTAGAAGTTGGTGCTGAGGACCTGGCCGTTACTCACATTCAGGCCGTAGGAGTATTGTGTCTCATACTGATTGCCGCCCACGGTGAGATCGTAGGTGTCGGGCGCCAGGCCGGTCAGGGCGAACGAGCCGTTCATGCCTGTGGCGCCCGTGTAAAGGGTGCCGGTGGTCTCCGAGGTGGAGGTGACAAGCACATTAGTGAGGAACGTGGCACCGAACTGACTGAAGACCACACCGCTCAAGGCCCCGCCGGGTTGGACCACGACCGCCACCCCTGTCACGGGACCGTTCGTCGGCACCGTTACGGTCACGGGATTCTCCAGCCAGTAGCCGGGCACTTTTACCCCGAAGGCGCCGCTGCTCAAATTCAGGATGCGGAAGGTCCCGTCGGGATTGCTTTGGTCCGCGCCCGTCTGGGCATTGGTGCTGGACAGATATACGAACGCGTGTGCCAGCGGATGATTGGTATCGCTCAGGTACAGGGTTCCGGCAACACTGGTCTGAGCCTGTTCCAGACTGTCGTCCAGAGCGTAGGCCAGGACGTCATCATACGAATAAAAAGTCCCGACATTTTCGCCTTCCATTGTTTCCTGCGCCATAATCGTGGCGTAGTGGCCCATCAGTTTGATCAAGCCGCCCCAAGTCGGCCCCGCCGCTGCCTGGAACCCGTTCCACAGCTCCGTCCAGTCCGCGTCGCTGTAACCGGCCGGCCGGATTTGTGCGCCCATCGTGACATAATCCACCAAGTCCGTGGCCTCGGCGGTCTTGTAGTCCACTTGGAAGGGAATGGTGATGCCGGAATTGTCCAGCGCCCCGAAGGGGATGTTCCACATCTGCCCGGGCCGCAGGATGCCGGCCGGTCCCTGCATGGCTGCCCCAATCAGCAAAAGATCGCTGGTCGAGAAGCTGTCCGTCGGCAGCAGCCGCAGCCCCGCCGTATGGCCGGTGCTCACGATCAGAATCGGCGCCGCCATGTCCCCGTTGCCGATATTCCCATAAACCACCATGCCCTCAAACGGACGGCCCTGGCGATGGCCGGGCGGAAATTGCAACTGGAGCGACAACAGCGGCGACGCCGTCTCCGGCACTACCGTGACGGAGTTTGAGATCGTCGCCGTCGGGCCGTTCGGCTCGCTCACTTCCAGGCCGTAGTTGCCCGCCGCCGCGTTGCTCAAGTTGAACGTGGCGTAGGCGGTGGTGGGATCGGTCAAAGAAACGGACGTGGCTGAAAATGCGCCACCAGGTCCAACAAGTTGGTAAGTATCATTCAGTCCCAGCAAGCTGCCGAGGATCTCGATCGTGGCCGGACCGTTCGCGCCAATGTCACCGGGGCTGACGGAGTTCACAGCAAACAGGGACGGAATGGTGGCGGAGAGCATGTAGGCAACCACGGCGGCATCGAGCGACTGCGCATAGACCGTCACATAATAGTTGTCACCATTGGCATTGGCGAGGAGCAGCGAGGCATAAGGCGAATTGAACTGGCTGCTCTCGAAATCGAAATGTGACGAATCGGGGACGTAACCGTCGCCCACATACAACTCCAAGGCGCATCCCGGGGTGCTGCCCTGGACACTGATCACCGGACTGGCGCCGGTTGGCGGAGTGATCTCGAAGATACCGATCTGTCCCGCCGCCGTGAACTGGTTGGTGAGCGCCGCACCGTCCACGGTCAGCGTGGGATCGGTCAGGCTGGTGGGGGTGGCTGCCAAGGTGATGTCGTTGGTCCAGTTGACGCCCTCGAACACGTCGCCCTGGCTGTTGACCTGGACCTGCCATTGATAGTTGCCTTCCGTGCCACCGGGAACAACGACGGTGGCGCTATTGGTGCAACTCTGCCCGGGGCCAAGAGTCACCCCTTGGGCCGCCAACAGGTTAGTCACCGGCAACACATTGCCGCTGCCATCCATCGCGGCCAGCGAGATCGCGTCATGCCACGGCCCCACCGCGCTCCCTGTGCCGATGTTGGCGTCGGTCCATTGCACCATGGCCGTCTGCCCGGCGGTGACGGTGGTTGGACCGAGCACCGAGGAGACGATGAGATCAACCGGCGAGATGGCCGTCTCGACAAATTCATACGCGCCCATGTCGGGATAAACGCCGTTGGCGTTAGTGAGGCCGGTTTTGACGAGTGTGCGCGGATCGTTGTAGCACGGGTCGCCGACCATATCTGTCAGCGGCGCCACTGTGCCATCGGCCGCGTTGATGCAGGGCGAGCCGTAGTTCAGTTGGAAGTCCCCTTGCGCCTCGTTCAGGAAGTTGGGATTGACGGAAATGTTGCCGTTGGTGCCCGTCTGGTCCGGATAGGGCCAGCCTGAATTGTCATAATTTATGCCGGAGGCTGACCAGACATCATTGTACCGGAACGTCGGAACGACGCTGCCGCAGCAATCGGCAATGCCGTATTGCAAGCTGTCAGCGATAATCGTGTTGATCACACTCACCGTCCCGCCGTGGAAAAACATCCCGATGTTGTTGCCATCCAGCGTGCAGTTGACCACATATTCCTCCGCGTTGCCATCGAGGCCGGCCTGGATGCCACGCTGGCACCCCGTCACCACGCAGTTGGTGATCGCGACGGTTCCGGCCGCGTCCTGGATGCCATCGTAAAAGCCCTGGCTCAAAATCGAATCGGCAATGCTGACGACCGCGCCGTTGGCGTTGGCCGTAATCAATCCCGCGGGCAGGTTCACGCCTGCCCCGTAAGTGACCACCACATGATCAAACACCCCCGTGCCGTTGATATAAATCGAGTCCCAGTCCCCGGCGTTGGGCGTGGTGGCGACCCCGTTCGTGTCCGCTCCCACGCTCTGATCGTTGATCGAAGTGAAGACGATCGGCTGGGCGACGGTTCCTTGCGCCACCAGTGTTCCGCCGGGTTGCACCGTCAGATTGACCAATTGGTCAAATTTAACGATGGCGCCAGGGTCAATGGTCAGGGTAACACCGCTGGGCACCGTCAGGTTCCCGGCTATCACATACTCCAGCGAACCGGCCCATTCCTGGCTCCCGTTGAGTGTCCCGCTCTCCGTTTCAATGACGTAACGAACCTGCACATAGGGGCTTGTCTCGAATTGTCCCGAGACGCTGATCCCCTTCCAATCGCCCGGCAGCGGAAACGCGTTCGGGTCTTCGCCGGTATCCCCTCCCACCGAGTTGTCCGACAGCGCGGTGAAAATGATCGGCGCGCTCGCCGTCGCCCCGCTCGCGTCCAGAATCCCGCCCGCCTGGATGATAATGCCCGTTCCCGGGGCGAATTTGACTATCGCCCCCGGCGCGACGGTGAGCGTGACTCCGCTGGGGATGATGACATTCTGGTCAACGACGATTACAGCATTGCTGCTCCATGTCTGGCTCGCGGTCAATGTTCCCCCCTGCCAGGCTGCGGAGTTATTGACCAATATGTCCTGCGTAAGTTGATTTATGATTTTGCCAGCCGAGTTGAAAAGCGTGGCTGTCAGGGTGTATATGCCGTTCGGCGCGCTCGTCGAGTCCCAGTTGACCACCGCCGGCGGGACCGCCGGATAATACGCCGAGAGATACACCGCGCCTCCGTGAGAAATGGTGACAGTGACATAATCCGTGGTATCCGGATCAATCGCCGCCGCGGACCAGGTGATCTGGGCCGTGCCATGAAAATAAGGAACCAGGTTTGGCAGGGCAAAAATCGGTTGTGTGCTGGTGAACAGGGTGCCTGGTTGGCCATAGGACGTCCCGCCGTTCTCTGTGATAAGCAAATGGGCGAGATTCGTCGCATTCCAATAGTAGAGTGCGATTCGTCCACCGCCCCCGCCATTGTTCCCACTGGGAGCGCCGTTGGCTTGAATCGTGCCGCTGCCGTCAAGGGTTCCCACCGCCAGAAAGATGCTTCCGCCGCTGCCGCCGGAGCTGCCGCCGGTCGCCCCGTTCGCCGTGAG
>Ga0181539_1003921_pt1 | contig 13188 bp, 10 predicted proteins | sample PEATcosm2014_Bin_46_FD_119767 | JGI IMG/M metagenome (GOLD analysis project Ga0181539, IMG submission 119767) | Peatland microbial communities from MTU Mesocosm Facility, Houghton, MI, USA - PEATcosm2014_Bin23_60_metaG | ecosystem: Environmental > Terrestrial > Soil > Wetlands > Peat | place... | reverse complement strand
GCGGAGGCGGTCGGGGCGGCGCTGAAGCGGCTGCGCGGCGCCTTCGCGCTCGTCTATCTCTTCGACGGCGAGGACGATCTCCTGATCGGCGCGCGCCGGGGCGCGCCGCTGGCGGTCGGCTACGGCGAGGGCGAAATGTATCTGGGCTCGGACGCGCTGGCGCTCGCGCCCTTCACCGACCGCATCGCCTATCTCGAGGAGGGCGATTGGGTCGCCGTGACGCGCCGCGGCGCCGAGTTCCACGATTCCTCGGACCGTGTCGTCTCGCGCCGCCTCGTGCGCAGCCAGGCGGGCGGCCTGCTGGCGGAAAAGGGCAATTATCGCCACTTCATGGCCAAGGAGATTCACGAGCAGCCGGAAGTCGTCGGGCACACGCTCGCCCATTACCTCGACATGGGCGCGCAGCGGCTGCGCCCCTTCGCCTGGCCCGTCGACCCCAGGGCTATTTCGCGCGTTTCGATCGTCGGCTGCGGCACCGCCTACATGGCGGGCCTCGTCGGCAAATACTGGATCGAGCGCTTCGCCCGCCTGCCGGTCGAGATCGACGTCGCCTCGGAATATCGCTATCGCGAGGCGCCGGTCGAGAAGGGCGGCCTGACGATCTTCGTTTCGCAATCGGGCGAAACCGCCGACACGCTCGCCTGCCTGCGCTACGCCAAGGAGCAGGGGTCAAAGACCGTCGGCGTCGTCAACGTCGCCACCTCCAGCATCGCGCGGCTCGCCGACGCCGCCGCTCCGACGCTGGCCGGCCCGGAGATCGGCGTCGCCTCGACCAAGGCCTTCACCTGCCAGCTCGCGGCGATGGCGTGCCTGGCGCTCGGCCTCGCGCGCGAGCGCGGCGCGCTCGGCGAAAGGCAAGAAGAAGCCGCGCTCGTCGGCGAACTGATCGCCACGCCCGGCCTGCTGGCCGAGGCGCTGAAGCTCGAGCCTCTGCTCGAACAGATCGCCCACAAGCTCGCGCGCGCCCGCGACGTACTCTATCTCGGCCGCGGAACCTCCTACCCGATAGCCCTCGAAGGCGCGCTCAAGCTCAAGGAGCTCAGCTACATCCACGCCGAGGGCTACGCGGCGGGCGAACTGAAGCACGGGCCGATCGCCTTGATCGACGAGGACATGCCGGTGATCGTCATCGCGCCCAGAGACGCGGTGTTCGAAAAGACCGTCTCCAACATGCAGGAGGTCGCCGCGCGCGGCGGGCGCATCATCCTGATCGGCGAACGTCACGCCGCGGAGGAGGCGGCGCTCGAGCTCGAAAGCTTCCTTGCGATGCCCGACATGGGCGCCGCCTTCGCGCCGATCGTCTACGCCGCGCCGGTGCAGATGCTCGCCTATCACACCGCCGTCATCATGGGAAAGGACGCCGACCAGCCGCGCAATCTGGCCAAATCCGTCACGGTGGAATAGGCCGGCGGCGCGCTCGCGCCTTGCATTTGCCGGCTCGAGCGGCCATGTTCGCCTCGCCCCTTCCTGCCGAGAGCGACGATGACTTTCGAGCCCAAGCCCGGCGGAGCGTTCCACCGCTCGCTCGCCGCGCGCCTGCGATCCTGGTTCTTCACCGGGGTGGTGATTTTCGGCCCGGTCGCGGTCACGGCCTATATCGCCTGGTGGTTCGTCGACACCGTCGACAATTGGGTCAAACCGCTGGCGCCGGCGAGCCTGTGGCCCGATTCCTACCTGCCGTTCCACGTCCCCGGCTTCGGCGTCGTCATCGTGGTCATCGGCCTCACCCTGCTCGGGTTCCTCGCCGCCAACATCGCCGGCCGCACGTTGGTGAACGTCGGCGAGGCGATGGTCGATCGCACGCCGGTGGTGCGCGGCATCTATAAGAGCGTGAAGCAGATATTCGAGACGCTGTTCAGCCAGGGCGGCACGCACTTTCGTAAAGTGGGGCTGGTCGAATTTCCGCTGAAAGGCTCGTGGTCGATCGTGTTCATTTCCTCCGATCCCACCAAAGCCGTCGCCGACGTCCTGCCGACCGGCGGCATGACCTCCGTGTTCCTGCCGTGCACGCCCAATCCGACGACGGGTTTTTACTTCTTCGTGCCGACCGCCGACGTCATCGAGTTGCCGATGACGCCCGACGACGCGGCCAAGCTGATCATGTCGGCCGGGCTGATCCAGCCCGAGGGCCAGGCCGCGCTCGCGGCGATGGCCCAGGCGGCGCGGCGCGAAAAGGCGGCGATCGGCGCGAGCGCGGCGCAAAATCCGTGATGCGGCGCTCTCGGTCGCGCCGGGCGTTCCCGGCCGGCGCGCCCGCGCCCCGCTGTCACACGGCTCAACCTATGCTATCAATTGCGTTGCGCGCGCCTCCGGCGAGCGCCGAATCGGCCGCTGCGGCGGCTGCGCGAACGTTCCTGCCCGTCCAACCGAAGATATAGGTCCACCGATGGCGCCCTTGCCGAAATTCGATCTTGCCGACCTCAAGCGCCGCATGCAGGGCGCGTATGCGACGCTCCAGCACGAACTGGGGGGCCTGCGCACCGGCCGGGCGAGCCCCAGCCTGCTCGAGCCCGTCCATGTCGAGGCCTACGGGCAGCGCATGCCGCTCAATCAGGTGGCCACGATCAGCGTGCCCGAGCCGCGCGCCTTGTCCGTTTCGGTCTGGGACAAGGCGATGGTCCATGCGGTCGACAAGGCGATTCGCGACGCCAATCTCGGCCTCAGCCCGACGGTCGAGGGCACGACGCTGCGCATCCGCATTCCCGAACTCAACGAGCAGCGCCGCAAGGAGATGGTCAAGGTCGCGCACAAGTACAGCGAGGACGCGCGCATCGCCGTGCGCCACGTGCGCCGCGACGGCCTCGACCAGCTCAAGAAACTGCTCAAGGAGCACGCGATCGCCGAGGACGACGAGAAGCGCCACGAGGCCGAGGTGCAGAAGGCGACCGATCAGGCGATCGGCGAAATCGACGTCTTGCTCGCGACAAAAGAAAGGGAAATCATGCAGGTCTAGTCGCGCCGCGTCCCCCGCCGAGGCCATCGCATGTCGTCGTCCCCGACCGAAACGTCCCGCTTTTCTTCCGATCGCCGCGAACCCGAGCACGTCGCCATCATCATGGACGGCAACGGGCGGTGGGCGCAGGCGCGCGGCCTGCCGCGTTTCGAGGGCCATCGGCGCGGCGTCGAGGCGGTGCGCCGCACGGTGCGCTCGGCCATCGACTTCGGCATCCCCTTCCTGACCATATTCAGTTTCTCGTCGGAGAACTGGAGCCGGCCGGCCGAAGAGGTCGCCATGCTGATGGGGCTTCTCAAACGCTACATCCGCAACGATCTGGCCGATCTTCATCGCAGCGACGTGCGCGTGCGCGTCATCGGCCAGCGCTCCGGGCTTCCCGCCGACATCGCGGCGCTGCTCGACGAGGCGGAGGCGCTGACCGCGGGCAATCGCGGCCTCACGCTCGTCGTCGCCTTCAACTACGGCGCGCGGCAGGAGATCGTCGAGGCGGCGCGCAGCCTGGCGCGTCAGGCGGCCGAGGGCAAGCTCGATCCGGCGGCGATCGACGCCGATCTCTTCGCGATGCGGCTCGGCGCGGCGGGCATTCCCGACCCCGATCTCATCATCCGCACCTCTGGAGAGCAGCGTCTGTCGAATTTTCTGCTTTGGCAAGCCGCGTATGCCGAATTGGTCTTCCTGCCGATTCATTGGCCGGATTTCGACCACGCCGCCTTCGCGTCCGCGCTCGCCCAATTCGCGGCGCGCGAAAGGCGCTACGGCGGCGCGAGCGCTCCGACGCCGGTCAAGTCGGCTTCGTGAGGGCCGCGATGCCGGACCCCGCGCAAAGTCCTCCGACCGGCGCGGGCCAAACGCGCAGCCTGCTCGGCGGCGACCTGCCGGTGCGCGCGGCGACCGGCGTGATCCTGATGGTCGCCGCGCTGATCGCGGCCTGGGCGGGCGGCTTCCCGTTTCTGGCGTTCTGGCTCGTCGCCTCGGCGCTGGTGCTGTGGGAATGGCAGAAGCTGATCGGCGCCGATCGGCTGCTGGCGCGGGTCGCGCTGGGCGCGCTGACGCTTGTGGCGGCTTCGCCTCTCGCCCTGCACGGTTCGGCCAAGAGCGCGCTCGCCGCGCTCGCCCTCGGCGCCGTGCTGACGGGGTTCGTCGCGGGCGCCGATCCGCGCGCGCGCCTCTGGTCGGGCGCCGGCGTCGTCTACGCCGGGGCGATCATGGCGAGCCCGGTCCTGCTGCGCGCGAGCCCCGCTCACGGCCTGCTCGCGGTCCTCTGGTTGTTCGCGGTCGTCTGGGGAACGGACATCATGGCGTATGTCGGCGGCCGGCTGATCGGCGGCCCCAAGTTGTGGCGGCGCGTTTCGCCCGGCAAGACATGGTCCGGCGCTCTGGCCGGCGCGGCGACGGGCGCGCTGTGCGGCGGCGCCGTCGGCTTCTTCGCCGCGCCTTCGGGCGCCCGTCTGATCCCCATTCTGCTTCTCGGCCTGGCCGCCTCGATCGTCGCGCAGTTCGGCGATCTCTTCGAATCCGCGGTCAAGCGGCGGTTCCACGTGAAGGATTCCAGCCATCTCATTCCCGGCCACGGCGGCATGATGGACCGCCTCGACGGATTCGTCGCCGCGGCGACGTTCGCGGCGCTCATCGGCTGGTGGCGCGCCAGCGGCGATTGGATCGCGGGCGGTCTCTTCCGATGGTGAAAGCCGCCGTGGCGAAAGCGTGACCGAGGTCGTCGCCCGCCCAGGCCCGAACTCGCCGCCGGCGAGACGCCGGCGCCTGCGCCGGTTGCGCAGGCGCTGGCGATTCACCATATCGCGCGAGATAGGGCGCCCGCCCTCTTGGCCTAGGGCCGCCCATACGTCATTGTAAACGAATTGGTAACCAAGACGCTCGCGCGCGCTTCGCGCCCGATCGGAGGGTGGAGGCTATCGTATGGCCCTGTTGAACGAACTGCGCGCAGTCATCGAATGGATGGGCTGGTACGTGCTGCCGTTCATTTTCGTCATGAGCGTGATCGTTTTCTTTCATGAACTCGGCCATTACCTCGTCGGACGCTGGTGCGGCGTGAAAATCGACGCCTTCTCTCTCGGTTTCGGCCCGGAGTTGTACGCCCGCGTCGACAAAGCGGGCACGCGATGGCGGCTCGCCGCAATTCCTCTCGGCGGATACGTGAAGTTTCACGGCGACGCGAACGCGGCGAGCGCTCCGGACCTCGCGGGCCTGGAGGCGATGGCGCCCGGCGAGCGGGCGCAGACCCTGGCCGGCCAGCCGGTGCGCAATCGCGCCGCGATCGTCGCGGCCGGGCCGATCGCCAACTTCGTGCTCGCCTTCGTGATCTTCACCGCGCTCTTCATGGTCTTCGGGCGATTCGAGCACAGCGCCCGGATCGGCGCGGTCGAGCCCGGATCGCCGGCCGCGCAGGCCGGATTCCAGGCGGGCGATCTCGTCGCCGCGATCAACGGCCAGCCGGTCTCGACGTTTCAGGACTTGCAGCAGGCCACGATGCTGAGCACCGGGCTGCCGATGTCGTTCGTCGTCGAGCGCAGCGGAGCGGAGAAGACCCTGACCGCCACGCCGCAGATCGCGGTGGTCGATCAGGGCCCGCTCGGCAAGCGCCGGATGGGGCATCTCGGGCTCATATCCTCGCGCGATCCGGCCGACGTGAAGTTCGAGCATTGCGCGGCGCCGACCTGCGCCGTCTGGGGCGCGCAGCAGATCTGGTTCATCGTCAGGGCGACGGGCGCCTACGCGGGTGGGCTGTTCGCCGGCCGCGAATCGGCGGACAGTCTTTCCGGACCGATCGGCGTGTCGCAAATCGCCGGCGAAATGGCCAAGGTCAGCCTGTGGCAGTTGTTCAGCCTCGCCGCGCTGTTCTCGGTCTCGGTCGGCCTGATGAACTTGCTGCCGATTCCCCCGCTCGACGGCGGCCACCTGTTGTCCTACGCGTTCGAAGCCGCGCGCGGCCGCCCCTTGAGCGAACGCGTCCAGCAGATCGGCTTGCGCGTCGGCATCGCCTTTGTCGCCCTCTTGGTCATTTTCACCACGTCCCACGACATTTTGCGGCTCGTCGGCGGCGGCAATTAACCCTTAGTCGACCATGAATCGTGGCCTCTCGGCAACGCTGCGGCGAATTGCGCTACGGTGCCGCGAATTCGAGTTTGCATGGGCGCGCAAAACAGGTAAAAGCGGATTAACACGTTGCTCGCCCGGCAGCGGGCAAGCGCGCCGGCAGCGGCGTGTGGCGTGAATCGGCCAAACGCGTCGCGCCGCAAGGCGCGCGCGCCAAAGACCGAGGCCGTTTGGCCCGGTTGCGACACGGGGACAACGAGCCAAATGCATTTCTTTCGCGGATATATTAGCGCGCTCCTCGTCGCGGTCGCCCTGGCTTGGAGCTCCCTTTGGATTTGCGCGCCGGCGGCGGCGCAGGTTTCCGCTCAGAACATCGTCGTCGAGGGCGGAAGCCATACCGATGCGGCGATGATTCGTTCGTATTTCACCGGCGCCGACCAGGCGAGCGTCAATCGCGCCGTCGCGGACCTCTCGGCGACCGGCATGTTTTCGAAAGTGAGCGCGAAGATCGTCGACGGCAAGGTGATCGTCACGGTCGACGAAAGCGCGCAGATCATCAATCGCGTGGCGTTCGAGGGCAACAGCAAGCTCAAGGGCGACCAGCTCTCGGTCGAAGTCCAGTCCAAGGCGCGCACCGGCTTCGACAAAGCGAAGGCCGACGCCGACATCGATCGCATCAAGGGCGCTTACAAGAAGATCGGCCGCAGCGCCACGACGGTCACCTACCGCCTGGTGCAACTGCCCAACGGCCGCGTCGATCTCGTCTTCAAGGTCGACGAAGGCGACAAGACCGGCGTGCGCGAAATCAAGTTCGTCGGCAACAAGGCGATTTCGGGCTATCGCCTGCATTCGCTGATGCAGACGACGGAGATGAATTGGCTCTCCTGGTTCAAGAACAGCGACGTCTACGATCCCGATCGCCTCGCGTCCGACCAGGAGGCGATCCGCAAGTATTACATGAGGTACGGCTACGCCGACTTCCGCATCACGAACACCGACGTCGCCTATCACGACAATCCCGCCGGTTACGTCATCACTATCACGATGGACGAGGGCGAGCAGTTTCACGTGTCCGGCGTCAACGTGACCTCGAAGATCGCCAAGATCGACAGCCAATCGCTCGATCGCTTCGCCGCGCTGCGCGCCGGCGACGTCTATAACGCGAGCGCGGTCGAGAAGACGGTCGATTCCCTTACGCGCGAGATGGCGCGGCTCGGTTACGCCTTCGCGGACGTCCGCCCGCACGGCGAGCGCGACGAAGCGACGCACCAGATCGCGCTCGCCTTCACCGTCGACGAGGGTCCGAAAGTCTACATCGAGCGCATCGACGTCGCCGGCAACTCGCGCACGCGCGATTACGTCATCCGCCGGGAGTTCGACATCGGCGAAGGCGACCCCTACAACCACGCGCTGATCGAACGCGCCGAACGCCGCCTGAACCGGCTCGGCTATTTCAAGAAGGTGCATATTTCGACGCGGCCCGGCTCGACGCCCGACCGGGTGATCGTGACCGTCGAGGTCGAGGATCAGCCGACGGGCTCGGTGAGCCTCAGCGGCGGCTACTCCACCACCGCGGGCTTCCTCGCCGAAGTCGCGTTCACCGAGACCAACTTCCTCGGCCGCGGCCAATACGTGAGGGTCAGCGCCTCCGAAGGCCAATACAGCCGAGGCTGGGGCCTGACGTTCACCGAACCCTATTTCCTCGAGCAGCGCCTCGCGGCCGGGTTCGACCTGTTCCACAAGGAGCAGGACCAGAACATGTGGGCGCTCTATCAGACGTGGACCACCGGCGTGAACTTGCGCCTGGGCGTTCCCATCACCGACGAGTTCACCTTCCAGCCGAACTACTCGATCTACGAGTCGGCGATCGTAATCCCCAATACGTCGTCGCAGCCGTACGGCGATTGCAACAATCCTAGCACCAGCAGCAGCTCCTATGTCCCCGTCGGCACGGCCAACAGCCCAATCGGTTCATATTATTACCTGCCGGGGGTGGGGTACGAGACGCCTACGTTGAGCACCAACTGCCTGACCAACGGCCAGGCGTCGGTGGCGCTCAAGCAGGCGGCGGCGATGGGGCCGGTGCTGACCTCGCTCGTCGGCTACTCCCTGATGTGGGACAATATCGACGACCGCAAGAACCCGACCTCCGGCGCCTTCCTGAACTTCCATCAGGATGTCGCCGGGCTCGGCGGCGACTCGCACTTCGTGCGCGAAACCTTCGACGGCAAGTACTACTATCCGCTCACCGACGATCTCATCGGCCTGCTCAGGCTGCAGGGCGGAGAGATCAATCAGATCGGCAGCGGCACGCTGCCGCTGATGAACGACTTCAATCTCGGCCCGAGCCTGGTGCGCGGCTTCGCGCCCGGCGGCCTCGGCCCGCGCGATATTTCCGATCCCACCAACATCGCGGGCAACGGCCTGGGCGGCACCACCTATTTCGGCGGCACCGCGGAAGTGCAGTTCCCGATCTTCGGCCTGCCGAAGGAAATCGGGCTGAAGGGCGCGATCTTCGCCGACGCGGGAACGCTGTTCGGATACCACGGGCAGACCGACTTCTCGTCGTTGCTCGGTTACACCTCCTGCCTGTCGCCGGTGGCGATTGCGGCGCAGGGAGGGCTCTTGTGGCAACAGAGTTGCATAAAGGTCGACGACGAGAACGTCATCCGCTCCTCGGTGGGCGCGAGCTTGATCTGGGCTTCGCCGCTCGGGCCGATCCGCATCGATTACGCCTACGCGGTCACGAAGGGCAAGTACGACCAGCTTCAGGCGTTCAACTTCACCGGAGGCGCGAGCTTCTAGTGGCTCGGCTTAGCCAAATTGCGGCGCGCTCCTTCCCCCCCTCGCGGGGGAAGGTGTCATCGCGTCAGCGATGACGGATGAGGGGGATCGCGCGAAGCGCGACGGCTTCTTCGGGCGCCTCCCGCACTGTCACTACGTTGTGAGTCCGTGCGTTCGTCGGTTGGGGCCGTCCGATTGGCGTCCGTCGTGAAGGCGCCGGGCAGTCGCGCTTGCGGCGCGCCCCCTCATCCGTCATTGCTTCGCAATGACACCTTCCCCCGCGAGGGGGGAAGGGGGTGCGCACCGACATAGACACCTGCGGTTCTAGGAAAAGACATCCGGCCTTGGCGAAAATCAGATTTTTCCCGCTGGTGGCCGCGCCGACGCTTCGTGAGGTCGCGCAATGGACCGGCGCCGCCCTGAGCGAGGGCGCCGACGCCGGCCGGATCGTTCGCGACGTCGCCGCGCTCGACGAGGCCGGGCCCGACGACCTCGCCTTTCTCGACAATCCCCGCTACCTCGACGACTTCAAGGCGACGCGCGCCGCGGCGGTCCTGGTCGCGCCGCGCTACGCCGCCGAGGCGCCGGCCGGCTGCGCTGCGCTGACGACGCCCCAGCCCTATCGCGCGATGGCCGCAGTGATGGCGCGGCTCTACCCGCAAGCGGTGCGGCCGCGCTCGACGTTCGGCGAAGTCGGCGTTTCGCCCGCCGCCAGCGTTCATTCCACGGCCCGGCTCGAGCCCGGGGTGATCGTCGACCCCGGCGCGGTGATCGGGCCGGGCGCCGAGATCGGCGCGCGCGCCGTGATCGGCGCCAACGCGGTGATCGGCCCGCAGGTGCGCATCGGACGCGACAGCGTCGTCGGCGCGCTCGCGTCGGTCGTCTGCGCGCTCGTCGGCGATCGCGTGATCATCCATCCCGGCGCGCGCATCGGCCAGGACGGCTTCGGCTTCGCGATGGGTCCCGGCGGGCATCTCAAGGTGCCGCAGGTCGGCCGCGTGATCATCCAGGACGACGTCGAGATCGGCGCGGGCGCGACGATCGACCGCGGCGCCAATCGCGACACGATCATCGGCGAGGGAACCAAGATCGACAACCTCGTGCAGATCGGCCACAACGTCGTCGTCGGGCGCCATTGCGTTCTCGTCGCGCAGTCCGGCGTTTCGGGTTCGACCGTGATCGGCGACTTCGCCGCCCTCGGCGGTCAGGCCGGCCTGACGGGCCACCTCGAAATCGGCGCCGGGGCGCAGATCGCGGCGCAAGCGGGCGTCATGAGCGACGTTCCCGCCGGCGAGCGATGGAGCGGCGCGCCGGCCCGACCGTTGCGCGAGTTCTTCCGCGAAGTGGCGGCGGTCAGGAAGCTGGCCGGCGGCTCCAAATCGCGCGAGCCCGGAGCGGGTTAGGGCGGGCGCGGCGAAGGGCGGCCGGCGGCCGCGCGAAGCCCATCGGCGGCTTCTCTTTTCTTCCGGGAAAACCGATTTTCGCATGTTCCCGACGCTCTTTGGGCGTGCGAGAGCCGCGCAAGGGTTGACGAAGGGCCGGGGACCGGGCATTGGCCCTCGCTGGCGCGAATGGAGGGCGTAATGAACGATGCTTCGGGGCGAACCCTAGAGGCTTACGATATCCAGCGGCTGCTCGCCCACCTGCCGCATCGCTATCCGTTCTTGCTCGTCGATCGCATCGTCGAGGCGCGTGGCGACGAGTACGGCGTCGGGATCAAGAACGTGACGTTCAACGAGCCGCATTTCCAGGGTCATTTCCCCGGGCGGCCGATCATGCCCGGGGTTCTGCTGATCGAGGGCATGGCGCAGACGGCGGGCGCTTTGTGCATAGCGAGCCGGCCGGCTCTCGCCAAACCGAGCCTCGTCTATCTCATGACGGTCGACAAGGCCAAGTTCCGCAAGCCCGTCCAGCCGGGCGATCAGGTCAAGTACCAGATGACGCGAACCGCCAAGCGCCGAAACATGTGGTGGTTCCGCGGCGAGGCCAGGGTCGAGGGAACGCTGGTCTGCGAAGCCAACGTTTCCGCGATGCTGGTGGACGAATGAGCGTGGCAGCAAGCGACGCCGCGCCGCGGGACGTCGTCGTTCATACCAGCGCCTGCGTCGAACCGGGCGCGCGCCTCGGCGCCGGCGTTCGCGTCGGCCCGTTTTGCCACGTCGGCCCCGAGGCGACGCTCGGCGAGGGCGTGCGATTGATCTCGCACGTGAGCGTGGCGGGCGTCACCGAGATCGGCGCGCGCACCCGCGTCTTCCCCTTCGCCTCGATCGGCCACGAACCGCAGGATCTCAAGTACCGCGGCGAACGGGTGAGCCTGACGATCGGCGAGGACTGCGTCATCCGCGAAGGCGTGACGATGAATCCGGGCACTGCGGGCGGCGGCTCGCGCACCATCGTCGGGGCGCGCTGCGTCTTTCTCGCCAACGCGCACGTCGCGCACGACTGCCGCATCGGCGAGGACGTCATCCTCTCCAACAACGTCATGCTCGGCGGGCACTGCCAGGTCGGAGATTTCGCCATTCTGAGCGGCGGATCGGCGGCGCACCAGTTCGTGCGCATCGGCGCGCACGCCTTCGTCGGCGGCCTCGCGGGTGTCGAAAACGACATCATTCCCTTCGGCATCGCGCTCGGCAATCGCGCCGCGCTCGCCGGGCTCAATTTCGTCGGCCTCAAACGCCGCGGCTTTTCGCACGAGGCGATCCACGACCTGCGCCGCGCCTACAAGCAGTTGTTCGCGCTCAAGGGCACGCTCAAGGAGCGCGCCGAAGACGTCGCCGCGGCCTTTCCGCATGCGAAGGCCGTGCAGCAGATCGTCGCGTTCCTACGCGAGGGCGGCGAGCGCGCGATCTGCGTGCCGCGCGCGGGCCGGGAAGACGAGGCTTGAACGGGCGGGGCGAAGCGCGCCCGCTCGCCATTCTCTGCGGCGGCGGCGGTTTTCCCCTCGAGGTCGCGCGCGCCGCGCAGGCGGGCGGCTGCGCGCCCTTCCTCGTCGGAATCGTCGGCGCCTCCGATCCGGGGATCGAGGCGTTTGCGCATGTCTGGGTGCATATGGGCCAGGTCGGCAAGCTGTTCGGCGCGCTCAAGGAGCGCGCGATCGCCGACATCGCCGTCGTCGGCGCGATGACCCGTCCGGAATTCGCCGACTTGCGTTTCGACTGGGGCGCGGTGAAGCGCGCGCCGGAGCTCGCGCAGTTGTTTCGCGGCGGCGACAACCGTCTGCTCGTCGGCGTCGCCGCGATCTTCGAGCGCGAGGGCCTGCGCGTCGTCGGCGCGCATGAAGTCGCGCCGCAACTGTTGGCGCCCATGGGGCCGATCGGCGCCCGCGCCGCCTCGCGCGAGGCCGAAGCCGACGCGCGCGTCGGCGCCGCTCTCATCGCCGCCCTGTCGCCTTTCGACGCCGGGCAGGGCGTCGTCGTCGCCAACGCGCGCGTCATCGCCATCGAGGCTGCCGAGGGCACCGACGCGATGTTGGCGCGCGTCGCGGACCTCAGGGCCTCGCGGCGCCTGCGCTTCCACGGGCCGGCGGGCGTCTTCGTCAAGGCGCCCAAGCGCGGTCAGGACTTGCGCCTCGACATGCCGGCCGTCGGCCCGAAGACCATCGAAGCGGCGCGCCGCGCGCAGTTGCAGGGCGTCGCGCTCGCCGCGGGCCAGGTTCTCGTCGCCGAGCGCCAGGCGTTCTCGCGCGCCGCCGACGAGGCCGGCCTGTTCGTCTTCGGCATCGCGCCATGAGCGCGCCGACGCGAGCCCTGCGCCTCGCGCTGATCGTGGGCGAGCATTCGGGCGACCAGCTCGGCTTCAAGCTGATGCGGGCGTTGCGCGAGGCGACCGGCGGAGCGATCGAATTCAGCGGCGTCGGCGGCGAGGCGATGGAGGCCGAAGGGCTTAAGAGCCTGTTTCCGCTCGGCGACATCGCGGTGATGGGTTTCCTGCCGGTCCTGGCGAGACTGCCGACCGTGCTGGCGAGGATTCGCCAGACCGCCGAAGCGGTCGTCGCCGAGCGCCCCGACGCGCTCGTCATCATCGACAGCCCCGACTTCACCCATCGCGTGGCGCGGCGCGTGCGGCGCGTCCTGCCCGATCTGCCGGTCATCGACTACGTCAGCCCTTCCGTTTGGGCGTGGCGGCCGGGGCGCGCGAGGGCGATGCGCGCCTATGTCGATTGCGTGCTGGCGTTGCTGCCCTTCGAGCCAGCCGCGCACGCGCGGCTCGGCGGGCCGCGCTGCGTCTACGTCGGCCATCCCCTCATCGAGCGCCTAGGCGAATTGCGCCCTGGCGCCGAAGAGGCGCGACGCCGCGCCGCCGAGCCGCCGCTCCTGGTCGCGCTGCCGGGCTCGCGCCGCTCGGTGATCGCGCGGATGATGGACGATTTCGGCGGCGCGCTGGCGCTTCTGGCG
>Ga0181539_1003920_pt1 | contig 13190 bp, 10 predicted proteins | sample PEATcosm2014_Bin_46_FD_119767 | JGI IMG/M metagenome (GOLD analysis project Ga0181539, IMG submission 119767) | Peatland microbial communities from MTU Mesocosm Facility, Houghton, MI, USA - PEATcosm2014_Bin23_60_metaG | ecosystem: Environmental > Terrestrial > Soil > Wetlands > Peat | place... | reverse complement strand
TGGGGGTGCCCTCCTCAATGGCGTTCAGAGATGCTTCAGCAACATCATTCTGAAGCCGCCGTTGCAGGAGGGCAACCCTGCCGTTCACCCATCACCTCAAAAACCTGTTTTGGACACAAGTGATTTACCATTGGGAGCCCTTGCTATCCTTTTCTGAAATCCTGCATCTTACTTGAGACGGAGAAGTCTGGTCGCTGCCCACGAAATTATTTTTATGCAATTCCCCTTGCCGAAAGCGTTCTTCTCTCATATGCGCCGATGGTCACTTCGCGTCGCCTTATGGGCGATCCCTGCTGCTCTCATCTTGATCTTTGCGTCCCACCTCCAGAAGGGAACGGTGGTAGCTGCCGCCGAATCGCGCACGGCGGTCATCAAGCGCGGGGACTTCCTGCGCACCATTCGCATCGCGGGTTCCACCGAGGCCGTGCGGGCTTTTTCCGTGCAATCGCCCACCATGGCAGGTGGGGCGGAATCAATGATGGTCTTAATGAGCATCGCCAAGGCCGGAACGCGTGTCCATCAGGGCAACGTTCTCGCCGAATTCGACCCTCAGGACCAACTCAAGCAGTTCCGGGACAGCCAGGCGGATTACCTGGGCTTCCTGGACAAAATCAAGAAGCAAAAGGCTGACAATGCCACCGACCTTGCCAAGGACCAGACGGCCCTCAAGGCGGCGGAGGACGATTACGCCAAAGCCAAGCTGGAAATGGGCAAGAACGAAGTGGTGTCGCGCATTGACGCGGACAAGAACCGCCTGAACGTCGAGCAGACCGAAGCCACCTTAAAGCAGCTTCGCCAAACATTCGACCTCAAGGAGCAAGCCCGCCAGTCGCTGGTGAAGGATTTGGAAGTCCAGCGCGACAAGTCTCACGGGCAGATGCTTTACGCGCAGATGAACTCGCAGCGCCTGGTGATTCACTCACCCTTGGACGGCTTGGTGGTGCTCAACCCCATTTGGAAGGGCAGCGGGATGGGCGACCCGCAGGAAGGCGACCAGTTGTGGCCGGGCTCGGCCTTCATGCAAGTCGTGGATCCTGCCACCATGCAGGTGACAGCGCGCGTTAACCAGGTGGATTATCCCTACCTGCACATTGGGCAGCCCGTGGAAGTGCGCCTGGATGCTTATTCCGACCTCGTACTGAAAGGCTCCATCGAGCACCTTGCCGCCATTGGCACGGCCAGCACCTTGTCCCAGTCGGTCCACAATTTCAATGCGACCTTTTCAATTCTAGGATCGGACCCACGGCTGCTGCCCGACCTTTCTGCCTCCGTGGACGTGGAACTTGAGCGGCTGCCTGATGTCTTGTTGGCTCCGCGCGATGCCTTCGTAACGGAAAGCGGCAAGACTTATGCCTGGGTGAAGAGCGGAACCACTTTTGAGAAACGCGCCGTAGCGTTGGGCAAGACCAATGATGTCGATGTTGTCGTAACCTCCGGCTTGGCGGCGGGGGATATGGTCAAACGGAATCCGGAAGAAGCTCCACGCGGAAAGTGAAATGCCAGGCACATTCAAGAAAATTTGGCAGCGGCACCGCGTCCAGGTCATCGTGCTGGGATTGATGGTGGTGTCGGGAATCACCTATGGCGCCGCCCGCTATACCCGTGTGGCGCCCACCATCCCCACGGCCACCGTGCAGCGGGGAGAATTCCTTGAAAGCGTGAAATTCCACGGCCGGGTCATCGCCGAGAAATCTGTCCAGATCAAAGCGCCGGCGATTACGGGCGACATTCAGATTACCTTCCTGGCGAGAACCGGCATCGCCGTCAAGAAGGGGGATGTGGTCGTCAAGTTTGATACCGCCAAACTCCAGGACACGCTCAACCAGCGGCGCTCCGACATGAAGCAGGCTGAGGCGGGAATCGGGGAGGAGCGCGCCAAGGCCCGTTTGCTCGATGAACAGGACCGCACCGACCTTCTCAAGGCCCGTTACGACGTGGAACGCGCCAAATTGGACGTGAGTCAGGAGTCGATCCTTTCCCAGATCGACGGCGCGGAGAAGAAACTGGCGCTGGCCGATGCCGAGCAGAAACTTCGCGAGGTCGAGGCACGGCAGAAATCCGACCAGGCCAGTTCGCAGGCCACCATCAACGGGAAAGTGCAGGACCGTGCCAAGGCGGAAGCCGACGTGCGCCGGGCGGAGACGGATATTTCCGCCATGACCTTGCGTGCCCCCACGGACGGCGTGGTGACGCTCTTTCCCAACTGGCGCGCCGGAGGGTGGTTCAGCGATAACCCGCCGGAATTCCGCCCCGGCGACCGCGCGTGGAATGGCGCAGCCATTGCCGAATTGCCGGATTTCTCCACCCTGCAGGTGAGCACCCGGATTGAAGAGGTGGACCGTGGCCGCCTGGCGTTGGGGCAGACCGCCACGGTGCGCGTGGACGCCGTTCCCGACCGCGAATTCCAGGCTCACATCGCCCAAATCAGCGCGCTCGCCAAGGCGGACTTTACCACTTGGCCCTTCCCGCGGAATTTCGACGCGACCTTGCAACTGGACAGCAAAGATACCCGCCTGCGCCCGGGCATGAGCAGTTCGGGGCGAATTGCCGTCAATCGCGTCCCCGGCTCGATCCTGATTCCGGTCGGTGCGATGTTCAGCCAAAACGGATCGAGCATTGTTTATGTTCTGGCGGGCACGAAGTTTGTGCCCAGGCCGGTGGTGGTGGGGCTCCGCAACGATGAGCAACTGGCCATCGCGTCCGGATTGAAGGAAGGGGAAAAAGTGGCTCTGAAGGATCCCACGCTGGCAGCGGAGAAGAAATGAGTGCGCGCAAGATAACCCGAATTTCGCTGTTGGTATTCCTGCTAGCCGCGGCCGCGGCCGGAACCACGGTAGGACTGAAGCGCCTCAATAAGCCGCAACGAGTCGTGCCCACCGCCCGCGTGGCGCGCGGGGACATCGACGTGAAGATATACACGTCCGGAGAACTGCGTGCCGGCAAGACTTCCATGCTGACCGCCCCCTCGGTGGGGACCTCACTCCATCTGATCTACCTGGCCGCCACGGGCACCCGCGTAAAATCCGGGGACTTGGTGGCCGATTTCGATCCCAGCGACCAGGAGCATAACCTGGAAGTGGCCACCTCCGACCTGAAAGAGGCCGAGCAATCCATCGCCAAGGCCAAATCCGACGCGGCCGTGCAGGATGCGCAGGACAAAGTGGATCTCTTGAAGGCGCAATTCGACGTCAAGCGAGCGGAAATGGATGTGAGCAAAAAAGATCTGGTCAGCGCCATCGACGCGCAAAAGAACCTGCTGGCGCTCGACGAAGCGCAGCGTCACCTGGCCCAATTGCAGCAGGATATTCCTTCGCACGCGGTTTCCAACCAGGCGGAGATTGATGTCGCCCAGGAAAAACTCGCCAAGGCCAAGCTGAGCATTGAGCTGGCACAAAAGAACATTCAAAACATGCATTTGAAGGCTCCCATGGACGGACTGGTGGCGGTGCAGGAAAACCGCAACGTCAATATGTTTTATTCCGGGATGCGCTTCACCGAATACCACCAGGGCGACGAAGTCCAGCCCGGCGCCTTCGTAGTACAAATTGTGGACATGGGGGAAATGGAGCTGCAGGGTAAGGTCCTCGAGATCGATCGCGCCAATCTGTCCGCGGGTGAGCCTGCCGATATTCAAATCTATGCGTTTCCGCACTTGAAGATTTCGGGAAAGGTCAAAGACGTAGCCGGCACGGCTTTGCAGGGGTTTTTCTTTAGCGATAGCAGCACGAGCAAGTTTGGGGTGGTGATAGCGCTGGATCACCCTGACCCGCAGTTACGCCCGGGGCTGACCGGGGTGGTAGAGATTTCCGCCGGCATCGTAAAGAATGTGCTCTATCTGCCCCGCCAGGCCATCTTTGCCAAAGACGATAATCCCGTGGTTTACGTGCACAAGGGGAATGATTTCGTGATGCAGAAGATAAAAATTACGCGCCGCTCGGAAACGCGCGTGGCAATTGAGGGCCTCGCCGAGGGCGCCGAAGTCGCCCTGGTGAACCCCGAAATCCAGCCGGAGAAGACTGCGACCACTGCATCTCCCACATTGGGAGGTGGGGGCAAATGAGCGCTCCTGCCACCCTTGTCGCCCCACCCGCCCCCACAGCGCCGCGTGCTCCTCAGCGTTGGTGGAATATTCTGCCGGAATTCCGCCAGGGCCTGGACACCCTGATTGTGCATAAGATGCGCACTTTCCTGACCATGCTGGGCATGATTTTCGGCGTGGCGGCGGTGGTTTCCATGCTCTCCATCGGAGCGGGAGCGCAGCAGCAGGTGATGGCCTTTATCGAGCAGTTGGGCGTTAGCAACCTCATCATCGAAGGCAAGGAAGTCACCGATTATCAGGCCAAGCAGAAGATCCGCCAGATTTCACCCGGTCTCACCTTCCAGGACTTGCGCACCATACTTGCCAATACTTCCGGGATTGAGCTCTCCACGGCGCGCAAACGCTTTACCCCCTCGAAGATGATTCCCAAGCCCCAGCAGGACATGCCGACGATCTACGGCGTAACCCCCGTCTACCAGCAGATTGTCAATCTGCGGGTAGTGACGGGGCGCTTCTTCGACGCAGATGAGGATCAGTCCGCGGCGGCCGTCTGTGTGCTGGGAGAGGGCGCCAGCGCCAGTCTGTTCGGACAGCAGGAAGCGGTGGGCAAGTACGTGAAGGTAAATGAACAGTGGTTCCACGTAATCGGTGTGGTAGGTCCTCAACTAAGCGCCCAAACTCCCCTGGCCGGCCTCCCTACACAGGATCTTAACAACCTGATTTACGTCCCACTTTACGCCGCCATGCTGCGCCTGGAAGACACTTACAGCAGGGTCCGCGACGAAATCGACGGCATCTATCTCCATCTGGACGCCCACGCCGACAGCTTCTCGACGGCCGAGGTGGCGCGCAGCATCCTGAATGTTTCCCACCACAACGCCGGTGATTTCAGCGTTATCGTGCCCGCAGAATTGCTGGCGGACCAACGTCGCACCCAGCGCATCTTTGAGGTGGTCATGGTGGCCATTGCCGCCATTTCGCTGCTCGTGGGCGGCATCGGCATCATGAACATTATGCTCGCGGGAATTTTGGAGCGTACCCATGAAATTGGCGTCCGTCGCGCCGTGGGAGCACGGCAAGCGGATATCCTCCGGCAATTCCTGGTGGAAGCACTGCTCATTTCCTTTGTGGGAGGCGTCACCGGCATCTTCTTCGGAATCGGGATTTCCCGGCTGATCGCCTGGCTGGCGGGATGGTCCACCATTGTTACGCTCACTTCCATCCTGCTTGCTTTCCTGGTTTCGGCGACCGTGGGCCTGGTGTTTGGAATCTATCCCGCCATGAAAGCCGCCCGGCTCGATCCGGTGGAAGCGCTACGGTACGAATGAGGGAGTAGCGCGGACCCCCGGTTTTGGGGTCCGCCGTTCTTCCTTTGCAAAAACCACCTTGGACTGTCCGTCAGTTGACGGACTCGACGCCGCCTGGGTCATCGTCCTCGGCGTTATTTCAAGGCGGCGTAGAGCCGCCGCAGTCCAAGGTGCTTCGCACATTTTCGTGCCGACCCGCCTCACCCATCACCTTAGGAGTTAATGAATATGCGCTGCAAATTTCTTGCCGCTTGTCTGATCCTTGGTGCTTGGGCCGCGCCCGCCCGCGCCCAGACTTTTCCCATGCCCGGCTATTTCCACGAGCAGGTCTTTGCGCCGCAACCCCCGCAGCCGTTGCCGGACACCAAGAGCTTTCGCGATTACATTGTGGACGGCAAGCTGCGCCTTTCCCTCCGCGATGCCATGCTTCTCTTGTTGGAGCATAGCTCCGAGGTGCACATCGATCGCTTGGCGGTGACCGACGCGGAATTCAACGTGGAGCGCGCTTTTGCCAATTTCGATCCCCTTATGCTTTCCTCCTTCGTCGCCCAACGGGCCCTTACCCCCTCCGAATCCCAGTTGCAGGGCGCTCCCACCGTGAGCCAATTGGGGCAGACGGCGACGTTCAATTACTACCAGACGCTTTCCACCGGCACCAACTTGAATGTGGGATTGACTGCGGGAAAATCCTCCACCAACAGCATCTATTATTTTCTCAACCCGTACATCAACGGGACCTTGAGCTTCAATGTCACCCAGCCGCTCCTGCGCGGCAACACCCGGTTTATTAACCGTGCCCCCATCCTCATCGCCCGGCGCAGCTTGGCACAAACGCAAGCGCAGTTTGAGGGGCAGGTGAGCGATTCGCTTTATGGATTAGTGTCGGCCTATTGGAGCGTGGTGCAGGCGCGGGAAAATCTGCGGATTGCCCAAAAATCGCAGGATCTCGCTCAGGCTTCCTACGACCGTGACAAGCACGCGCTGGAGCTCGGCGCCTTGCCGCCGCTGGACATCTACCGCTCGGAAGCGGAAGTTGCCAACCGCAAAGTGGCGGTGATCCAGGCGCAGTACTTTCTGAAGTCGGTGGAGGATCAGTTCCGCCGCATCCTCGGAGTTGACCAGGACGCGGACGTGCGCAACCTGGATCTGGATATGGTGGAGAGCGCCGAACCCTCCGGTGAGATTGTCCAAGTGGATACAAAAGAGGCCATCGCCACCGCCGTGGCCCACCGCCCGGAGCTGGAAGCCCTGCGCCAGCAGATGGCGGCGACGGATATCACTATCAAGTTGGATCACAACAGCCTGCTACCCAACCTCAGCTTGATGGGGACCTATCAGGCCTATGGGCTCGGAGGCAATCAGTACAACCTCGCCACGACGCCGCCTGTCCTCGTGTCCCAAGGCGGGCTGGGGGACGCCTTTAGCCAGATCGGGGGCTTCAATTACCCGACTTATGGCTTCACTCTGACGCTGAATCTTCCCATCAAAAACCATAGCGCCGAAGCGAACCTCGGAAACGCCCTGGTTTCCCGTCGGCGAACCCAGTATCAGGAACGTCAGCAGGAGGAGGACATCACGCTCCAGGTGGCTACGGCCGTCCACCAGCTTGAACAGGCTCGCATCTCTCTGGACGCAACGCACGTAGCTTATGACCTTTCCCGCAAGAGCCTGGAGGCCGAGGAGCGCAAGTACCAACTCGGCGCCCAGACGATCTTTTTTGTGCTGCAAGCGCAGACCGTGCTCGCCACGGCAGAGGCTGCGGTGCTCCAGGCGGAAATCAATTACCAACTCGCCCGCGCCGCCGTCGATCACGCCACCGGCATGCTCCTCAGCCATTACAAAATCGAAGTGCAGAAGATTAAATCGTGAATCATTCTGCGCAATTTTTGCACAAACCCTTTGACCCTCTCCAGAACACCTTGTATCCTTGCCACACGTTTCGGATCAAGTTTCGTCGTAAGAGTAAATCTGCGGGAGCAAAACTATGCTGAAACGCGCGAGGGTTGTGCTTTGCGTTGTGGCTCTTTTCTGCACCCTGCCGGGGGCGAAGGCGGCCGATGACCTTTACGGTTCGAAGGGCATCGTCCCCGAGGCCGTGCGCCAGGGGAAACTGGGGAGTTGCTATTTTCACGCGGTCATCGCCGCCTTGGCACAGCGCCGCGAGGATACCATCCGCAAGATAATTCAATCCCACGCAGACGGCAGTTACACGGTGACGTTTGGAGATGGCAAGCAGGAGACCGCTTACCCGGAGGACCTTCGTTACACCCACGACAGTGGGTATGACCTTTCCGACGGGCAATGGGTGGCGGTGTTGTTCCGCGCCTACGCGCAACGGGTGCTGCGCGAGTCGTTGCTGCAAGCCATCGAGAGCAGTGATCTCTTTCCGCTGCTCAAGCAGCCCGCCGAACAATTGCTGGCTGCCAACGATGCCCTGGTGCTGGCCTACGATCGCGCCATCCGGGCGCAAGTGGACCAATACGGAAACATCGATCGCGCCAAGCTGGAGGCGGGCCTCAAGAAAGAAATGGCCCCCATCACGGTGCCGGATTCCATGAAAGACTCTCTGATCGGTTTGCTCGAATCGGGTGGGTTTTTCGACAAGTTGGTGACGATGATTCAGCAGAACGGTGAGCTATTCGGCGCCTATCGAGCCGTGGGACAAGGCGGCATCGCCGACCGCGTGATGAAGACGCTGGCAGGGAGTACACGCTTTCAGGAGAATCAATCCGAATCGCAGGCGGGCGCGGCCCTGGCCGAAGCCGTCAAGAATGGTATGCCGATCGTGGCGTGCACCGGGGGCAGCCGCTTTTACCAGGAGGTGGTCAAGGGGCAATCTCTGCCGCCCGACACTGATCCCTGGTACGTCAACGCGCATTGCTACACGGTGCTCAGCTACGATTCCGGCGCTGCTACCGTGAACATTCGCAACCCATGGGCGCGGCATCCCGACCCGGACGGGGTATTCAACTTGCCGCTCAGTACCTTTCTTCCTGCCTTTGCCGGTATTGTGACCCCACAGTAGGCCGGCAGGAAGAACACCCCGGGGCCAGTCCGGGAAATTCTTGGGCGTAATGACCGGTGTCAGTGCGGAGTTGCTTGGTCGCTGGTTTTACGAACCCCGGCGAACCGACCCTCCTCCGCAGTGTGCTGGGTATGGGGGCGGGCGTCGCGTCGCGCGACAACATTATCGAGGGCGGTGCGAACTACGTAAGCAAGGTCGGTGGCATTGAAGGGTGGCGCGAGAAAATCGAAGGCGCCGGTTTCAATGGCTTCCACGTAAAACCGCGTGTCCACCACGCGAGCCACGACGATCACATTCACGGGTTGTGCGGCCTTCTCGGCCACAGCCAGGATGTCGGCCCACGTGCCATCGGGTAGGTGTATATCCGTGAAGACCAGTGGGGCGGGGTTCAGCCCGCCCAGCATGCGCTTGGCGCGCGCTCGCGATCCGGCTTCGATGATGCGCATACCCTGGCGCTCCAGAGCGCCTTTGAGCATGGCCAACGTTTCGGAATCTTGGTGCACGAGCAGGGCAGTGATTTTCTCCGTCATGGGCGCTCCCTTAGATTTGCTGAGACCTCTTTTCCTTCCACCATCACGCCGTGTCTCTCGGGGAATGCATTCCGTCGCAATGCGAGGCTGTACGTGAAAAACCTGGCGAGAGACAATGCTTGCGGCAAATTCATGTTGCGAATAAGCTGCCAGCCCGGCCGCGCCGGACTGGCGCCCTCCCTTGGTCCTTCACCCGCCGGGCACATCCCGAGCCGCCTCGCCGGGGTTGCGACGTTCGTTGGATTGCTCCTTAGAGACCGTCGGTGATTACTTCAAGGCTACCTTAAGTACTTTCTTATCTTGGGAAATATCGATTTTATCTTCCCGCGCCAGCCAGCCCAGAGCGAATCCGACGAGTTCGCCTGAGCCGTTAAGCCTCTTCTTCAGTTGGGCCACTGTCTGCGGGCCGAAATCACTTAAAATTTGCCAAACTTTTCCTGCGGTAACACCTACTTGTTCTTTGATTTCCACTTTCCACTTACCTCCTTTGTATATTCGGCAATTGCGCCGTGAACTTTAGAGTTCTTACCCTGCCAAAACTAACTTGCGCGCACGCATCCACTGGCTCGCGAGCTTGCTTTCCCCCATGGTTTGAGAATAGTTATTGCTGCCTGGAGTCACCGGCTTACGGCGAGGTCATCATGTGGTACAACACGTTGCCTGAGCGCTTCTGCTGAGCATACTATGCGGATCACCCAATCTAAGCCGTAAAATGGTAATTTAGTCGGAAGCGGACACTTTTGCAAGCAAAAAATAGTTATAGGTCGAATAAGATATTGCTAATACCTGCCCCTTTGCCCATGGGCCGGAACTGCCGATTATTTCATATGGGATCGCCACGAAATGGTGTCGCGCAGATGATCGTATGTTTTTTGAATCGGAGGGTCGAGTGGCACGGAGCGCCTCCAGTTCAGCGTTACTCCCTGGGCCCACGATGTCCGGCATCATCGCGGCGGAAGAAGGCACCCAGCTCCAAGAGGCCATAAACCAGGAGACAAAACCAGAAGTCGACCACGGTTCCCAGGTCGACTGCCCACGAGCGGTGTTGCGCCGCCAGCGGCAGGTGCGGTGACAGCGCAAAATAGAGGGCGTTGCCGAGTAGGATGGCTACCAGGAACTTTATCCATTTGGCGCGCGTAAGGGGCATGGTTGCAACTATAATAGTCTAATCGGTGAAGAATGGCGAACACGAAACTCACAGCCGCATCCGAGGTTCAGTTCCTGAAAGGTGTGGGGCCCGTGCGCGCCGAACTTCTTGCCTCGCGCGGCATCCGCACGGTAGAGGACCTGCTCTATTACACACCGTTTCGTTACGAAGACCGCACGCGCCTAACCCGCATTCGCGATCTGGTGCCCGGCCAGACCACCACGGTCTTCGCGCGAGTCCTCACTTGCGGCTTGATGCGCACTCGCAGCGGCATGTACATCTACGACCTGGCCGCCAGCGACTCCACCGGCATGCTGAGGTGCAAGTGGTTCAACGCGGTTTACCTGGAGAAGAACAAGGTTTTCCATTCCGGTCAGCAGGTGTTTTTCTACGGCAAAGTTGACCGCGACCGTTACGGCACGGGGACGATGGAGATCATCCAGCCGCAATTTGAAATTCTGCCGGAGGAGGAAGCGGAGGGCGGCAACTCCCTGGAAATGGGCCGCGTCGTGCCTATTTATGAATCCATGGCGTCGCTCGGGCCGCGCGTGCTGCGACGGCTCATGTGGTCGGCGCTCGAGGGGGTTGACGGCCAAATTCCTGACCGCCTGCCGGCCACCGTGGTGCAAAAAAACCGCCTGCTCGATCGCGCCACCGCGGTTCGCCAAACGCATTTTCCTCCGGGCGAGCCCGATCTGGACAAACTCTGTGCCTTCCGCACTCCGGCGCAAGTGCGATTGATCTTTGAAGAATTCTTCAGTGTGGGCGCGGGTTTGGCGCTGAAGCGCCGCAAGGCCAAGTCCCTCGCGGGCGTGGAGTTTCGTGTGAAGGACAGCGCCCGCCAAGCCATTCGCAAAATTCTGCCCTTCCACCCCACCAGCGCGCAAAAGCGCGTGCTGAAAGAAATTGTGGACGACATGTGTTCGGTGCGCCCCATGAATCGTTTGCTGCAAGGCGACGTGGGCTCCGGCAAGACCATTGTTGCCATCCAGGCCGCCATCCTGGCTATTGAAAACGGCTATCAGGTGGCGCTGATGGCGCCGACGGAAATCCTTGCCGTGCAGCATTACCTTTACATCAAACAGTTGTTCCGCCCGCTCGATTATCGCGTGGAATTGCTCATCAGCGCGCGCAAAGCGGGGGAGAAGGCGGAAATCAAGCGGGACGTCGGCGCGGGCGCCGTCCATCTGGTCATCGGCACGCACGCGCTGATTGAGGAAGACGTGCGTTTCGCGCAACTCGGCCTGGTGGTGGTGGATGAGCAGCACCGTTTCGGCGTGTTGCAGCGCTTCGAATTGATGCGCAAAGGCTATCATCCCGACGTCCTGGTGATGACCGCCACGCCCATCCCCCGCACGCTGGCGCTGACGCTGTACGGCGACTTGGATTTTTCCGTGATCGACGAGTTGCCGCCCCATCGCACGCCCATCGTGACCAAGCTCATGGAGGAGGGCGACCGCGAGAGGGCGTATACTTTCCTGCGCGAAAAGGTGCGGCGCGGCGAGCAGGCCTACGTTGTCTGCCCGGTGATCGAGGAGGGTGGTAAGCTGGATCTTAAGCCCGCCGTGCGCATGTATGAGCAGTTGGCGCGCAACGTTTTTCCGGAATTCCGCGTGGGCCTGCTGCACGGTCGCCTGGCGAGCGAGGAGAAAGAAGACATGATGCAGCGCTTCAAGCGCGGCGAGGTGCAGATTCTGGTGGCGACCACGGTGGTGGAAGTGGGTGTGGATGTACCCAACGCCACGATCATGCTCATCGAGCACGCCGACCGGTTCGGGCTGTCGCAACTTCACCAGCTTCGCGGACGCATCGGGCGCGGGAGCAAGAAATCCTATTGCTTGCTCATGGCGGAGGAGCGCCGCAGCGAAATTTCCCAGGAGCGCCTGAACACCATGGTGGCCACCACCGACGGCTTTCGCATCGCCGAGATCGACCTCAAGCTGCGCGGGCCGGGCGAGTTTTTCGGCACGCGCCAGTGGGGAATTCCGGCGTTTCGGGTCGCCAACCTTTTGCGCGACCAGGAAATCCTGGAATGGGCCAAACGCGAGGCGGCGGAATTTGTCGCCAACCCACCCTCCGAGGGAGAGTTGCAGGCTTTCGTTACGTACCTCCGCGCCGAGTGGCCGCGCCGTTACGGCCTGGCGAGCGTGGCTTGAGAATATCGGGTGATCCGATGATCGGGTGATCGGGTGAATGAAAGCCCTTTCCCCGTACTCAGTGGGGTATCATGATGAGTTTTGATGACCCGATGACCTGGTAAGCGGATGAGTTGTTCTTGATGTCTTTAGATCACCCGATCACCGGATCACCCGATCACCCGATTCCTAGATTATGCGGATTATTTCCGGAATTTACCGCGGTCTTCGCCTGCGCACCTTGGGGGGTGGGAATCTGCGTCCCACCACCGACCAGATGCGCGAAACTTTGTTTGACGTCCTGGGCCCGAGCGTGGAGGGCGCGACGTTTCTCGATGCCTACGCGGGTACGGGCGCTGTGGGCATCGAAGCCCTGAGCCGCGGCGCGCGCGACGTGGTCTTCATCGAGCATCACCGCGCTGCTGCCCAACTGATCCGGCAGAATCTGGCGGAGCTCAAGATTGATTCCGGATACGCGCTCCTCACCTGCGCCGTGCTGACGGGCCTGGAGCGGCTGGAGCGCCAAGGTGATCGCTTCGACGTGATCTTCCTTGACCCTCCCTACGAGGAGATTCGCGAGTACCACCACACGCTGCGGCAGCTCGCGCGCGGGCTGCTGCTCCAGCCCTCATCGATCGTCGTCGCAGAGCACTCGCGGCATGTGCAACTGGAAGAGAATTACCTCACGCTCCACCGCACGCGGCTCCTGCGCCACGGCGATGCGCAATTAGCGTTTTACCGTCTGGCTCCAGCCTCAGGATGACATGCAGGGAAGCGTTTTTCCGCAGGGTGTGAAGCCCTGCCGTTTCGGCCGTTGAGCGAGCGCCGTTCCCCCAACTGGGGAGAAATCGCGGTGGGGACTCCCGACCTCAGGTTTGGTCCCATCCCTGTCAAGCAATTTAAGAATGTTACTTTCGGCTAATCGTCTTGCAACGTAAGAATGTTACCCAACGCAAGTTGTAATTCCTCATCGTAGGGGTGAGGACCCCGTCGTCGTCGAGGCTGTG
>Ga0181539_1003909_pt1 | contig 13206 bp, 12 predicted proteins | sample PEATcosm2014_Bin_46_FD_119767 | JGI IMG/M metagenome (GOLD analysis project Ga0181539, IMG submission 119767) | Peatland microbial communities from MTU Mesocosm Facility, Houghton, MI, USA - PEATcosm2014_Bin23_60_metaG | ecosystem: Environmental > Terrestrial > Soil > Wetlands > Peat | place... | reverse complement strand
TTCCGACCCTGGAAGTAAAACCACGCGTCGTCACCGTGTTACTGAGTTCCGAGAGGACTCGGGAAGTGGTGATGCCGGCAACCAATCAAATCCTCTTAGTCTCTCATTTCTCGGATTCTTTGGTAGGAATGTTTAAGTCCCGGCGACGGCCGCCGATTTTTCGGATTTCATTTGTCTCTGTTCCCCAGCGTGGCGCTTCAGTCATTGGGCACTGACACCGGCACCCTTGTGTACATCATATTCTTCATGGGGCTCTTCGTGTTCCAGTTCGCCTTCGGAACGAGGATTCAGGTCTACTTCGCCCTCAACGACATTGGAAGAGGCCTTGGCAAGCTGAAAGTGATGAAGGAGAAGTCAAGGAAGGAGACGATCGACTACCTCGTCAACGTGGGCAAGGCGCCCAGCGACCCCACTCAGAGGGTCGACCAGTTCCTCGACTACGTCACGATAATGCCAGTCAACACAGACCCGCAGGGCATAATTAACAAGATCGACCATATAGTGACGACCAACAACGACAGGGTCAGGGCCGAAGTCACGGCCCTCGTCGCCCAGAATAGCCCAGTCACTGTCTCAATATCGGAGAACCTGCTCGAGGTTGCCACCGCGCTCAACATGATTCACAAGATCGTAAGACACTACTACATCCTGGGCAAGAAGACCAACTCGTACTTCACCCTCATTCAGCTGCAGATGCTGATGCCGATGATAATGCAGGAATGTGACGCACTGCTCAACGCGGTCGACTCGTTCAAGGTGGGCCAGCCGGTCGGCGACGGGATAGGCTGTGTGGCGGTCTCGAAGTTCATGGTGGGTAAGGAGAAACGCGCAATCGCGAAGGACACCGTAATGGCGATCGCCGAATACAAGGGAAGGAAGCTGTACGTGGTGAAGGCCGACGGTCCGATGGCGTACGTCGGTCAACCAGGCGTCGCAATCAAGAAGGTGATAGAAGAGATGGGGGTCAAGCCGAGCGCGATCATAATGATCGATGCGGCTCTGAAGCTTGAGGGTGAGAAGACCGGGGAGATTGCGGAGGGCGTGGGCGCCGCCATCGGTGGCATAGGAGTCGAGAAGTTCCAGATAGAAGAGGTCGCGACCAAGAACAAGGTCCCGCTGTACGCGATCTTGGTGAAACAAAGCATCCTTGAGGCAATCACCGTGATGCGGAAGGAGATTGCTGAGGCCTCTGAGAAGGTCGTCCAGACGCTGGAGAGAGTGATAGAGGAGAAGACGAAGGAAGGGGACGACGTCATCGTCGTAGGGATCGGCAACACGCTGGGGATAGCACAATGATCAGCTCGGTGCCGGCAACGGACAAGAAGTCCAAGCTTTTGGTCTACTCCATAGAGGAATGCCCGGTCTGCAACCAGAAGACGAAGAGGGCCTTCGTGGTGGGGGATTACATCACCAAGGAAGGCTCGAAGTGCACGAAGTGCGGCAATCAGACCCGGGTCAGCCTCGTCTACGCGGAAAGCTCGAAGCCTTCAGGTTAGGACGATCAGTCCGCCCTCGTCGAGTGCCATAGTCTGCTCGAACTGCGCTACAGGGTTTCCCGAAGCCTCTACGAGAGTGGGGTACGACCTGACAATCCGTCTCTCCATCAGTCGCCCCAGAATTCCGCTGAGCTTGTCCCTTCCGAACTCGTCTGCGTACCAGCGGGGGGTGAAGGGAAGGGTCTTGCGCTCCTCCCAGATCATTTCTGCGAACCTGTCCAGCTCCGCAACCCCGGTCCTCTTCCTCACCGCCAGGGAGAAAATCGTCTGGGAGGGCGAGTCGACCACGTAGCCTGCGGCAGAGCCCAAGGTGACGAACGGCTCGATAGCGAAGACGTCCCCTTTCTTCAGCGACTGCATTCCTGGCATGTAGATGTTCGGGATGCTCTTCCCCGCGTGGACCACGTACCTGTCCAGCGTGTGTCCCGTCAGGTTCTCGATGGTCCTGAACCCAAAACGAGATGCTTCTCGATAGATCTCCCTGCCAATCTCGCCCGTCCTCACTTCTCTTTTGGCCGTCTCGATTGCCGCACCGAGCGCCCTTTCGGTTGCTTCGAGAAGCAGTCGGTGGTCCGGGTTGAACGTTATGCTGACGGCCGTGTCCGTGATGTATCCGTCGATGTGCACCCCGAAGTCGACCTTGACCAGGTCGCTCTCTCTGAAGACCGATTTGTCGTCGTCTTGAGGGGCGTAGTGCGCAGTAACCCGGTCAACGCCGATTCCAGTCGGGAACGCCGGCCTCCCGCCCCGCGCCTCGATCTCTTTCTCTACGAATAGGCAGGCCTCAAGGTACCCCATCCCGGGTCGGACGTGCGTCTTCACGAGCGCCCTGACCTCATTGGTGATTCTTCCCGACTCCCTGTACTGTTCTGCTACCAACGTCAACTCATTTCACAAATCCTTTATTCCGTTCGTCTGACCGACAAGCCTGAGGTATTTCAATTGATTCCAGCCGCGAGGTCTGCTCGATGAAATACAACGCCGTGGCCACAGGAGGGACCTTCGACCACCTCCACAAGGGGCATGTGGCTATCCTCACGAGGAGCTTCTCGCTCGGCGATGCCGTCGTAATCGGGGTCACCTCCGACGCCTTCGCCTCAAGGGGGGGAAAATCGCCAGAACAGTCGTACCTGGAAAGGGTGGAGGTTCTCGAACGCTTTCTTCGTTCAAGGTTCCCAGGAAGGAGGTACGTCATTGCCAAGCTCGACGACTACTTCGGCCCAGGAATCGCCTCGCCTGAGGTCGAGGCGATTGTCGTCAGTAGAGAGACCGCGGTCAGGGTCCCGATAGCGAACGCGCTCAGGGAGACGAAGGGGTACCCGCCTCTCAAGGTGGAGGTCGTGGACTACGTTCTCGCGGGCGACGACAGACCCATTTCGTCGACTCGCATTAGGAAGGGCGAGATCGACACCGAAGGGAGGCTCCTGAAGCCCAGCCCCTCGAGATGAGGTAGTCCAATCCTCGAAAGGGATAATATCTGAACTCCGATAGGCAGGAGTATTGTGGATAGGGCCAGACTCGACCCCTGGGGATCGGACACGGTCAAGGACTACTCCCGACTCCAGGCAGAGTTCGGGATCGAGCCGGTGCTCCCCCTGCTGCCGCGCTTCAAGAAGCCTAGCCCTCACCTGAGCAGAGGCATTGACTTCGGGCAGCGGGATCTTGCAAGGATCCTCGACGCAATCGACAACAACAAGCATTACGCAGTGATGAGCGGCATAAAGCCCACGGGAGACTTCCATCTGGGGACAAAGATGACCGCCGATGACATGGTCTACTTTCAGTCTCTCTCAAAGAAGGCCACCGTCTATTATGCCATAGCAGACGTGGAAGCCTACTGCGACAACGGGCTTTCGTTCAAGGAAACCGCCAAAGTCGCCACCAAGAACGTGGCCGACATCTTGGCCCTGGGGCTTGACCCGGACAGGGCGGTCGTCTACCTCCAGAGCGAGGAGATGAGGGTCATGCGCCTGGCGACGATCTTCTCCAGAGGGGTCACCAACAACATGCTGAAGGCCATCTACGGGGAGAGGCAGATCGGACTCTACATGGCAGCCTTGGTCCAAGCGGGGGACATCCTGATGCCGCAGCTCCCGGAGTTCGGAGGACCGAAGCCGGTTCTCGTTCCTGTGGGAGCGGACCAAGACCCTCACCTCAGACTGACACGTGACCTTGCGGCCAAGTACCAAGGAGAGTTCGGCTTCATCTCTCCCTCCTCTGTCTATCACAGGCTGATGCTGAGCCTGAACGGGGACGAGAAGATGTCGAAGCGGACAGAGACCTCACTCCTGACCCTCGACGACGCTCCGGCGCCGGCTTCCCGCAAGGTGCTCAGCGCGTTCACCGGTGGCAGGGACACGGTCGAGGAGCAGCGGCGCCTGGGAGGGAGACCCGACATATGCCCGGTGTATGACCTATACCAATTCCATTTCGCGCGTGACGACGAGCATTTGGAGCGCGTCTACCAAGAGTGTACGAAAGGGACGAGACTCTGCGGCGAGTGCAAGCAGGAGGCTGCGGGCCTGGTCAAGAAGTTCCTCGAAGACCATCACAGGCGGCGGGAAGCGCTGATGAATGATGCGAAGGAGCTCCTCGCGAAGAGCCGGAACTACCTCGCATCTGCTGGAAGGTAAGAGAGAGACATGTCGACCTCACTCCACCCGATTGAGAGGAAGGTCCTCGCCTCCCTGGCCAGAGAAGGCGGCCTCGGATTCGAGTCTCTAGTAAGCGAGACAGGGCTCAAGACGGACCAGGTTAGGCGTTCGCTGCAGTGGCTCTCCTCAAAGGGTCTGGTGGCAGTCAAGGAAGCAGAAGAGGAGAGTCTCGTAATCGGCCATCCCCCGCCCGAGCTCGCACTGGTCAACGCGGTGGCCGACTCGCCTGAGCCACTCACCATCGGCGCGCTCAAGTCAAAGTTCACCTCTGAGAGCGAATTCTCCGCAGCCTTCGGGCGGGCAAGGGCCTCCGGATGGGTCACTCTCGACCAGGGGCGCTCACCTCCCGTCGTCCGCATCGCTGACAGGGACGGGCCTGTGGCCCTCAATTCGATCATGGCTTCGGTCTTGAGGGGCGCGGACGAGGCATCGTTTTCGGATGCTGAGCGAGCGGTCCTGGGTGAACTGGTCAGGCGAGGGGTCCTCAGGAAGTCGACCGTTCGCACTTCGTCGATTTCCATCACTGAAGCGGGGATGAAGGCTGCGACCGCGAAAGAGGCCGAGGACTCCCTAGACAGGCTCTCTACGGAGGCCTTAGCTTCCGGAGCCTGGCGCGGAAGGAGACTGAGGCCGATCGATGTCGAGGCGAAGGCCCCTCGGTTCTATCCCGGGCGGAGGCACCCGGTCCGGGATTTCATCAAAGAAGTCAGAGAAACCTACATCTCGATGGGGTTCACAGAGCTGGAAGGAGGTAGTGTCAACCCGGCGTTCTGGAACTTCGACGCACTCTTCATCCCGCAGGACCATCCTGGGAGGGAGATGCAGGACACGTTCTACCTCGAGGGGCTCATTGACAGGGGGATGAGCCGCCGGGGGGTCGTGGCAAACGTCGCAGCAACTCATGAGAACGGCTGGAAGACTGGCAGCAAAGGCTGGAGGTACACCTGGAGAATCGAGGAGGCCAAGCGCCTGGTCCTCAGGACGCACAACACCGTACTGACGGTGAGGGCGCTCTCCGAGTCGCGTGAAAAAGAGACCAGGGTCTTTGCCGTCAGCAAGGTCTACAGGAATGAAAACCTCGATTACAAACACCTCGCAGAATTCTACCAGATGGACGGGATCATAGTGGGTAAGGGGCTCAACGTGAGACATCTGATGGGGTTTCTCAAGGAGTTCTACAAGAAACTCGGCATGAAGAACGTCAAGCTCTGGCCCACATACTTCCCCTACACCGAACCTTCTCTGGAAGTAGTCGGTTATTCCGATGCGGCCAAGGCGTGGATCGAGCTAAGCGGGTCTGGCGTCTTCAGACCTGAAGTAACGGTCCCGCTGGGAGTGAAGGTCCCGGTCCTCGCGTGGGGGCCAGGCATAGAGCGCCTCATGTTGATGCGGTTCGGGCTCGACGACATGAGGGCCCTGTACAGCAACGACCTGGACTGGCTAAGGAACAGAGTGGAAATTGCCGGTAGTTAGGATCAACCTGAAGAGGTTCTCAAAGATGGTCGGCGCCGACCGAGCAAGGATTCTTGACAGACTCCCATACATAGGCTTGGACATCGAGGGCGCCGACAAGGACTCGGTGCGAGTCGAGTACAGCCCCAACAGACCTGACTACGGAACTGACTTCGGGATCGGCAGGTCGCTCAAAGGCCTCCTAGGCAAGGAAGTCGGGATGCCTCACTATCCGGTGAAGTCTTCGGGAGTCTCGGTTTCGGTTGACGGGAGGCTCTCATCTGTGAGGCCCTTCATCGCCTGCGCCACTGCAACGGGCCTTCGCCTAGGCACCGAAGACGTCAGGCAGATTATCTCCTTGCAGGAGGACCTTCACAACGGCCTCGGAAGGAAGAGGAAGAAGGTAGCGATCGGCCTGCACGACCTGGGAGCCGTGACGCCCCCCTTTTCATACGCAGCGGTCAGGTCCGACTTCATGTTCACTCCTCTGGGAGGCAAGAAGTCGGTGGCAATATCTCAGATTCTTTCGGAGACAGCCGAGGGACGGGCATACGGGCCGGTCCTCGAGGGGAGCGGGCTGTTCCCGATCATCACCGATTCCAGAGGCGAAGTCCTGTCGTTCCCCCCCGTCATCAACGGCGACCTCACCAAGGTCACCACGAAGACGCATGACATGTTCATCGACGTCACAAGCACGGACCGCGAGGCAGGGGACGACGTCCTGGCGATAATGGCTACGACGCTCGCAGAGGCCGGCGCGAAGATTGGCGCTGTCTCCATCAGATATGCCACTGGGTCGCGTGTAACGCCAGACCTTACTCCTGTCAGAATCGCGCTAGACTTCCGTCTTATCGCCTCGACACTCGGCCTTGACTTGACAAAGCGTCAGGTCGTCGAAGCGCTCGGAAGGAGCCGCCTGTCGGTCAAGGGCGACATTGCGACAGCCGCGAGGTACAGGATTGACCTCCTCCATCCGGTCGACATCGCCGAAGAGGTCGCTTTGGGATACGGAATTGACAGAATCGGATCACTCTACCCGCCCAGCAACCAGCCGGGCCGCTTCCATCCATTCGAGCAGTTCCTTGACTCGACGTCGACGGTGATGGTGGGCTCTGAGATGCTAGAGCTAATGACCTTCGAGCTTGTAGACGAGGAATCCCTCTATGCGAAGTTCGGCAGGTCCTCCGACGAGAAGATCATCGTGCACGAGCCGCGGAGCCTCGAGCACTCGGTGCTGAGGGATTCGCTGATCCCCAACCTGATGGCCGCCCTCTCGAGTAACACGAAGTCCGACTATCCACAACGCGTCTTCGAGATAGGCAGGGTCTACACGCGCACTGCAGACGGGGTCTCCGAAGCATGGCACCTAGGGTGCCTCGTCGCTCACTCTCAGGCCTCCTACTCGGAGGCCAAGATGTACCTGGAGTCTGTCTGCAGAACACTCGCGGGCAAGGAACTCGTGGCGGAGGAGTCTCAGCATTGGGCCTTTGCTGCAGGCCGGTGCGCAGCTGTTGGCACGGTCGGTCAGCCACTTGGCTACGTGGGCGAACTGAAACCCGAGGCAATCGATGCCTTCGGATTGAAGGTGCCGGTGTCCGGGTTCGAGCTTGACCTTTCGGCGCTGCACGAACAACTAAAATAGACCGCCTCTCCGTCGGTTTCCAGACGGCTTTCGTTCCAAAGCGCGCAAAACGGCCACCTGCGAAGGCGGAGACGCTTTGATGAGCAGATGGTTTACCCAGTCGCGCGACAGACGAAGGCCGTTTGCCCGTTGAAGAGGCTTGGTGATGCTCCCCGCTAAGAGCTGGGACATGATCCGGGCTCGTCAGAGACGGGCAACAACACCAAGAGCGATTGAAGGATGATAGACAAGCGCCAAAAGATCATTGATGCCTTCGGAGCCTTTGTCTCAGATTTCGTGCGCGACCTCAACCAACTTTCCGAACAGGGTTGGTCCATCTTGGTCGAGGGCCAGCGAGATGAGAAAGCTCTCCGCAGTCTGGGATTCAGGGGTCACCTTGCCTCCCTCTCTTCCGTGAGAAGGAGGGGGATGGTGGCCTTCGAGAACTCGAGGAAAGTCGTCATCCTCACAGACCTGGACAGAGAAGGAACGGTCTTGGCCTCGAGATACCTGAAGGCGCTCACGCACGAAGGCATTCGCGCCTCATTGACGGAACGGCGGCGCCTCAAGCATGCTTCGAGAGGCGTCTTCCTCCACATCGAGAACCTCTCCAGGTTTGCCGACTCGCCGAACTGTGACCCGGCGCTCTTGTTGTTTGAGTTCAACCTATCGGGGGATTCCGGAGATGCTCTGTCGTCAAAACTCAACGAAATACTGTCACTCCCTCTGATTCCGTTCGCCTCACTCTCTCTTCTCACGGGGTCATGGTGCTTGTGTCGGGTCTGACAATCGGGTGTGCCCTTCTCGGGGCTCTGCGTCGCCGCCGGTCTCGCGCTTGCCGCAAAGCTTCACAGCGGCAGGAAGTGGGCGTTTCATCCTACGGCTCTGACAGTTGAGCTCTCCCGACGCGACAGGGAATGGTCTTCGTGCGGAGATTTGTAGACTTGAGAGCCAAAAACCACGAGGTTTATATTCTCGGTTTTTCAGTCAAGAAATCGACTTACGCTAACCCCGTTAAGCACGAGTTAGAACACAGATGAATGAAACAGAAGTGAATGGAATTGCCAGATTCAGGTATAGTAAAGTATCTAGTAAGACTAAGGTTTGAGGTAGACGGAGTCGTAGAAAGGGCTGACGTAATTGGCGCCATCTTCGGCCAAACCGAAGGGCTCTTCGGCCCCGAAATGAACCTCAACGAGCTCCAGAAGAGCTGGAAAGTAGGGCGGATTGAGATCAACCTCGAGTCCAAGAACGACAAGACCAAGGGAGAAGTGATAGTGCCGATGTCGACCGACATCGGGACGGCCGCACTGATAGCTGCCGCTGTCGAAAGCGTCGACAAGGTCGGCCCCTGCAGCGCCCATTTCAACCTGGGCGCGATAGAGGACGTTAGGGCGACCAAGAGGAAACAGATTGTTGACAGAGCAAAGCTGATAGTCAGGGACTGGAGCTCCAAGACTTCCAGCGAAGGCGAGAACGTCCTGAAGGACGTCACGGAGTCGACTAAGAGAGCCCGTGTAATCAATTACGGTCTAGAGAACCTTCCTGCCGGGCCTGGTGTCTTCTCCTCGGATTTGGTCTACTTGGTGGAGGGAAGGGCCGACGTTGTGCTCTTCCTCAGAGCTGGGATCGAGAACGTCGTCGCACTCGAAGGCACGAGCATTCCCGACTCGATAATCGAGCTCGGGAAGAAGAAGCGTCTGATTGCGGTTCTGGACGGTGACAGGGGAGGCGACTTGATCGAGAAGGAGCTGGCCCAAGTCGTCAGGGTGGAGAAGGTCATCAGGGCGCCTACCGGTAAGGAAGTCGAAGACTTGACGCCCATTGATGTCATCAACATGCTGAAGGTCGAGAAGTTGGAGACCGCCCCCACGGGGCCCCGCAAGGAGGGGCCCGCCGAGCGTGCCCCGGAGAGAGCCCAAGAAGAGCCAGACGAGCCGGTCGTAGTGAAGGCTCGCGAACTCTATCCTGACCTGAACGGAACCTTGGAAGCCGTTCTGCTTGACCAGGGGATGCAGGAGGTCGGACGGTTCCCGATAAGTGAACTTGTCCAGAAGATGGAGGGTTCGAACGGCGCCCATTTCCTGATCTTCGACGGTATAGTTACCCAGAGACTCGTAGAATCAGCCGCAAAGGTGGGGGTGAAGGGGATTATCGGCCACAGGACCGGCGAGCTGAACAACGTCCCTGATGACGTACGGATAGGAACGTTCAGGGACCTCGGGCTAGAGTAGCTCGGGCCTTTGATAGTCACCGAGTTCAACCAGAAACACGGTCGCTGTTCGCTCATCATCGAGTCCGCTGAGGATCTCTGGACGCTCAGGCGACTCATCTCAAAGGGAGACGTCATCGTAACTCGCAGCTCGAGGGTCGTGAAGAACGAAAGTGAGTTCTCAAGACCTGACAAGGGGGAAAGAGTCAAGACGACAATCGTGCTGTCTGTGGAGGATGTCCACCTCGACAACAGCATAGAGAGGGTCAGAGTCAAGGGTTCGATCGTCGAGGCAAGCGACGAAAGCGTCACCAAAATGGGGTCCCACTCGGTCACTCTCACCCCCGGCCGCGCGTTGACAATAAGCAAGGACCATTGGAGCCCAGTTGAGATAGGGCTTGTGCACCCTCCAAGAGGTCTTTCGAAGAGGTTCGTCGTCATCGCGGCCGACAGGCGCGACGCGGGAGTGGGCGTGCTGAGCGGGTCCCATCTCTCAGTAATCGCCACTGTCGAATCTGGCCTCGGTGGCAAGATGTCGGAGGAACAGAGCTCCAACCCTTACATCTCAAAAGTCGTGGACCTGGTCTCGCAGACTCTAAGGGAAGGTGATGAGGTCGTCGTGTCAGGACCAGGGAATTTCAAGAATCTGATTGCAAACAGACTCAAGGACGTTCTGAAGTCGAAGACAGTCCAGACGGTCGAAGGACCGGACACCACGGGAGCGGACGGTGTCCGGGCCCTGGTCAAGGACCCAGCCTTCCAGCGGGTCGCGAGAGGCTCCCTTCTAATCGAGATTCAGCAGCTGGTCGCCGAGGTCGTCAAGAGGGTCTCAACAGGCGACCCCAAGGTTGCCTACTCCCTGCCGCGCGTGAGGGAGGCGGCGATGGCCGGTGCAGTGGATGCATGTGCGGTGTCTGACAACGTCTTCTCTGCCGGCCTTGACGAAGAAGAGGTAGTCAGAACGCTGAACGAGGTGGAACAGAGAGGTGGTTCCGTATACCTCGCCGATTCCTCCATGGAATTCGGGAAGCAAATCTCGGCCTTCGGCGGAATCGTGGCTCTGTTGAGATACGTGGTCAGGGCTTCAGGATGACTGGGAATACGAACCCCGCGAGGTCGGCAAGAATGACGCCTCCTCTGTTCAGGCTCCACCGAGCCTCCTCCCAATCTGCGTGAAGTCCAGCAGGATGCCGACGAACATGACTGAAACGTAGGCCAGCCCGGCCAGGTCTGCTACGGTCGAGTTCACAATCGCAAGGGCCGTCATAATCAATGAGGCGAACTGTCGAGCAATCTGCTGAACTATGCTGCCCGTGTCGGGCGGAGGCTGAACATCTAGCATGGAAAGAGGGACTTCGACCGATATCTGATAAGCCAAGAACGCCTAGATGAGATACGGGCCCACGATCACTCCGAGCAGCAGCGCCACGACGGCCAGGGTCGCGCCGAGGGTGATCCTTGTCAGATTCGCTTCGCTGAGCTTGCCCCGGCCGAGCGCTTGGACCCCGACTCTGAATGCCTGCCCGCCGTCAAGAGGGTAGATTGGAAGAGAGTTGAAGATGGCCAGACTGAAGTTGAGGAAGAAGAGCCAATAGAGCAAGTTGGCGAGAGGTGTCAGTGACGGCCCGTAGTATGAGGTGTAGAACCCTGACATTGTGTCAGAGAAGGGCGCCAGTTGCTGGCAGTTCGGGAGCGTTGGTATGCAGAGGTACAGGAAAGGCGTCTTCAGGAATGAGCCCGTGTATGTCGAGACGACACCTCGCAGGTCGCCCACGCTGGGGCTCTGGCTACTCAATCCAAGGAGGGGGAGGGTGAAAGTCTGGCCTGACGTTGTATTCTGAAAGAGCTGACTTCCAATAGTGACGTTGCGGTAGAACGTCGTGCCATCCCTCCAGACTGTCACGTTGACGACCTCTCCGATCTTATACCAGGGGCTTGTGGAAATGGCGGAAGTGTTGTCTATCTGGGTTCCGTTCACAGCGATGATGTAATCGTAGGTCTTGATTCCAGCGTTGGTCAGGGGTGAATTCTGGACGACGACCACCCCCAAGCCTTGGTTGTTGGTTGGTTTCATCGTCGAAACGACCCCGAACAGTAGAAGCAGGCAGACCACTCCGACCACGAAGTTGATTCCAGCACCTGCTGCAAGGAATCTCGCTGAATCGGAGGCCTTCGCAATCTTCACCGCATCCTCGTCCACTTCCACAAAAGCGCCGATTGGAACCACCAGGAAGAAAACCAGGCCCGCGGACTTGACGGGGATTCCCCGGCTCCTCGCAACTATGCCATGAGCTCCCTCATGGATGACCATTGCGACGAAGAGCGCTATCCATCCATCAACTATGGGCAGATACGGGTTGATCCCCGGCAGGCCGAGGTTCGCCAGCGGACCGATGGATCTCACGTAGCTGCCGACGGCGACACCCTTGGGCGAGAGAAGTATCCCTGCCTCACTGAGGAAGAGGAATAGGGCTATTCCGCATGCCACAGGCATGAAGAGGAGAAGGAACCAGCCTGCCGGTCTTGAAACCCTGGCCCTGCCCAGCCTATCCATGGTCGACAGGAATCTTCGAGTCCGGAGCATTACGATCCCGTAATGGAATTCGAACCTCCTGTACTCTTCCAAATGCCTTCCCGACTCCGCGAGGTCGGTGTCGCTTTAAGCGTTGACGCTTTATAGAACACTGCGGGAGAGTGAACTCGATTCATGGCCGGTTGTTCTAGATGCGGAGGGAATGCCTTCTACACTAGAAGATACTCTGGCGAGTCTCTCTGTTCCACTTGCTTCGGTGCGTCCATCGTGGAGAAGACGCGAAAGACCATCTCAAAGTATGGGATGATACGTCACGGGGAGCGGGTCGGGGTAGCGGTCTCCGGAGGGAAGGACAGCCTCTCCTTACTCAGTGTCCTTCATCGCCTCAGCGGCAGGCACGGGAGCCAGCTCGTGGCGATTTCTGTCGACGAGGGAGTGGCAGGCTACCGTGAGGAGGCGCTGGAGCACGCGAGGTCTGCGGCCACTCAGCTCGGCGTGGAGCACATGACCGTCTCGTACAAGGACCTCTTTGGGTTCTCCTTGGATGAGGCACTGAACTGGAAGGAAGAGAGGGACGTCTCTTCCTGCAGCTTCTGCGGGGTCTTCAGGCGCCGGGCGATAGACGAGGCCGCCGAGAGGGCTAAGGTCTCTGTCGTGGCTACGGCCCACAACCTCGACGATTACGTCCAGACATTCGTGATGAACCTGCTTCACGGCGACGTGGCTCGACTCGGCTGGCTCGACCCGGCTTACGCGGATGACAGCTTCGCGATCAGGAGGGTCAAACCCTTCATGGAAGTCTATGAGGAGGAGGTGGCCCTCTTCGCTTTCCAGTCCGGGGTCCCCTTCCAGAGCGTCAGCTGCCCGTACATGCACGAGGGTCTGAGGACGGAGGTCCGAGACTTCCTCGACCGGATGGAGGCCAGCCATCCAGGGATCAAGAACGTGCTTCTTAGGTCCAGCCTGGACGTCATTTCGCGATACGCGGATGCCGACAGGAAGGCATCGATCCCTTGCTCTGACTGCAGAAGGCCGTCATCGTCGGGCCTCTGCAACGTCTGCCAGATGAAGGCGACAATAAAACAGCACATTAATTACACAGGCTAGCCTCCGCTGCGTCGGCGGTGGGTAGGGAACGGGGGTTAGCCGTCCCCGCTCGGCTGAAACCGGCTTCACGCAGCGCCAGCAACCTTCGGGTAAAGCCACCTTCCCCGCGACCCGCGCTGGGCGGGGGAGAC
>Ga0181539_1003907_pt1 | contig 13208 bp, 14 predicted proteins | sample PEATcosm2014_Bin_46_FD_119767 | JGI IMG/M metagenome (GOLD analysis project Ga0181539, IMG submission 119767) | Peatland microbial communities from MTU Mesocosm Facility, Houghton, MI, USA - PEATcosm2014_Bin23_60_metaG | ecosystem: Environmental > Terrestrial > Soil > Wetlands > Peat | place... | reverse complement strand
GATACCGTGTGTTGGTTGGTCCGAAGCTCCCCGGCTATCCGCCTGTTCTCCCATCCTCGAGCCGCCAAGAGCACGACGCTGGAACGCAGGACGAGCCTCTGAGGCGTAGAGCGGCCGCGAGACCATTTCGCAAGCTGGCTTCGTTCTTCATCGCTCAGCTCCACGTGACGAGCGACCCTCACGCATTGCGGCTTGGAAAGGTCGGTATATAATAATGATAGCTAATTCTGAGACGCTACACTAGTTCCCAGCAGCCTCACACTTGAACGATGCCGGGCACCTTGTCAACCAACCTCAAGGCATAGAATATTCCTCGATTAGGCCTCGGGCCGTGGAAGAACCTTTGATAAAACGAAAAGAAGGCTCTGAGCAACAAGTACACTTGGCCGGCATCAGCCAAGGAATCCTGAGACATTCCGGAATCGGGTTCTGTTAACTTGGTAGGACATGGGCTGTTTCCTCCGATTTCTTGGGAGTGTTAACTGACTGGACATGAGAAGAATTTCGCACCCTCTTTAGCCATCCGCCGGGGAAGAAGGTCATGTAGAACTCCTCTCTAGTTGCATCCCTCACGAAGTCTCGGTTGGTGACTAGGAACTCCTCGACTGCTTCCTTAGGGCCGGGTCCCCAGTCTGGCGCGACTGGGTGGCCATTTACATTCGTGTCCTCTACAACCATGTAGCTCCCTTCAGTGACTAACTCTGAGTATTGCTTCATTTCGTCGAGGACGTGGCGTTTACTATGTTCTGAATCAAGAATAACGAAAACCTTAGCCTTCCCTTTCACCAGCTTCCGAACCCTTAAGACTATCTCGCCCGATGTGGAAGACCCAGTGAGATACGTTATCCGCTTGTGAGACGGTCTCTGAGGTAACGCTTCAATGTCTATGGTTATGACCTCACCAGTTCCAATCAAATCAAAAAGGGATGCAAAAAACAAGGCACTCCCACCCCGAAATGTCCCACATTCGATGATAACGTCTGGCTTGACCTCAAATACCGTCTGCTGATAAACCCACAAATCAAATGGGTTCTTCAATAGTGGAACGCCAAGCCAGCGAGTGTCACTCCATGTTTTGCCGAGCATCTCCCCATAGAACAACACGTGGAAGCGGTTAACCACGTTACTGGTCGGGTCCGACGCAACCAAGGCTTTGACCCCCTCTTCATAGGCATGGATCCCCTCTTCTGAGCGGCTCAATGATTGGAACCTTTGTGACCCGAGCAGAACAAATTCCAATGCTTGTTTGGGGTGTCGCAATCCCGTTACTACCCGATGACGCCACATGGCCTTCATGCTCTACGTTGCTCCTTAACATGGCTTGCGTTCTGTATCAGGGTTAGCCACTTGTTTTTCCCTTCGATGGCTATCCCACAAGCGTCTGCTGGCGTTCTCCTTCTAAGTGTTGAGTGGGTTCTGCTTCGTTCTGTGGGTGGTTCAATTTGGTGCTTCCTTTGGGGTGGTGAGCGCGGCCTTGAGCAGACTTAGCCACTTATCCTTCCCTTCGATTCCGATTCCCGCTCTCTCTGCGGGAGTCTGCCCTTCTAACGCCTGATGGGGCTTGACGAAGTTATAGTGAATCCGCGCCCCTTCCGCGAGAGGGGTCGTCATGGTCTTCCAACCCCTCTGAACCTTCACTCGTTCGCGGAGCGTCCCGTTCAGCCGCTCTATTCTGTTGTTGGTGGCGTTCGGTTTCCTGATTCCCGCCTTTGCGATGTGCTTCGGCTTCTGCCCGTTGAACCACGCATAGGAGATTCCTTCGTTGTATGAACGGTGTCCGTCTGTGAATATCGTCTCTGGCTGGCTGTCGTGGGCGTTCTTCTTGGCTTCGAGCATCCCACCGATAGCCCCGCTGTCGTCTCTGTGCTTCGAGAGTTTCGAGGCAAGCAGGAACCGCGTCCCTCTGTCCATCACGTTCCAGAGGTAAGCCATGTTCATCTGCTTGTATTGGGTTTCCTTCTCTCCGCCCTTCATCTTCACGAAGAGTTCGTCTGCTTGCCAAGTCGCTGAGAGTTCGGGAGTGAGAGTATTCGCGTATTCGGAAATCTTTGGGACGAACTTTTGAATCCACCTGTGGACAGTCGCACCCCCTGTCTTCATTCCGAAGTGGCTGTTCAGGGTGCGGGAAATCTTCTTCTCCGACATCCCCGAAAAGTAGAGGTCGAGGGTGAGGCTTACCATCTCTGGCGAATACCTCGACCCTTTGAGAAGGCTCTGCTCCCTGAACCTTCGTCCACAGTCCTTGCACTTGAACGATTGTTTGCCCCTGTTAGACCCAAACCTGATTACCCTGATTGAACCGCATCTCCAGCATTGAAGGGCGTCGTCTGCAAAGACCTTGGGCTTGGGCTTCTCTTGGAGTTCGACCCTCGCCGCGACCCAGAATTTTACTGCGTGGATATGCTTGCACGCCTGAATCTCTGCGTGCCTCTGAATGAAGTCGGGGCAATTACAGGAGTAAGAGCCGTTGAGGATTCTCACGAGATAAGCTATCTCCCCGACCGTCTGACTCGGGACGCTGAACGAGCCGTCAGCGTTCTCTGCTATCACATTTGACTTGGCGATTGCCAGACCTCTTTCCATTCTTCCATCCTGCTCTTGTGGGTTCATGTTAGGCACCTAACCCTTAGATACCTAATTACTTAAGCCTTTAGGTATCTAAAGCCTTATTAGGTGCCTAAGGCGTCCCTCCTGATGCCGTGAAGTTGCAGAAGCAGAAGACCAGAGAGGTGAAAGGGAAGGAATACCACAGGTGGGTTGTTGTTTTGCCCCATGACCAGCTTGAGAAGCTCAAGTGGGAAGAGGGCGAGGAATTGAAGTCCGAGACAAAAGGCAACCAACTCATACTGAAGAAGAACAAGGGAGAATAGAATTGCCCAACGTCGCGGCGAGAATCATTTCGAAACCCCCTGAGAACACACGCACGGTACTCCAATCCGATGGAGCATATTTCGGGCCATTCATACGTGGGAATGGCAAGACCACATACATCTGCGGTAACTGCAAGACCGCCCTGCTTGAGAACATCTATCCGCATCAAGTCAGGAATATCGTGTTCAAGTGCCCCAAGTGTGGCTCCTACAATGAGCTTCCTTAGTGCATTGGGATGATTGCTGTTCGTTCATACTTCACCTTGTCTGAGCCGCAGTAGGGACAGTTGCGAACTTCTTTCCTCCATCGCGTAGGATGATAAGAGCGCTTAGAGCAAGACTCGCAAGCGAATACATCGAAGCCGTCTATGCCCAACTTCTGTAGTATGGCTCTCTCTTTCAGTTCCTCAAGCTTGAAGTCGGGCAATTGACCCTGAAGCAGATAACCTTCGTAGGCTTGCGGTATCTTCCGCCAGATTGAGGTTACGAGCTTGGTGCGGAACATCGAACTCCCTAAGGATTCTCTTGCCGTCTTGAAGTCGTCATCGAGAGGATTCAGAAACTGCGGCTCCTCATCGGTTCTGAGGACAACGGCTTGCGGCCCGAGGGCGCTCATTCCTACCGTCTCGTCTAACCCCATGAAGATTATACCCGCGATTGTGAACCAACCTAAGACCGCTAATTCAGTTGCTGTGAGCATCCCGTCATACTGCATCCTGAATATGGTCGAGGCATACTCAGAAGCATGACCGACTATTGCGTAGCTCTTGATTTCTTCGCTCAATCCATTGGATTCAACCAATCGCAACTCGGGGTCGCCTTTGTCGATATTCTTCAAACCCATGAATATCACATCAAATCGCGCATCCTCTCCGAGTCGGGGCAGATACCTGAGCTGTAGGTCTCGGACTGTGTCTTCTATTGTCTCTTCAATTTGTCGGAATGTAGGATTCACGGGCGGGGGTGTTTCCCTCATTCGTTCTGCCAGCTTGTCCAAGAGTGCTGTTGGGCCTGCTCCCGCCAACACGGCCCTGTAGGGTGGGTTCTGCCAAAGAAGGCTGATTTTGCTTTCGTTGTTTGCTTCGTATTCGTTCCGCAATACTCGCGTGTCTGCTATGATTGCCGAACCATCGGCCCCTTTGGCTCCAATTACACAGGTCAAGAGATTGCGCCTTCTTAGGTTCCTAATCGGATGATAAAGCCTGTTCGGGAGGGTTTGCACTCAGCCCACCACGCCAAGTGAAGCACTCGGCTCCACCACCCCGCGAACGAAGCAGAACCGTTGAGTGCGGTCGAATGTAGTTATGGTAGATTTGATACCCTTTCAGTATCGGCGTGTCTGGCCGCTTTAGCCCTCGCATTACTTTCTCTCTATCCCGAATCTCCCCGTTCATGCGTTCCATCTTGTTAGATAGTGGAACACCAAGCCAGCGCCAATCCAAAGCCGGCCATTAGCTATCCGCAATTATCAATAGCCCATTTGAGTAGTAGACATTATGTGAAGTGGCAATTGGTGGGAAATAGGTCGAAGGCAGAACGCTCCCGACAAGATAATTCGGATTGGGCCCGTATCCAAAAAGGAAGAGTGCCGACAAATCAGGCGGGTATTCTACGATGGTAGGTGAGGAGGCATGCAACTGAGTATAAATGCCGATCTGTGGAAGATAGCCGTAGGCAACTCGTGGGTCCGCCGCTGATGCTATTGTACCTGAGGAAGGCAACGATACCAAAATCGAGAATGAGAGAACACAAACGAGAACCAAGACGGCCACCAAACGCGCGTGACCACCCTCACCTGTCTGTACCGTTTGATCCTTGGTCATGGTTTTTTTCCTTACAACGCCAAGGACAGAGGCAGGCAATGCCAGGTAGAGTATCAAGATGAAAAAGGCGCCCCAAGTCGAGCCTTGCCCGAAAATCACATATGAACCCCTGAATGCTAAACCTGCAAAGAGTACGACCCCGGGGGCCGCGACGTCACGGAATGTCATCCCAGCCCTTAAACCATCAAAGAGAAGAATCATGGGGATACAGACAAAAAGTACCACGAATGCAAAATCCTCGCCGAACGATTGGTAGAGTGGCAGGCCACCCGCATTCAAATGTTGTGCGAAATTCTGGCCAGCTATTGTCAAGATGTCGTAGATTTGCGTTAGAAGGCTTGAGATATTTCTCCCATACCAAAACACTGAAACGAATCCTATGGCTACCTGATAACTGATGAACGCCAATGTGGATATCCCCAGTAAACTCAAGAGTTCTCGTCGGTCTTTGACATCATAGAGAATCTGCAATCCCAAGAAGGCTGCAGCTATGAGAAAAGACAAGCCATCATCCCCAAGAATCATCGCGGTCAGAAGCATCCCCGGCAGTACTAGCTTGATGCCCGAATTGCTTCCTCTCAGGCCGCCAAGTAGGGTGAAAAACACAATAAGCTCCCACAATCCCACGTCATTGAACCAGAAGTATTGATTCATCGCGAGGAGGAAGAACAGGGAAAATGCACCGATTGCAAATATGATGAAGGGCCTATACAGAGGCGGTTGGTTGTGCATCCACGTTCTCGCGAGAAGAATCATCAATACCAACCCCAGAATCGTGAACAGGATGAATTCCACCAACAAGGGGGAAGGCACGAACAAAAACAAGACTCGCGTCAGCACGTAGGTTAATGGGAAGAAAGAGTGAGCGTAATAGGAATTGAAAAAGGTCATTTGTTGAGTCCCAGGAAGCATGACCCCCTCATGACTGAAAAGCATCATTCCAGTCCAGTTCGAGTAGGGAATCAACAAGAGGATATTTCCAATCCTTGTTATCACGGCCATGACTGAAAGCGCAACTGCAATCACAGCGGTCAGAGTCCTCTCAGTAGAACTCATCATCTTGCGCCCCTATGCCGGCCACTTCTAAACCAGTCCCCTCATGCTCATATTGGAGGAAGTTCATTAGTTGATTGATTTGGCTCGCTCGGAAAACCCGAGGAAGCGCTTCGCTGGAAAACCAGAGTCTCACGAGCGAAAGACACTCGGGCACTGAACTCGCGTGAAACCAAGCGGAAGCAAACCGGTGGATCATGCGAATCCGCGTCAGGTGCGAGCGACCCTTGCACTCAGTTCAATGCAGCCTCAGGTGGATTCAGCGCATAATTCGAGTTTGACCCAGACAAAGCAAAACCAAATGGAGTCCATCGGTGCATGGAGCCCAGAATCGGCCATCTAAACATGAAACTCCATGCATCACACAACCTACCGGCATGCAACTATGAATTTCACATCTCTGACTGGACTTATATGCCGAGAAAGAGAATGCCGCAAAGAATACCGGGTTTGGACGGCGAGCTTCTTGAGGGGCTTTACGGAAGCCAGAATCCCTCTGAAATCTTGAAGTTCTACACGGGCGTTGGAACCAGTGCGGAAATGATTGCATTCTCGAAGAGTAGACCACGAGCAAGTATGAGAATAGTGGACGTCCAAAGCAAACGGGATAACGGCATCGTAGTGGTAATCCCAACAGCAGACTCCAAGTCGTCTCTTGCAAGGGAGGCGTCGAGGATTTTCAAACCTATAGACATCATTCTCGTCGAATCCCAGGGAAAGTACTTCAACTATGCCCGAAGCATGAACTTCGGAATTGACTCCGCTTTGAGGAAAGACCCGGAATGGATCATAATCTCAAACGACGATGTATTCGAAATAGATCCAATTGATAGCTTCGTCGCCGAACTCAGGCAAGAAAAAGATTCAGAAATGGTGATGGCTGCCGCGGACACTCTGGGGAGATACCATCATTCGATGGATTCTATGGTCTTCGCAAACAACTTGAATCCCGCCACCATGGCACTAGACGTTCTCTCCTGGAAAAGCTATTTTTTCCAAGTAATCAAAGTGCTCCACAGGTTTGGAGTAAAGTTTAGAGCGGACAATCTACCTCCAACTCAAACCCGCGCCCCCCTTGTAGACTCGTTTTTCCGAGGATTAGCAAGTCGATCGGTTTGTGTCGAACGCTTCTGCACTTTTGGAGATTTCGGCGCGTTCAGGTCCAGTCTTCTCAGAAGATTCCAGTTCGATGAGTTTTTTATCAATGGAGGTGAAGACAGGGACTTGGCCATAAGGTTGAAACTGGCGAAGGTTGCGATAAAGAAATCTAACTTCAGACTTGGAAGCATGGTTGGAAAAACGCTTGGATCACACATACAACGTAGCCTGAGGGATTTGCTCAATTGTGTGTTACTTGACAGAAAAATCAGGGAATACTTTCCAGAGCTAAATGACGAATAGTTTACAAGAAACCAAATGTGACGAAACAGACTTCTGACTCTAAAGCACCAAGTCAATTTCTCTCCATGTCGAGGAGATGTCAAAACAACTGAACGCGATCTGGGGGGTAGCGTACCCGGAACTAAAATAAGTCTGAATGGACAGACTTGATGTGATGAAGACATGGAATCGCCCCTTGTAGGAGTTGTGCTAGTGAACTACAATGGACTTGGAGATACACTCGATTGTTTGGACTCCCTACGGAATCAGCTATACACTAACATCAAAGTCCTCGTCATAGACAACAGATCCGATTCCGATGAGTTAACAGTTATCGAGAGCCACCCAATTGGCCCCATTTGTCTCCAGAATGCAACCAATCTTGGCTTTGCTGAGGCGTCAAACATCGGCATGAAGACCGCTCTTGATGGTGGGGCGGATTACGTGCTTTTACTTAACAACGACTCAATCGTGAAGCCAGATTTCCTGGTCAGGTTGCTGGAAGCGATGGAAAAATACTCGAGTGTCGGCATCGCTGGTCCCAAAATCACATGCTATCCGAACATCAACCAAATAAACAGTGGAGGAGGCCGCATCTACTGGAGAATCGGATACATTAGAGATTTGGGGTTCAATAAGAAGGACAACCAGACTTTGAACACGATGGATGCGCGAGACTGGATCTCCGGATGCGCTATGTTGATAAGAAGAAAGGTTATAGAAACCATATCCTTCCTCGATAGCAGGAACTTTCCACAGGGAGGAGAGGATTATGATTACTGTGTTCGTGCGTCCATTGCTGGCTACAAGATACTTTATTGTCCTCGGTCAGTAGTGCTACACAAGGGCTCCAAGACACGCAGGAAAATGGGCGCTGTCACGATTACGCTTGTTGAAGCTAATCGAAGAGATCCCAAAGTCGCTCTACTTGAGAAGTACAAGAAGCGAAAGCGAATTGGGAAAATGGCGCGTATCTGCTACGTGGCCTTCCTCCGACCATTCGAAGCCTTGACCTACTTAGTGTTTACCAAAGACCCACAACTCAGGCTATTCTATCACCAGAGATTTCTCCAGAGAATAAGAATCGAGTTGCTACCTAGAATCAGACGCCAACACGCCTCCTAGAACGATGTGGCCGGTTCCCCGGAGTCTTCTCGCTAAGTGAAACCCTGCAACGCTTTTCGAAGTCTCACCACATCTGGTTGTCTACCTGCAGAGCCATTTCCTTCTTATTCTGAGAACCGAGAATGCGGCTTTGTTCTCCGTTGATGGAAATCGATCCTATGACTGTCAGTAACATATTTACACAGACTTCGTGTGCGACTTGCGGAGCAGGGACAACGAAACCAGTAAGCGTCCTGGCGATAAGTCTCCATCCCCGTCTAAGCGGATACATTGGAGGAGGAGGATTCGATTTTGTCTTTTTCGCACAAGCTGCGTCGACTTCGACGGTCATCGATTTGACAGTCTTGGAGAACTCGCCTACGATGAAGGACGCCTATGGGATCGGATACAATTGCGTCTCATTCGGAGGGGAAGTCCAATACGAGCTGTTTCTGACTCCCACCACGCCCATAGTTCCAGCGATCAGAATTGTAACCTCAGTCGCGAAATCAATCATCTTGGGAATTCGGCTTGTAAGGACTAGAGGATTTCAGGCTGTGCTATCGCCCAATGAAAGGATGCCAAACATCATCTCTAATTATGTTGTATCGAGACTTACGAGAAGGCCATGCGTGATGTTGTTGCATCTGATTCCAGGCTACGAATCTGCTATCGCCGCCAAGAAGTATGGCGATTTTACTTTCCGCTCAATCCTAGAATATCAAAAAGACAGCTCAAGGAAGCTCCACCCATCTGACATTCTCCGGGCGGTAGCCAGATATGTCGCATCGAAGATGGCCAGCCAGTCAATCTGCATCACAAACAACGCAAAGTTCGAAGAAATCCTAAGGCGGTCAGGTGGATATTCAAGAATCAAGACCTGCCGTCTGGGAGGAGTCGATGAAGCTCAGATAATGGCAATTCCGGAATCATCAAGACCGTTCGATGCGATTTATGTCTCTGGGCTCATAAGCCCTCAGAAAGGAGGGTTTGATGTACTGAAAGCTTGGTCCCTCGTGGTTCAACGAAAGCCATCTGCTCTACTGGTAGTCGTGGGGAGAGCAACGTTGCAAGCCGAAAATAGTGTCAGAGAACTGATAAGAAATCTCGAACTCGAAAGGAATGTGGCTATCCCCTTTGGACTGCAAGGCGTGGCCGAAAGGAAGGTCATTTATCAGACTATGAAGCGAAGTAAGATTCTACTCTATCCTAGTTACAAGGATGCTGATCCAGGTGTGGTGAAAGAAGCGCTCGCATGTGGCCTTCCAGTTATCATGTATGATGCGGAATATGCCACAGGGGTTCACACCGAAATGCCATTTCTCCGAATGATTGAAGCGGGAAATGTCTCGGGACTGGCTGAAGAATTCCTGAGACTTTCGAATCAAGACCTAGGCGAGCTGAGCGACATGGCGGTTCGTTACTCAAAGACTTTCACTAACGCCGCCGTCTTCGAGAAACAATTCGAAGTGATACGGTCATGCTTATCTGAGCATAACGAATTGGATTCGAATCATCGGTGATATACAAGAATCCGGATTTCAAAGACTTGTCATTCATATCTTAGGGATGTCTTATCCTTTATACTCGCCCTGAAATCCCAGGCCGGGAAGGAGAAAGCGAGCTTAGTATCGGCAAGAGACTCGATTCTTCTAAACTCTTACAGCATAGACCGACCTAGACGATATGCGGCCTGTCAGACGCTCAAGATTGGGAGCCGTTGGACATTCAGTTCGACGCTGATGGAAGAACTTTCGACGGCGCATTCATTCCAGTATGTCTGCCCATTGTCTAGAGAGGTGGAGCATGGACCGTGTACTCACGATTTTTCAGCAGACAAAACCAGGTCAGAGCCATTCATTGGCGGAGGCAACAGGTGCCATTCAAACTCCATCATCATCTTCCTAACTTGCACCAGAACTAGCAGCAATGCTGAACTGTTGGGTAGGGGCGGCAGCCCTCCACCAAACCATTGTATTGACCTTATGTGTCTGAACCCAGCTGCTTCCAAGTTTCTTAAGTAAGTAACGAGGTCGTGCATTGTCTCGTTGGGCGTGTCAGCGCCAGTCAGAACGAGCCAAGTCCGGACCAGGTCTTCAATCCGTTCGCTCAATCTGACTACCAAGTTGGATCCGTTTGGTTCAATGATAATCAAGTGACCGCCGGCCCTCAATCTGCCATTCAATTCGCTCAATACTCCTGCGATCGAAGGGAAATGATGAAGTGTCCAAAAACAGTAGCATACATCAAAACAGCCTTCCTTGAAAGGAAGTTTCTCCGAGTCTGCAACCACTAGATCCAGATCGACGTTGTAGTTCTTCGACGTTTTCTTGGCTTTGGCGATTGCTGCTTGAGAGATATCGGTGCCGACTACGTAATTGCCAAGACTAGCTAGTAAAGCTGCGTCTTTTCCAGTACCACATCCACAATCGAGCATAGTATTACCGCGAAGTTTGTCCATTTTGGTCACGCGCAGGTGCACCATCCTTCGCTCCCTATCGCTAACGTTCCCTGCCTCTTCCACCTCATCGAAGTTGGTTCTTGAGAAAGCAATTTCCGAACGCTTGTCTTGTGAGACCATAGAAGGTTCAGCGTCGAATTTGATATTATGTATTGTTGAGTTCAATCCGTTGCATCTGCAAGGACCTTTCATCGTTGAAAAAAAGCCGTATGGTGCACCTCAAGTATGCCGAAGTGGGTGCCAACCATGGCTTAACAATATTAGATCGTAGCTGCGGCTCGGGCGAAGATGCAATAGTAGTTTCAAGTCACCAAACTGTGGACGTCTTAGTAACCGCGTCGATCAAAGAACCCTAGAGTCGCAAACAAAAGGACCAAAGTCGATGTCATCAGGATATTCATTGATTTCCTGGGTGATTTTGGAAGAGTTAGTAACGCAGATGGCAAGAGCGCAACTATTCTTGGAATCAGGCTCTTTTCGAAAGACAAGTTGTTGTATTCGCCGTACAACCTTCTGATGGAATGTCGCTGATAACCCACGCTATAGGACCTTTGAGCTACGAATCCGAGCGAGATCTTACGACTGGGTATCTTGTGTCCGATGCTCAGTCCAGGAACAAACAGAATCGGTTTCTTGTATTTCATTGTTAGCCTAATCGAGATGTCAACGTCCTCCGAGGGTGGATCATGCCATTTTGTCCGAGAAGCGCTGTGCAACCCGAATTCATTCGAAAATCCGCCAATCGCCATAAATGCGTCTTTTCTCAATACGATATTGCTTCCCCACACATTTCTCACGCGTGTTATCCTATCATGATCCAACCACTGAGTAGATCCTATGATCCAAGACAACTCCTTCGGAAACCAGTCAACGGGTTTTCCAATCCAGATTGGATGAGCTGGACCCGTTGCAGCTACTGCATTTGTGCTCTCCATGGTCCGAAGTAGATTATCGAGCCATCCTTCATCCAATACTACATCGTCATCTACAAATGCAATGAAATCACACGTTGACGCCTTTGCGCCTTTGTTTCTCGCGTCAGACATCCCATTCAGCTGATTGTAGTAAAGGACGTAAGATCTAATGCAATGTGACTGTTTGAGGAGCCGTACCACCTTTTGGAAGAGTTCCTCATCTCTTTCAACCACAACCACTAGTTCCGCCACCTCAGACTTTTCTTGGCAAGCAAGACTCCTGATCAAGTCTGCAAGGTCTCGAAACCGATTAGTACTGTACGAAGTAACTACGATTGAAACTTTGGGGTTGATTGATACTTCACGCCCATAAATTTCCTCAATTGCATTAGCCTCGGTGACATCAGTTAGCAAGGTTACTGTCTCCAGTCCTCAGGCAATAGGAAGATTTCGGGATAATCCTAGTCTGCAAGTGCGATTGTTGACGGTATTTCGCTTCATTGAGCGTGTTCGGCGTAAGACAACCTCTTACTGGCCCACTCGTATGACTTGACGAGACCGTTGACGAGACTGGTTTTGGGTCTCCATCCGAGAACCTTCTCACGAAATTGTTCGATTACGCTAGGTTTAGGGATTCTGGATTGTCCACCTTGCAGTCTTCCCTATGGCCTCTTCAGTAGAAACCTTGGGCAACCACCCGCAGCTCTTGAGCTTTGAAATATCGAGATCCACCACAGGGATATCGCCAATCCAGCCTCTTGGACCTCCAGTGTATCTCCTCTTCACATCCCGGAGGCCCATTTCACGAATCACGATGTCGGCGACCTGATCCACAAGCTTGTTGTCTTCCACCGCCAAGTTGAAGATGTTCACCTTCTTGTCGAGTTTGGTGTAGCCAGTCATTATGCCGTCAACACAATCCTTGACGTAGATGTACTCCTTGTCCTGCTTGCCATCGCCAAGTATCTCAATCTCATGCGGATTTCGCAAGAGTTTATGGACAAAATCCCAAATCACTCCTCTCCGACACCTCTCGCCTACCACATTTGAGAACCTGAATGCCCAAAAGCGCAGATCTGTGAATTCACGTAACCAGAGCTTTCATGACTATGCCATTAATTCAGTGTCTTGAAAAATGTTCAATTTGCGCCCAATCCTTCTTAGCATCGTCGCTGCGGTAGCTGCGGTGGAGGCCTGAGCGCCGCAAACGAACAGGACAACACTGCCAAAGGAATGGATCATGATGGACTTGGTTGGAGAACAAGTGCAATCGGAGGGTGGACGTGTGCGAACAGCAGAAGGGCTGTCAACAACAACCCGAATCGGAGGGCTTTGAATATCACAACTAGACGTGTTCGCGAGTCGCATAAATCAACCTTCCAATTGGTACTGGAAGGGATTCCAGTTTGTTGAGAATTGTCCAGATTCCAATCTTGGTGGCCAAGAATCCGGTCGAGAGCTCCGTTCGTAGATAGTCTATTCAGGAGATAGGATTGTGCCTAGATGGGAATGTGCCTTGAGCACCTTGCCTATTCTGTTTGATTCTGGTTGCTTGAAGGGTGTGCGCCTCCCCTCCAAGCATGATACACAATTCATCCGTTAG
>Ga0181539_1003900_pt1 | contig 13236 bp, 12 predicted proteins | sample PEATcosm2014_Bin_46_FD_119767 | JGI IMG/M metagenome (GOLD analysis project Ga0181539, IMG submission 119767) | Peatland microbial communities from MTU Mesocosm Facility, Houghton, MI, USA - PEATcosm2014_Bin23_60_metaG | ecosystem: Environmental > Terrestrial > Soil > Wetlands > Peat | place... | reverse complement strand
TGCGGCTATCTGCCTCAGTGGCTCAGAATGGCTGGAATGACGATGCAGGCCGCGGACGTCAAGCGGCTGATCCTGTTGGTTGCGTCCGCTATTGCGGCGATGGGGCTGATTCCTCTGCTGCGTCTGCGGCTGCCATTGCAAGGGAGCGTCCATCAGACTCCGGATAAGACCGGGAAACAGCATTGGAAGATGAATCCCTTCCTGCTGCGATTCCTGCCGTCAATGGCGCTGTGGACGGCCGTGTTGGCCTCCTTTACGCCATTTGCCAATGTGTATCTGTCGAAGAATCTCCATATTCCGCTGGCGCAGATCGGAGTTATCTTCTCAGCGGCGCAGGTGATTCAGTTGTGTGTGGTGCTTTTGACCCCGCTGGTCTTCCGCGCATTGGGCCTGGTGAACGGGATTGTTGCGACACAGGTTGCCACGGCCGCGGCCATGGGTTGCCTGGCTGCAACCCAAGACCGGGGGCTCGCGGTAGCACTCTACCTGAGCTTCTCCGCAACGCAATGGATGAGTTCACCGGGCTTGTATAACCTGCTGATGAGCAAGGTTACGGACGAGGAGCGCAGCTCTGCTTCGGCGATGACGATGTTCTGCAACGCGGTTCTTCAGTCCTGCGCCACGGCGGGCGCGGGAATTCTCTTTGCGGAACTTGGATACCCTCGGGTGCTGGTTGGGATTGCCGTGCTGGCTCTGGCGGCGGCGCTTCTTTTCGGGTTTCTGGTTGGGCCAGCGGCTCGTCGCGCAGTTGTGCAGCCATAGTCGGACGCCGGCAGCGGGCAGTGGCAAAGACCGGCCGGCCTGTTGCCGGCCCGACCGCCAGGGCTACCGGCAAGATAGCGATCCCTCATCCGGTGCATTTGCAGGTTCGCATGGGAGGCAAAGCGCGATATTATGTTTGCGGGTGAAGCGCCGGCGACCCCTGAAGGCCGGGCAAAGGTAATCGTCCGGTCAAGCGAATGTCAAGACATTGTCATTTCAAGGGCATTTTGCTTCAGCAAAAAAGTAATTGGATGACAATGGAGGGTATGGTGCAAAGCGAGAAGGCGGTAAAGGATTCCAGTGTTATCGATGCTCAAGCTCACGCTGCGCGGACGCAAATCCTGGTGATCGAAGACGACCCGCACATGCAGAAGGTGCTGCAAAGAACTTTCCGCGAACAAGGCTACGCAGTGATCGAGTGCGGCGATGGCCAGGCAGGGTTGGATGCATTCCGCTCCGGCACGCCGTCCGCGGTGATACTGGACCTGCTGCTGCCAAACATATTTGGACGCGACCTTTGCAAGATCATGAAGGCCGAGCGGCCAGGCGTGCCGGTCATTGTGGTCAGCGCGATCAATGAGGTGGCGGACAAAGTGCTGCTGCTGGAATTGGGCGCGGACGATTATGTGACCAAGCCGTTCAGCCCACGGGAACTGTTGGCGCGGGTGCAGGCTGCCTTGCGCAGGCCGCAGCAGCAGACTGCCGTGGCCGCGGCCGCAACTTGCAGCTTTGGCGAGTGCGAGATCGATTTCGCCAAGATGAGTGCGCGGCGCGCGGGAAAACCCATTACACTGACGGCACACGAGTTCAAGCTCTTGAAGTATTTTGTCAAGAATGCAGAGCGAGTGTTGAGCCGCGAGGAACTGCTGAACGAGGTGTGGGGATATAACTGCTATCCAACCACGCGAACAGTCGATAATCAGATACTCAAACTGCGGCAAAAGCTGGAGCTGGACGCAGCCGATCCGCGCCATCTGCAGACCGTGTATGGCGCGGGATATAGATTCGTCCCATAGGAGAGAGGATTCAGTGCCGATCGAGAAACGCGCGCCGGGAATTCGGACACGTGTACTGTTGCTGACCTCTATGGTGCTCATTATCGCCGGCACCACGGCTTCAAGCCTGTATATCATCGGCAGCCAGTTGCGCCGCCAGGTGCATGCAAACCTTGAGGCGGACCTGGGGCACTCCGTGGAGACCTTCCAGGACCTCGAGGCGGGACGTCTGGCTGCGCTGGAGCGCGAGAATGCCTTGATGGCCGCTCTTCCCAGCCTGAAAGCGCTGATGACAACGAACGATCCGCGGACTATTGCGGACGATGCCGCGGATTTTTGGAAGATCAGCGGCAACGATCTCTTCGCTCTCGCGGACAGCGACCGCCGGGTGCAGGCTGCATACGCCCAGGGCGCGGGGAACACCGATGCTTTGAAGCGCGACCTCCAAGCGGCAATCGCGGACCCATCCAAGCACTATCTCCTGAGCGACGGGCGGCTCTTTGAGTATTCCGTGCGGCCGCTGTATTTCGGCAGCCCGGCCGCTGGGACGCTGCTCGGATACGTGATCAGCGGGTTTGCCATCGACCGGGGATTCCTTCGCGAAGTAGGCCGCGGCGCGGGCGCAGACGCAGCTTTCTTCGAGCGCGATGCAGTCATAGTGAGTACTCTTCCCAACGAAAAACAGGCTGCTCTTCGAGGAATGGCGTCTTCGCTGCAAAGGGACGGAAGTTCGGGCATCGCGATGATTGGCCAGGAGCGATATCTGGCGGCAAGCAAGAACCTGAACGCCGGAGCGGGCACGCCGCTGCAGCTGGTGGTCATGAAATCCTTCGATGCGGCGGATCGCGCGGAACGGGATATCAACCGGTTGATCTTCTGGGTGGGCCTGCTGGCGATGGCCGCTGGTTCCCTGCTGATGCTGTTCCTGGCGCGAATGGTGACGCGGCCTCTGGAACTGCTTGCGGCTGGGGTTCGAGCGTTTGGCGAAGGCGACCGCCAGCACTCGCTCCCAGCGGATGGCCCGCAGGAGGTGCGATACCTGAGCTGCGTATTCGCGCAGATGCGCAGTGAAATCGAAAAGACGAACCGGGCATTGCTGGAGTCGGAACGGCTGGCGACGATCGGACGCATGGCGAGCTCTGTTTCCCATGATCTGCGCCATTATCTCGCCGCGGTGTATGCCAATGCGGAGTTTCTGGCATCGCCGAAACTCCCATCGAGCGAGCGCGCTGAGATCTTCGAGGAGATACGCCTGGCGGTGAATGGGACAGCCGACATGCTGGACTCCTTGCTCATATTCAGCCGCACGGGAGCCGCTCTTCAAAGGGTGCCAACCGATATGTCCTCGCTTGTCGACCGGGCGATGGCGCTGGTGAAGACGCATCCGGACGCGGAGCGGGTAACACTGCTGCTAGAGAAGTTCGACGCCGACACAACGGCGGCGGTGGACACCAAGCAGGTGGAGCGAGCCGTCTATAACCTCTTGCTGAATGCTTGCCAGTCGGCGCGCGAGAGCTCCGGGCTGCGCGAGGTGCGAGTCTCACTGAGCGCGGAAGACAAGGCCATCAGCGTGACCATCGTCGATAGCGGCCCGGGCGTGGCAGAAGGAATTCGCGAGAGCCTGTTCGATCCATTTGTGAGCCAAGGGAGACAAAAGGGCACGGGACTGGGTCTTACTCTTGCCTGGAGCGTGGCGCGCGAGCATGACGGCGGCGTAAAGCTGGTAAGCAGCCGCGCGGGAGAGACCATATTTCGTCTGACCGTAGCGAGGCACTTGGCGGAATCGGCCCGCAATGCCAACCCTCCACGGAGCGGAGTGCTGACGCCATGAGAGTCAATTCAAAATGCGCTGAGGGATTGCGTATCTTCGGAAATCTTTCGCAGGGAAATCGCCTTGTGCTGGCCGCGATGCTCCTGATTCTCGGCTGCCACAGCGTTCTCCTGCGCGCGCAAACCGGGTCCGCGCAGGCGGCCGCGCCGGAGACGGCAGAACAGAAGATCGATCGTTTGACGGCGGCCGTGGCGCAGGCTCAAGCGCAGATGGATGCTTATCAAAAGGAACTGCTTGAGCTGCGCCGGCAACTCACTGCGTTGCAGCAGCAGATGGCGGCGGAAAAGGCGGCGTCTCCAGAGGCAACACAGACTGCGCCTGGGAGTCCCGCGGTTGCGGAGTCTTCCTCCGGGGCTTCCGCAACGCTTGAGGAGATTCGAGAGCGGCAGGCAGTCGAGGAGTCGCAGATTGCGACGCATGACGCGACCAAGGTGGAAACTCAGTCGAAGTATCCACTAACTGTGACTGGATTGGTTCTGTTCAACGGCTTTGTGAACACGCGTCAGGTGGATATTCCCGCCTCGCCGGCCTACGCGATCCCAGGTTCCGGCAGCAGCGGACTTTCGTTGCAGCAGACCGTGCTGGGGCTGGATGCGCGCGGGCCGCACCTCTACGGCGCCACCAGTCATGCGGACCTTCGCGTGGACTTCTTTGCGAACGGCGCGCCGTCAAGCTACGCAGCCAGCGGCCTCCTGCGGCTGCGCACTGCGCATGCTGCACTGAATTGGCAAAGTACGGAGGCCTTTGTCGCGTTGGATCGCAGCGTCCTTGAGCCAAACGAGCCATCCTCTCTGGTCGCCGTCGCACAGCCGGAGTTGGCGTGGGCGGGAAACCTTTGGACCTGGAGTCCGCAGATCGGCGTGACCCATCGGTTTGCGCTTACGGATTCCTCGCGCATCGAGACACAGGCAGCCTTGATTGATACCTTCGACCCGCAGTTGCCGGAGTCAACTTCGAGTGCCTCACCGGTAACCCAAACAGAACGCAGCCGCTGGCCTGGAACGGAGGCGCGAATTGCATTCCTGCATGGAGAGAACGGCATGGGACCGGCGATTGGCGCAGGCGGATACTTCAGCCCGCATCGCACCGGCTACGGCGACAGTTTTGATGCATGGGCAGGCACAGTGGACTTACGAATGCCTTTGGCCAAATTCTTTGAGATGACAGCCAACGCTTATCGCGGGCAGGCGCTGGCCGGACTTGGCGGCGGTGGATATGTGAACTACTACCTTTATTACGAAGGCTCGAATGAAGTTGTGCGAGCGCTGGACGACGTTGGCGGGTGGGCGCAACTGAAGGCCAGAGCGGGTCAGCGGCTGGAGATGAACGCGGGTTACGGCGCCGACAACCCGTTCGCCAAAGAGGTGAATGCGGCCATGTGGTCTCCGGACGCGCCGACTTATGCGGGCCTCGCGCGAAATCGTTCCTTCTTCTCGAACGCGATATTCAGTCCCAGCGCATATCTGCTCTTTTCGCTTGAGTACAGGCGGCTGTGGACCAACTACAGCACTGGTCCAACGAATCTCAGCGATGTTATCGGCATTGGCGCGGGGTACAAATTCTGATGGTGCGCGCAAGTTTGGGGCGAGTGTTTTCGTTAACGCTGCTGGCTGGTTGCTTCAGCCGGATAGACGCGCAGATGCCTGCTGTGCCGGTGCGGCAAGCTGAAGTGGTTGCCACGCTTGCGCCGGCGCAGCGCGATGCAGCGCGCAAGTCAGAGAAGACTCCGCCGGCGGTGATTTGGCTGAACCCTTTGCATCTCGGCGCCGCGCAAAGCATAACACCCGGCAGCTTCACCCTGCTGCAGAAGAACAAAATGTTCACGCCGCATCTGCTGGTTGTGCCTGTGGGCAGCAGCGTCGCGTTTCCAAATGCCGATCCTTTCTTTCACAACGTCTTTTCGCTCTTCGACGGAAGGCGCTTCGACCTCGGGCTATATGAGGCCGGTTCGACGCGAAGCGTGGTGTTCTCGCGTGAGGGCGTCTCCTACATCTTCTGCAACATTCATTCGGAGATGAGTGCGGTCGTGATCGCACTGGCTACGCCGTACTACAGCGTCGCCGACCCGCACGGTCTGTTTCACTTGAAAGGTGTTCCCGATGGCGACTACGACCTGCACGTGTGGATCGAAGGGCAGAAGCAGAGTTTCCTCGATCAGCTCACGCGCCGCGTCCATGTTGGTGGAGAGGCCGCCGATCTTGGCGAGATCCGCGCCGACCGCCCGGAACAGCAAGAGCATCTCAACAAGTTCGGCCGGCCTTACGAGCCCGATACTCACCCCATTTACTGACAATGCGACTTCACCGATTTACCACAACAGACTCAAACTCGCTCCCGCCAAAGAGGGAACGTCAGTTTAAGGGTTGAAGAAGTGAAGGAGCGCTTCTTCATCGTGTTGGCTCAGCCCGGCGCGAACGCGCATGTGGCGCACGATTGTGCCTGATATGCTGGGCGGGAACCCCTCCGGCGCCGTGTGGCAGCGAGAGCAGTGCTGCTGGAATGCGCGCTCGCCTTCATCTTGCGGCTGAACAGTCTGCTTTTGAGCGCCGGACTTCTTCGCGGGCGTGGCTGCCGGCGTGCCGCTCTGCTGTGCCGCAATTGCAAGTACGGACGCCGATGCCAGAACAAGGACTCCGAGTAAGTAATGCTTCGAATTCATGGCTGCTTCCCTTTCCAGGCGGGAAACAGAAAACGGTAAACGATTCCCGTTTCCCAGACGTTGCGATTGCCCGTGGCGGAGAATTGCCGCGCATAGCTGGTGAGAATCCTGGTGTTGTGCGGCAAGTTGTAATCGAGGCCAAAGTCGGCGCGTTGCGTATTCACTGGCGGCAGGCCGTCGCTGGCGTTGGTGTCGCTGCGGAAGGTCTGCTGAATTCGGAAGACAGGTTCGATACGGCCAATCGCGCTGTCAAGACCGCCAAAGGCATGAGTGCGGTAATCGGCCTCGACCCAGTAGCCCTGGGCATGATGACCGCGCGAGAACTCGGAACGCAGGCGGAATGAGGTGTCCTTGGGCTCCCACCAGGCGTGAGCGCCATAGAAGTTTTCATGCGTCCCTTGCAGCAGACGGTCGTAGGAGAATCCCGCTTCAAGACGCTGCTCGGGCAAGTAGACAGCGGCGCGCCCCCCAGAGCCGCGAGACGCGCTGAACTGTTCGCTAGCGCTGCGTGTGGAATAGTAATAGCTGTAGTCGATCGAGCATTTGCCGCGTTGGATGGCGTTGCCGCGGGCCATGCCTCCGAGGCCGCTGCCACTTGAGAAGACGCCGAGAGGCGCGATCAGCGGACCATCCTGAAAGTTGCCAATCCAGATTGGCGAAAGACGCTCGTTGTAGGTATTGAATGGAATGAGATAGTCGCCGCCTACAATAGTGAAGTGGCGCGATGTAATGTAATCGGCCTGCATGTAAGTGACGCCGATGAAGTGCGTGTGGCTGTAGCCTGGCTGATTGCCGCCATCTGGCGAAAAGATCTCGAGTATGGCCGCGCGCGACTCGACGAGAACGCGCTGGCCGAGGGGAGCTGCAAGCAGCGGCTCGACGATCGGATAGTAGCTGGTACTGCCGCCATTGGTGCTGGTGAGGAAGCCAATGCCTCCCGAGACGAACGGCGTGTCCTGCGCTGAGCCGCGATGCGCAATCGCGGCAACGGCGAGCGCCAATCCGAAACAGCGGATTGCGCGTGCCGCAGCGCGGTGCTTAAGACTGAAAGCCGGACGCAACATACGAGCAAACTTAGCGCAAGCCGCGGGGCCATGTGTCGCTCGATCTTCATTCAGTTGTCAGTTGATTGTCACGTTGCGCGCCAAGCTCCCAACCCCGTTCTCCCGCACCGCAAAACGAAAGTCACACGCAGCCTCGCGACACCTCCGCGAAAGCTTCTCGACAAACGGAACCTGCAACAATGCGATTACATTCGACTTACAGAGACATGACAACTCGCTGTCGTGACGCGGCTAAAGTCGGAACAGCTTGTCGTTCTGCGACCTAGTTTGCGCCGATGGATCGAATGCGGATTGCAACCCGGCACGCAAGAAGGTTGCGGAGCAATGGGCGAGGCGCACGGCACGCCGCCGCCGCCGCATTCTCCTGTCGAGGACGTTCGCATGAAGTTCAAGTTCGCTTGGTCCGCGATGCTTGCCGCATTGCTGCTGGCCGCGCCAATGTTTGTGCAAGCCGCTGCGGCCCAGCCCGCCCCACGACGCATTGAAGTGACTGCCAAGCGATTCGCCTTCTCACCCAGCGAGATCACATTGAAGAAGGGTGAGCCGGTCTTGCTGGTGCTTACGAGCGCCGATGTGGCGCACGGGATCCGCTTCAAGGAACTCGGAATCGAGACCAAGGTGGGCAAGGGCCAGACCAGCGAGCTCGCTTTCACGCCCGAAAAGGTTGGAACGTTTGTCGGCCACTGCTCGGTCTTCTGTGGATCCGGCCATGGGGGGATGACACTTACCTTGCACGTCGTGGAGTAAGGGCATGTTACGGACCATCCTTTCCATTCTCGGAGCGTCTTCGCTCGTTGTGCTGCTCGCCGGCTGCAAAGCCGATCCGCCGGGCAAAGGAGAAGTGGCGATTATGACGTGGGCGAAGCACAAAATCTTCGTGCATAACAAATCGCAGAGGAATCCGCTCAGCGACAATGCCGCGGGCGTCTCCGACGGCAAGGAGGCGTTCTCGCACTATTGCGCTGCATGTCATGGGTTGGATGGCCAGAACACCGGAGTGCCCTTTGCGGATCGCATGTCGCCGCCGGTGCCGTCGCTGGCGGGGAAAGACGTGCAGACCTATACCGACGGCCAGTTGAAGTGGATTATCGATTACGGGATCTGGCCCTCCGGCATGCCGGGTTCGAAGAACACACTCAGCGACGACGAAATATGGTCGATCGTGCTCTATTTGCGCCACTTGCCGCAGGCGGGCAGCTTGGGCGAACCGGAGATGTATACCCACTGACGACCTGCATTTGCGGCACAACACTTGCCTGTACAGGAGTACAAATCGTTCATGAACGCATCCACCCTGGATTTTGGAAGAAAAGCGCCGCGAATCCCATTTGAAGTAAGAACATTGCTCTCTGCACTTCAGTTGAGCAGGCCCGACGCGGCGCCTTTGAAAAAGCTATCGAATGAGGAGTGGACCAGCCTGCTCGCCTTCTGTGACATCTCCCATCTCACTTTGCCGATTGCGCGGCTTCCTATGGAGGGATTCCCGGACTGGGCAGTCGAGCGGCTCAGAACCAATCTCGCCGACAATTCCCTGCGTTTCGAGCGCGTCAAGGCTACCTATCGAGAAGCTGCTGAAGCATTAAAACAGGCGGCTATCGAACACCTGGTTATCAAGGGCTTCACGCAGTCGCCCGACTATGTTGCGGATCCGAGACTCCGAGCACAGTCCGACATCGACATCTTCTGCCTCCCCAAGGACATCGATGCAGCCAACAGCGCCTTGCAGACCATAGGCTATAGGCCGTCTGGCACAAGAATCAATTACGACCGGGCTGACCATGTAGTACCGCTGGTTCGGCCTGGTAAATGGCGGTGGAGAGGGAATCCGTTCGATCCAGAGATGCCGCTCGGGATCGAACTGCACTTTTGCCTCTGGAACGAACGCGTTTCGCAAATCCGCATTCCAGAGACTGGCCACTTTTGGGAGCGGCGCATCACGCGAACGATCGACGGGCTCTCGTTTTCTTGCCTAAGTCCCGTCGACCACCTTGGCTATCTCGCGCTTCACATCCTGCGTAATCTCTTTCTTGGGGACTGGATCGTCCATCACGTTCGCGAGTTGGCCGTCTTCCTTCATTCCCACGCAGACAACGAGGCCTTTTGGCAGACATGGAACGAGACCCACTCCCCGTCGCTTCGATCCTTCGAAGCAATCGCCTTTTACTACGCCCGCGCCTGGTTCGATTGCCGCCTCCATCCTCAGGCCGCATATGAGATCGACAGGCTCTCAGCAACTCGCAGGAGTTGGCTGAATTGTTTTTCCGGGTCTGCTCTTGAGTTAATGTTCCACGGCAACAAGGACTCCCTGTGGTTGCACCTCGGCTTCCTCTCTTCACACAAGGAAAAATGGATGACACTCAAGCGGCGCTTGATTCCGACGCGCGTCGGATCCATTGGCTCACCCGCCATACAGGTGCGCAATAGACGGGTCCTCCAGTCCCACGATAGTCCCCTATGGCGGCAATACATCGCCTATCTTCTTTCCCGCTCTGCTGATCATGGTCGCGCCAACATGACCACTCTCACGCGTTTCCTTAGTTGGCGTCTTTTCCAGCATTCTCGTGCGCGAAATCTGCCAATGGATACCAGCATGCGAGATTGAAGACTCTTGCTGTGTTGTGCATCGCTAGGTTTCCATCTTAGCGAGATCCGGCCGCATCTTCTTCTGCAACAGGCCTCCCTAGCTACACTCAGGTCGAAGGTTTCTCGCCGTTCAGCCCTGGTAAGTGCCAACACTGTTGTCGGGATTGAAGGGGCCAAAGCGACCAAGAACCCCACAAGAACCAATCCGGCGTAGCCAAGACGACGAGATCGGATCCGGGCAAATCGTTCGGGGTCTAACTGCCCTCGGGCTGTCCGGCGTCAACTACCATTTCCCTTCAACGACAACCAAGATTCCCGATGTTGTTGGAACATCGTCTTTCCTTTCCCTCGCTGAGATGTAGTTGTTGCTGGCAGGACCGGAGCGGAGCCCTCAAAAGCGCAGTGCAGGGCCTGCCAGCAACAACCGTGCGCGGCCACGCATGCCTGAGGCGGCAGCGCGGCCATCCGGCACGGGATCGCGATTCCTTGTAAATGCCTCCGATCACGCAAACCGCAAATAAAAGCGCGATACCTTTTGCGATACGCCGGTTCTTCGAGATGTATGAGCTTACAAGGACTTAGGGAGCCACCGGGGTCTTGTAAGTCGTTGAAATGCTTAATGTTGGTTCCATGGCATGGAAGAGGTCGTCGGTTCGATCCCGACCAGGTCCACCATAGAATCAATGACTTGCGTGGAAGACCCTCCGGCTTCTCACCTGCAAAACGTCACCCGCCTCCGCATTTTCGCGTTGTCATATTCCGAAACCGCAGCGCTCAAGTCGACGCGACCAACAGGAAGCGGCGACCCTGCACAAGACTCTTGAGGACACAGAGACCCTGGTTTCACTCTAAGGAAAGCGGAAGCATGGAGGTCGCCACGCGGCTGGTTGACTCCATTACGGACCGGTTCCTATTTCTGGCCGGCTTCCCATTTGCCGAACGTGTGCGCGAACGGGATTTCGCCATGGGTTCGCGCAGCTTTCCCGTGGGCGAGTACATCATCCTTTACTGCGTCGAGGGGCCGGGCGTATCCATCCTGAGGGTAGTGCGCGGCAGACGCGATCTGGAAAAGCTCTTCGAGCAGTGACCGGCGGAGTTGCGGGAGTGTGCGCCAGGCTGACGGTCTCTCAGGTCACAGAAGCGGGGTACGGGGCGCCCGGCACCCGGCTCCTCTACCCAACAATTGCCGTGGAATTTCCTTGACTTTCCTCGAATTGCGGCAATACTGTATGCATGGCTCTAAGCGCTTCATACTTGGTCACAACCAGGAATGTCGAATCCTTCTTCAATAGCCTAATTACCGCGAAGGCGCCGGAGGCCTTTACTCAGAAGTTCCTCGAAAGCCTGGAGTTCAAGAGCACCAACGATCGCCTATACATAAGCTTATTAAAGAGCCTCGGATTCCTAGACGCCAATGGTGCGCCAACAGAAAGATACTTTCGCTTCCTTGACCAGTCCCAATCGAAGCGTGTATTGGCGGAAGCAATCCAAGAAGCATATGGCGATCTGTTTGCCGTGAACGTTAAAGCCAATGAGTTGACAGTCTCTGAGGCGAAGAATAAGTTTAGAACTCTCACGCAAGGAAAGAATTCAGAAAAAGTTTTGGCGCTCATGGCCAATACCTTTAAGGCGTTGGTTGATTACGCGGAGTGGACGCCAGAGGGGAAGACGAGTCCCCCCAAGAAAGAGGCCGATCAGAAGCCGATAGATTCAAAACAGGCGAAGCCTGAGGAGAAACCGGTCCAGCCTGACGAAGAGGACGACTTATCAGCTAAGCTTCAACAGCCTCAGCTTCACTATAACATTCAAATCCATCTTCCGGAGTCCAGAGATCAGGCCGTTTACGACGCAATCTTCAAGAGTCTCAAGAAGCATCTATTCTGACCTAAGCAATGAATCACGACTCGTTATATTCGTTTGTCTTTCGCGGCCTCTTGACGGAGGAGGCGCTCGATAAGGCTGGGAGACAACATCGTAACGTCTTCTCCGACGTATGGGAATCTGAGACTTCGGTTCGGTTGGCGATTCCATTCCTAGACGAGGAGCTAGTGAAGAAGTCTCGGAAGATGGCCGTCGTTTACACGGCCATTTGCGCATTTGAGAATTCAGTTCGAGACTTCATATCAAGAAAACTTCTTGAAGAAAAGGGGGAGAAGTGGTGGGAACTATGCGTTAAGCCGGAGATTCGTAAGAAGGCCGAAGACAGAAAGAACGCAGAGAAAGACGTCCGGTGGCTCACCCAGCGTGGCAATTCTATGATCCATTTCACCGATTTTGGGGATCTAATCTCGATAATGGGGAAGCCTGAGAATTGGAAATTCTTCGAAGTGCATATCGGCAGTTTGGATTGGGCTAAACAGATAATCATCACTCTTGAAAAATCTAGAAATATAATTATGCATAGCGGAGAACTTGACCCCAAGGACATCGAGCGAGTTGGAACCTACATACGAGACTGGGTTCGGCAAGTTGGATAGGGTTCAGCCCCCTTTGCGGCCCGTTCAGTCGTTGGCCGTGGCGGCGACTTCGTGCAGCCAGCCGGGGGCTTTGAGAAGCTCGCGGGGGCGGGAGCCGTCGGCGGGGCCGACCAGGCCGTCGCGCTCCATGAGGTCGATGAGGTGGGCGGCGCGGCCGTAGCCTATTCGCAGGCGGCGCTGGAGAAGCGAGGTGGAGGCTTTGCCGAACTCGAAGACCAGTTGCACGGCGTCGTTGAAGAGGGGATCGTTCTCGTCGGGGTCGTCGTTGGAGCCTTCGACGGGCTCGCGGTCGTCCTTGGGCGATTCGAGGAAGCCTTCGACGTACTCTGCCTGGCCCTGGCCCTTCCAGAAGCCGACCACGGCGGCGGTCTCCTTCTCGCTGACGTAGGGGGCGTGGAGGCGCATGAGGCGGCTGGTTCCGGGAGGCAGGAAGAGCATGTCGCCGCGACCGAGCAGAGCCTCGGCGCCGTTGGTGTCGAGGATGGTGCGCGAGTCGACCTTGGTGGAGAGGCGGAAGCTGATGCGGGTGGAGATGTTGGCCTTGATGAGGCCGGTGATGACATCGACGCTGGGGCGCTGGGTGGCGAGGATGAGATGAATGCCGACGGCGCGGGCCATCTGCGCGAGGCGCGTGATGGACTCTTCGACGTTGGCGCGGTCGAGGATCATGAGGTCGGCAAGCTCGTCGATGATGATGACGATGAAGGGCAGCGGCTCCTCGTCCGGGGCGTCGTCGAAGAGCGAGGGCGTGACGCCGTCGAAGAGCTTGTTGTACTGCTCGATGTTGCGCACGCTGCGGCTGGCCAGCAGCTTGAGGCGGCGCTCCATCTCGCGGACGGCGTTGCGCAGGGCGTTGGCGGCCAGC
>Ga0181539_1003893_pt1 | contig 13265 bp, 9 predicted proteins | sample PEATcosm2014_Bin_46_FD_119767 | JGI IMG/M metagenome (GOLD analysis project Ga0181539, IMG submission 119767) | Peatland microbial communities from MTU Mesocosm Facility, Houghton, MI, USA - PEATcosm2014_Bin23_60_metaG | ecosystem: Environmental > Terrestrial > Soil > Wetlands > Peat | place... | reverse complement strand
GACGGCGGCGCGGGTGGCGAAGTGGTAGCACACCGCCCCCGCCAGTGCGTCCAGGCCCAGGATCCCGTAGAAAAGGGCGCGGTTTGCCAAAAACCACGAGGCCAGATACGCCAGCGCGACGGGCGCCACGATCACGGGGAAAAGCAGCAGCATGTAGACCTGGAATCGCCCGGCCGACGAGCGGCCCCAGGAATGTTCCGGGTTCACCGGCCGTGGCTGGTAGACCGAGCTGATATTGCCCACGCTCAGGAAGTACAATGCGAAGACCAGCGTCACCATGATTGCCTGCGCGATGCTCGCAAGCGGCAGCGCAACGCGCAGCAGGGCGCACACCACAAGGATCAGCGCGATCTCCACCGAGACGAACGTCATGCCGGCAAGGTTCTTGGCCCGCAACGCCAGCGAAAACGGCGCCGGCGTCGAGAAGTAGAGCTGAGCGGCCGAGCGGTCGAAACCGAACTGGTTCCAGAACGCCACCTCGGCGAGCAGGATCATCGCGTAGCCGCTGACCACCACCGGATAGCTTACACCGAAGCCGGAAGACCGGCCGCTGTGCATCAGCGGCCACCAGACGATTGCGCCGAAAGAAAACCCCATGAGGAGAACGACGCGGAATCGCGGGGCGCGGGCCAGCGTCCGCAAGTCCTTTTCGACAAGAGCTGCCAGCGGATCGGAGAAGACTGCCGCAGGCCAGCCGTACAGCCGGTCCGTCCAGCCGGCGCTCCCGGCCGCGCCCGCCGAGCGCCCCGCGGCAACGTCGAAGCGCAAGCTGCGCCGGAACTGGAACCGGCCGAAGACGTACGCTGCGACGGCCGCAGCCGACAGAATGCCGAGCGCCACACCTGCCTGGCTCCCCAGCGCGAAGCGCGCGGCCGCGGTCCACGGCAGCAGGATGCTCTGCCGGAAAGAGAGCAGCCGCCTCAGATTGCCGGCGCGGCCGGTCGCCGCCAGCAGTTGCGGCAGCGCGGCGCAGGTCACCATGACCATAACCACGAGTTCCCGGACGCGCCGGATCGCGAGCAACCGCTCCAGCAGGCTCCGCAGGCCCGCCGAGAGGAACAGGTTGAAGGCGATGAAAATCGCGAGCGCCGGCGCCGGAAGCCAGCGCGGCACGGCCGGATTCACCAGCAGGCCGGCCAGCGTTCCCGTCAGCACCAGCAGCATTTCGAGCGCCGTGGTCAGCCGCAGGAGCAGCTCCACGATGAACAATTCGTCGTCTGAAATCGGATAGAGCAGGATCTTTCTGACGTTCAGCGAGGCGCCGGCGTCGGTGGTGAGGATAGGTGCGAGCTGCCAGAACAGGCACGTGCCCATGAGAATCACCGGCAGGACGGACTCGATATCCGCCCGCGAGGCCATCGCCGTGTAGAGGCCGGCCGCCACGCCCAGACAAGCCCACAAACCGTACCAGAACAGCCAGAGAATGCCCGCCAGAATGCGGCCGCCCGAGGGGCCGGCAAGAAGATGCCACATGCATCTCCATTGCGCACCGAGAATGGCGAGCACGCGTGGCGACATCGCTTACAGCCAGTCCAGCCTGTCCTGCAGCCGCTCGGCGCCGACCAGGCGGACGAACGCGTCCTCGAGCGTTTCCGATCCTTCGCGCAGGGCGGCCATCGATTCTTCCATGACCAGCCTGCCCTCGTGAATGATCGCCACTCTGTCGCACAGCCGCTCCACCACTTCGAGAACATGCGAAGTGAGGAAGACCGTGGCGCCCTGGCGCACCTGGTCTGTCAGCAGGTCTTTCATCATGCGCGCGCCCACGGCGTCCACCCCCTCGAATGGTTCGTCGAGCAGGAAAACCTCCGGCCGGTGGATCAGGGCGGCAGCCATCGCCAGGCGCTTGCGCATGCCCTTGGAGTACTCGGCGATCAGCTTGCGCATCTCCGCATCGAGCTCGAACAGCGTGAGCAGCTCGCGGGCGCGGCCGGCCGCCACGCGGCGGTCGAGGCCGTACATGCGCCCGGCGAACTCGAGAAACTCGCGGCCGGTGAGCCGGTCGAACAGAACTGACTCGTCCGGCACGACGCCGATGCGCCGCTTGATCTCCAACCCGCGCTCGGGCATCGGCAGACCCAGGATCTCGATTGATCCCGAGGTCGGCGGCGCGAGGCCGATCAGCATCCGGATGGTGGTCGTCTTGCCCGCGCCGTTCGGCCCCAGGAAGCCGAAGAAGCAGCCGCGCGGCACCGCCAGCGTCAGCCCGTCGACGGCGGCCTTGCCGCTGTACACTTTGCGCAGATCGCGTACGGCAATCGCCGGCGTATCGTCGGGCATAAGCTCATCGTAGCCCCCAAGCGCCGCTTGCGGGCTGCGGGCGCTTTGCTATCATGGCCACCGGAGGCCCGAACAGGAGAACGTCGAATGCGAACAAGAACACGAATTGCACTGGGTATTGCGCTGACTCTCTGGAGCGGAACCGCTTTGCTGGCCGACTTCAGCTATCAGCAGACTTCCAAAATCACCGGCGGCATGATGGCGAGCGCCATGAAAGTGGCCGGCGTTCTTTCCAAGCAGGCCCGCGAGCCGATCCAGGTCACGGTGATGGTGAAGGGCGATCGGATGGCGAACATCAGCGCGCAAAGCGCGCACATCATCGACCTGAAGAACGAGACCATAACCGACGTCAACTTCGAGAAGAAGACCTACTCCGTGGTCACGTTCGCGCAGCTTGCCGACATGATGAAGCGGATGGACGAGCAGATGAAGACCGATAAGGGCAAGAATGTCCAGAACCTGACGTTCAAGGCCTCGGTCGACCGGACCGGCAAGACCCGGACGATCGCGGGGCTCGACACACACGAAGCGATCGTGAAGGTCGAGATGATCGGCACGGACGAAAAAACGGGCGAGCCGGTCACGGTCATGGTGATCACCACCGACATGTGGCTGGCCAAGGCGGTGCCCGGCTATGACCAGGTGCGCGATTTCTACCGCCGGATGGCCGAGAAAGTCGCCTGGGCGCCGAACACGGGAATGATGTCGCAGCCGGGCATGTCGCGGGGGATGGCGGAAATGGCCAAGGAAATGTCGAAGCTGGACGGCATGCCGGTTTACCAGTTCGCCGTCATGGGCGGGGTGGGCAGCGACCAGGTGGCGGCCAACCACGACCCGACGGCGCAGCCGACTCCGGAGCCCGAGCAGAAGGGCGGACTGCTGGGCCGGCTGGCCGCAGCCAGGCTCGGCCAGAGCCAGCAGGGCAGCGGGTCGCAAGGCCAGCCCGGCGGCGGCACCATGATGGAGATGGTCACTCAACTGGGCGAATTCTCGACGGACTCCATCGACGCATCCAAGTTCGAAGTGCCGGCCGGCTTCCAGCAGGTCGATTACAGGGAGCCGGGAGGCCGCCGGCGGTAGAGAACTCTTCCCCTGGGTGGGGCGGGCGTGCGGAACTGCCCCACCCCTAAAAAAGACTTCCACGTTTCGCGCCTCGAAGCAGTATCTATTAGTGTGTGCCAACGGGCAGGCTCTGATGATCGACCGTGACGGCGGCCTGCTGCGGGAAGCCAAGGCGGGCGACCGGGCGGCGTTCGAGCAGGTGCTCCTCCGCCACGAACGCCGCGTGCTGGTCACAGCGCTCCACCTGCTTGGCCGCTGGGAAGACGCCCAAGATGCCGCTCAGGAGGTCTTCGTCCGGCTGCACCGGTACCTGGGCCGCTTCGACGATGCGCTCGATCTTGCGCCCTGGCTGTACCGTATGACCGTGAACGTCTGCCGAGACATCGGCCGGAAGCGCGCGGCGCACGATGAACTCGATCCCAACGCGGCCGACCCGGGCTGGGGTCCGGAACGCTCGGCGCGTTCGGCGGAAGAGCGGCGCATCCTGGAGGCCGTGCTGCGGAGGCTCCCCGAGAAGGAGCGCGCGGCCCTGGTGCTGCGCGATCTGGAAGGCCTTCCGACCCGTGAGGTAGCGCGCATCCTCGGATCGTCCGAGGCCACCGTGCGGTCGCAAGTGAGCAGCGCGCGGTTGAGGATTTTGAAGCTCACGGAGCGCTTCCGGAGGGAACGGATATGAGTTGCGACGCGTTCGAGAAGTCCCTTGCGCTCGATGCCGGGGGCGACCTGACGCCGGCTGAGGCCGCGCGTCTGGAGGCGCACCTGGAAGCCTGTGCGCCGTGCCGCGAGCTGGCTCGGGCGATTCAAGAATCGCAGGCGGCGCTGAAGGTGCTTTCGCAAGAGGACGCTCTCGAAGAGGATGCGCTGGCGGCCTGGCGGCGGCGCGTGATGGCGCGCATCGAGGGCGAGCCGCGGCGGCGCGTGCTGGGATGGCGCTGGGCCTGGGCCGTAGCGGCGGCGATGGCTCTGCTGGCGGTGTTGACCGCTCCTCAGTTGTTGCGGCGGACCCCTCCCGTGCCACCCGTGGGGCAGGCGGTTCCGCCTGCCGCAGGTATGCCAAACGGCCTGCCCCAGCCTCCGCGGCCTCCTGTACCCGTGGTTCACCGGCATCCGCGCCACCGCCGCGCCCCCGCGCCGGCCCCCGAGCCGTTGCTCGTGAAACTCGAAACGCCCGACCCGAACGTGGTCATTTACTGGTTTGTCGAAAGGAAAGGAAACTAAAATGAAAGCGAAGCTCGCAGTTTTTGCCGCGCTCCTGGCTACCTGCGCCTGGGCGCAGGAAAAGACCGTCAAGGTGATCACTGTAAAACCGGCCAACGTGGAACGCATCCAACGCACTCTCAAGATGGTCGTCGGCGACGACAGCGTGGTCTGCGACACCACATCGTCCACGCTCGTCGTCAGGGCCATCCCGACGCTCATGCCGGCCGTCGAGCAGGTGGCCAAAGAACTGGACGCCGCCACACCGGCGGTGAAGAATGTCGACCTGACGTTCTACATCGTCGAGGCGACCAAGGAACCGGTCGCGGAGTCCGCCGCGTTCCCGGCCGAACTCCAGCCCGTCATCGCCCAGCTCAAGGGCGTTCTCGGCTACCAGGGTTTTCGGCTGTTCGACACGGCTTTCATTCGCACCCGCAGCGGGGAACGGGCCGAAGCGTCCGGCCAGGCGCAAGTGCCCAATGGCACCGCGGGCTACCACCTGAACCTGCAGGCGTTCGCATCGTCCGAGACGACCCCGGCGACGATTCGCATCGACAACTCGCGCTTCCAGGCTTGGGTGGGCTCCACGAACGCCGGATTCAGCGTCAACGTGGATCTCAAGGAAGGCCAGCAGGCGGTCATCGGCAGAGCCGGCATCGAAGGCAATCGCTCGGCTCTCATCCTGGTGGCGAGCGGTAGAATCGTCGAGTAAGGTGGGCCTTCCGCGCCCCCGCTGCTATACTCATGTTCTTACCGTGTTCCATCGATTCGAAACACTCCTTCTGGACGACGTGTCCCGGCACGTTCGCGAGCGGTACGGAATTGAGGCGGCCATTGCGATCGAGCAGCCGAAGGAGCCGCGCTTCGGCGACCTGGCTCTGCCCGTGGCGTTCCACCTTGCGCGCCAGTTGCGCAAGCCGCCCAAGGCCATCGGCAGCGAGATCGCCGCGGGCCTGGGCGCGATCCCCGGCGTCGCCTCGCTCGAGGTAGCGGGCAACGGCTACATCAACGTGCGCCTGGACCGGGGCGCGTACGGCGAATCGCTGCTGAGCGAAAACGGGGGACAGCATACTCTGTCCACGGAGGGACAGAGTATACTGTCCCCGGTTTTCGCCGAGAAGATTATCGTCGAGCACACCAACATCAATCCCAACAAGGCCGCGCACATCGGCCACCTGCGGAACGCCGTGCTGGGCGACACCTTCGTCCGGATGCTGCGCGCGCGCGGGCGCCGGGTCGAGGTACAGAATTACATCGACAACACCGGCGTGCAGGTGGCGGACGTCGTGGTGGGCTTTCATTTCCTGGAACAGAAGAGCGCCGCGGAAGTCGAGAGTCTGATCCGCACCGAGCGTTTCGACTATCTCTGCTGGGACCTCTACGCGCGTGTTGGCACTTACTACCGGGATAACCCCACGGCGCTGGCCTGGCGCGCCGAGACGTTGCATGCCATCGAAGCCGGCGAAGGCGAGATCCACACTCTGGCCGCGCTGGTTTCGGACGCCATCGTGCTCCGTCACCTGGCCACCATGTGGCGCCTCGGAATCACCTATGACGTGCTGCCGCGCGAGAGCGAGATCCTGCATCTGAAATTCTGGGAGACGGCATTCGAGCTGCTCAAGGGGCGCCAGGCGATTTACCTCGAGACGGAAGGCAAGAACGCCGGGTGCTGGGTGATGCCGGGCGCGGCGTTTTCGGGCGATGCCGCGAGCGACGACAGCAAGGTCATCGTGCGCTCGAACGGCACGGTCACTTACGTCGGCAAGGACATTGCCTATCAGCTCTGGAAGTTCGGCCTGCTCGGCAAGGATTTCTTCTACCGGCCCTGGCAGGCGTACGGCGGGAAGGCCGTCTACGTCACTACGGCCGACCCGCAGCCGCAGGGCGGGCCTTCCTTCGGGCGCGGAACGCGCGTCTACAACGTGATCGATTCGCGTCAGAGCTACTTGCAGGACGTCGTGGTGGCCGGCCTGCGGCAGCTCGGATTCGATGAGCAGGCCGCGCGCTCGGTGCATTTCTCTTACGAGATGGTGGCGCTATCGCCCAGAAGCTGCGCCGACCTGGGCATCGAGATCGCGGAAGAGGACCGCCGCCGGCCCTACGTCGAAATGTCCGGCCGCAAAGGGCTCGGCGTGAAGGCCGACGACCTCATCGACAAGCTGATCGAAGAGGCGCTGGCCGAGGTCGCCTCACGGCACCCAGAAGATACGCCCGAGAAGCAGCGCCAGATCGCGACCCAGATCGCCGTTGGCGCGCTGCGCTATTTCCTGCTCAAGTACACGCGCAACGCCATTATCGCTTTCGATTTTCAGGAAGCGCTGAGCTTCGAGGGCGAAACCGGCCCCTATGTGCAATACGCGGCCGTGCGCGCGCGCAACATCTGGCGCAAGCTCGAAGAGCGCGGCGAAGCGGTGCCCGATTTCGCGCGCGAGCTGACGCGTGAGAGTTTCGGGCGGCAGCTCGCCGTCGAAGATTTCTGGCAACTGGCGCTGGCGGCATCGAAGGCCGACTGGACGATCGAACGCGCCGCCGCCGCGGGCGAGCCGGCGCACGTTGCCCGCTACGCCTTCCAGCTCGCCCAGGCCTTCAACAACTTCTACCACCTATACCCGGTCATCACCGAAGAGAACCGCGAGCGCAAGGTGTTCCTCCTATGGCTCACCGGCTACGTCCGCGACCAGCTCGAGCGCACCCTGGCAGTGCTGGGCATCGAAGTGCCGGAGTATATGTAGGGGCCACTCGCCTGCTCCGTCGCGAGACGAATCGCGGCACTTTCCAGGCGCCGCGGACGCTACGAATCCCCATAGCGGCCGCACCGCCGCAAACGCCAGCGGCTTCCTTCAAGTCTCCTATCGAAAACGCCTCGGACACCGCCAGCATGCCTTCGCCCGATCTGTCGCCGCCTTATGATCAAGGAGATGTAGGACCGTTGACCGAACGAAGGAGGTTCGGCGCCATGGGGAATTTGAAAGTGAACGGAATTCACTTCTTGCTGACTTATTCGTGCACGTACACATGCGACCACTGCTTCCTGCATTGCTCGCCCGAGGCGCAGGGCACTTTGACCTGCGAGCAACTGCGCCAAGTGTTCGCGGAGATCCAGCGGATGGGCACAGTCGAAACCGTGTACTTCGAGGGCGGAGAGGCCTTCCTGTACTATCCACTGTTGCTGGAGGGGCTCAGGTTGGCTGCCACGGTGGGTTTGCGGGCCGGCATCGTGACAAATGCATACTGGGCCACATCAGTCGAAGATGCCGAGATCTGGCTCAAGCCCATCAGGGACATTGGGATAGCGGACCTCAGCGTGAGCGATGATGCTTTTCATAAGAGCACAGGGGAAAGCAATCCCGCTACGCTGGCCCTCGCCGCGGCAGTGAATTTGGGAATCCCCTGCGACACGATCTCTATTCTGTCGCCAGCCCCTGCACCCTGCCAAAGAGAATCGCCAAGCAAGGGCCAACCCGTCAGAGGAGGCGGCGTTCTGTTCAGAGGACGGGCGGCGGAGAAACTCGCCGTGGGACTGCCGCGGCGGCGCCGCGAGGAACTGACCACCTGCCCGCACGAAGAATTGGGGGCGCCCGCACGGGTCCACGTCGACTGCTACGGAAATGTCCACATTTGTCAGGGCCTGAGCATGGGGAACATGTGGGAAACGCCTCTCTCCGAGCTGGCTAGCGAATACAATGCCCGTCAACATCTGATTTGTGGCCCGCTGTTGAGTGGGGGCCCAACCGCGTTGGCGAAAGAATACAGACTCGAGCTGCCGGATGATTTCGTCGACGAGTGTCATTACTGCTACACAGTGCGGAAAGCCCTTGTCGATCGGTTTCCCGCATATCTCGCTCCCAAACAGGTGTACGGGCTGAGCTAGCCGATTCTCCGGGTCGGACGTGCGCCCGCCTCTGCCACGCAGCAGGTGGTGAACTCGACCGGATCCAGTTTCTCCTCGGGCACGTCTCCGTTCACACAACAGAAAAGTATCTCGGCTGCCAGCAACGAATACGTGGCGCGGTCAACGACCACGTTGGAATTGAACCTCTCCAATGAGTGTCCATCGACTCGCCGGACGGTCCACTTGGCCGTCTAACGCCCTTCCCGCAGATCTGCGCCGGACAGTTCCCTCGTTTTCGAGCGGCGCCGCTGGGCGGCGCCCGGCAGCGTATCCGACGGCCCGGGCCACGACCGACGCGCGATAATGTTCTCAGATGCCTTCCACCAACAGTTTCTCCTCGCGGACCAGTCTGCGCCTGCGCGGCCGCGAGTACGAAATCTATTCGGTCGCGGCGCTCGAGAGAGCCGGCCTCGGCCCCGTTTCCCGCCTGCCGTATTCGATCCGGGTGCTGCTCGAAAACCTGCTGCGCCATGAGGACGGGCGCACGGTCAAGGCGGGCGACATCGAGTTCGTGGCGCGCTGGGCGGGCTCGGGAACACGCGAGATCAGCTTCATGCCCGCGCGCGTGTTGCTCCAGGATTTCACCGGCGTCCCCTGCGTGGTGGACCTGGCCGCCATGCGCGACGCGCTCAAATCGATGGGCAGCGACCCCAACCGCGCCAGCCCGCTCATACCCGCCGACCTGGTCATCGACCACTCGGTGCAGGTGGACGAATTCGGCACGCCGCAGGCGTTCGCCGCCAACGCGTTGATCGAGTTCGAGCGCAACCAGGAACGCTACGCGCTGCTGCGCTGGGGCCAGTCGGCATTCCGCAATTTCCGCGTGGTGCCGCCCGATACCGGCATCGTGCACCAGGTGAACCTGGAGTACCTGGCGCCCGTAGTCTTCACGGCCGAGCGCGACGGCACGCTCGCCGCGTACCCGGATACGCTGGTGGGCACGGATTCCCACACCACCATGATCAATGGCCTGGGCGTGCTCGGCTGGGGCGTGGGCGGCATCGAGGCCGAGGCCTGCATGTTGGGCCAGCCGATCTCTATGCTGCTGCCGGAGGTGGTCGGCTTCCGCCTTTCCGGCAGCCTTCCGGAAGGCGCGACCGCCACCGACCTCGTGCTGACCGTCACCGAGATGCTGCGCAAGAGGCGCGTGGTCGGAAAGTTCGTCGAGTACTTCGGACCGGGCCTGGCGGAGCTGGGCGTGGCCGACCGCGCCACCATCGCCAACATGGCGCCGGAGTACGGCGCCACGGCGGGCTACTTCCCGGTGGACGCTGAGACGCTGCGTTACCTGCGCCTCACCAACCGCCCGCCGGAGCTCGTCGATTTGGTCGAAGCCTACGCCAAAGAGGCTGGCCTCTTCCACACCGCCGACGCGCCGGAGCCAGTGTTTTCCGAGGTCATCGAGCTGGATCTCTCGACCGTCGTCACTTCGATGGCCGGGCCCAAGCGCCCGCAGGACCGCATACGCCTGCCCGAAGTCAAGAGCAACTTCGCCGCCTTCCTCGGCGCTGCGCCCCGGCACACCACCATCCAAGTGGATCACACCGAGGCCGAACTGGCCGATGGCGCGGTGGTGATTGCGGCCATCACAAGCTGCACCAACACCTCGAATCCCTCCGTGATGCTCGGGGCGGGCCTGCTGGCCCGGAAGGCCGTGGAGCGCGGGCTCAGGAGCAAGCCCTGGGTGAAAACCAGCCTGGCGCCCGGCTCCAAAGTCGTGATGGACTACCTCAAAGAGGCGGGCCTGGTCCCGTTCCTCGAAGAGCTGGGCTTCTACCTGGTCGGCTTCGGCTGCACCACCTGCATCGGGAACAGCGGCCCGCTGCCCAAGGCGGTGGCGGAAGCGGTGGAGCGGGAGAAGCTGGTTGTGGCGGCGGTGCTCAGCGGCAACCGCAACTTCGAAGGCCGCATCAACCAGCAGGTGAGGGCCAACTACCTTGCCTCGCCGCCTCTGGTGGTGGCCTACGCGCTGGCCGGCTCGGTCGATATCGACTTACAGAACGAGCCGCTGGGCACCGACCGCGACGGGCGGCCGGTGTACCTGCGCGAGATCTGGCCGTCGCCCCAGGAGATTAGGGACCTGATAAGCAGTTCGGTCCACGGCGACATGTTCCACAAGGAGTACTCGCAGGTCTTCGAGGGCGACGCGCAGTGGAAAGCCATGCCGGTGCCGCAGGGCGGCCTGTTCGCGTGGAGCGAGGCGTCGACTTACATCAAGCGGCCTCCCTATTTCGACCAGATGGCCGATCCCGAGACCTTCGTGCAAGATCTGGTTGCCATGCGGGCGCTGGCCGTGCTGGGCGATTCGATTACCACCGACCACATCTCTCCGGCGGGATCGATTCCCGCCAAGAGCCCGGCGGGTGAGTACCTGATGGCGCACGGAGTCGCGCCGCGCGACTTCAACTCTTACGGCTCGCGCCGGGGCAACCACGAGGTGATGGTGCGCGGCACGCTGGCCAACATCCGCCTGCGCAACCAGCTCGCGCCGGGAACCGAAGGCGGCTGGACGGCGCACCTGCCCGCGGGCGAGGTGATGTGGATCTACGACGCCTCGATCCGCTACCAGCGGGAGGGCGTGCCGCTGCTTATTCTGGCGGGCAAGGAATACGGCTCCGGCTCGTCCCGCGACTGGGCGGCCAAGGGAGTGAGCCTGCTGGGCGTGCGCGCCGTCATCGCCGAGAGCTTCGAGCGCATCCACCGCTCGAACCTGGTGGGGATGGGCGTCCTTCCGCTCGAATTCCCGCCCGACGAGAGCGTGGCCACGCTGGGCCTGACGGGCCGCGAGACCTACCACGTCGAGGGGGTCCGGGAGGCGCTGGCCGGCTCGCGGTGCGCCCGCGTCCGCGCCGTGGCCGATGACGGCGGCGAGCGCCGCTTCGAGGCGGTCGTCCGCGTGGACACGCCGCAGGAAGGCGAGTATTACCGCAACGGGGGCATCCTGCCCTACGTCCTGCGGCAGTTGGCGCGCTGACGCGCGCGACAGCTCGGCTACGCCCACTAACGACAGACGGTTCCGGCCTACAGTTCGTCGATGGCGACCAGGCCGGCCAACTCGCCCAGGACGCGGTACTCGGACTCGTCCTCGAGATCGAGCACCGGGTAGTCCGGGTTGAGCGGCTTCAAGCGGATGCGGGTATGCTGCCAGCCTTCTTCGCTGACGGTCTTCTCGCTTTCGTAGACCTTGATGGTGAACTCGCCGCCGCCGGCCGATGCGCCGCGCCGCCAGACCAGTACGCGCTTGCCCTGGCGCGAGCCGGCGGGCGAGTAGCGGAAGACCGCCACCGAGCCGTCTGGAATGTCGGGTTCCATGGAATGCCCGGCGATGTGCACGGCGTAGACGTCCGGACCGGGCCGCACACCCGGCGGCGGCGCCACCCGGTCTTCCGGCTCCACCTCCATGTCCTCGCCGAACCGCCCCGCTGCCGCGCGCAGGGAATAGAGCGGGATCGAGCCCTGCCGCCTCGCCGGGGGCGCCCCCTCGACGTGCTCGGCGAACAGCCGCTCCGCCGCGGCCTCGAAATTGCGCACCAGGACCCCGCGGCGGTCCGTGATCCGAATGGTGTTCGCAAGCGAGTCCTCAAACAACGCCAGCAGCCGCCGGCCTCCCAGCTCGCGCGCCTTGGCTTCGAGGTCCTCAGGCAGCAGCTCGAACAGGTCGGAGTCTTCCCACTCCGAAACGGCCCGCGCGCGCTGCCAGACCCGGTCCGAGGCCGGATCGATCAGCAGGATGCCGTACGGCTCCGGGCGCGCGCCCGGCAGACAGACCTGGAGCACCGAATACTCGCCGCGGCTCGGGTTGAACGCAGTAGTCATTAGCTTTCAGCCATCAGCCGGCCGCCGACACGGCCTCTCTACCTATATCAGATCGGTCGAGAGAAGGGAAACAATAAGCCAGGATATCGGCCCGCCGTGCCCGGACTACCCGACGGGTCATGCGGCCTGAGCCGCCGGCGCAGGACCGGCGCCTTCTACGTCCAGGCCCCGGTCCTCTGGTGGCTTCGGCTCTGCTGCGGTAAGCCGTCCGGGGCCCAGCCCTTCCGTCCTGTCAGTTAGCCGGCTGCGATGGCGGGGGCGGAGTGCCGGCCACCCGGAACGGCACGCCGCGCGTGATCGTGCGGCTGCCCTGGCGGATTGTGATGACGGCCTCGTAGTCTCCCGCGGGGAGCTGGGAAAACTGCATGTCGGCGAGGTAGGGGAACTCGCGTGCCTGCTGGCTGGCGGCATTTTGAGTCGCGCCTATTCCTATCATTCCTTGAAATGAACCAGGGTCGGCGGAGTTCTTTCCTTGGAAGGCCCTCTCATGCAGGTTGGTTTTGAACGGCAGCGACCCCTGTGCCGCCGCCCGCCCATTGTTCAGCAACTGCAGGCTCATCTCCGGCTGCGCACCGTTGACGTCCGGATAGATCACGAAAAACAACTGCATTCCGAACTTCCTTCCGGCGGGGAAGACCGGATCGAGCACCGGCGCCAGGGCGGTGCCTTCGAAGCTGACCGCCTGGTCGGATTCGAACGAGTCCGCGGAGCCGTCGAACTTCCGCACGAACATGGCATCGCTGGCATTGAGGCCGGGCACGCCCGCGGCTGGCACGATCGGAGTCTGGATCGTTCTCGTCTCTTCGGCCCGCAGGTCCTCCACCTTGGCTTCCACCGTGTATTCGGAACCGCCGGGGAGGGTAAGCCCACGCAGGAAGAAAAGGCTGCCCTGGCGCCGCGCCGCCAGGTTGCGTGCCGGTCCGCGAACGTTGATTTCCCTTTCATTGGTCCAGACCGCGCGGCCGGCCGAGTCGCGAACCGTCGCGGTAACTTTGGCTCGGGCCACGTACTTGCCCTT
>Ga0181539_1003888_pt1 | contig 13274 bp, 9 predicted proteins | sample PEATcosm2014_Bin_46_FD_119767 | JGI IMG/M metagenome (GOLD analysis project Ga0181539, IMG submission 119767) | Peatland microbial communities from MTU Mesocosm Facility, Houghton, MI, USA - PEATcosm2014_Bin23_60_metaG | ecosystem: Environmental > Terrestrial > Soil > Wetlands > Peat | place... | reverse complement strand
GAGTCGGGCCGGGAGTCTAATCGGCTTTGGGCTCAAACAGAGCCCGGTAGACAAAACCGGCGATCACTGCGCCGGCGATCGGCGCAAGCCAGAATAGCCAGAGCTGCTGGAGCGCCCAGCCGCCTACAAACACCGCCGGACCGGTGCTGCGCGCCGGGTTGACCGACGTGTTGGTCACCGGAATCCCGATGAGATGGATCAGCGTCAGACCGAGCCCGATGGCGATGGGCGCGAAGCCGCTCGGGGCCCGGCGGTCGGTCGCGCCGAGTATGATCATCAGGAACATAAAGGTCAGCACGACTTCGGCGACCAGGCAGGCGAGCAGCGAGTAATGGCCCGGAGAATGGTCGCCGTAGCCGTTGGAGGCCAGCCCGGCGGAAAGGAGAAAACCGGCCTTGCCGCTGGCGATGACATACAGCACACCGGCCGCAGCGATGCCTCCGATCAGTTGCGCCACGATGTAGGCCGGTAACTCAGAAACAGGGAAGCGCCGGCCGGCCGCCAGGCCCACCGACACAGCAGGGTTGAGGTGGCCGCCGGAAATGTGCCCAATGGCGAAACACATCGTGAGGACTGTCAAGCCGAAAGCCAGCGCCACGCCCAAATATCCGATGCCAAGGTTGGGGACTGCGGCGGACAGAACGGCTGCGCCGCAGCCTCCGAATACCAACCAGAATGTGCCGAGTAACTCGGCCAAAGATCGCCTTCCGAGTGACATAGTCACCCACCTCTCTGACGGTACCGCACCCGGGAGCATACGCACCCGGTTCAAAAAAGGATCTTGCCCACTTCCTTTACTTGAAAGGGGCGTGAAAGGCGACGCCCGCGGCTACGCCGCTCGCCGCACAGCGTGATACACCAGCAACACGACCACCGAGCCGACGACCGCCACAATCAGGCTGTAGAGATCCAGTCCGGTGACGCCGCGCCCTCCGAACAGGCGGAATAAGTAGCCCCCCGCGAATGCGCCCACAATTCCCAGGAGGATATCCCGAATCAACCCCTCTCCGGATTTGTTGACGATTTTGCTGCCGATAAACCCGGCTACCAAACCCAGGACCAGCCATGCGATCAGATGCATCTGCCCTCTCCTTTCTGGAGGCCCTCTACTGAACGATCACTTACCAGAAGCCAGTAATGTTGTCGTTGCCCCAGTTTTCCTTTTGTCTACAATTTCTTCCTGGCCTCGCGGCCGACATCAGCACACCCCAAGGGGTGTGTCACGTTGTTCTGGGCGGCTGCGCGAGCCGTAAGGCGTGGCGGTGGAGATCCTGCAGGGGTGCGGCTGGGACCCGAAGCAGTGAGAGCGGCTTCACCAGTCCCCGAGGAGTGCGAGCGACTGCGGGCATCCTTAGCCACAGTTTCCTCTTTGGCCTCGCGACCCACATTAGCATACCACAAGGGGTGTGTTTTGGAGCCGCCAAGGTTCATCTTTCTGTCCTGCATGCCTGTCCTGCAGTCCCGAGAGGTTAGTCCCGCTCCTCCCGGAGACCCAACCTCAAGCAACTGTGTTCCGGGCCAAGCTGACATTGAAACCCATATGAATAAAGGCGTCAGAGGTCATCAAGAAGTCATCCCTAACTACTTCCCGGGATGACGCCTCGCGATTACCTGCGTCCTGATCGCGGGCTTCCCCTCTTCGATCACGTAGAACTGATCGGCCCTTACGTTCTGGAACTCCTGCCGGGTCCCGCTCGGCCAGCTCACTTCCACGTTGTCGATGCGCGTGCTCGGCCCCAGTCCGAAGTGTGCGCGCAGATCGCTCTGCGAAATATAGCTGCCGCCCGCGGCAATCTCGCGGATCTGCGAAATGCCTCCGGCCTTCACCCGGATTCGCGCGCCCAGGGCGTCACGGTTGCTGCGCGTGCCCACCAGCTTGAAACTCACGAAGTGATTGCTTCCCCCGCTGCGGTTTCGCAAGATCGACGGCGGGTCGTCGTTATTGCCCACGATAATGTCCTCGTGGCCGTCGTTGAACAGGTCGGCAAAGGCCGCGCCACGCCCGAGGTGGGGCACCGAAAAGCCGTTCCCGTGGGCCTGCGCATCCGCAGTCACGTCGGTAAACGTGCCGTTGCGATTGTTGTGAAACAGCAGACTGATCTGCTTGTAATGACCCTTCACGGTCGAATTCTCCACGCCCTGATAGACGTGCCCGTTGGCGATGAACAAGTCCAGCCAACCGTCGTTGTCGAAGTCGGTGAAGCCGCCTCCGAAGCTCAGGAAGCGCGCGGTGATGGTGGCGATGCCCGCCTTGCGGCTGACTTCCTCGAAGGTCCCGCCTCCGGCATTGTGCCACAGATGGTGAGGCACCTCCGCGAAGTCGGAAACATAGAGATCCAGCAATCCGTCGTTATCGTAATCTCCCACCGACAGGCACATGGCCGCCATTGTGCCGCCGTCTTCGTTTAACCCCACGCCCGCCATCAGTCCGGATTCGGTGAAGGTGCCGTCGTGATTGTTGTGATAAAGGTAAATCTCCATGCCATCGTTGGCGACAAACAGATCGGGCCAGCCGTCGTTGTCGTAGTCGGATGCAATCACCGACAGGTTCTTGCCGTTTGGCTGATAGATCTTCGCGGCCTTCGTAACGTTGGTGAACGTGCCGTCGCCGTTGTTGTGATAGAGCACGTCCGGGCTGCCGTGATACTGACCGGGCGGGCAGCTCGATTCGGCGTCGGAGATCATACAGGTCTGCTTCACCTCCGGGCCGAAGTCCACGTAACCGCCGACGTACAAATCGAGTTTCCCGTCGCGGTCGTAGTCGAAGAAGGTAGCGCCCAAGTGCAGACGCGTGCCGAAGTCGGTGCCGTCCACGTGCGCCTTGGCGGTGACGTCGGTGAAGGTGCCGTCCCCGTTGTTGTGATACAGCACGTTCTTGCCGTACTGCATCACGTAAAGATCGGGCCAGCCGTCGTTGTCGTAGTCGCCGACTACGCAGCCAAGGCCGTAGCCGGTGCCCGGCACACCGGCCTTTTCGGTCACGTCCGTGAACGTGCCGTCGCCATTGTTCCGATAGAGAGCGTTGCGCGCCACCAGCCCACGCCCGTACAGATCGCGCGCGCTGACGAGGTAGATGTCCGGCCAGCCGTCTCCGTCGAAGTCGAAGATGCAGACCCCCGGACCAGCTTCGTCCATGATATTGGCGACGCCCTTGTTGCCTTTCAGGTGGACGAAGCTGACGCCTGCCTGCTTCGTGATGTCATCGAAGCGCGGTGTGGAGTTGTCGTCGGCGCTGGCGCCGGCAAATGCCGCGGCGAGGAGCGATATCCCCACCACCACGCCCGCCGGGATCAGAAACCGGGCGGGAGACACGCTTCTCTCTGGCTGTGATCGCATCGCATACAGGCCAAACTCATCGACCTGAGTTACGCTGTCGAGCACGGCATGGAAACGTATCCAGGCCTGCCCGGCCGCTCATCCGCGATTATCTCACGCGCAGGCACCGGCGTCACATCGCCGATGTTACCGGCCGCAGTCAACACGCCGGCGCTCCAACTGGGTGGCGACAGCTTTCAAGCCATGGTTCGGGCGGCCTGAGTTACACTACCGAGCACGCTATGGAAACGTATCCAGACCTGCCCGGAAAGCTCATTCAGAATCATCTCACGCGCGAGCCGTCACATCTGGCGATGTTACCGGCCAGTGTCATGCTCGCGGTTTTAGTGACAATGTCGAGCACGGCATGGAAACGTATCCAGTCCTGCACGCGAACTTTCCGGCTGATGTGTGGGCCCGGAGGCACCGGCGGGGTGCGGACTGGACGCAGCGTCCGGGCAACGCAGGGGCCGTCTAACGTTCCGTAACAGTCCTCGTAAGCGCCTGTAAACACAACGTTAGTACAGTATGATACCGTAATCCTCTACTAAGTAGCCATTAGCCTTCTTACAATCAGTGCGGTTTCATCCGGCGCGACGGAAGCCACGGAAGTGCCGGGTGAGGCAAAAGAGGATTCTCGCCAAGGAGAAAAATGTGAAGCACGTCAGACTACATCAGGTACTGCTACTCTGCCTTCTCGCGCTGGCGTTCGCGTTCCACGCCGCGGCGCAGGAGGCAACGATCGTCGGAACGGTTACGGACCCCTCTGGGTCAGCCATTCCCGGCGCAAAGATTACCATCACGAACAACGAGACTGCCGCCGTTCGCCACATTGTCACCAGCGACGCTGGCCAATACGCTGCGCCGAGTCTTGTAATCGGCAGGTACAGTGTCAAGGTTGAGGCCTCCGGTTTCAAAACCGCCGAACAGAACGACATCGTCGTGAACGTTGGCGCTCACGTTCGTGTGGATATCCAACTACAGATCGGTGAAGCCAAAGAGAGCGTCACCGTGGAAGCGGTGGCCACCCGCGTCCAATCGGATTCCAGCGAAGTCAGCGAAGTCGTTACGGGCCAGCAGATGTCGCAATTGGCCACGAACGGACGCAACCTGGTCGGTCTGGCTGCACTGACACCAGGCGTGTCCTCCACTGTGGCGGATTTCAACGGCCCCAGCGCACAGGGCAGCGGCTTCAGCATCAGCTTTAACGGCCTGCGGCCAGACCACAACGTCTGGATGGTGGACGGCGGCGAGAACTACGATCGCGGCTCTGGCGGAAAATTCAACATCATGCCGTCCGTCGACGCCGTGGCCGAGTTCCGGGCGCTCACCTCGAACTACTCCGCCGACTACGGGCTCAATTCCGGCGCGACCCTGAGCCTGGTCTTCAAATCCGGCACCACCGATTTCCACGGCGGTGCGTGGGAGTTCTTCCGCAATGACGACCTGGACGCCGGCAACTACTTCACCAATGCCGCCGGTAAAACGGCTCCGGAATTGCGCTATAACGTGTTTGGCTTCAACATCGGCGGTCCGGTGATCCTGCCCCATTACAACAAGGACCGCAACAAGACCTTCTTCTTCGCCAACATAGAGTGGCGGCGCTACATCGCGGGCGGCTCAAACACCGTCCAGTCGCCCACCACGGCGATGGAGAACGGCGTATTCCCATCGAATATGCCTATCACCGTGCCCACCACCTTGAACGCCACGGAAGAGGCCCGCTTCACCTCACTGGGCCTCGTTCCGGGTCAGCCCTTCCCCAACAACACGATTCCGTCGTCACTGATCAGCCCGCTGTCCACGGCGTTTATCGCGCTCGGCGTTTACCCTTCGCCCAATACCACTTCAGGCGGATTCCCTGCGTATACCGGCGGGGCCAACGCCCCCACCTACGTGGGCGAACAGATCGTTCGTATCGACCATCACTTCAACGACAAGTTCTCGATCTTTGGCCACTATGTTTGGGAACAGCTCAGCCAGACCTATGGGACGACCCTCTGGAGCGGCTCCAACCTCCCGACCATCGGCGACGTGTTTGCCAATCCGTCCTGGAGCGGCGTGGTTCACGCCACGTACAGCATCAGCCCTACCATCGTCAACGAGGTGGCGTTCAACTACGGCGCCAATACCATCACTGTCACGCCGACCGGGATCACCCAGCGCACCAGCGACGTCAACCCGCCGCAGCTATTTCCGAGCAACGCAATGAACCGCCTCCCGTCCGTGAATATCAGCGGCGGCCTGAGTGACGACTTCGATATGTCGAGTTTTCCCTGGGTCAATAACTACCACAGTTACCAGTTCCGCGAGGATCTCTCCTGGACCCACGGCCGGCACAGCCTGAGGTTTGGCGGCCAGTACATGTTCAACATCAAGAACCAGGAACTGTTTGGCAATTCGCAGGGCAACTTCAGCTTTAACGGCGGTTTCACCGGCCAGGGTCTTGCCGACTTCCTGCTGGGCTATGCCGCCTCGTATAACGAGCTGGCCGTTCAGGACAGCGGAGACTGGCACAGCAATACCATCGCGTTCTACGCGCAGGACGACTGGCGCGTGAACAATCGCCTCACCCTGAATCTCGGCCTGCGCTGGGAAGGCATCCCCCACACATACGAAGTGAACAATCGCATGTCAAACTTCTATCCGCAGCTTTACAACCCGGCGGATGCGGCGATTCTCCTCCCCAACGGGAACATCAGCCCCAGCAGTCCGGGTCTCGCTCCCGGCCTCGGAGCGGCGTCCGTTCTCAATTTGTATCAGAACGGTATGGCCATTACCGGCCAGAACGGCGCTCCCACCGATATCGTCAAAAACCACTGGAACAACTGGGGCCCGCGGCTTGGATTTGCCTATGACCTGACCGGTCAGGGCAAGACCGTGATTCGAGGCGGCTTCGGCATCATGTACGAGCGCGTTCAGGGTAACGACGTGTATAACATGGGTCCGAATGTCCCCTTCAGCGCGAGCCCTACGGTGAGCAACGTGTACTTCGCCAACCCGTTGCAGAGTGTCCTCACGGGCTTGACCGCCTCCGCGCCGATCACCACTACGGCGATCACGGGCGAGAGCGAGAACGACTACAAGAACCCCACCTCGTATCAATGGAGCATGGGTTTTCAGCATGAGGTCTGGCATGGAGCGGTTGCTCAGGCGTCATATGTCGGCAACGTCGGGACGCACCAGAGCGAAGCGATCGACATCAACGCCCCGTTCTATATCGCCGCGACCCTGCCCCAGCGCCTTGAGGTGATCAACAAGACTCTGCCGACCGCCGATCTGATCCGGCCTTACCCGGGCTACGGCTCGATCCTGATGTACGGCGACGGGGGCCGTTCCAAGTACAATGCGCTTCAGGTCGAATTCCGCATGCAGGCCACGAAGGGCCTTACCGTGCAATTGGCCTACACCTACGCGAAAGCCTATGACACCAGTACCGGGTTAGCCGTCAACGGGAACGAGGGCGACCTGGACACGCTGTCGAATCCTTACAATCGCAGCTACGATTGGGGCCTCAGCACCTATGACCGCCCGAACGTTTTCATCGCCGACTATGTCTACGACCTTCCCTTCTTCCAGCACGCCTGCCCCACGGTGAAGACTCTTCTGGGTGGTTGGAGGCTGTCCGGCCTCATTACTGCGGAGTCGGGCGTGGCGTATACCGAGACCATGTCCGGGGACACTCTGGGCATGGGCGGCAACGTTACCCAACGGCCGAGCCAGACGGGGTCGATTTCCTATCCGCAGACGGTAACCGAGTGGTTCAACCCGGCGGTGTTTACCGCTCCCACCCTGGGGTACTTCGGCAACGAGGTCAAGGGCGCCATTCGCGGACCTGGACGGGACAACTGGGACACCTCCCTGTTCAAAGATTTCTCCTTCAAGGAGAAAGCCACTCTGCAGATCCGGTTTGAGACGTTCAACACCTTCAACCACACCCAGTGGAACGGGTTGAACACCTCATTCGGTAGCGGCGCCGGAGCGATCACTTCCGCGTTCGATGCGCGCACCCTGCAGCTCGGCGCGAAGTTCCTCTTCTAACCTCTCTCTAGGACTTGAGTCCGACCGCCCGCGCCACTCCATGGCGCGGGCGGTTCTTTCTTCCCCCGCAAACCTCAGTCGGAGCGGCCTGGCCCCGCGCTCTGTTTCGGGGGGCCTCTAGAGCGTGCGCCATCAGCCTTCTGCTATTCTGTTGTGCGACGGACGCGCGGCGTCTGACTGAATGATTCCACTACGGGATACCCGGCGCAGCGATTCCACGCCCTTCGTGACGATGCTCATCATCGCGGTGAACGCGGCCGCGTTCCTGTTTGAGCTGTCGCTCGACCCGTGGTCGCGTAATCACCTGATCTCTTCGTACGGCCTAGTCCCCGCGCACTTTCACTTCGCGTCGTTCCTGACCTCGATGTTCCTGCACGGGGGCTGGCTGCACATCGTCGGGAACATGTGGTTCCTGTGGATCTTCGGAGACAACGTCGAGGACATCCTGGGACACCTGCAGTACCTGATCTTCTACCTGCTGTGCGGGGTCGCGGCCGCGGCGGCACAGATTGCGCTGAACCCGGCTTCCTGGGTGCCCACCATCGGCGCCAGCGGCGCCATCGCGGGCGTGATGGGAGCGTATCTGGTGAAGTTCGCGCACTCGCGCATCCAGGCCCTGATTTTCGTCTTTGTGTTCTTCACGACGGTCGAATTGCCCGCGGCGTGGTTTCTGGTGTACTGGTTCGTCCTCCAGTTGTTTCAGGGCGCGGGTTCGCTCGGGAGCAGCCGCGCGAGCCAGGGAGTGGCGTGGTTTGCGCATGTGGGCGGGTTCATCGCCGGGATCGTGCTGATCAGGATCCTGCCTACGCGGCAACCCTACCGGCGGCGAACGGAGCTCTACTGGTGATGGCGGCCGGGGACGCCGTACCCGAGATCGATCTGCTGGCGATCGCCGCGCATCCCGACGATGTAGAGCAGACCTGCGGCGGAACGCTCATCCGGATGGCCGAGGCCGGATACCGCACCGGAGTGCTTGACCTGACGGCGGCCGATATGGGCACGCGCGGCACTCCGGAGGTGCGGCTCCAGGAAGCCCAGATCGCCGCGAAGCGCCTGCTGCTAGCGTGGCGCGGCAATCTGGGGATGCCCGATGCGCGGCTGGAGAACACGCTGGCGGCGCGGCTGTCGGTGGCCGCGGAGATCCGGCGGCTGAGGCCGCGGGTGGTGATCGTCCCGTATTGGGAGGCGCGGCATCCCGACCACTACCGCACCGGCGAGATGGCCTACGAGGCCTGTTTCCTGGCGGGACTGCGGAGACTGGATCCGTCGACGGAGCCGCACCGGCCGTTCAAGATCATCTACGCGTCGCTTTACGCCAACGTCACGCCCTCGTTCGTGGTAGACATCTCAGCGCAGTTCGACCGGCGCATGGAGGCGCTGCTGAGCTACCAATCGCAGTACGGCGCCGGCGGCGAGGCGAGCGACGTGTTCCCCGATCCGCAGGAGATCCAGGAGCGGCTGGCCGCGGTGGCGCGCTTCTACGGCAACCTGATCGGGGTGCGCTATGGCGAGCCGTTTGTGGTGAAGGAAACCATGCGGGTGGACGACGTGGTGGCGCTAGGCGTGCGGAGCCTGTAACGCGCGCCTTCAGCCGTCAGCCAGACGCAAGGGGCTAAAGGCCCGCGCGCTCCGGGCCGATATGCGGGGTAGCCCCGCGATCGGGAGCGCAATGTCACAAGCAGGGTCCATATCAAAGGAACTCGCGCGCGCTCTCGAGGCGCATCGAGCCTGGGCCGAAGGGGAGGCTGAGGGCGCACGCCTGGACCTGTCCTTCGCCAGTCTGCAGAACATCTGCTTGAAGGAACGCGACCTGCGCATGGTGGTGTTGAGATCGGCGAACCTGGCAGGCGCGAACCTGGAAGGAGCAAATCTGAGCGGAGCCGTGCTCACCAACACGGACCTGCGCGAGGCGCGCCTGGTTGGGGCCGATTTGACGGGCGCCGACATGAAGGACGCCAGCTTCGAGCGCGGCGATCTCTCGCAGGCGAACCTCTCGGAAGCGACTGCCGGAGTCTGCTCGTTTGAGGGCGCCAACTTGTGCGCCGCGAGGCTGCTCGAAGCCCGGCTCAGCCAGTGCAACTTCGTGAAGGCGATCCTGAAGGCTACAGTCTTTCAGCACGCCCGGTTCTTCGACTGCGACCTTTCGGAAGCGAACCTGGAAGGCGGGCTGTTCAACCACTCACGCATCCGGGTCTGCCGGTTCAAGGAAGTGCGCGGGCCTGGGGCCATTTTCAGCTACGCCGTGGTCGAGAACTCGGACTTCCGCAAGGCCCAGTTGGTTCAGAGCAAGTTCCTGAAGGCAAACATCAGCGGGGGCACATTTTGCTGGGCGGCGCTCGGCAACTCCGATTTCCGCGAGAGCACGATGCGCGGCACGGAGTTCTCCGGAGCGGTGTTGCACGGTGCGCGTTTCGGTTCGGCAAGCCTGGCAGGCGTGGATTTTCGCGGCGCCAATCTCAACGGGGCGCGCGAACTCACCTCGCAGCAGATGTTGAAGGCCTGGACGGGACAGGACACCATCCTGCCCAACGGCCAGCGCGGCGTCTACCTGAAAGGCTCGGGCGCGGAGCGGCCGGCCCGTTCGTCCCTTCACGCGAGCTGAGCGCCTCGGGGATCGCCCCCGGTCGCTGGGGTAACTACAAGCCTGCGTCACGCGGCGCTCCGCGTGGCGCTCCCCTCACGCCCTTGGGGCTTCGACGAACCGGCTGCGCTTCAAGCGGCGCAGCATCTGGCTTTCGTAGTCCGCGGGCACCGGCTTCGCACCGATCCAGTCTTTGAAGTACCAATCCAGGTAGTGCTTGTAGCCCTGGACGTCCCAGTCGTCCTTCAAGCCGAGGAAGCGTTGCTTGTCGTCGTACTTCCGGGTGACCTCGTCGACTTCCTCCTTGGTCAACCGATGATACTTCTCGTCATGGATGACTCCGGGCCCGTCCAGGCGTCCCTTCAGATGGGCCGGCTGTTGCGTGGGATAGCCCAGCACCAGCGCAATGATTGGGAAGCAGTGGGTCTGCGGCAGGTCGAGCAGCTTCCAGAGCCTCTCCATGTCGCCGCGGTGTATGCCGTTGGTGAGCAGCGAATCGATGCCCAGCGATCTGGCGGCAATCACGGCGGTCTGCGCGGCCAGCGAGGCGTTGATGCTGGCCGTGACGAAGTCCACTACGGTGCTGGGATCGTACGCGTATCCCAGGGACTCGGCGCTCGCTTTCATGCGGTTGTAGTCGGCGCAGTACAAGAACATGCAACTGCCTTGGTAGCCGCAGACCGCCTTCATCGTCGTGCGGTCCTTGATCACGATGATGGAGTAACTCTGACTGTTCGAGGCGTTGGCCGTGCGGAGGCTCGACTGCAAGATGGTCTCGATCGCCGCCGCAGGAAGCGGCTTGGCCAGGAAGTTGCCGTGGATTGTGCGCAGGCCGCGGATCGTCTTGATGGTGTCGTTGAGCGGCAACTCCTGCGCCGCCGCATCGGCAAGCAGTACTCCGCTGCCCACCAGGGCGCTGCGTCGCAAGAAGGCTCGCCGCGAGGCTCGGATATTCATGGCACGATTCTCCTGTCTGAGTACGATGACGACCTTCTACCCATACGTCTCCGATCGTCGATTAGTTCCGCCAGGATGGCGAAAATGGGGCTGCCGCAGGCCCGCCTGCCCGCCCCACCTAAACCGTGCGACGCTGTAACGGAGGTGATTATGAGACGAGTCCTGCTGATTGGTTTGAGCGCGGCGCTAGGGATGGGCGGACAGGAGTACACGCGCGGGGTGGGTGTGTATCCCGGGAACCCCGCGGAATATTCCGGGCCGGCGATGGCCGCCGACGCCACCACGTACCGCAACCTGGCGCTCCACCGGCCCGCGTATCATTCCAGCAGCTACGACTACAACCTGACCGCGCAACTGGTGACCGACGGGATCAAGGAGACCGGGCTGCCGCGATGGATTTCGACCTCCGCGAGCGAGCGCGGCGCCCTGAGCAAGCAGGAACGGGAATTGGTTCTCGATCGCAATCTGGTTACCGGCGTCGAGCTGCGGGGGCCGCATCCGTGGGTCGAGGTGGGCTTGGAAGGCGGCGACGGCGCGCCGGAAGTGGACCGCCTGGACGTGTTCGCGCGGTCGGAGCCATACGGGTGGGATCCGGCGCGCTGGACGTGCACGGTCTCCGGTTCCGACGACGAACGGACGTGGAGCGAACTGGGGCGCAAGACCGGCGCGGAGAAGGCGGCGAGGGACTATCAGTGGTCCATCGCGCTGGCCGCGCCGTCGCGCAGCCGCTTCTATCGGGTCGCGTTCGAGGCGCCGAACGTGCAGGCGTGGCGCGCTAACGAGGTTGCGTTTTTCGACCGGAACGAGCGGCTGGGAGTGGGCGGTCCCTACCAGTTCACCAGCGCGTGGATGAGCGCGGGGAGCGGCGAGGAGTGGGTTTACGTGGACCTGGGCGCGCGCTGCACGTTCGACCGCGTGGCGCTCTACTGGATCCGGCGCGCGGCGGAGGGCTCAATTCAAGTTTCGGATGACGCCGCGAAGTGGACCACGCTCGCACCGCTGACGGCGGTTGACGATATGAAGCTTGCGCGCCCGGCGGCGGGCCGCTACGTGCGCGTCCTGATGACGCGGCCGGCGTCGCCCGAAGGGTACATTCTGAGCGAGCTCGAAGTGTACGGGCGGGGCGGCCCGGTTCCGAAGGCGAAACCGGCGCCCGCCGCGCGGCCGGACGGGCGGCTGGATCTGGCTGGCGGCGCGTGGCGGCTCCAGCGGGATTCGCTGGTCCAGGCATCGGGTCTCGAGCTTTCCCAGCCCGGCTACCAGAACAAGGACTGGATGATTGCCACCGTGCCGGGCACGGCGCTGGTGAGTTACTGGAACGATGGCGCCGTCCCGGACCCGAACTACGGCGACAACCAGCTCATGATTTCGGACTCCTTCTTCTATGCGGATTTCTGGTATCGCGACGAGTTCGTCGCGCCACCGGCCACCAGGGGGAGGCACGTCTGGCTGAACTTCGACGGCATCAACTGGAAGGCCGACGTCTTCCTGAACGGCGCCAAAATCGGGCGCATCGAAGGCGCGTTCATGCGCGGCCGCTTCGACGTGACGGACCGCATCCATCCCGGGGCGCTGAATGCCCTGGCAGTGCGCGTCGAGAAGAATGCGACGCCGGGGAGCGTCAAGGAGAAAGGCCTCCAGAGCGATATTGCGAACGGCGGCGCGCTCGGGGCGGACAACCCCACGTATCACGCCTCCATCGGCTGGGACTGGATGTCGACGATTCGCGGGCGCGACACGGGCATCTGGGCCGGCGTCTACCTGAGCGAAAGCGGTCCGGTGACCGTTGAGAATCCGTTCGTCACGACCACGCTGCCCCTACCCGACACCTCACGCGCGGAGGTCACGATCGAAGCGACGGTGCGGAATCTGGAAGCCGGACCGGTGAGCGGGAAGCTGCGCGGGCATTTCGGCGAGGCGCCGTTCGAGACGGAGGTCGCGCTCGACGCTTCGGCCACGAAGACGGTGAAGGTGGCCGTCGATCTGGCTCACCCGAAGCTGTGGTGGCCGAATGGGCACGGCGATCCTTATTTGTATCCGGTGGAGCTGCGATTTGAGGATTCGGACGCAGTGTCGTTTCAGGCCGGAGTGCGCCAGTTCACTTACAGCGAAGACGGCGGCGCGCTGAAGATCTGGATCAACGGGCGGCGCTTCATCCCGCGCGGCGGGAACTGGGGCTTCGCGGAATCGATGCTGCGCTACGGCGCGCGCGATTTCGAAGCCGCGCTGAGGTATCACCGCGACCTGCACTTCAACATGGTTCGGGACTGGGTGGGGCAAGTGGCCGACAACGCCTTTTACGAAGCCTGCGACCGCAACGGCATCGTGGTGTGGCAGGATTTCTGGCTGGCCAATCCGTGGGACGGGCCGGACCCGAACG
>Ga0181539_1003886_pt1 | contig 13277 bp, 8 predicted proteins | sample PEATcosm2014_Bin_46_FD_119767 | JGI IMG/M metagenome (GOLD analysis project Ga0181539, IMG submission 119767) | Peatland microbial communities from MTU Mesocosm Facility, Houghton, MI, USA - PEATcosm2014_Bin23_60_metaG | ecosystem: Environmental > Terrestrial > Soil > Wetlands > Peat | place... | reverse complement strand
GGCTCCGCACCGCAAACAGAATTTCGAATGAAGGATAGCTCTGTTCAAAAAAACTGCGAAGATTCTCTTCCAGTCCATCGTCGGCGCCTGCCAGCGGCTTGAGAATACTAAGCGGGGGAGGATTCTCAACCTTCGCGCGGCGCGCCCCCCGGTAGCGGACCGCGGCCAGGACCGTGAGGAGGCAGTAAACGATCGAGCCGGCCACCAGGGCCAGCAGAGGCAGTGCAAGCACTTCTACACTGTAACAAGCAACATGAAGTTCATCATCATCGGAACCGCGGGCCACATCGACCACGGCAAGACCGCCCTGGTCAAGGCCCTCACCGGTATCGACGCCGACCGCCTCGAGGAGGAGAAGCGCCGTGGCATCACCATCGACCTCGGTTTCGCCCATCTCCAGCTCACCCCGTCCCTCTGGCTGAGCTTCGTGGACGTCCCCGGCCATGAGCGGTTCGTGAAGAACATGCTGGCTGGCGTCGCTTCCATCGACCTGGTGCTCTTCGTCATCGCCGCCGACGAGTCCATCAAGCCCCAGACCCGCGAGCATTTCGATATCTGCCGCCTGCTCGCCATCCCGCGCGGCATCGTGGTCCTCACCAAGGCCGACCTGGTGGATGCCGACGTGCTCGGCCTGGTCAAACTCGAAGCCGAGGAGTTGGTGGCCGGTTCGTTCCTGGAAGGCGCGCCCATTGTCCCTGTCAGCTCACTAACCGGCGCCGGTCTCGACGATTTGCGAAGCGCGCTCGAGCACGTGGCCGCCTCGGTCCCCGAAAAAAACGCCGCCGGTTTTTTCCGCCTTCCGGTAGACCGCGTTTTTTCCATGAGAGGCTTCGGCACCGTCGCCACCGGAACGCTGGTTTCCGGCTCCGTCGAGCCCGAGCAAGTGGTCGAGGTCTATCCCGGCGGCCGCCAACTGCGGGTCCGCGGCGTCCAGGTCCACGGCGTTCCCGCGGGCCGCGCCGTGGCCGGCCAGCGCACCGCCCTCAACCTGGCGGATATCGAGCCCGCCGAGCTCAAGCGCGGCGATGTGCTCTCCGAGCCCGGCCGTTTTCGCTCCGTGAACCAGGTGGCCTGCCGCCTCCAGCTTCTGGCTTCCGCCAAACCCCTCAAGCATCGCGCGCCGGTGCATTTTCACACCGGCTCGGCCGAGATTCAGGCCGAAGTGCGCCTCCCGAGCGGCTTCTCGGTCCTCCCACCCGGCGGCAGCGCCTACGTGCGGCTTTTGCTGCGCGATTCGGCCCTGCTGCTTCCCGGGGACCGCTTCATCATCCGCATGTTCTCGCCCGTCATCACCATCGGCGGTGGCGTGATCCTGGACGCGGGCTCGCCCACCACTCGAAAGGCCGCTGCAACTTTTGCCCGCCGCCTGGAAGTTCTGGCCTCCTGCGACGACGCCGCGCGCATTGCCATGCTGGTGCGCGAAGCCGAGTTCGGGATCTCCGTCCCCGACCTGGTGGCGCGCACGGGAATGCGTGAGCCCGACATCGCCGCGGGCGCCGCGCGCGCCCCGGTGGTGGCTTTGGCGGATTCCTGGTACGTGGATCGCGCCTGGTTCCACGCGGCGCGCGACCGCCTCGTCCAGGCCATCGTGGAGTTTCACGAGAAGAATCCGCTGGCTCCCGGAATCGCCAGGCAGGATCTGCGCAGCCGCGAAATGCCCCTCGCGCCGCCGTTGGTCATGGACGCTCTGCTGGCCGCCGCCGGCTCGCTGGTTGTCGAAGGCGAGACGGTCCGCTCCCGCAACCACCGCGTGGTCCTCAAGGAGGACGAAGAGCAGGCGCGCGCCGCCATCGAACGCGCTTTCGAGCAGGCTTCGCTGGCGGTGCCCGCGGTCGCCGAAGTGCTGGCCAAATCCGGCATCGAATCCGGGCGCGCCCGCACCTTGCTCGAAATCCTCTTGCGCGAGAAGCGGCTGGTCCGCATCAGCCCAGACCTGGTCTTTCACAGCTCCGCGCTCGACCGCCTGCGGCAGCTCCTGGCGGCCCGCAAGTCCCAACGGTTTCAAGTGGGCCAGTTCAAGGAATGGACCGGCATCTCCCGCAAGTATGCCATTCCGCTGCTCGAATACCTGGACCGCACGCACGTGACTCGTCGCGAAGGCGACTGGCGTCTGGTAATATAACCAACATCCGATGATGCGCTTCCTTAAATCGATACCCGTCGAGCAGACCTCGCCCTCCCAGCCGCCCTTAGGCCATCTGGAAGCCACTGTGATGGATTTACTCTGGGAACGCGGCGAAAGCAATGTGCACGACGTGGTGCAACGGTTGCACCGGCCGCTGGCCTATACCACGGTGATGACCACTCTTGACCGGCTCTTCAAGAAAGGCCTGCTGGATCGCCGCAAGTCCGCGCGTGCCTTCCTCTATTCACCCCGCTGGTCGCGTATGGAATGGGAGCAGAAGCGTGCCGGCGAGTTCGTCGCCGGCTTTCTCGCCGGACCACAACCGGCCGGCGAGCTGCTCATCTCCTGCCTGGTGGATGCCGTCGGCCAACAGGATGAAGCGCTGCTGGATGAATTGGAAAAGAAGATCCGCCTGAAGCGCAAGGAACTCTACCAGAGGAGGAAACCATGACGGGTTCATACCTCTTTCGCCTGCTGTGTCTCTCGATGGCCTCCTTTTTCCTGGTGGATCTGGCACTGGGAGCGGTCCTGTTTCTATTGGCGCCTGGCGCCATCCGGCTCTCCGAACGGCTTCGGCCGCAACTGGCCGCGCGTCTGCTGCTCCTGCTGCGCCTGGCTCCCGCGGGCCTTTCGCTTCTGATGGTGGCCGGATTACTGGCGCCCAGCTATTTGTGGCTGGAACCCCGCGCCGCCACCGAACCCATCGGCTGGGTCTGTCTGGCCGCCGCGGCCCTCGGCGTGGCCGTCTGGAGCCTCTCCATCACGCGCGCCCTTCGCGCCGCCGGCCGGTCGCTCCGTCATATTCGCCACTGCCAGCGCACCGCCCGGAAGACTTGGCTTGGTGGAGAAGCCGCGCCCGTCTGGCTGATGGAAGACCCCGCACCGCTGGTGATGCTGGCGGGAGTGCTGCGTTCCCGCCTGGTCATCTCACGCAAAGTCGTGTCCGCGTTGTCCGCCGAACAACTGGCCGCGGTATTGCGGCACGAACGCGCCCACAGCCGTTCGCGCGATAATTTCAAACGGCTGCTGGTATTGCTGGCCCCTGGGGTTCTGCCGTTTTTCCGCGGGTTCAGCCGCCTCGAGCAGGCCTGGGCCAGAGTGGCCGAATGGGCCGCGGACGATTTCGCCGCCGCCGGCGACTCCCACCGCTCGCTTACGCTTGCCGCGGCGCTGGTTCGCGTGGCGCGCCTCGGCGCCGCTCCCCCACCGCCCGTGCTGGTGACTTCCCTGATGGCCAACGGCATCGATCTCTCCGCGCGCGTAGACCGCCTGCTGCACTTCGTCCCCGCCGCCGCCAAACCCGGCCGCATTGCCAGGCTTCTCTCCGGCGGCGCCGGCGTCCTGATGGGCGCGTGCGTCATCGCCCTCATGGCACAGCCCGTCACTCTGCGCGCCGCCCACGAGTTCCTGGAAGCACTGATCCGCTAACCTCCGGCCCGGCATTTCCCGATTACACGCGCTTGATCAAAACGACAGGCCAGGAGGCCTGTCCTACCTTCGAACTACGACCGATGGTAGTAACAATACGCGATGCTGTAGCCTAGGGATTTCATGTCTCGATTACACGTATTGCCGGTTGTCTCGCTGCTCGCCTGCTCGCTGGTGTCCGCTCAAACGCCGGACACCGCTACTATCCACGGCCGCGTTGTCGACCAGAGCCATGCCGCCGTGGCAGGCGTCGAGGTGACTGTCACCAACTCGCAAACCGGTTTGAAACGCACCGCGCAGACTGAGTCATCGGGCGACTTTTCCATCACCGGTCTCGCCGTTTCGGGCAGCTACACCATCAGCGCGGCCAAACAGGGATTCGCCACCGCCTCATTGGATAAAGTGGAGGTCTCCGGCGGAGGTTCCGCCGATGTCAGCCTGCAACTCAACGTGGCCAGCGGCCAGAGCCAGGTCACGGTGACCGGCGCCGTTGGTGAAGTGCGCACCGACCAGCCGCAGTTGGGCCAACTCCTTGACACAACCCAGATGGATGCCACGCCCCTGCTGAGCAACCGCGTCACTTACCTGCCCATGCTGAACGCCGCCAACCGGCCCGCCATCAACCAGGGCGACGTGTTCATGAATGAGAACCTCTTCACCACCAACGGCGCCGGCCGGCGCGAAGCATGGTTCGAGGTGGACGGCAGCACCGGCAACGATAGCTGGGGACGCCAGACGATCTTCAGCAATCTTCCGCGCACCGCCCTCGAAGAAATGTCGGTCCTCACCAACGCCTTTTCCGCCGAGTACGGCGGCTCGACCGGCAGCGTCATCAACATCGTGACCAAAAGCGGCGGCAACCAGCTCCACGGTGAACTGATGGAAACGTGGCGGCCTGCCGCCACCGCAGCCGCCCTATCCGGCTTCACCACCGCCAACGCCGCCAGCGGCAACGACATCACCAACGATTCCCTCGGCCAGTCGGACATCTCCCTGGGCGGCCCGCTCGGCAGCAGCCACACCACCCACTTCTTCCTGGCCGGCGAGTTCAGCCGCGAGACCAAGGATTCCCCGATCATCTCGCCGGTCGAGCCCGGCATTTTCACCGGCCACTACCGCGGCTGGCTGGCATTCTTCCGGCTCGATCATCAGCTCAACGACAAGAACAACCTCTTCTTTCGCGGCAATCTCGACGGCTTCTACGACACCAATCCCAACGGCATCGTCGGCGGCAACAGTCTGCCCACGGTCGCCCGCACCTTCCGCCGCCGCACTTACTCTACGGAGTTAGGCGAAACCGACGTCCTCAGCCCCACTCTTCTCAATAGCGTGCGCCTGCAATTTCAGCTCGCTTCGCCCATTACCGAATTCGATCCCGTGATTTACGGCACCCAGTATTCCGTGCCCATTTCGAGCGGCGGCACTTTCACCTCCGGCACCTCGCAGGCCGCCCTGCTGATGAACCGGCAGTATCAGGCCAACGACGTCCTGGCCGCATCCTGGGGCTCTCACCAGGTCAAGTTCGGCGCCGATGTGATTGTGGCCCACACCGGGGGCAATAGCAAGGAATTCGGCGGACCGAGTTACTTGGGCGTGTTCACTTACAATACCTGCACATCGGCCTTGTCAGTCTGCGAAAGCAGCACCTATCTCGATAACATTGCCAACGTGAAGACCTATGCGCAGAGTTACGGCAACGCGTCCTATACCGTTACCGATACGCTTTGGTCCCTGTTCGTGCAGGACGATTATCGCGTCACTCGCAATTTGACCGTCAACCTGGGGTTGCGCTACGAACGGCAGACCTTCACCGATTCCAATAAGGATTTCGCACCCCGCGCGGGCTTCTCCTATAACCTGCGCGGCGACGGCAAGACCGTCATCCGCGGCGGCTTCGGAATCTACTATTCCCAGATCGTGGACAACTCGGAGGCCAATTATGCCCTCACCGGGCCTACCGGCGTCTTCAACTATACGGCCTCGCCCGGCCAGATCGGCTTCCCGACCAGCGTGGCAGCCGTGCCCCTTCCGGCCTTCCCCAGCGGCGCCCAGGCTCCCCTGCGCAGCCTTTACATTCGCCCCGGCGACGCCTCCTACTACAATCAGTTCTTCCCCACCAACACACTGATCGGATATCAAAATGGCTTGTGGAGCCCCTACTCCGGACAATGGACCTTCGGCATTGAACGGCGTATCGGCAAGGACTGGGTGATGGCCGTCGACTATGTGGGCTCCCACACCACCCGCATCAATCGCCCGCTCGATATGGACCCGCCCACTTCGTTCATCCGCACAGCCGCGGGGCAGACCCGCACACCGCAGGCCGCTAATTGCACGCGGCCCTATTGGATTGCCTGGTACGCCCAAAACGGCACGGTCTGCAATACCACCACCGCCACTAATCCCCAGCCGCCTTACTCGGTGATTCAGAGCGACGCCAACGATGGTTACGCGTCTTATGACGCCCTGGATGTCAATCTGAGCCATCACTTCAGCAAGCGGCTTTCCATGTTAGTGAGTTACACCTGGTCGCACGCCACCGATAACGTGGATCCCGACATCCCCAGCCAGAACCCCAACGATCCCCTGCAGACCGGCCATATCGAAAACGCCAATGCCATCTTCGACCAGCGTCAGCGCTTCGTGCTCAGCGGTGTGTACATCCTGCCGCTGAAGATTCATTTTGGCGGCGTCGCCACGCTCGGCTCGGGACTTCCCTATAACTACACCACCGGGACCACTAACAGCGGCGACACGGGCGCCACCACCGACCGGCCGGTGATCAACGGCGTGGTGGTGGGCCGCAATGCCGGCCGCGGCAACCCGATCTACGATGTGTCGCCCTCCCTGGAGCGCGCTTTCGGCACCGAAGCCTTCCGCGTGGTTCTGCGAGCCGAGGCGTTCAACGCTTTCAACCACGCCAATTTCGCGGGTTACAGCGGAACTTACGGCAACGGCGCCACCGCCGGCGCGGGCTTTGGAACGCCGCTGGTAGGCATCACCAATCAGCTTCCGGCGCGTTCCTTGCAGTTCTCGGTCAAGGTAGCGTTCTAGCGCTTTGACCGCGTGCTGTCTTGCTCATAGCGGTCCTGCTCTCCCTAACTTGGCGAAGCCGGAACCAAACAGGAAACCGATTATTCAACGCGGAGGCGCGGAGACGCGGAGAAGAAAGGCAAAGTCAAGACCTGAGAGTGCCGAGGAAGCGGAGATTCTATCGCCGGACAGGCGGTGAGGGGCCTTCTAAGTCAGTAGTTCGAGTTATTATCGGAGTGCGGCCGAAGGGCCTATGAACATGGGCCGAAATGCACAGGGCCGAAAATATTCGTGCCGAAGCGGCAAGAATTCAAGTCGGCAGGTACTTACGGTCGCGGCTCTATGTACAGGCGGGAGCGTCAGCCGGGGGTTCCAGGCAGGCGGCACCGCCTGCCCCACCACTGGAAAACGGAGGCCCGGCAGCCGTCACGGCTGCCGGATTACAGGGAAACTGTCCTCCGTTTCCTATTGTGTTTGGCCCAGTCTAGCCGAGTAATACCACGGCCGCAATAGTAGTTGAATTACTTGCGATGATAGTAATTCACTGCCTCGCCGCGGCCGCCGCGAGCGGTCCCCGCAGCCGGAAGAACATTACCGCCGACGCGAACTGCAACGCCATCCCGAAGATCACCAGCGCCATCAAGGAGTGGTCGTAAAGCAGGCCCATGGCGGCGCTTCCCAGGAACCACATGATGCCGTATACGCCATTGAAAGCACCGAACGCGCTGCCGCGCTTGTTCATGGAAACCACCTGCGCGATGCCGGAGCGGAGGCATGCGTCCTGCGCGCCCATGCCCGTGGCCCAGCACGCCACGCTGGCCACGGCCGCCGCGGCGCCGCCCAAAAACCCCAGCGGTAGCGACAGCAGCGAAATGAGAATTCCGAAGGAAAGCACCACGATCCCATAGCGGTCGAAAAGCTTTCCCAGAAACAGGGCCGTCAGGCCGTTCAGCCCCATGGCGCCCGAAAAGAGCAGCGGAATGACGGCCTGTTTGGCCAGTTGCGCGTCCTGGAAGTGGAAAGAGAGCAGCGCAAAATCCACGAAACCGCAGGCCAGCACTCCGGCCGCCGCGGTATACATCCAGAAAACTTTCGGCAGGCTCTTCTGCTCGATCTGCTTCGGCGCGGTGCGGCCGGCGTTGGGGTAAATCCATCGACCCAGCAGCAGCGCGATGAGCGCCCCCGCCGCGGGAAATGCCAGGCGCAAGTAGGCCGGACCAAAATGGTGCGTTCGCATCACCGCTTCGGCCATCAGCAGCGGGCCCAGCACAGCGCCCGTCTGGTCCATGGCGGCGTGAATCCCGAACCCCCAGCCGTGGCCGATCTTGCCGGTGGCCTCCGAAAGCAGAACGTCGCGGGCCGGCCCGCGCAGGCTCTTGCCGGTGCGCTCCACCACGATCAGCAGCGCGGCCATCCGCCAGTTCCCGGCGAAGGCCATGGCCGGCACGACCACCAGGTTCATGAAGTATCCCAGGATGGCGGTGGCCCAGTAGGCCCGCGTGCGATCGACGAAGCGGCCGGAAAAGTACCGCAGGCTGGCGGCAATCATCTCGCCAAAGCCGGCGATGATGCCCACCTGTGCGCCGCTGGCGCCGAGAGTCTTCAGAAAGGGACCGACGATGCTGGCCGCCCCTTCATACGTCATGTCAGCGAAAAGGCTGACGATGCCAAGGCACACGATGAAGCGCAGCGCAGCAGCGCGTTCCTGCTGATTAGCCATGAACTTTGTACGATAGCACCTACCGCATCAGGGCGAGAAGCATGCCCGGAGCACGTTCGTCCGTCAGCGTTTCGATCACCGACAGAAGGCCCAGGAAAAGCAGCAGTCCCACCGCCGCGTAGCGAATGACTTTCGGAGACAAGTGCGCCTGGATCCATCCCCGCACGCCGGCTCCGAGGGAGGCCGCCAGCGCCCCTTTGGTCACCATGGCCGCCACTGCGCCGATCCACACCAGCAGAAGGGCGTTCGGAAACTTCAATGCCATTCCGGCCGCCGTGAGTTGCCCCACGTCGCCCCATTCCGAGAAAAAGATGGCGGCGAACGATACCCCGACAGCGCGCGACGCCGGATACTGCTTGATCTCCCGCTTATCGGGCTTCCGCCACAGCACAATGGCAATCGCAATGAAGTTAACGGCCGTGATCAAGGCCACGAGCCACGGCGGCAAGTGCGAGATGAACTTGCTCACGTACACCGCGACGCCCATCTTCAGCATGAAGGCAATCGCCATGCCGCACATGATCGGGACGGTCTTGTATCGCGTGGCCAGAACGCCGGTGGTATAGAGCAGCTTGTCGCCTACAATCTCGGCGACGAACACGGTTCCATAGGTTGCGAGGATAATCGGCAGCATCGGACCTGAGAGCCCCTTTCCCTGCGCGAGCCGCGGGAAACGGAAGTATATCAAACGGCAATCGGACAGCGATTTACTATGACGGGTAGTAAACGGGCACACCAGGCTTGCAGGCCATGGCGGCCAATTGACAAGGTCGAAAAAGCGGGGCGCGGACGGAGCGGGGCGGCCAATCCTGGCTGCAAGCCGAGTTTCCACATTTCTGTCGAACGACAGAATCTTACGCCCCGTTCCGGGGCTACTCGGACTCTCGACAGGTTCCACACGGCTTACGCCGTGGGCTATGATCTTCCGCGACTTCGGGCTTGCCGGGGCTTTGCCCGGCTGGACAGGGTCGAAAAAGCGGGGCGCTTCCGGAGTGGTGCGGCCAATCCCGGCTGCAAGCCACCCGGCTGGACAGGCCAGGAGGCCTGTCCTACGTGCGTTAAACTAGGGTCACACAGACAATGAGACAGAAGATACGGTCGACGACAGTGATTTGTGTCCGCCGGGACAACAAGGTAGTGATGGCCGGCGACGGCCAGGTGACCCTCGGCAGCGAGGTCCTCAAAGGCACCGCCAAGAAGCTCCGGCGGCTGTATAACGACAAGGTCCTGGCGGGCTTCGCCGGTTCCACGGCCGACGCCTTCGCGCTGTTCTCGCGCTTCGAAGCCAAGCTCGAACAGTTCAACGGCAACCTGCCGCGCTCCGTGGTGGAGCTTGCCAAAGAGTGGCGCACCGACCGCGTGCTGCGCCACCTGGAAGCCCTGCTGCTGGTCGCCGATGCCAAGAACACCTACCTGGTGAGCGGCAACGGCGATGTCATCGAGCCCGACGAAGGCATCTCCGCGATCGGTTCCGGGGGCCCGTTCGCCATGTCCGCGGCGCTCGCCCTCCTTCGTAACACCAAGCTCTCGGCCCGCCACATCGCGGAACAGGCCATGGCCATCGCCGGCAAAATCTGCATCTATACCAACGACACCGTGACGTATGAGGAGCTGGAGTAGCTATGGTGATTTACCTGCCGTCCCAGTCCGTGGATGAAGAGCCCATCCTTGACGAATTGACTCCCCGCGAGATCGTCCGTGAGCTCGACAAACACGTCGTCGGACAGGCCGACGCCAAGCGCGCCGTGGCCATCGCCCTGCGCAACCGCATCCGCCGCCAGAAACTCGCGCCGGAGATGGCCGAAGAGGTCATGCCCAAGAACATCCTGATGATCGGCCCCACCGGCGTGGGCAAGACCGAACTCGCGCGCCGCCTCGCCAAACTCTCCAATTCCCCCTTTATGAAGGTGGAGGCCAGCAAGTTCACCGAGGTCGGCTACGTCGGCCGCGACGTGGAATCCATGATTCGCGACCTGGTCGACATCGCCATCGACATGGTCCGCGAAGAGCGCCTCGACGAAGTGGCCGACCGCGCCGAACTGAATGCCGAGGAGCGCCTGCTGGATCTCCTGATGCCGCCGCAGCCCGAGCCGAGCGAGAGCGTGGAACGCACCCGCGACAAACTCCGCGAGCGCCTCCGCGACGGCAAACTGGATGAACGCCTGGTGGAGATCGAAGTCAAAGACCGCCCGCCCAACCTGGAGGTGACCACCAACATGGGCGTCGAGGAGATGGGGATCAACCTCAAGGACATGCTGCCCAGCCTCTTCGGCCAGAAGACGCGCCGCCGCAAAATGCGGGTCGCCGAAGCCCTGGACTACCTGGTGCAGGAAGAAGAGCAGAAGCTCATCGACATGGACCAGGTCACGCGCATGGCTCTGGAACGCGTGGAATCGAGCGGCATCATCTTCCTCGACGAAATCGACAAAATCGCCGGCCGCGAATCCGGCCACGGCCCCGACGTCAGCCGCGAAGGCGTGCAGCGCGACATCCTACCCATCGTCGAGGGCACGACCGTCAACACGCGCTACGGCTTTGTGCGCACCGACCACATCCTTTTCATCGCCGCCGGCGCCTTCCACGTCTCCAAACCCAGCGATCTGATTCCCGAACTCCAGGGCCGCTTCCCTATCCGGGTCGAGCTCAAATCGCTCACCGTCGAGGATTTCATCCGCATTCTGAAAGAGCCCAAGAACGCCCTTGCCAAGCAGTACACCGCGCTGCTCGAGACCGAAGGCATCAAGCTGATCCTGACCGACGACGCGCTGGAAGAGGTGGCCCGTTTCGCCGCCCAGGTGAACGAAAGCTCGGAGAACATCGGCGCCCGGCGCCTTCACACCATCATGGAGAAGATGCTGGAAGACGTTTCCTTCGCCGGCCCGGATCTCAAGAAGAAAACCGTCAGAGTGGACTCCGCTTACGTCCGCAAGCAACTTGCCGATATCGTGAAAGACCAGGACCTGAGCCGGTACATTTTGTAAGGGTGGAAGCAGGAGCGAGGAGTCAGAAGTCAGGAGTCAGAAGTCAGGAGTCAGAAGTCAGGAGTCAGGAGTCAGAAGTCAGAAGTCAGAAGTCAGAAGTCAGGAGCCAGAAATGAGAGGGTCCGCTGCGTCTGCAAGCGTTCTCTCAGACCAGTTTTAGGGCTTTCACGCGGTCGCGCAACTGCGCGGCTTTTTCGAATTCGAACTTTCGCGCGGCTTCCCGCATGCTCTCTTCCAGTTCTCCGATGAAGCGCGCGCGCTGCTCCGGCGTCAGACCTTCCACTTCCTCGTCGGTCTCGAGCGGCACGGTCACGTAGTCGCCTTCCGCCACCGCTACCAGGCTCATATCGATGGGCCTCACGATGGATTGCGGCACAATCCCGTTCCGCTGGTTGTAGTCCACCTGCACCTGCCGCCGCCGCGAAGTCTCATCGAGCGCCTTGCGCATGCTGTCCGTCATGACGTCGGCGTACAGAATGGCGTGCCCCTCCACGTGCCGCGCGGCGCGCCCCATGGTTTGGATCAGCGCGCCGGCCGATCGCAGGAAGCCTTCCTTATCCGCGTCCAGAATCGCCACCAGCGATACTTCCGGCAAGTCCAGACCTTCGCGCAGCAGGTTGATGCCGATCAGCACATCGAACTCCCCGCGCCGCAAATCGCGCAAAATCCGGATCCGCTCCAGCGTGTCTATCTCCGAATGCAGATACCGGCAGCGGACTCCCACCTCGGAATAATATTCCGCCAGATCCTCCGCCATGCGCTTGGTCAGGGTGGTTACGAGCACGCGCTGGCTGGCTTCCACGCGCTTGCGGATCTGGCCCAGCAGGTCGTCCACCTGCCCTTTCACCGGCCGGATCTCCACCGATGGGTCCACCAGTCCCGTCGGCCGGATGATCTGCTCGACCACCACTCCCGCCGATTTGGTCAGCTCGTACGGACCGGGCGTCGCCGAAACGTACACCAACTGGTTGACGCGATGCTCGAACTCTTCGAACGTGAGCGGACGGTTGTCGAGCGCGCTGGGCAGCCGAAACCCGTGCGCCACCAGCATCTCCTTGCGCGAGCGGTCGCCGTGATACATGCCGTGCAGTTGCGGGATGGTCTGGTGGCTCTCGTCGACGAAGATCAGCGAATCGTTGGGCAGGTAATCCAGCAGCGTGGGCGGCGCTTCTCCCGGCAGGCGCCCGGAGAAATGGCGCGAGTAGTTCTCGATGCCGTGGCAGTAACCGATCTCCTTCATCATCTCCAGGTCGAACATGGTGCGCTGGTACAGCCGCTGCGCCTCGATCAGTTTCCCCTGCTTCTCCAGCTCCTTGTGCCACCACTCCAGCTCCCTGCGAATGCTCTCCATGGCGCCGAAGCGGGTTTCGTCGCTCATCACGTAGTGGGTCTTGGGATAAATCGGCAGCCGCTGATAGGTCTGCTTTACCTGGCCGAGCAGCGGATCGATCTGCGACAGGCTCTCCACTTCGTCGCCCCAGAGCTCGATGCGGTACGCGTGGTCGTCGTAGGTGGGATAAAGCTCGATCACGTCGCCGCGCACGCGGAACGTCCCGCGGCGGAAATCCGTGTCGTTGCGGTCGTAGAGAATGTCCACCAGGCGGGATACGATCTGGTTGCGCGAAATCTTCTGCCCCTTCTCCAACATGAGCAACATCCCGTAGTAGGCTTCCGGCGAACCGAGGCCGTAAATGCAGCTCACGCTGGCCACAATCACGCAGTCGCGTCTTTCGAACAGAGATTTGGTGGCCGCCAGGCGCAGCTTATCCAGCTCATCGTTGACGGTGGCTTCTTTTTCGATGTAGACGTCGCTCGAAGGAATGTAGGCTTCCGGCTGGTAGTAATCGTAGTAGCTGACGAAGTACTCGACCGCGTTGTCCGGGTAGAAGCTCTTGAATTCGTGGTAAAGTTGCGCCGCCAGTGTTTTGTTGTGCGCCAGGATCAGCGCGGGCCTTCCCATCGCCTCGATCACCTTGGCCATGGTGAAAGT
>Ga0181539_1003884_pt1 | contig 13281 bp, 10 predicted proteins | sample PEATcosm2014_Bin_46_FD_119767 | JGI IMG/M metagenome (GOLD analysis project Ga0181539, IMG submission 119767) | Peatland microbial communities from MTU Mesocosm Facility, Houghton, MI, USA - PEATcosm2014_Bin23_60_metaG | ecosystem: Environmental > Terrestrial > Soil > Wetlands > Peat | place... | reverse complement strand
GGACAGGCAACCGACTTATGAAAACCGCAACCTCCTTCTCATTTACCGATCTTCCCTGTCCTAAACCCTTTCCTTACAGTGCGTCGACGATGGAGAACCGATTATTTTGGACAGCAGTGATGGGGTTTAACCCAGGCCCTAGCCCCCAGCACCTAGCCCCTGATCCAGCGCCTCTCCATGATGTATTAGAAACCAAAAGGGTTCGTTTTTTAGCGTCAAAATGTCTGAACCTCTATGCCCTTAAAATAAGGTGAGTTAGGTTGAAATACGCGATCCGAGGTGAAAGAATGGACGCGGCTCTCCATGATGTGTCAGAAAACAAATGGGTTAGTGGTTTGGCGTCAGAATGTCCAAACGCTCTAAGTCGTTCATATAAGGATAGTTAGTTTGAAATACGGGCGCCGGGACGAAAAAAGGGGCGTGGCTCTCCATGATGTTACAGAAACAAAATGGGTTAGCGATGAACTGCGGAAATCTCGCAAAAACCTATGTTGTTGAAAAAAAGTCAGTTATAAAGTCATCGGCGACCGGGGTCATGGGGAAAAAAAGGGGATAAAAAAATGCAAGTCATGTTTCCTAAGTTATTGAAAACAAGTGCAGAAAAAATGTCCACTTTTCGCCTCTCCATGATGTTGATGAAAACAAAGGAGAAAGGCGTTGGACGCGGGGTTGGTAAAAGTGGCATCCGGTAGGTGTAGCCTACTAACTTGGATTGGCGCCGATATGATCCGTCATGGCCAAGATGGCCATGCTACGAGGCGTGGCACGGGCTTCCCGCCCGTGATTGTCATGGCCTGGATGGCCATGCCACCGCCCTTGGACACTCTGTCGAGTGGGGCGGGAGCGGGACGCTGTCGCGACAGAAGGTGTGAAAAATCGACTCAAGAACAAAACAACTCACGCAAAGGCGCCAAGCCGCAAAGGGCCGCCAAGCAAACAAAGCAGCTTTCCTTTGCGCTTCTTTGCGTCTTGGCGCCTTTGCGTGAAACCGTCTATTTTTTTGTTACGTTCAAAGCCGGAATGTTACTGAAAACACATGAAAGCCAGACAAAACGCACGAAGCTACTTGTAGGCGAAGATCGCGGCGTAGAGGATGAGCAGGATCATGACCAGACCGATGGTCAAGGCCGTGAAGCCGAAACGCCGCCAGAACGTAACGACGACCGGGGGCGGAGCGGGTATCAGATGCTTTTCCAGTTCACCTTGTTCCACAAGTTGCCGGTATTCGCGCGGCCGGTCGAGCTTGAACTTCTCCAGCGGCTCGCCCTCGGTGAACACCACCGTGTCGATGGGAAACCGCTCCGGCCGGAAGTGAGTGTTGAAGAAGTGCACGGTGAAGATGAATCCCACGGCCAGCAGCGCCTCGTCACTGTGGATGATGGTGGCCACGTTGATGAGGGAGCCGGGCAGCAGCCGGGTGAAGAATTCCGGGAACCAGAGAAACAACCCGGTGCTGCCAATAATCGCCACGCCCCAGAACACCGCGAAGTAATCAAACTTCTCCCAGTAAGTCCAGCGGCCATATTCGGGCCGCGGCCCACGGCCCACAAACCATTTGAGCGAAGCGATGAACTCCCGCGCGTCGGTGCGATTGAACACCATGCTCTCCGGACCGAAGATGAACTGCCGCCAGGTTTTGCCGCTGGCCCGACGCTGGCGGAACAGGTCCCAGAGGTGCAAGCCGAAATAGGTGAAGGTAAGCACGGCGCAGAAGCGGTGGATGAGCCCGGCGCCCTCGAAGCCTCCCAGCAGATGCGAGAGCACCTGGGCCCAGCGCGTATAGGAGAACTTCAGCATCATGCCCGTCATCGCCAAGCCCAGAAAACTGGTGATGACCATGAGGTGCAAATTGCGGTCAAACGGCCGGAAGCGGCGCACGTAGGACGCGCCCTGCAATTTACCGCCCGCCTTCAACTCCCGGCTGTACTGGAGCGAGCGCGGCAGCCAGGCCGCCGTGTGCAGCCCGGCCACCACCAGCGTGCCCATCAACAGCGAGGTCATTCCCCAAAAGGTGAGGAACAGAAAGGGATACTTTTCCGGATCGTGGTGGGTGGCGTGGGTCAGATATCCCGCAAAGCGGCGGTTGGAGCCGGGATGGCACTGGGCGCAGGTCTTCACGACGTTGGCGCGACTGAGCCGCGAGGCCGGATCGGTCACGGAGCGGACATCATGAGCTCCGTGACAGTCGTAGCACTTGGCCGTTTTCACGTAACCCAGCTTGGAAACCTTGCCGTGGTAGGTGTCGAAGTAGGTTTTGGTGATGGCCTCATGACACCGGCCGCATTGCTCCATGATGTGGAGGCGGAAATCGGAGAGATCGGTGCGCCGGATGGTGTGCGCGGAGTGGCAATCGCTGCACACCGGCAGTGGCTTGCTGGTGTGGGTCACTTGGGGGGAGTGAATGCTGGTGATGAAAGACTCGTAGATGCCGTGATGGCACCGCCCGCAGGTGACCGCCACGTTGCGGGGGTTGACGCTGGAACGCGGGTCGAGGGCGGGGAGCTCGCGGTGAGGTGTGTGGCAGTCGGCGCAATTGGCCGTCACCGTAAGCCCGCTCTTCAGCAACCCCTGGCCGTGAATGCTCTCATTATAATTTTCCACGATATTGGTCTGGGTGCCTTTGTAACGGAGCGCCGCCCGCTGCCCCGTGCGGTGGCAATTGCCGCACAGGGTGGGAACGTTGCGCGAGAAGGTGGGCGATTGGGTATCGTTGTGGCTGAGGACTCCGTGCTTGCCGTGACAATCGGTGCAAGCGGGAGCGTCCGGGCTGCCTTGGGACAGCAACTGGCCGTGAATGCTCTGCTGAAAGTCTTCGACCTCGCTGGCGTGGCAAATCGAGCAATCGACCTTGGTGGTTATGGGGGCACACGGCCGCGCCAGCGAAGGGTCGCCGCCGGTATGGCATTGCACGCAGGCGGTCCGCGCGTGCCGCGAGCCGGCAAGTTCCTGCTCGTTCACGAACATGGAGCGCCCGCTGGCGGTTTTCAACTGCGGGTTGCCATGGCAGCGCTGGCAGTCCTGGTCCGCCATCCCCTGGGCATAGTAGACACGCCGAATCTTGTGGGGCTCGTGGCAGTCCACGCAGGCCGGGATGAGGCCCGGGTGTTTCTCCCACAACTCGCCGCGAATGACTTTGCGGTGCACGGTCTCAATCAGCGCATGGCACTTCGTGCAGGTATGGGCGATGTTCTGCTTGGAGATGGAAGAACGGGGATCGGTGTGCGGCAAAACGAAGTGCGCCGTATGGCAGCTTGTGCAAACCGCCGTGACGATGAGACCCCGTTTGAACAAACCTTCGCCGTGGATGCTTTCCGTATAGTTTTCCAGGATCTGGTCTTGCGGGATGTTGTGAGTAAGCTGGACGGGCGAGCCTTCGTGGTGACAGCGGCCACACAAAAGGGGAATCTGGGTGGTCGTGGTGGGAGAACCGGGATCGCTGGGCCGCAGAATGTTGTGGGTGCCGTGACAGTCTTCGCAACGAGGGGCCAGCGGGTCACCGCGTTTGGCCGCCCTCCCGTGCAGGCTTTCCACATACTGCTGTTTTTCATCCGCATGGCACGCGCCGCAGTCGACCGCGGTGAGCTTTGGGGGGTGGGGAAACTCTTTTTTGCCCTCCAGATCACTGTGACAATTGGTGCACTCCAATGTGGCGTGGGGAGAGGCCCGCAGAGCAGCCTCGTTGAACGGGGGTGGGACTCCCGGCTGGCGCTTGCCCGTGCGACGGCCGGTTTCGTGGCAATCCAGGCACGGCGCGCTTCCCGGCAGAGGCTTGGGTTGCTGGGCGTGTAAGGGCAGAGCAAGGAGGACAACAACAACACTTACGGCGCTGAAAGTGACTAAAAGATGCTTTCGCCCGCCCAAAGTCATACCATTTGTCCGAGATTCTGCACGCTTGCAGTGGAATTTCGCAGCAAGCCCTCAGAGCAGCAATTCGGTTACCAAGCGGAATGCGGGCTAATGGGTAAGGGCTTGCGCAAGATCCGTGCTCAACGTAGAAGGGCACCAATACTGTTCGATGTACTCAATCACAAGCTGTGTGCCCTTGTCATGAGAAACGTAGGGGCGATCCTTGGGGTTGTACATGGCATCGGTAAGGTCCCGGACCAGAACGCAGCGAATTCCCCATTTGGTCATCTGTTTAATAGCAAAAGATCGACCCAGAATGCACATATTGGCGTGGACTCCCATGATCAGGAGGTTCTTGATTCCGCGCTGGACCAGGAAACTGTAAATCTCTTTCCCATCCGCCGAGATGACGTCATCCCCAGTGATGCTGAGGGCAGGGTTCTCACGGGACCACGCCTTGTAAAACTTCTCGCCCGTGTCGCACCCGCCATCTTTATCGTCGATGGGCAAAGGTGGGTTCGGCAAGTCCAAATTCGGCGGCGGCGGGGTGACAGGAATTCCCAGGATGCGGATCCTCTGCGGGTACTGGTCATAAAAGCTCACCACATCCGAGGGAGCATGAATGATCTGGATACCGCTGGCTCTCGCCTGGTCAATGAGGGGAGCCATTTTGCGCGCCAACACCTCCACACGAGCCGTTGCTCCGGAGCACCAATGTTTGTCCCACATGTCACAAATCACGATGGCGGTGGAATTGACGGGAAACTGCCCCTCAAAATTAACTTCGCGCCAGTCGCCGGTCCCCTTAAAGGGCTCCACACGGGTGCGCAGCTTTAGCGTCAGGTCTTTCGATGTGTCCTGGGCTCCGCGCACGAATGGCGCGCCCAAACCCTCAAGCATCAGAATCAATGCCATAACTATGAACTCTAATTTTGCCGGATGGTTTCGCACTAAGGTTTCTCCTCCCCGCGGGCAAACGAGCAGCACCTACAAGTTCTAGCTTAGGTCAAAGCCCATGAAATGCAACGGAATACTGATTGCCCAGAGGGATGGGGCCCCAAGAAGGTGCGAGTTGGCAATCCTGCCTCTCTGTGCTAAATTATTACGGGTCGGTTTCACCAATACCAAATCCGCGTTGCGTTTGGGAAAGGAACGCAACCTTGAACAATGAATTGACGTCAGGCATTTTGCTATAAACCATCTCTCGTATGCAGATTGGCCGTGATGTCAGACCCAAGGCTCTGAGGTGTGTGAATGGCGAGTTCCTGCCCTCGTTGCGGAAATACAAAAACTGAGTCTGTCCAGCACGGATTCATTCACGATACCCTCTGGAACATGGGCTACCACCTACGTAGCTGCTCGTTCTGCAATCGCTGGCGCCTATTCAAACGGACGGACCCGACCCGACCCCACCCGGATGATATGACGATGGAAGAACTTCAGGAAAGCTTCAATCGAAAAATCGCAGAGACTACAGGGAAGCCGCTCGCAGCTTCGGAATCACTTGGGGGAAATATGGCTTCTGATTCCTCGGAAGAATCCCACGGACTTCAGCCCGAGGCAAGCAGTTCATCGATCGGGGTGGCGGAATCGACCGACATGGTGGAAGACTACCGCTTATGCCCAAGGTGCGGGAGCACAATTTATCGCCGATCCCACCGCCGATGGTATGAACGGTTGCTAAGACGCCCCAAGATGGCGCGCTGTTTCAAGTGCGATCACCGCTTTCCATTCCCTCATTAGGCCGATAGGCGGGGCTGAGGATCAAACGCACCTTTTTTGAAACTTGCCCGCTCCTTGGCGAAACCCCGCAAATCGTGATACATCTTCCCCTATGAACGCTGCCCCCGTAACGCGGCGCATTGCACAGGCTTCAGGCATTGTGATGGCAAGCGTGCTGGCCAGCGCCATTCTCGGTTTTTTCCGCAATTGGACCGTCGCCCACCAGATCGGCTCGAACGCCATCACCGACGCGTATGTTGCCGCTTTCACTCTGCCCGACTTCCTGAACTACCTGGTGGCAGGAGGTTCACTGAGCATTACCTTTATTCCGGTTTTCGCCAAGTTCATAGCGGAGAACCGCGAGGATGAAGGATGGCATGTTTTCTCCACCGTGGTCACCTCCATGGGGGTATTGTTGGCGGCTCTCATCGTCGTAGGAGAAATCTACGCGCCGCAACTGGTCAAAATCATCGCCCCCGGCTTCAGTCCTGCGGAGAAAGGGCGCGTCATCTTTCTGACGCGTCTGATGTTGCCGGCGCAAATTTGCTTTTATCAGGGCAGCATCCTGAGTGCTGTCCAGTACACCAAAGGGCAGTTTGTAGTGCCCTCGCTGGCTCCCGTGGTTTACAACCTGGGGATTATCCTGGGCGGAGTGTTGCTTTCCCCCCGAATTGGGATCACCGGATTCGCCGTCGGCGTCCTTGCCGGATCCGTGGCCGGAAACTTCTTGCTCCAGGTTTATGGTGCCCGACGCGCCGGCGCCCGTTTCTCCCCCAACCTGGACGTTCGTCACCCGGGGTTTTGGCTGTTCATCAAGCTCACGGTCCCCATCATGCTGGCACTCTCGCTGGTGTTCACCGATGACTGGATTATGCGCGGGTTTGGCTCCTTTCTCGTCCACGGATCGATCTCGTGGCTGTTTTACGCCAAGACTTTGATGAGGGTTCCGGTCTCGGTCGTGGGGCAGGCGGTGGGCATCGCCTCCTTTCCTTTCCTGGCGCGGCTTTACTCGGAAGGCAAGCTGGAAGAATTGAACCGCACCCTGAACGCCACGCTGAAGGGTATGATGCTGCTGCTCATGCCCATTTCCGCGCTCACCATCGCCCAGGCGACACCGCTGGTTTATCTCATGTATTCTTACACGCGCCTGCGGGCAAGCGATCTTGAATCCACCGCCGCCGCCTTGGCCGTCTTTTCCCTGAGCATGTTTGCCTGGGGCGCTCAGAACATCCTGGCGCGCGGATTTTACGCGGCGCGCGACACGCTGACGCCCGCCATTGTCGGAACGTCACTCACCTTCTTGAATCTGCCTCTTTACTGGTTGCTGGCCCGGCACTATCGGTATCTGGGATTAGCCCTGGCGAGTTCCGCCGGAATCATCGTGTACACGCTTGTGCTCTTTGGCCTGCTGAACCGCCGCACGAAAAATCCAGGGTCAGGCGCAATGGTCTGGTTCTTCCTCAAAATCACCGCCGCGTCGGCGATTGCCGCGGGAGTGTGCTTCAAGCTGACCCAAGTGCTGCACGCGCGCATTGGTTGGCAAACCACTCTGCACGCCCTGGCAGTTTTGGTGATCACGAGCTCGGTGGGGTTGGTCATGACCGGAGCGCTGGCCAAGCTCTTCCGCGTGCGCGAACTGGACTCCTATCTCGCCAAACTGCACCGCTGACCTGCGAGGGCAGGTAAATCGGCTCTCGGCGATTTCACCTCATCCAAACCGCCAGACCGGCCGATAATTGTTTGTTGCCCGCAGCGGATGCAGAGTAAGATGAAAAGAGAACTAATCCAACAGATTGATTGCGGTTCTGCGGTCGTTCTTTTACTTCAGGGAGGCGTATAGGAGTGGGAACAAATTGGTCACACGCGCCGCGCTCCAGCGACCGCGTCGCGCTAAACTTACAAATTCGGATTTCCGGCACCGCCATGGACGGCCACGTGTTTAGTGAGAAAGCGCGTACTCTGCTATTGAGCCGTAACGGGGCGATGATTCTCACCGGCCGCAATCTCACTGCTCAGGAAGAGATCTTGATTCGCCGGGAGGGCATCGGCAAGGAATCACCCGCTCAAGTTCTCGGGCAAGTGCGGAAACAGGCCGACGGATTTGTCTACGGCGTGAAGCTTCTCAATCCCAGCATCAATCTGTGGGAGATCAACTTCGTTCCGTTGAGCGAGGAGGAACGAGCGGTGGGGCGCACGTTGCTGAAGTGCGTGAAGTGCGGCCTTCGTGAGGTGATTTATCTGGAAGAGTTTGAGATCGAAGTCTATCATGCCAACCGATACATCTATCACACCTGCAACCGCTGCGCCGAACCGACGATTTGGAATGAGACGAAACACGACCCGACGGAGTGGATGCGGGAGATTCCCCCTCCCCCGCCCCCCCCGCCCCCGCCCCCGGAGCCCCGCCCCGCGCCGCGCATCAAGAACGAGCGCATGCACAATCGCATCGGTTGCAAACTCCTAGCCTGTATTCGCTTCGCGAGTCACTTTGACGACGAAGTCCTGGAGGTCAAGGACGTCTCGAGAGGCGGCGTATGCTTTACGACTCGAAAGTATCTCGCCCCGGGTACCAAGATTGAAATCGCCGTGCCCTACGCGCCGGACGTGGCGAACATCTTCGTACCGGCGGAGGTCGTTCGTCTCAGGCCGATTCCGGACAAGAATCTATATGAGTGCGGCGCAGAGTACATCAAGCGCGCACCAAAGCGGTATTAAGGAGTTCATCAAGAGGCCGGAACGGGGCCGATGATCCGACCACAAATTCCGGCTACTTTCCCACGCAAAAGGTTTTGAAGATGATATCGAGCACGTCGTCGGCGTAGGTGGCGCCGGTGATGAGGTCGAGGGGACGCAGCGCGTCGTAGAGGTCCAGCAGGAGCATTTCGTGGGGCGTTTGCTGCTCGGCAGCTTGCCGGGCCTTGGCCAGACCGGCGAGTGAATTCTTAATGAGCTGCTGGTGGCGCAGGTTGGTAATGAATTCACCTTCCGGCCCGATGTCGCGAGCCGGGGCCGCCAGGTTGAGAATCTTCTCTTTGAGTTCGTGAACTCCCTCCCCCGTCAGCGCCGACGTGCGGACGATCTCGGGCGGGGTCGCTCCGACATCCGAGTTCCCTTGTACGAACTCTTCGACATCCTCAGGTATTGTAGCGTCGCCCTTTAGAGTCTGCCCTGAGCCCAACGAAGGGGCGGCACGTGCCGGGCTAAAGCCCGGCGCTACATCTATCGTAACTTGCGGTGGCAGGTCCGACTTGTTCAGGGCAACGAGCAGCGAGCCCAGGGGGCGCAACTTCTCCAGCAGAAGGGCATCCTCCTCTGTCCACGGTCCTGAGGCATCCACCACGAGGAGCCGCAAATCAGAATCGGCGATGGCGGAGAAGGTGCGCTCCACGCCGATCTTCTCAACTTCGTCGAGGGCCTCGCGGACGCCCGCCGTGTCCACAAAGCGCAAGGGGATGCCGCCGAGGTTGGCCGTCTCAGCCACCAGGTCGCGGGTGGTTCCGGGGATGGGGGTCACGATGGCGCGCTCTTCATTGAGGAGGCGATTGAACAGGCTCGACTTGCCGACGTTGGGCCGCCCCACAATGGCGAGCATCAGCCCTTCGCGCACGATGCGGCCGTACGCGTAACCCTCCACCAGCTTTTCGAGATCAGCGCTGATCCGGTCGAGGCGGGTGAGAATCTCCTGCCACGCGATCACCGCCACGTCGTCTTCGGCGAAGTCGATGCCCGCTTCGAGACGCGCTATCAGATCGAGCAGCATCTGCTTGTGTGGTTTCAGACGCGTGGAGATGGAGCCCTCGAGTTGCTGCGCGGCGACGCGGGCCTGATAGAGCGTCTGTGACTCGATCAAGTCACGGACCGCTTCCGCCTGGGTCAGGTCAATGCGCCCGTTCAGGAAGGCGCGCAGGGTGAACTCACCCGGCTCCGCCGCGCGCGCGCCCTGAGCAAGGCAGCACTCCTCGAGATACCGTAGGATGATCGGGGCGCCGTGGCAGGAAATTTCCACCACGTCTTCCCCCGTATAGGAATGCGGCGCGCGAAAGCAGGTCACCACCACCTGGTCGAGCACGCGGCCCGATTCCACTTCCGCGAACGCGCCGAGCGTAGCGCGTTGAGTTTCCAGCGGCAGTTTCGGCAATTTGATCAGGCAGGTGGCAATCTCGATGGCGCGGTCGCCCGAGAGCCGCACCACTCCCAAACCGCCTCGACCCGCGGGAGTGGAAATCGCCACGATGGTGTCTTCGCTGGTCATAGCAAGGCGTTTCGAGGTAACCATTGCCTCTGGCCCTTTGGTTTTCTTTTGCGTCCCCGCCGCAATGCCCACCCGGCTTTGACCTTTGACTTTTGCGCTTTGCCTTTTGACTTTCCTTTGCAGCCCAGCGACGCCGCGCGGTCAGGTGAGTTGATCTTTGGAGTGTCCCCGCTGGGAGAGTTCGTTGATGTGGTCGGCGATTTCCTTTGGCCGGTCGATATTGACAATTGTTTCCCTGCTCGCCTCGCCCGCGGTCTCAATGGAAAGATCGCCCAATCCGAAAATTCTTTGGCCGATCCGCTGATGCACCGTCACATCCTGCACGCGCGAGATCAGGATGGTGCGCGTGGACCTGCTCAGAAGGCCCCTTTCGTACCGCAGCTTGTCATCGAGGATCGTCATCTTGGTCAGGCGGTTCAGGAGATGGCGTTTCACGGGCCACAGCAGAAGGAGCACGGGCAACCAGGGAATCCAAGGCTGCCAAGCCGACGGAATCCCGGACGGCATTTGGATGCGCTCCATCGCCACCACCGAAGCCACCACGATCACAATCACTAGCACGTATCCCATGTATATGAATTTCATCGTCGGACGGATAATCATTTCAGCCATGCGCACCCCCTGGAATCCGTACGCCCTATTGTACTCCGACGCGGCAAGAACCGCGCGCCGGGAAAATGTGGCGCAAGGCTCGCTCTCCCGCCTTGCGGCTCTTCCACCGCGCCGTGCATTGGGCGGCGCGACCGGGATGTTCTCGGAAACCGTATTCGGTATGGGACCAAGCCTAAAGCAGATTTTCCTGTTTGCGGCGCGGCAAAAGCCCGCGCCGCTGGAAAAGCCGCAGGGCCGGAGAGCGGGCCCTGCGCTACATCCCAAGGGCGGCTGTCGCGGCAGCCTGTCCCGGGGGGTTGTATCCCCTCGGGGAACCCTGTAGCATTCTCCTCTCTCCGGCACGAGTGAACATGGGAGGTTACGATGGCTGAATCTGGTGACAATCTTGCTAATGGGCCGCTGACGGCATTGACGGAAGAGGAGCGCATGTTCCAGGCGATGGCGCGCGAATTCGCCGCGAACGAGATTCTTCCTCACGTTGAAGAGATGGATCGCGAGGGCGTGTTCAACCACGCGCTGCTGGAGAATTTCTTCGCGCAGGGTTTCATGGGGATTGAAGTTGCCGAGGCTTACGGGGGCAGCGGAGGCTCGTTTTTCATGGCGATTCTTGCCATCGAGGAATTCTCGCGCGTGGACGCTTCGGCGGGCGTGGTGATTGACGTTCAGAACACGCTGGTGAACAATGCGCTCCAGAAATGGGGAACGGAGGGGCAAAAGCAGAAATTCCTCCCCCTTCTGGTGCGCGACACGCTGGGCGCCTACGCCCTCTCCGAGGCGAACTCCGGCAGCGACGCCTTTGCGCTGGCGACGCGCGCTCGCGAGGACGGCGACCACTTTATCCTAAACGGCCGCAAGCTTTGGATCACCAATGCCAAGGAAGCCGGCCTGTTCATCGTCTTTGCCAACGTGAATCCCGACGCGGGCTATCGCGGCATCACGGCTTTCCTGGTTGAACGCGGCACGCCCGGCTTCAGCGTCGGCAAGAAAGAGGACAAGCTCGGCATTCGCGCTTCCTCCACCTGCGAGCTCATTCTGGAAGACTGCCGCGTGCCCAAAGAGAACGTGCTGGGCGAAGTCGGCAAGGGCTACAAGGTGGCGATTGAGACGCTGAACGAAGGCCGCATCGGCATCTCCGCGCAGATGGTGGGAGTGGCGCGCGGGGCTCTGGAAAACGCCGTTCGCTACGCGCAGGAGCGCAAACAGTTCGGCAAGCCCATCGCCGAGTTCCAGGCCATCCAGTTCCAATTGGCCCGCTTGGCTACGGACGTGGAGGCGGCGCGCCTGATGGCGTATAACGCCGCGCGGCTGAAGGACGCCGGGCTGCCCTTCTTGAAAGAAGCTGCCATGGCCAAGTACTTTTGCTCGCAGGTGGCGGAGCGGGTGGCGTCCGAGTGTCTGGAAATTTACGGCGGCTACGGCTTCACGCGCGATTACCCCGCGGAGAAATACCTGCGCGACTCGAAGATCGGTAAGATTTACGAGGGCACGTCGTTTATGCAGCTTCAGACGATCGCCAAGATTGTCCTGGGGAAGTGAGCGGGGCGGGAAAAGAATCCCGGATCAGCAAAAACATTTCACGCAAAGGCGCAAAGGCCCAAAGAAAACGAAGCGGTTGTCCATTTCGGGTCTTTGCGCCTTGGCGCCTTGGCGTGAGATTGTTTATTCCTTTACAGCTTCTAGAGATATCCAGCTACACTTCGGCGCAGAGGCACGCACCGCCTTCGCGGAAGGGTCCCTACCTTCTCGCCCCGCGAGGTATAGAGACTCCTCCCCCTCATCGGATTCGTCGTGTGACTACCGCCCTTGGGGAGGCGCCGCGGGTCGCGTGTGCGGCCCGCGGCTGAAACACTATTTCTTTTTGGGAGGCACAACAGCGTCTTTGAACGCTTTGGCCAGACGGAACTTTACGACGGTCTTGGCCGGAATCTTGATCGGCTCGCCGGTTTGTGGGTTGCGGCCCACGCGCGCTTTCCGGTTCGCCTTTACGGCTTTACCTAACCCCGGGACCACAAATTGGCCCGTGGCTTTGGCTTCCTTGGTTGCGAGTGCGACGAGCTCTTCCAGAAGCCCCGCCGCCACCTTCTTCTGAATCCCCGCCTTCTCTGCCAGGTGAGCTACAACCTGAGATTTGGTCATGACTTTCGCCATTTGCTGCTCCTCTCCTCACTGCGTGTTTTTTTGGAATGAGACCGTGCCATGGACACCGGCCCCAATGTAGACAATTACAATCGAGCTGTCAAGACATTTTAGCGGAGGTGCACCCGAAAAAGCCACAAAAAATGCACCTGCGGTGGAGCCCCCCTGTAGAAGACCAGCCAAATTCGCGGGTGGGCGATTGCAAACCGGCATGGGTTTGGCTATATTGCCAACAGGAGGTTCGAATGCCGCTCTTTGAATTTAAGTGCCGGGAATGCGGGACGACCTTTGAAAAGATCGTGCCCTCTTCCACCACCCAGGTGGCTTGCAAGAAGTGCGAAAGCCCCAAAGTGGAAAAGCTGTTGTCCGTGTTTGCCGTGGGGGCATCGTCGCGCTCTGCGGCCTCCTATGAACCGGGGCTCTGCGGTTCTTGTGGCGCTGCGCAACGCGGAATGTGCGGCGTGGAATAGGTGTCAGGTGCTAGGTGTTAGGAGAAACCGAAACTCGAAAACCGAAATTCGAAACTCGTGGGCTATGGATCGAATTTCGAGTTTCGAATTTCAAGTTTCGTCCTTCCCTGACACCTGACACCTAACACTACTACGTTAAGTTATTGACCTCCTCCAGGAGAGGTGCTAAGCTCCGGTCCATGACCGAGAGCGAAATCGAGAAATGTCGAAAGCGCTTGGAACAATTCTTGACCGACCTGCTGG
>Ga0181539_1003881_pt1 | contig 13289 bp, 16 predicted proteins | sample PEATcosm2014_Bin_46_FD_119767 | JGI IMG/M metagenome (GOLD analysis project Ga0181539, IMG submission 119767) | Peatland microbial communities from MTU Mesocosm Facility, Houghton, MI, USA - PEATcosm2014_Bin23_60_metaG | ecosystem: Environmental > Terrestrial > Soil > Wetlands > Peat | place... | reverse complement strand
GCGCGCTAGCGGTAGAGGCCGCGGGAGCGAATGTAATCGAGAACGGCGCTGGGCAAGAGCTTGTGCCCGGCAGTCGGAGTCGAAGACGGCGCGCGCAGCGGATCGCGAATCTGCTCCCGAATCTCGGTCGCGCTAATCTCCACATGCAAGCCCGGCAGAAGATAGAAGGGCGCGCTTTCTCCCGCGCGGTTCAAGAGGAGATACGAGCGGAGTTCGACGCCGGAGTCTTGCCGGCCCGTCTCCGGCAGGGACTCCATGGTCAGTCCCTGGGGCAGCGCGGCCTTCAGATCGTCCAGCGGCTGGCCGGGGCGCGAGGCGACGATCAACGGCGCGGCAAACGGAATCTCCGCCGCCCGATGCCAGAGGCGCAGCGCGAAGAACGAATCGGCGCCCATCAGGCAGAAGAGCGCGCTATGCGGCGGAAGCTCCGCGCGCAGGGCGAGCAGCGTCTCCAGGGTGTAGTTGGGCGCGCCGGAGGGCTGGGGCGCGTCGGCCAACGAAACGGAGAAGCCCGGCTCTCCCGCGATGGCCAGCCGGGTCATGGCCAGGCGGTCGTCAAAGCCGGCGGTCGATCCATGGGGCTTGAGCGGCTGCGCGCCCACCGGAGCGAAGAGCACGGTATCCAGGCCGAGCGCCGCCCGGGCCGCGCGCGCCACGGCCAAATGGCCCAGGTGGGGCGGGTCGAAGCTGCCGCCGAAGAAGGCGACGCGGCGGCCGCAGCCGGGGGTCTGGGAACGAGCTTCGGGCGCGGGGTCGCTCATGGGTTCATAGTAACGTGCGACGGATGCTCCCGAAGCGCGTCCAATGGACAATGCGATACTTGATTGCTCTCATGGCCCTGGCCGGCGTGGTGGTTTCCGCGCTGGCGCTGCGCGTCCACTACTGCACCGATACCCAGCCCTGCTCCATCAACGAGCAGTGGGACTGCGGCATCGTGAACCACAGCCCGTTTGCCGAGATCGCGCACATTCCCGTGGCGGCCATCGGCATCGCGGGCTACCTGGCGCTGGCCGGCCTGGCGCTTATGCGGCGGCGGGCGTTGGTCTTTCTGGTTGCGCTGGTTGGACTCGGCTTTGCTCTGCGGCTTACCTTCATCGAAGAATTCGCCTTGCAGGTGTGGTGCGTCTACTGCGTCATCTCGCAGACCATCATCGCTTTGATCACATTGCTCAGCCTGGGCTGGGTGGGGGCGGAGTATATCGCGCTGAAGCGGATAAGCCGGACGGCCTGAGCGCACAGCGGTTGCGAGCGTACCATTCATTTCGGATACGGAACGCTACTGCTCGTCTCGGGCAGCCAGCACCAGCTCCGCGCGGCTTGCCCCGTAGAGGCTCGGAAAGGCGGCTTCGGGGTCTTTCGAGTTGTAAAGCTGCAGAAAGACAGGAATGCCCTTTCGCTCGATCAGGAAATTAACGAAACGGTAGCACGCGAAATAGTACTCCCTGCGGAACTTGGGGTCGGTTTCCACGCTATCGGGCGGAGGCTTCGTCGTTCCGAGATACTTCTCGACCTCCGGCCCTACCGCGGGTGGCGCGCCGTATCCCTGAACGTTCGGACCAACCCCCGCACCGGGGTGCAGCGTCAGCGCGACATAGTCCGCGATCCCCTCGCGAAGCGTATGGCTGCGATAGCGCCAGGTGAGCAGGTGCGTCATTTCGTGCGTTAATGTTGCGTTTGCGCCACTGACGGCCAGGCGGGCAACCATCGGGTTGAGGAGAATGATCGCCCTGGGATCTTTGGGAAGATCGTATCCGCGCCACACGTGCGAGACAGCAACCGCGGAAGAGACGTAGATGCGGATTTTGGGACCGAAGGTAGCTTCGTCGAACTTCAGGCCGAGCAGCGCCTCCATTCGAGGAAGATCCTCTTCCGCGACATGCAGCAGCGCAGGGTCAACGACAAGGCCGTGCTGGAAGAGCGCTACTCGAGTGCCCGAGGCGACAAGCATCGATTCGCGGACGATCTGTTCGTCTGAAATGCCTCGGCCGCGCTGGCCATGCGCGAGTTGTGCGGTGAAGAGCACCGCGCAGATGAGGGTGGCGGAAGTACGCAGAAGAAAGCGGCTCGACATAGAAGGACTCCCCGCCGATTCTACAAGTTCCCCGGAGTTTATCAAGACTCGGCGGTGGCCCACCGCTCGAATATGCCCCTTTTCAGGTTGTGTGCCCGATGTCCGGATTCTCAGATTGTGGGAACGAAAAGCCCATCCCTTCGTCATTCCATTACCCCACCTCCCAGGTCTCAAAAGCGAGACCTGGGGCACCCCATTCCTCATTCAATAGCCACATCTGGGCCACCAAGCGCCGCGCCTCCCGCGCTGATAAACTTGAAGCAAAGCCATGTTCAAGGAACGCTACGCGCGCTGGATGTATGAGTGGGAGACGCGGCTGACCACGCGCGACGAAAACCGCGTGGTGCGCCCGCTGGAGTGGGGATTCGAGTGGATCGAGCCGTTTCTTGAGGCTCACGGCTTTGCCGACGCCGTGCCCAGCCCGGAGGTTGTGCGCAACCCAGCCGCCGCCGAAGCCGCCATGGTGCGCATCAACCAGCTTCTTGTCCGCCACAGCGACAAGTTCTTCGGCTACCAGCGGCCCACCGACTTCCGGCTGGAAGAGCGGCATCCGCAGTTGTTCCCCACCAACGTGCGCCCGGAGACCCTGGCCAAAGACGCGGCCATGCGCCGGCAGGCCGCCGAAGGCAAGCTCGCGCCGGCGCAGTATCTGCGCTTCACCTCGCCGGAGCGGACGCCCTTCCCCGAAAACGACCAGGTGAACGCCCGCTGGTACCCCGCGCCCGCGCATAAAGATCCGGCGCGGCCCAGGCAGGCCATTGTGGTGCTGCCGCAGTGGAACTCCGACGGCCTGGGCCACAACTCGCTCTGCGCCATCTTCAACCGCATGGGCGTCTCGGCACTGCGGCTCTCCATGCCCTACCACGACATTCGCCGCCCCGCGGAGCTGGAGCGCTCGGACTATGCCGTCAGCTCCAACATCGGACGGACGCTCTCGGCCTGCCGCCAGGCCGTGGTCGATGTTCGCTGCTGCCTGGACTGGCTGCAGGAGCAGGGTTACGAGCACTTCGGAGTGCTGGGCACCAGCTTGGGCTCCTGCTACGCGTTCCTGGCCAGCGCGCACGACGCTCGCATCCGCGTGAATGCCTTCAACCACGCCTCGACGGCCTTTGGCGACGTGACCTGGGCCGGGCAGAGTACCCGCCACGTCAAGCAGGCCCTGGGAGAGGCTGGGCTGACCCAGGAGCGGGTGCGGGCACTGTGGGCAGCCGCAAGCCCGTGCTACTACTACGACAAGATCGCCGCCGCCGCGGCCGGCGGACCCGGCAAGCGGGTGCTCTTGGTCTACGCCGACTACGACTTGACCTTTCCCAGGGAGTATTCTCTGCAAGTGGTGGATGCCTTCCGAAGCGTCGGCCTCAACTTCGAGCCCAGAGTGCTGCCCTGCGGCCACTACACCACCGGCGAGACGCCCTACAAGTTCCTCGACGGCTGGTACCTGGGCTGGTTTGTCTATCGCGCCTTCAAGGCGCTGCGGCAGGAGAAGGCAGCGGGCTTGCGCGCGACAACGGTCCCGGCGCGTGAGGCGGAAGAGGAAGCGCTGACGCGCTGACGGACAGCTCGGAAGCGGTGGGTCAGTTTGGAATTCCCCCCGCTTTGCGGCCAGCTTTGGTCCACTTATGACATCGTCAGTCGAGCCGAACCAGTTGCAAGTTTGGTCGCTCGGCGGGTCTCTATTGCATTGGGAACAGTATCGGTTGACCGCCCATGGCCCCGGAAGTTACCGTTACCGGAGACATTGAGTAAACAAAGACCCAGAGCGGCCTGCCGGGAATTATCATGGAGGGCTCATAGATGTTAATTATTAGAGCATTCTTATCCTTCGGATCTGGGCTAATATCACCAAGCGAGATAACTCCAGAGGTAGCGCCTATATTACCCTTCGCAACAGGTCCGCTACAAACCACCCTAAGACCGCTAGTTGAAACGGGCACGTTAGTGGTTACTACGAACATTGTTTCCCAAGTTGTTGGCGGAAAAGCATTGGATTGCTTCCGGGTTTGAAGGGACGCTTTCAATTTGGGGATTGTTGCCCCTGCGTTAACATCAATGTGCGCGCCCGGGCCGTTTGCCTGATACCCAGTTCCTCCAGACTCTACCTGCTGCATACCATAGACCTGCGGCACTGGCGACGATTGAGCCGAAGCCGCCTTCTTATTAAACTCTGCGCCCTCCGGCGGGTTGGCCTGCGACGGAGTAAGCGCAGTCGCATTCCGCTTTGTCTTCTTGGCACCTGGAGAGGTGCTGGTTTTAGTTGCGGTGCTGTTTATCTCTTTTGTGATTGGGGCTTCTGGTGGTGGCCCCGCGCGCCCGGTTTCGGGCCTGAGCGGCGTGGTCAACTTAGAGCGTGCGTCCAGAACGTGGCCGAAAATAAAGATAACGACGGCGATTGTTAGAAGCAGGGCCGCCGCGACTCCAGTTTTTCCGATATTCTTGCCTGCATAATCAGTACAGTAGAACGTCCACGTTGCTGCGACCACTGCCAGTACGAGAAGGATCCCCCGGGCTACTTCTGGGGAAAACGTAGCGCAACCGGTCAAGATGATAGGCAGGACCACACCAACCCATCCCGGATGCGCCAAGCTTTTAGCCATGCCCATAGCGTACCACATACCGGAACGGTCTGCCAGTGCGCGAAGTACCAGAGCCGTCGCGCCCAGTCGCAGTGCGTGGGACCAAATTGACCCGCTACCCGCTCGCCGCGTCGAATGCGGCTGCCGGGCGGTTTCTGGTAGCATCCTCTGTGGAGACTCATCAGGATGGACGCTCTTAGCAGCGCAGGCCTTGGCGCCCGGCGCAATGAAGACATCGCACTCGATCTGCTCAAGTTCGTGGCCGCCACGGCCGGCGTAGGGCGCCCCGCAGCTCCGTCGACCGGGTTCAGCGGCGCCGGCGCGCCCAAGCCGGAGGAGCATGTTTGCCAGTTGCTCTCGCTCTATAGCCGCTGCCTGAAGGCCGTCGAAGGCCAAGAACCGGATCAGGTATGCCAGGAGCCGGAAATCGAGGCTGCGCAATAGCCGGCGAACCCATTGTGCGCGTTGCGGTGGCCGGGTGCGGAGCCTTTGGACGCAACCATCTCCGCGTCTATCGCGAGCTGGAACTGGCTGGCCAGGGCGTGGCGCTGGTCGCGGCCGTCGAACCGGATGCGGCTCGCGCCGCCGACGCCGCTGCCAAGTACGCAATCCCCGTCTTCGCGACGGTGGACGAACTGCTGGCCGCCAGGCGCAGTTCGGGACTCATGCTCGACGCGGCCACGGTCGCCGTACCCACGGTGCATCATCATGCGGTAGCATCGGCGCTGCTCGATGCGGGACTGGATCTGCTGGTCGAAAAGCCGCTGGCTGCGAGCCTCGCCGAGGCCGACGATCTGATTCGCGGCGCGCAGATCGGCGGGCGCATCCTGCAGCCGGGCCACCTGGAGCGCTTCAACCCCGCCGTCCTGGCCGTGCAGCCGCAATTGACCCGGCCCATGTTCTTCGAGGCGCACCGGCTGTCGGTCTTCACGCCCCGCGCGCTCGACGTGGACGTAGTGCTGGACCTGATGATCCACGACCTGGACATAGTGCTCGCCTTCGCCAACTCGCCGGTGCGCGAGGTGCGCGCGGTAGGATTGCCGATTCTGTCGCCCAAGGTGGATATCGCCAACGTCCGCGTGGAGTTCGAGTCCGGCTGCGTGGCCAACTTCACCGCTTCGCGCGTCTCCACCGAGCGGGTGCGCAAGCTGCGCTTCTTTGAACCGCGCCAGTACGTCTCCATCGATTACGCGCGGCGCGACGTGCTGGTGATTCGCGTGGTGGCAGGCGCGGGCAAGGCTTCGCCGGCAGAACTGATTGCGTCGCTGCCGCCGCAGGTTGCCGCCATGCTGCCGCCGGGGATCGCCGAGGGAATCCGGTCGGGGAAGATCGACCTCAAGAAGATTGACCCGGCATTGATTGCGCAGTTTGCCGCCATGGCCAAGATCGATCCGTCGGTAATCGCTCAGCTCACAAATCCTGCGGAAGCGAAGGCGGGCTTGAGCTTCTCCAAGCCGGCCGTCACGCCCGGAGAGCCCCTGCGGCTGGAGATCGAGTCGTTTCTCGATGCCGTCCGCACGCGCCGCGAGCCGCGAGTTACAGCCCGCCAGGGCCGCGAAGCGCTGGCTTTGGCGCTGGAGATTCAGGCCTCGATGGCCGCCCACGCCCACCGCGCCGGGCTGGAAGACTTCTTCAAGCCCGGAGCGTAGAACGGTATGGTTGATTCGACCCAAAAGAAAACTCAATGCCGTGCCCCATCCATTTCCGCGTTCTTTGCGGAAATGGGTGGGATACCATGTCATGTTGCAGATCAACAAATCTGGATCAGTTGTCCAGCAAACATCTCTACCAATTAGCGACTATCACCCCAAACGTTAGGCGATTATCACCTCGCAACGGTGATTCAAAGGGGAATCGGCGCTGGAATTCAACATACGGCGCTCCCGGGCTATCCAGCCATTTACTTGGCAAGAGAACAGCCATCACTTTCGCGCTCGAATAACCGCCGAATGGACCGCCTCCTCCTCGGTATCCCAATCCAGGTTCGGCATAAAGCCTGAGAAACTTATTCTTATTGTTCCCTCGGAAGCGAGGAATTCTGAGAATTGGGAGCATTGCCTGATATTCAAAGGAGCAGCCGTTATTACCCTGAATGCGATCATATTTCAGATCCCAACCGATTGGACCACTTACCTTTACACCGGCAAAACTGCTGGCCTGATGGGTGGAATCCAACCCTCCGCCACCTTCCAATGCAAATAGAAGAGATGGAGGCCTACTTGAATAATCAAAGTAAACAATGCGCACTTCACGAATTTCAGCTCGATCAAACACATGAACAGTTTTTGGTCCAACGGCTCCGAACATCCAATTCACATGCTGGAATTCGCAGTACAGCATATCGTCGGTAGCCCTCTGAAAGCTGCATTCGGTTCGCTTTTGAGTTTCGACTGAAATCCATGTGCGCGGCGAGAGTTTCTCGACGGCCTGCCAGTCCAAAGTCTGAGCTGCGGCCCCAGAAGCGGCCATCAGCGATGCGAAGAAGAGAAGAACGATCTGCTGGTTTTTCATACCAGCATCTTCGCCGCGGAATACGGAGAATTGTGGGCGGTTGTGACACTTTCGCAAGTGTCACAACCGAGACATCCGCGCGCCAGATGCCGGACCCGGCGAACGAGCGAACCTACGCAATCCCGAGCACCCGGTTCAAAGCACCCACAATGTACTTCCAGACCAGGTAGTAGGCTGCAAGCGCGGCCACGAAGCAGGGCGCGATGAGCGCGTAGGGCACATAGGCTGCCTGGAACCAGGTAACGCCGTGGGAACTGAATGCCAGCACTCCCAGGCAATGGGCCGTGGTTGCTCCCATAGGCATGAGAACCAAGGGCAGTATTGCGCCATGCAGGCCGATGGAGAGATGTGTGCGCTCATGCGAACCCAGCCAGAGCATGTTCCAGAGGCCGAAGAGCGAGGGCACCACGGCCATGGGAAAGATCATGGCTTGTTCAATGGGAACCGGCACCTGGAGCACGATCCGCGCCACGATGAAAACGGCCAGAAGCAGCGGCAGAACGAGCGTGGGCACAAAGACTCCCGCCAAGTAAGCGCGAAGATACTGATGGGTATTCATCGGATTCTCCTTGCTGCGAGTTAGATCGCAAGTTAGTTTGCGGGCGGAAATGCGTCCGCGGGTTCAGAGGTAGTAGAGAAACACCGGGATCGACGCCGGCACGAGCGCAGCGAAGGCCGCGAGGCCGGCCAGCAGCGCCGCGTCGAACCAGGCCCAGAAGCGCAGCGGCGCGGCGGCGGGCCTTGCGTCCAGCCGCCGCAGCATGGCGGGCCAAAGATCGCGGCCCGGCTCCGGGTCACTTTCAACCGGCGGCAGCGCCTGTTGCAAGAGTCTCTTCAAGCGGTCCTCATCGTGTGTATTCATGGCGTAATCCCCTGTTGTTGTAAATCCCTTCTCAACAGCCGAAGCGCGCGAAAGACGCGCAGTTTGACCGCGGCGACTGAGATGCCCAGCGCCTCGGCTACATCTTTGTGCGGCAAATCCTCGATAACCGCCAACGTGGCCGCAATGCGCAACTTCGGCGCCAGTTGCTGAAATGCCTCCGCGATCTTGCGCCGAATCTCGGCGGAGACGGCGGGGTCGGCCGCGGCCGGGGCCGGCGTCTCCGCGGGCAGTTCGGTCTCAGGCCGCGCGGTTCGCAGCCAGTCGAGCGCCGCGCGGGTGGCGATGCGGCGCGCCCAGCCCTCGAATCCACGCGATGGCTCGAAATGGCCGCGGGCCCGATAGATGCGCCAAAAAGTCTCAACAGTCAAATCTTCAGCCGTGGCCGGGTTGCGGACGATGCGCAAAATCCAGCCGTAGACGGCGCGCTGATGCTGGCGGAAGAGCGTCTCGAATGCGGCTTCGAAGGCCTCGGGGCTGCCTTGGCGGAACGCGTTCAGAAGGCCGCTCGATCCGTCTTGCATCGCCCTTCCCCCTTCTACTTACTCTTACGCGCTAACTCCAAACTAGGTTACATTGCCCGCGCCGGGAACAGTTTTGCTTGCCGCGGTGTCTATACAAGCACAGTGGTTCCGATGGGGATGAACGGAGTAGCAGGAGCCCCAGCGACAGGTTATCGTCGCTGGGGTGCGGTGCCTTGAACCCCGCTCCTCGCGCCAGAGATTGCGCGGGGAGCGGCCAGCCCGTTCTGCGCCTGCAAAAGGCCTCCCGACCTCCCCAGCGGCGCGGCTGAATAGCAGTTTCAAGGGAGGCAGGCCATGTTTGAAGACTCCACCTTCGAATCCGCAGGCAGAATCCACACCCACAGCCGCCGCTGGATGATCGCGGCCCTCACCTTCAACAGCTCCATCCTGGCGGCTTTGATTCTTATCCCGCTCCTCCGCCCTGAAGCGTTGCCGCGCCAACTTATTCCGATCCTGATGGAAACGCCTCCCGCGCCGACGAATCCGGAGCCGCAAAGGCCGCAGCCCGCGCGCACCTCTGCAACCCAAACCGAGATGGACGGCATTCACCTTCTCGCACCGCCCAGAATACCCCACTCCATCATCACGCCAAGCGCGCCGGAACCACCGCTACAGTTGGATACTGCGACGCTCGGCGGACCTCCCAGCGGCCCTGGCGGTCCGGGAGGTGGCTTTCCCGGCCCAGCCGTCCAACCTGTCGTCCGTCCGGAGTCCAGAGGACCGATGCGGGTCTCGTCCGGAGTTGAGGACGCGCTGCTCATCCGGAAGGTTCTGCCCACCTACCCGGCCATCGGACAAGCCGCGCACGTCGAGGGCACGGTGGTGCTGGAGGCCACCATCTCCAAATCCGGAACCATCGAGAATCTTCGCGTCGCCAGCGGTCCGCCCATACTGCGGCAGGCCGCGATCGATGCCGTCGAGAACTGGCGCTACCGTCCTTATCTGCTCGACGGCGAGCCGGTGGAAGTGGAGACCACGATCAACGTGATCTTCAGCCTGAGCCGGTAAGCAGGGCGCCGCTCACGCCGGCAAGCGGGGCAAGAGAACTAGCCGCTTGCCAGCTTCTCCCTGGTCAGCTCGTTCCATGCGGCGATTGTCTTCGGCATGGGCGGGCTGACCACGCCGGGGGCCACGCCTTCGATCACGGTTTGCGGCTCCACGCTGCCGTGCGCGTCGCGCAGGATTCCCTTCACCCAGCCCACCGCGGCCAGGCCCTCGCGCCCCGTGAAGGTCTGTTCGATGTAGAACCATCGCTCATCCCAGCAGACCATCCGGGAGTTGAGCGAAAAGGCAGAAAAGAGCGGCAGGGAGCGGCGATAGGTGATCCACACCGCACCCGCCAGGGGCCTCCACCGGGAGCGGATGATGTGCTCAAGCAGCCGCGTTCGCGCCAGCAGATGGGTGCGCGCATAATCCATGATGCTCAGATAGCGCGCGTTGTTCATGTGCAGGTTGAGGTCGATATCGTTGGGCCAGACGCGCAGGCGCAACCTGTCCTCGCCCAGAACGTCCAGCGGGGCTAACGGCCGAATGTGCTGGCGGACGGCCAGCGCCGGGATGCGGACAAAGCTGATGAAGTGCGACAAACCGTGCTCCCTCGACGATCGGGATCTACGGCGACAGTGTAGAAGACGGAGCGATTGCGGTCTTTGAGCGCCGCCTTCGCGGAGGCGCCCGATCAACGGCGAAGTCCTCTTCAGCGCACCATGCTGGTAAAGAGCGGCGAGTGCAGCAGGTTGTCGAAGTCCGCGTCGGAGGTGGCAAAGTGGATCGACAGCCGCCCCGAATCGGAGGCGATGGCAGTTCCGGTCAAGGCTTGCTTTTCGGCGTCCGAGCCGCTCATCTTTCTCAGCGCCACCGCCGCCGTCAGGAGCGAAGCAATGGTGGCCGCGGCAAAGGAATCGCCGGTGGAGATGGTAAGGTCGAACTTGACTCCGTGCTGAAAGTCCATCCCGTACCAGGAGGCTTGCAGGCGCTTGCGGATAGTCTCGAAGTCGGTGACGGCGCCGGCCTCGCCCAGCACCTGGCGCATCATGGTCTGGGTGCCCTTCTCGTCCAGGATGCTCCACAGCGGCGCGGAGTCCACGGTCTTCATGGCGTCCATCATCGGCCCGTTGGTCAACATGCTGGGGGAGACTCCATCGCGGGCATCGAGAGCCTTGTCGACCGCATCCTTGCCGCCAAAGACCATGGTGGAGGGATCGACAAAGCAAAGAACCATGCCCGTCTTGGCCAGCGGATAGATCCGGTTGGTGCGCAGGCGAGTGGGCAGTACCTTCTGCTTGCGGAAGTTGGCCAGAATGTCCTGCGTCGCGAACTGGCCCTGAGCAATGCCCACGGTCACCAGCGCATCGCTCGATTCCGAGGGCCGGAAGAGCGCAAAAGCCAGCTCGTCCACGTCGTGATTGTCGTTCAGTCCGGACTTGCGCAGCGCCTCGTCGAACTGCTTCAGCTCGGGGGGCATCACGCGGTCGCGCAGATTCATGGCCGAGGACGAGTTCTGCATGGCGCGGTAGTCGACCACGACCAACTGCTGCACCTCGTGGGGAATAGCCGTGCGGGCATCGGTGGACAACTGCGCCGCCGGAGCCAAACTGGCCGCCGCCAGCAACATGGGGGCAATCGAAACCTTGACAAGGAACTTCAGCACTTCCATCCTCCCGGAACCAAGCGCTCGTGGAATCGAGACCTTGGAGATCGTTTGCAACTCACCAACTCTTCTTCGCCTGAAGACTCAACAGAACTCATTGCTCCGGCTCTCATTTTAGCCGCTTGAGGCCTTGACTGCACCGGTCCCCGGTGCTCCACGCTCTCCGGCCCGATCCGCTATGGAACTCCAGTTCCCTCTCCCGGCCAAGCCAGCGGAGCTTCTAATCGGCGCTCCAGAATCTTGGTCCGCGGATCGAACCCATTCAATTGACGCATCCAGTCGCTTTCCCGCTCACAGGCGGCTTCGGGAATCAGGCCAATCACCTCACCCGCGACCGGCGCAACCTTGTGCCGCAGCGCCAGGCCGCAGACCGCGCGATAGACCTGCGAGACTGGCGTGGCCTCGAAGTCGGTGATGTTCATGGAGAGCTGCGCCCGTCCGTGGGCCAGCACTCCCAGGGCCTTCACGCCCTTCAGGCCGCCGTTTGCGGCCCGAATCTCGCGGGCAATGGCCCTCGCCACAGCAACGTCGGCGGAATCGAAGTAGATGTTATAGGCCACCAGGAACCTGCGCGCTCCCACGGCGCAGGCGCCGGCGGTGGGATGCAGGCCGGGTCCGCCCAGGTCGGGGCGGCGAGCCGCATCCTTGCTGACCGCGTCCCTGAGTCCCTCGAACTGGCCGCGGCGCACCTCTTCGAGGTTGGCCCGATCGGGCCGGGCCGCCGCCGCCTCATAGAAGAACACCGGCACGCCGAAGCGCCGCCAGATCTCCAGGCCGGCCTGTCGGGCCAGCAATGCGCACTGCTCCAGCTTGATGCCGGAGATGGGAACGAAGGGAATCACGTCCGCCGCGCCGATGCGCGGGTGCACCCCCTGTTGGCGGGTCAGGTCGATCAGCTCGACGGCCTTGCCCGCGCCGCGCACCGCCGCCTCAACCACCGCCGCGGGCGCTCCGGCAATGGTCACCACGGAGCGGTTGTGGTCGGCGTCCATCGACCAGTCCAGCAGATGCACTCCTTCCACGCGCATCGCGGCCACGATCGCCTCGACCCGCCGGGCATCCCTGCCCTCGGAGAAGTTCGGAACGCACTCCACAACCGGTTCGCTCATGATTCCTTTCATTCCGGCGACGAAATGGGCGCCGGGGCGCCCTTCAGGGCCGGGGCATCGCCGGGAGCCGGATTACTTCCAGAAGGTATAACCCACCTGCACCTGAATACTGGCGTTCACTCCGGGATTGCGGTCTCCCAAAGAGGCAGAGGAGATGTGCACGCCGTTCACGCCCACATCGATCGACCGCTTGGCGCGCGTGAAGTAATGGAAGCCTAAGCCGCCCTGGGGGGCAAAGTTCCACACAGAGGTTCCGCCGTCGATTCCCGGCACGCCGTTGACCGCCGGCGTACTGAGAAGATTCGGCGGAAACTTGTGGGTGGTATAGATGAGCCCGCCCGCGCCCTGGAACCAGGGCTGAAATCGCTTCGAGCTGGTAAGGAAGTTCCAGCGCAGGATCACCGGGGTAAGACTGACGCCGCGAAAAGTGCCTCCCCCGTACGCCAGCAGGCAGCTGGTGTTCTGCCCATTTACGACGCAGGGAGACTCCTCCATGTGCGGAGCCGGGGTGTAGGCCTGCCACAGCGGCATGATGTTGGCGCCCAACTCGAATTGGCCGCTGAGGAGGCCCGCTTTCACCACCGGCGAGAGGGGCTTGGCCAACTGCATCCCGGCCGAGAGAAACCTGTAACTCGAGCGGTCGCCCAAGCCGTTCCCATAGTTGACGAACGGCCCATACTCCCAGCTCCTGGCGTTACGAACTTCGGCTACGGAATTGGCGGGCAAACTTGCAATCCCAGGGCCATTCAAGGTGGACCCAATGCCTGCGTCGGTCGCAGAGCCACCGGAAGCCTGAGCGCCGGCAGCGCTCGCTCCCGCCGTAATTATCCCCGCCACCAAGACAAAAAAAACAAACCTAGCAATTCGGATCAATGTTCTTCCCTTCCCTCCATCGCAAATCGCGATTCCCACAAAAAGGCCGCCACAACCGGGCGGCCCTTTGAGTGCCTGCCTCAAGCCGGATCAGCCGG
>Ga0181539_1003869_pt1 | contig 13312 bp, 16 predicted proteins | sample PEATcosm2014_Bin_46_FD_119767 | JGI IMG/M metagenome (GOLD analysis project Ga0181539, IMG submission 119767) | Peatland microbial communities from MTU Mesocosm Facility, Houghton, MI, USA - PEATcosm2014_Bin23_60_metaG | ecosystem: Environmental > Terrestrial > Soil > Wetlands > Peat | place... | reverse complement strand
GATCCATTCGTCGGCCAGGCGGCTCTGCCTGGCGGTGAGTTCGGCGGAGGAAAGAGAAAGATCGGCCGCCGCGGCCAGCGCCCAAAGGACCGAAGGGAACGAGATCGTGTCGGCGAGAATCGCGCCGTATGACTTCGGACCCGGCGCGCGACGGAGCAGACGCAACAGGATATGGCGCGCCACCAGCAGAGCGCCGAGCACTACGGCGAACACGGCCAGCGGCGGGGCCCACCGTTGCAGCAGCTTCTCGTCAGTCAGCCAGCGCTTCATTTTCCGTCGGCAGGCTGAAGCCCGCCCCCACGACGTCTCAGAGCGTTTTCAGGAATGCGATCAGGTCGTCCTTCTCCCGGTCGCTGAACATGTCTTTGTACGGGGGCATGCCGTTGCCGCCGTTGTCGATCTGCGCGCGGATATTCTGCTCGGTGGCCTTCTTGCCGTTGGCCAGCTTGGCCGCCTTGAACAAACCTTTGAGCCCTGGGCCGAGCTTCTTCTCGGTGCTGGAGGCGTTGTGGCAGGGAACGCACTGCTGGGCGAAGAGGGCCTTGCCCTTCTCGGCGTCGCCGCCCTTGGCCGCGCCCCAGGCGAGAACGCCAACCAGGACGCAAAACGACGGAAGCATTCGCTGGCGCATAGACAACCTCATTCTATCGGATGGCAAGGAGAGGCGTGTCACAATGGTCCGAGGAGGAAGCAACGATGGCGGAGAACGAGCAGGCTCCGGAAACCTACCGGGCGCGGTTTGAGACGACCAAGGGAAGTTTCACCGTGGAGGTGACGCGGGCGTGGGCGCCGCTAGGCGCGGACCGCTTCTATAACCTGGTGAAGAGCGGCTTTTACGACGGCGTGCGCTTCTTCCGCGTGCTGCCCGGCTTCGTGGTTCAATTCGGCATTCCGGGCGACCCGGCGGTGGCGCGCCAGTGGCGCTCGGCGCACATCGCCGACGATCCGGTCACCCAGACCAACGCGCCGGGCGCGATCACGTTCGCGACGGCCGGCCCGAATACGCGCACCACGCAGATCTTCATCAACCTGGGGAACAACGCCAGCCTGGACGGGATGGGTTTCGCCCCGTTCGGCCGCGTCACCGAGGGCATGGACGTGGTAGGCCAGCTTTACAGCGGATACGGCGAGGGCGCGCCGCACGGCCGCGGTCCGGAGCAGGGCCGCATCCAGAGCGAGGGCAACGCATACCTGGAGCAGAGCTTTCCGAAGATGGACTACGTCAAGAAAGCCGAGGTCGCCTAGGGACTCATGCTGAACGCGGCGGAGGTTCGGGTGCTGGGGTCTCTGGTGGAGAAGGAGATGGCGACGCCCGAGTATTATCCGCTGACGCTGAACGCGCTGGTGAACGCGTGCAACCAGAAGTCAAACCGCGATCCGGCGGTCAGCTACAGCGAGGACACGGTGGCGGAGGCCATTGACTGCCTGCGCGAAAAGAAGATGGCGGCGGTCATCACGGGCGCGGGGATGCGCGTGCCGAAGTACCGCGAAACGCTCTCGGAGACGCTCAACCTGGGGCGGCGCGAGCTGGCGATCCTGTGCGAGCTGATGCTGCGCGGGCCGCAGACGGTAGGCGAGCTGCGCGACCGCGCGGGGCGGCTGCATCCGTTCAGCGATCTGGAGGAGGTGGAGTCCGTTCTGCGGCGCCTGATGGAGTGGCAGCCCGAGCCGCTGGTGACGCGGCTGCCGCGCCTGCCCGGAGCCAAGGATCTGCGCAACGCGCACCTGCTTTCGGGGCCGCCGGCGGTCGCGCAGCCAGCCGCTGCCGCGCCCGAAACCACGGAGCGTACGGGACGGCTTGCGGCGCTCGAGGCGGAGGTTCGCGAGCTGCGGGAAGAGGTGCGCGCGCTGCGGAGCGAGATCCAGAAGTTCCGGGCACAGTTCGAGTAGGGGGGAAACCGGGGACAGTATACTCTGTCCACGGGGGGACAGAGTATACTGTCCCAATCACGCGTGATGGTTCAGGGGGCCGCGGCCGCGGCCTAGGGCGGGGGCGGTGCGGATGGCGGCGGTGATGTAGGTCTTGGCGCGGGCCACGGCGTCCTCGAGCTGGCTTCCGCGGGCCAGCGAGGCGGTGATGGCGGCGGAATAGGTGCAGCCGGTGCCGTGGGTGTGGCGGGTTTCGATGCGCGGCGCGGTGAACTCGCGCCAGACGCCGGCGGCGTAGAGAACGTCGGTGGCCGGGCCTGCGAGGTGGCCGCCTTTGACCAGGGCCGCCCGCGCTCCCATGGCACATAAGCGGACGGCGGCCTCGCGCATGGCGCTCACATCCTTCACTTCGATGCCGGTCAGTGCGGCCGCCTCGTCCAGGTTCGGCATCACCAGGAAGGCGCGCGGCAGCAGGCGGGCCGCGACGGCCTGGCGCGCGGCGGGGGACAGCAGCGGCGCGCCGCCTGAGCCGATCATGACGGGATCGACCACGAGCGGGAAGTTGAACCCGGCGGCCAGATCGGCCAGCGCCTCGACGGTCTCCGCGGTGCCGAGCGCTCCGGTCTTGGCGGCTTGCGGCGGGATGTCGCCGATCGCCGCCCGCACCTGCTCGATCACGAGCGGCGCCGGCACGCACTCCACGCGCGCGATGCCTTCCGTGTTCTGCACCGTGAGCAGGGTGATGGCCGCCTCGCCGTAGACGCCGAACTGGTGGAAGGTCTTGAGGTCGGCCTGGATGCCGGCGCCTCCGCTCGGATCGGAGCCGGCGATGGAGAGGGCGACGGGTTTCACTCTGTCATTTTGACACTATGGGAGCCGAGGTTCCGACCGCGTTTGTGATCTTGACGGCGACGGAGCCGATGTCGGAGACGTTACCCGCGACGCTGAAGGCCTGCGTTAGCTCGAACAGGCCGGTTCCGGCGTGCGGGAAATAGCTCTGAAACGGCGCCGTCGCATCGACGAGGATGGGCTGGCCGATCTGATGGCCGAAGGTGTCGGAGAAGGTGAAGGTCACCTGGGAGGCGGTGCGGGTGTTGTCGAAGCCGTCGACCATAACCGTGATGGTGCCCGCCACGTCTTCCCGACCAACCGAGTCGATGCCAACCTGTGCAGGCGCGATCGTGAACTCCTGAGACGCCAGTGGGGTCCCGTCGCCGAGCGTAGCGGTGAAGGTGAGGGTGCAGGCCGTGGTGCCAGTCTGGAACTTGATCTCGTGCGCGCCGGCGAATTCGGCCGTGGTTTCGCTTTTAGTCAGGGTAAACGACACCGCCCTCGGGGCGAAGGCGCCGTTCGCCGTGATGAAGCCCATTTGCGAGTCTCCCGTGTATCCCTGCCCCGGAGACACGGTCAGCGTGCCGGCTCCGTCCGCCGGGAGCGGGGCATCGAAGGCGATTGAGATCTGCACCTCCTCGTCGCTGGCAAGCGCAGGCGTGGCTGCGATCGTGGCCTTCGGCCAGGCCGGCGCCGGGGTCGGCGTCGGGGTCGGTGCTGAAGTGGGATCGGGCGTGGGCGTTGGAGTGGCTGAAGCTCGAGGTGACAGGATTGCGGGGCCAGCGCCGGCGCCGACGAGGTCGTATTCGGCCTGCGGTTGGAGGATGGGCTCCGGCGGAGACGCCAGAACCGCAGCCTGGACCCAAAGTTCGCCCAGGTGGGCCGGCCCTGCGGTTACCGGGGAGAACGTTATGGTGAACTCGACGGACTGTCCGACAGACAGCGTGGTCCCCAACGGATTGCGTCCGGCCCACCCGAGCTGGAAAACGGCGCCGTCCACGGAAAGCCCGGTCAGGACGGCGCTGGCGGGCCCGTTGTTGGTTAACTGAAGGGTCACGGTCCGGGGCGCGGTGGTCGTAACCGTGCCGAAGTCGATGGCCTGACCTGGTTCGTAGGTGGTTCCCGGGGAGGGCACCGTGAGCTGGAGTTGCTGAATCTGGGCGGGCGTGCAGGAGGCGGCCAGCAGCAGTGCCGGCAGCAGCCGAAGCGGGGTCATTGCGCCGCCTCCATCACCGGAATGCGGCAGGTCCGTTCGCGCGCCCCGTCGAGGCGCAGCGCCACAGGGGCGCCGCCTTCGAGCCGCACGGCCAGCCATTGGCCGCCCATCTGCCCGATGGCGACCGCCGGCGCGGGCAGCGCCACGTGGCGATCGGCCACAACCGGCCGCTGGATGACCGGCTGCCTGGCTCCAAAGGGACGGTCGACGTCAGGCGGCGCCAGGCGCGTGAGGGTGGCTCCGGGCGGCCGGATGAGGAGCCCCGTGCCGTCCGCGAAAATGACCGTGCCGTCGCTCAGGAGCGCCAGGGGGGCGGCCAGGTCTTCGAGCGGAGTCTGCGACTCGATGACGCCGCCCGCCACGGAAATGTGAATCAGCCGGAGACCCGGGGTATCCGCCACCAGCGCGATGAGATGCAACAGATCCGGACTCGCAATCGCGAGCAGGTTACCGCCAAGCGATTGCGAGTCCAGAACGGCGCGAGGAGGCGATTGCGTGCCGACCTGGACCAACGCCCCGGTAGATGGAAAGTAAGCGAAACCCGCCTGGCCGGCGCGCGGCAGCGCGAACAGGGCCGCTCCCGAAGGCGCGTCCCATCGTGCCAGCAGCTTCAGGCCGCCATCGCGCACTTCGAGCGATGCGGCGGTCTTGACCAGCGCGAGCGAATCCGAGCACGCCGCCGAAACGACGTCCGAAACCGCCGGCGCGCCTGCGAGCAACGCTCCGACGATACCGTGGACGGGCCGCAGCGAGCCATCCGCGCCGAGCAGGCAGCCCGCGCGCGGTGTCTGGACGGCGGGCTGCGCGAACGCCGCGGCTAGGCACAAAGCGAAGGCTGCAAGGTGTCGAGTCATGGCTAGGGATGGGGCCCGACCGTCGGAGAACCAGACGGGTTGATAAGGGGGGCCTCTGCAGACCCGCTGGATTGTTGCCCGCCGTGCGCTCCGCCCGAGCTTCGCAGACCGAGCGTGGCCGCCGCCGCCCCGGCCGTCGCAGCGCCGATGAGGATCCACTTCAGATGCCCGCCGCCGGAAGGCTGCGGCTTCATCACCACTCGGGGGCCGTGCTTTTCGGGCTGTGGCTCCGAGAGAAGGCGGCGTGCGACCGTTTCGGCGCGCAGCGGCCCGCTAACCGCCGCGATGCGGATCTCCACGGGGCCTGCCAGGCGGTTCCAGGTTATGGGTGTAGTGGTGGCGCGACCGTCCGGGCCGGTAGTCAGGATGGCCGTGCTTACCCCATTTGCGAATGCGCCGCCGGGACCGTCGTCCGGCAGCCGGACTGTGACTGCGGCTCCTGGCACGGCCTTGCCTAACTCGTCGGTCACTTCGACGGAGATCCCAGCCGAGCGGGAACCCGCAGGGTGGCCCGCGCCATCGTTGTCGAGGACGCGGACCCTGAGCAGAGAGGTCTCGGCTGCCAACAGCGCCGGGAGGAGGAGACCAAGGATGACGGCACTGCGCATTTCAATGTGGTAGTGGGACGAGGAGAGGCGGGTTCTCAGGGGAAGCGACCGAAGAATCCGGGGACACGCCTGCGCTCGTTCGTGAGCCGAACATTTGTCGTTGCGGCCCGGAGTGTCCCCGGATTCTTTTGCGCCCGTGGGAAAATGGGGGCGTGAGGATCCTGCTGTACAGCGGCAAGGGGGGCGTTGGAAAGACGAGCCTGGCGGCGGCGACGGGTGTCAGGCTGGCGCAGATGGGGCGCCGCACGCTGGTGTTGAGCATCGATCCGGCGCACAGCCTGGCGGATTCCTTCGATCTCGAAACCGAGCTGTTCCACTCGCGGACATCGGACCCGCTGGAGGTCGCGCCCTGCCTCTCCATCCAGGAACTGAACATCCAGCGGGAAATCAAACGCCACTGGCAGGAAATCTCTTCTTACGTGATCTCGGTGTTGCGAACCACGGGCCTGGAGGGCGTGCAGGCGGAGGAACTGGCCATTCTGCCGGGCATGGAAGAGCTGAGCGCGATGATGTACATCAACCAGTACCGGCGGGAGGGGCGCTACGACGTCATCATCCTCGACGCGGCGCCCACAGCCGAGTCCATGCGCTTCGTCAGCATGCCGACCACGCTGGATTGGTACATGAAGCACATCTTCCCGTTCCAGCGCAGCCTGCTGAAGGCGGTGAGGCCGATCGCCAACCGCGTGGCCCCGTTCGAGCTTCCAGCCGACAGCTACTTCGCCAATATCCACGAGCTGTTCGGGAAGCTCGAAGGCGTGGATGACCTGATGGAGGACCCGCAGATCACCAGCGTGCGGTTGGTGACGAACCCGGAGAAGATGGTGCTGCGCGAGACGCAGCGCGCCTTCGTGTACTTCTCGCTGCACGGCCTGACGGTAGACACGGTGATCGCCAACCGAGTGCTTCCGGCCACGGTGAACGATGTGTTTTTCGCGGAGTGGCATGCTTCGCAGGATAGAATCCGGCAGGAGATCGAGGAGTACTTCGCACCAATCCCGGTGAAGCGGGTGCCGCTGTTCACGCACGAAGTTCTGGGGCAGGAGAGGCTCGAAGAGCTGGCGCGGGCGATGTATGCTGAGGGGGAAGATCCGGCGGCGGTAACGCGCACCGAGCGGCCCTACACGTTCGGGAAGCAGAACGGGCACTACGAGGTCAAGGTGCTGTTGCCGTTCGCCACCAAGGGCGAAATCGGATTATTCAAGAAGGGCGATGAGCTAGTGGTCGAGATCGGGACTTTCCGGCGGCACATCGGGCTGCCGACGTCGATGGCAGCGCTGGCGCCCGCGCGGGCGCGCCTGGAGAACCGGATCCTGACCGTCGAGATGAAGGAGGCGCAAGCATGACCGAGCAGCAAACAGCGACCCCGCCTGCGGCCGAGCGCGTCTACGAGCGCTGCCTGTGCCGGGAGGCGATGGACCGGTTCGAAGACCTATTCCATGTCGGCGACGAGGCGCGGCAGCACATTCAGAACTCGAGGATCGAGTTTCTCAAGGCCATCCGCAGCCTCATCGACGACCGCATCGCGCACCTTTCCAGCGCCACCCAGCAAGGCACGAAGGTGAGCGTCGAGTAATGGCCGGCCTGGCGCCGGGAGACGCCGCTCCCGAGATCGAGCTCGAGGACGAGCGCGGCGAACGGTTCCGCCTTTCCGCGTTGCGCGGGCGGAAGGTGGTGCTGTACTTCTATCCCCGGGCAAACACTCCGGGCTGCACCACGGAGGCTTGCGAGTTTCGCGACCGGGCGGCGGAGTTCGCGGGCAGCAACGCCGTCATCGTGGGCGCCTCTCCGGACAAGCCCGCGGCTCAACTGAAGTTCAAGACCGGCAAGAGCCTGCCCTTCACGCTGCTGGCCGATGTGGACCGGCGCGCGGCCAAGGCCTACGGCGTCTGGAAGCAGAAAAGCATGTACGGGAAGACCGTGATGGGCATCGAGCGCAGCACGTTTGTCATCGGCGAGGACGGGCACATCGAGCGGATTTTCCGCAACGTGAAGGCCGCGGGGCATGCGGCCGAGGTGTTGGAAACGGTGCGCTGACGGGCAAGCTGAAGCGTGCCCTACTGAGCGTCCGGTTCGATGAGTTTGCGGATCCGGGCTTGCGCGTCCTGCATCGCCTGCGTGGTGACTTTCACGGCCGCGGAGGTCACGTCGGCGGACTTCGCGATCCAGGCCTGCCCCAACGGTGACTTATAGAAAGCCAGGATGCCGTCCAGTTCCTCTTCCGTGAACGTATCCGCGTAGAGCTTCACGAACTGGGGCCTTAGTTTGTCCCAGCTCAGTTGGTCGGAGAGGATCTGTGCGACCTTCTGGTCGAAGGCGGCCTTCTCGGCGCCGGCCGGCGCCTTGCGGGCGGCCTCGCCTCTCAGCAACCCCTGGGAGCGCGCCAGCAGTGGCTTGTAGCTCAGGTCGGCCTTGGTGATCCGGAGGAGTTCGTCGGCCTTGGCCATTCGGGAGGCGTCGTCCGCCCAGGCGGCGCCGGCCAGCAGGAACGCCGCCGCGAGTCCGATTCGTGTTCGAGAGTGCCTCATAGAACGAATCATCTCATTTCCAGGGGCGCGAGGATGGCGGCCTTCCTGACTCCGAAGCGGACCCTTGAACAGCATGGCACGCACTGTCAGCATTTCCCGGTCTTTTTAAGCGCGGCCTCGATTGTCGGAAGCGGCAGCAGTAGTGACAACGGCGCGTCCAGGAGCGGCACAGCGCCATAGCTGGCGTACCATCCTGCCACCCTCTCATTCTTGGCGTCGATGACAAGCACCACGCCGCCGACCTCCGCCGCGGCCAGCAGGCAGCGTCTGCCCGCCGCGAGCAGAAGTTGTCCCCCAATTCCCCGCCCTTGCAGCCTGCGATCCACTGCCAGGCGCGCCAAGCGAAAGCCCGGCACGTCGTGGCGCGCCAGCCCGCGCCGTATGATGTCCGGCGTCCGGGCATAGTCAACCGAGGCGGGGCTCAGACTATAGAAGCCGAGAATGGTCTTCTTGCCGGCATCGTCAATCGCAAGGAACGTTTTCGCACCGCCCAGCTCATGGCTCTTGCGGGCGTAACGGCGCAAGAATTCATTCAGCGCTTCTTCGCCGCAGTCGAACGCTTCCCGATCATGCTTCCTGCTGATCGGCTCTTCGTGCCATGCCGTCACGATTACGACCGCTTTGGTAATGCCCGAGCGGCTGCCAGCAGTTTTGCGTTCGGCGCAGGCGGATTCTCCAGCAGATCCAGAACCCGCAAACTATCCCTTTCAGAGAGCCGCACATGATCCGCCTCCTCGATGACGGCCTTGGCGGCGCGCAAGGCATGACGAACGACAAAATCAGTCAGGTCAGTGTGGTTCAGGGCCACCGCACGCAAGAGCAGCGCCTTTTCGTCGGCCCGAATCCGAAAGGACAGCCGGCTATTGTCTTCAACCGCTATTCTCGGCATGGCAGCGACTCCTCCAGGATCATGTACGCATTCAAATCGTACATCAAAAACAGCCGGGAGTCAACTCGCATGCGTATTGATTGCGTACATGATCGACGCAGGGAGCGCCGCGCGAACCTTGTCAAGACGGGCTTTACGCAGTCCGCCCGCCCGCGCCAGGAAAGGCCGCTATTCCTTCAGCTCCACAATAGTCGCCCCCGCCCCGCCTTCGTTCTGCGGGGCGGGGTAGAACTTCTCGACGTTGGGGTTCTCGGCGAGTAATTCGGCGATGGTGCGGCGGAGGACGCCCATGCCGTGGCCGTGGACGATGCGGACGCGGTTCACCGAGGCCAGCAGGGCGCTGTCGAGGAACTTGTCGACCACTTCCCGCGCCTCCTCGGCGCGCTGGCCGATCACGTTGACTTCGCGCATGCTCACGTACACCTCCGGGCCGGAGGACTTGAACGATACGCCTTTGGGCAGTTTTGTACCGCCTTCGCCCGCGGCGGGCAGCACTTCGAGAACCTCGTCGCGCGGGACCTGCATCTTCATGAAGCCGGCTTCGACCTCGAGGCGGTCCGTGCCGATAAGCCGCCGCACGCGCGCCGGCTCGCGCACGTTCTTCAGGCGCACGCGCGAGCCTTCGGCGATCTTCAGCGGCGCCAGCTCGCCCTGCCGCGCGTCGGACTGCGTCGAGAGGATGGCGGTCTCGATCTCCTCGCGCAGCTCGCGTTTCACCTTGGAGACGTTGCGCTGCGCCTGGGCGGCCGCGCGCTTCTGGTCGCCGGTGACGGCAACCTTACCGATGGCTTCCTGGGCTTGGGCATCAAAGCGCTCGAGAACGAGCTCGGCCTGGCGCTCGATCTCTTTGAGCTTGGCCGATTCGCGCTTGGCCCACTCCTCCGCCAGCGCCTTCTCGCGCGCCTGGAGCTTCAGGCGCTCCTCCTCCAAGGCGCGCTGCGATGCGGTGACTTCGGTGAGGCGGCGGTCGAGCTCGGCAAGGAAACGCCCCAGGTCCCGTTCGCGCGTGCCCAGCGTGGCCCGCGCCCGATCGAGGATTTCGGCGGGAAGGCCTAGCCGGCGGGCGATATCGAGGCCCGCGGACTTGCCGGGCGCGCCCAGGCGCAGCACGTAGGTGGGCTCGAGCGTCTCTTCGTCGAAGCCCATCGAGCCGTTGAGAACGCCTTCGGTGTTGGCGCCGAAGACCTTGAGCGCCAGCAGGTGCGTGGAGGCCAGCGTGAAGGCGCCGAGCGAACGGCAGCGGTCCAGGATGGCCACGCCCAGCGCGCCGCCCTCTTCGGGATCGGTGGCGCGGCCCAGCTCGTCGAGCAGGACCAGCGACTCGGGCGTGGCCTGCTCCAGGATGTCGCGCACCCGGCTCATGTGCGCGGAGAAGGTGCTGAGGCTTTCCTGGATGGATTGCTGATCGCCGATGTCGGCCAGCACGCCGTCGAAGAAGGGGAACTCGGCCTCGGCGCAGGGCACGGGCAGGCCCGCCTGCGCCATCAGCGCCAGCAGTCCCACGGTCTTGAGCGTGACCGTTTTGCCGCCGCTGTTCGGGCCGCTGATGAGCAGCGTGCGCGTCCCGCCTTCGAGCGTGAGCGATGCCGCCACCACCGTGCGCTTCTGCCGCCGCAGCACGTCTTCGAGCAGCGGATGGCGCGCCTCGCGCAGGGCCAGGCGGCGGGCGCCCTCCGGACTGAAGCGTGGGATGACGCAGCCGAAATCGACGGCGAATTGCGCCTTGGCGAAGAGCAGCTCGAGCTCGCCGAGGATGGCGAGGGTCCGCTGAATGGGGCCGGCATAGTCGCGCAGCCGGGAGGTGAATTCGAGCAGGATGCGGTGCACCTCGCGCATCTCCTCTTCGGCGAGGCGCACCAGCTCGTTGTTCAGCTCGATGGTCTCGAGCGGCTCGACGAACAGCGTCTGGCCGGTTCCGCTGGCGCCGTGAATGACACCATCGATCTTGCGGCGCTGGCCGGCGACGATGGGCACCACGAAGCGCTCGTTGCGGATGGCGACGTATTCCTCCTGCAGCTCCTCCTTGTGCGTGCGCAGGAAGCGCTGGAGCGAGTCCTGTATGGCGCCTTTCTGGCGCTCCATGTCGCGGCGCAGGCGGCCGAGCAGGACGCTGGCATGGTCGGCGACCGTGCCATCGGGCAGGATCTGGCCGGCCAGGTCCTTGAGCAGGGAGCGGAACTCGCCCATGGCGGCGCCGCGCGCTCCCAGCTTCGGGAAGCGGTCGCCGACGGCGAGGAGCACGGAGCGGATGTCGGAGGCGCGGTCGAGCAGCTCGGTGAGCGCCAGAATCTCTTTTCCCTCGAGCGATGCGCCTTCGATGTGGAGCTTGTGGACCGAGTCGCCGGTGTCGGGCAGGGAGGAGAAGCGCAAGCGGACGGCGGCGCCGCGGGCGGCCGGCTGCGGGCGCGCGGCGGCGCGCAGATAGTCGATGGCCTCGGCCGCGTCGGCGAGCGCGCGCTCGGCGGCCAGGCGGTCGGAGCCCGGCGCGACGTTTTCGAGCTCGGCCTGACCGAGCGGGCTGGCGACGTACCGGCCCAGCAGGTGGCGCAGGGCGTCGAATTCGAGGAGCTGGGCGCTGGTGTTCATGCGAGGGCTCTTTCAATAACCGCGAGAGTTCCTTCGGTGATGCGATAAGTGGCCAGCTCCTCGCGCGGCACCCAGACGGCGTGGCTAGCGTCGCTCGCAGCACGCAATTCGCCGCCGGTCACCTTGCAGAAGTAGTCGATCAACACGTAATGATACTCGGTCCGCCCGTCCACGTCGGGCATGATCCGCTCGAAGACCTCGGCGATGGAGACGGCGTCGACCTCGAGTCCGGTCTCCTCGCGCACCTCGCGGCGGATGGCGTCCTTCAGACGCTCGCCCACTTCCACGACGCCGCCGGGAAGCGACCAGACTCCCTTGAGCGGCTCGTGGCCGCGCTCGACTAGCAGCACGCGTCCGCCATCCTCGATAATCGCGCCGACCCCTAGAATCGGGCGGTCCGGATAGCGGCGGGAATTGGGCACATGTTCAGTATGGCAGAGGGGGCGCGCGACGAGCGGAATCGAGGATCACTCCGTGAGATGGGCGAAACGGGCACGCAGGACTGCCCTTCAGGCACTGTGCGACCTCCGCACTCGTCATCTGGATTGCCACTGAAGCCTCCCTCACGCCTCCGCGTAGAAGCTCAGCACATTGTCCCCCTGACGCACGGTGCGCGTGCGCCGCAGGCGGCCGTATTGGTCGTGCAACTCGAGGCGCACGTCGTGCTGCACGATCGTGAGAGGCGGCGGGGCTGCGCCGAGCAGCTCCAGCGCCGCGGGGTATTCGGCGGCGAGGTCGTAGGGCGGGTCGAGAAAGACGATCCCCGCTTTGAGCCGCTGGAGAACCACCTGCGCCTTGGCGCAGAAGACCTGCGCGCGCGTCTCGATATGGAGCGATTGCAGGTTCTCCCGGATCAGGTCCGCGGCCGCGCGGCTCCTCTCGATGAAGATGGCCTCCCTCGCGCCGCGGCTCAGCGCCTCGATGCCGACCGCGCCGGTGCCCGCGTAGGCGTCCAGAAACGTGACTCCCTCGATGCGCGGCGCCAGGATGTCGAACAGCGTCTCGCGCAGCCGGTCCGGCGTGGGCCGGAGGTGCGGCCCCTGGAGCGACTTCAGGCGGCGGCTTCGGAACTCTCCTCCGATTACTCGCATGGCTAGGACCGATCTTCGCACAGGGCGCGGGGGCGCAAAAGAATCCTGGGGACACGCCTGCCTATCGTGGTTGGCGACGGACTTCGTGAAGCTGGCCCGGAGTGTCCCCGGATTCTTTTGCGGACGTGGTCAGCGCCGGACTTCGTGAAGCTGGCCCGGAGTGTCCCCGGATTCTTTTGCGGTGCTTCTCACCCCACCTGCGCCAGGCCGTAGCGGGTCTGCCAGTGGCCTCTCAGGTAGGCCAGAGCGCGGCGGCGATCATCGTCCGTCTCCGGCCGCGCCACGAGCGAGGCGGCTTCGCGGCGCGCGATCTCGAGGATCTCGGAATCGCGCAGGATGCTGGCGATCCGCAGCGCGGGAAGGCCGGATTGCCTGGTGCCGAAGAACTCGCCCGGCCCGCGCAGCTTCAAATCCATTTCCGCGATGTGGAAGCCGTCGCTCGAATCCACCATGGTGCGGATGCGCTCGCGGCCGATGTCGCTGAGCTTGCCGGTCACCAGGATGCACGCGCTCTGAGCCGCGCCCCGCCCCACGCGCCCGCGAAGCTGATGCAACTGCGAGAGGCCGAAGCGCTCCGCCTGCTCGATCACCATCACCGTCGCGTTGGGCACGTCGATACCGACCTCGATCACCGTGGTCGAAACCAGGATCTGCGTCTCGCCGGTCTTGAAGCGCTCCATGGCGGATTCCTTTTCGGCGGTGGTGAGCCGGCCGTGCATCAGGCCGATGCGGAGCTGCGGGAAAACCTCGACGGCCAGGTGCTGGTACATCTTCTCGGCGGCCTTGATGGCCTGCGTTTCGGACTCCTCGATGACCGGGTAGACCACATAGGCCTGGCGG
>Ga0181539_1003862_pt1 | contig 13335 bp, 14 predicted proteins | sample PEATcosm2014_Bin_46_FD_119767 | JGI IMG/M metagenome (GOLD analysis project Ga0181539, IMG submission 119767) | Peatland microbial communities from MTU Mesocosm Facility, Houghton, MI, USA - PEATcosm2014_Bin23_60_metaG | ecosystem: Environmental > Terrestrial > Soil > Wetlands > Peat | place... | reverse complement strand
TGACGAGAAACAGGGAAGCTTTTCATGGACGCGCTTAAACGCCTTTTCGAGCAGCACTTTCATTCGCCGGCTGAACACGTGCAGCCGCTTCAGGGCCAGTTGGGCGGCTCAGGGCGCAATATCATGCGGCTGGCCGGTTCGGGCCACACCGCCGTCGGCATCCTCTACTCCGTGCGCGAAGAGAACCTTGCCTTTCTCGAGTTCTCGCGGCACTTTCGCCGCCATGGCCTGCCCGTCCCGGAAATCTATGCCGAGGATCTGGATCATGGCGCATATCTTGAAGAGGATCTGGGCGACACCACGCTCTTTGAATTCCTCAGCGACCATCGCTCGGGCGATGCCATCGCGCCTGAGGTCGTCGGAGCCTATCGCAACGTTGTCGCTGCGCTGCCGCGCTTTCAGGTTGAAGCGGGCCGCGACCTCAATTACAAGGTCTGCTATCCCCGCGCCAGCTTCGACCGCCAGTCCATCGCCTGGGACTTGAACTATTTCAAGTACTACTTTCTCCGCCTTGCGGGCATACCCTTCAACGAACAGGCGCTCGAACTCGATTTCAGCCGCTTGACCAAGCTGCTGCTCGCGGCTCCGCACGACTATTTTCTCTATCGCGATTTTCAATCGCGCAATGTGATGCTGCGTTCAGGCCAACCCTGGTTTCTCGACTACCAGGGCGGCCGCAAAGGCGCGCTGCACTACGACATCGCCTCGCTGCTTTACGACGGCAAGGCCGATCTGCCGCCGGCTCTGCGCCAGGAGTTGCTCGACCACTATCTCAACGCGCTCTCTGGTTTCATCGATCTCGACCGAGGCGCCTTCATGGAGCACTACTACGCCTACGTCTACGTGCGCATTCTGCAGGCGCTCGGGGCCTACGGATTCCGCGGTTTCTACGAGCGCAAGGCGCACTTTCTGCAAAGCGTTCCATACGCGCTCAAGAACCTCCGCTGGCTGGCGGCGAACGTCCGCCTGCCGGTCGCTCTGCCGGCCTTGCTCGACGCCCTCGAGGCCATGCAGGCCTCTGAAAAGCTGCGCAATCTCTCCGCGCCCGTCGCGGGTCTCACGGTACGCATCTTCAGCTTCTCGTTTCACAACGGATTGCCCGCCGATGCAGCCGGCCACGGCGGAGGCTTCGTCTTCGATGCCCGCAGCCTGCCCAATCCCGGCCGCGAGGCGCGCTTCCGCCAAATGTCCGGCAAAGACGAGCCGGTCATCGAATACCTCGATCGCCAGGAGAGCGTGCACCAGTTTCTCTCCCACGCCGCATCGCTGGTGGACGCGAGCGTCGCCAGCTATCAAAGCCGCGGCTTCTCGAATCTCATGGTGTCTTTCGGCTGCACCGGCGGCCAGCACCGCTCCGTCTATCTCGCGGAGCAGTTGGCCGAGCATCTGCGCGCCACCAAGGGCCTTGAGGTCCAGGTCCACCACACCCAGATGGAAAAGCTGGGGCTTGAGAAGTCAGGCAAGCCGGGGGAATCCGCCTAGATGAAGGCGATGGTCTTTGCCGCCGGTCTGGGCACGCGCCTGCGCCCCCTCACCGACGACTGTCCCAAGGCGCTGGTCACCGTCGCCGGCCGCACGCTGCTTGATATCACGCTCTCCCGCCTGCGCACCTTCGGCGTCCGCGAAGTGATTGTGAATGTCCATCACTTTGCGGATCAGGTTGTCGAAACCCTCGCCGCCAACCAGAACTTCGGCATGAGGATTGAAGTTTCGCGTGAGGAGGAATTGCTCAACACCGGTGGCGGCCTCAAAAAAGCCGCATGGTTCTTTCTTGAGGCGGGTTCGAATGCCGAAGAGCCGTTCTTCATTCACAACGTCGACGTGCTCAGCACCATCGATCTCGCCCGAATGGCGCAATTCCACGCGCAACGCAACGCCCTGGCCACGCTCGCCGTGCAAGAGCGCGCGACTTCGCGGCCGTTGCTGTTTGACGCCGGGAGCCGGCTTCGCGGCCGCGGCGGCCCATCGAAGAGCGCGCCGGAAACTTCCGCGCCGACCTTTCAGTCGCTGGCGTTCTCCGGCATTCACGTGGTCTCGCCGCGTATCTTCGCGCAGCTTGACGAGGAGGGCGCCTTTTCGATCGTCGATGCGTATGTGCGGCTCGCTGGCCAGGGCGAAAGCATCCTCGGCTTCCGCGCCGATGGCGCTTATTGGCGCGATCTTGGCCGCCCCGGCGACCTCATCGCCGCCGAACGCGATGTGGCAGACGGAACTTACCCCGGCCAATAAATGGCCTTGTCATCCTGAGCGAGCGCAGCGAGTCGAAGGACCTGCGGTTGCTTTTCCCGTCACATCGCGCCAGCACGACTTCGCGCTATCATGCACCCCATGCACGAAGGCAGTTACTTCACGTACATCGTGGCCAGCCGCAGCCACACTTTGTACATCGGCGTCACCGGCGATTTGCGCAAGCGCATCTTCGAGCACAAATGGAAAGAGCATGACGGCTTTGCCGCAAAATACAACTGCGACCGCCTCGTTTGGTTTGAGAGTCATCAGGATGTAAGGACCGCTATCGATCGAGAAAAGCAACTAAAGGGATGGAGGCGGGACAAAAAGATCGATTTGATTGAGAAGATGAACCCGGTATGGATCGATCTGAGCAAGGACTGGTACGATCTGGAGGCCGCCGACTTCAAGCGCGCCACCGACACTTTGCGCTGAGCAACCGCCGCAGAAAAACAACCACAGGTCCTTCGACTCCTCGCTCCGCTCGTCGCTCAGGATGACAACTTCATTTTGGTGCGGGCGAGGACGCCCGCACAACATGGTTCGTTTCACTACACCCTGCAAATCAGATTGTTGTCCAGCAGGTCGAAGTCGATCTCCGCGCCCAGGCCGGGGCCTTCCGGCACATGCACAAACCCCTCGGCATCGATCTTGATGGGATTCTTCACGCCAAAGCTGAATGGCTCCTGCGGAATCAGCACCTCGAAGTACTCGCAGTTGCGGATGGCGCAGCTCACGTGCAGGTTGGCCGCATCCAGCAGGGCATTGGTCGTGGTATGCACCTCGCAGTTCACGCCGAAGGCCTCGCACAGCGCCGCGGTCTTCATCAATCCCGTCACCCCGCCCTTCCACGACACGTCGCTGCGCACAATGTCCACGGCGCGTTGCGTCAGGTACTGCGTGGTCCCGAACAATCCTCCCGGCGTTGACTCCACACCTGCAATGGGAATCTCCAACGCGCGGCACAGTTCCTGGTAGCCGTAAATGTCATAGTCCGAGAGCGGTTCTTCGAACCAGTAGTAATTCAGCCGCTCCAGCTCCCGGCCGATCCGCAACGCCTGCTGCTGCGTGTAACCGGCCACGGGATCGCTCATCAGCACCATCTCGTCGCCCAGTTCCGAGCGCAGCGCGCGGTACGCCTCCACATCCCGTGCCGGATCGCCCCAGGGATGGATTTTGTATGCCCGGTAGCCCAGGTCGCGGTACTCCTGCGCCTGCTGCACGAAGGCGTCAATGGTAGGCAGGATCAACGAGCTGGCATATGCCGGCAATTGCGTGCGATACGCGCCCAGCAATTGGTAGAGCGGCAGCCCCGCAGCCTTTGCGCCCAGATCCCACAGCGCCACGTCCACCGGCCCGTGCGCGTAGATAGGCAGAAATCCCCACCAGCGGTCCATGCGCCGGACTTGTTGCCAGAGTTGCTCACGGTTCAGCGGGTCCTGGCCGATTAACAACGGACGAATAATGGAGCCGATCAAATGCGCCGTCGCCTGCCCGCTGCGACCGCCCCACGCAAACGCGTGACCCTCCAGCCCCTCATCGGTTTTGATCTGCAAAAAGACGATGTCGTGCGCGGCCCTGCCGCCTTTCACGCCCGCCGTCACCATCTCAGAATGCGGATTGGCGATGACGCTGATTGCAACGTCGCTAATCTTCATGCCCATTCACTCTTTTCCTTGTTCGCTTCTTCACACACGCACACACCCGCACTCACACTCGCACACTCACTCCGCGTCCACCGGGTACCCGCGGCTCACGTAGCTGTCGATGATCCTGTCGTATACCTTCTTCCACCCGCCCTCTCGCTCCTCCGGCGGAATTCCATCCGGCCACACACTGATGTAGAGATAATGCAGTTCCTGGTCGGCCAGGGCATTTTCCACCCAGTGCTCGGTGCGCGCGGGCACAAACGCCACCGCCGGAGCCCGCACCTGTTTCATCTCCCGGCCGATATAGACTCTGGCCTCGCCGGCCCAGAACAAATAAATCTGCATGAAGGTTTCGTGGCTGTTCGGCGGCGTGGCGCCGCCCGGCCGCACCATCTGCAGCACCGCCTCGCAGGCCCCGGTTTCGTCGCGGGGCAGCAGCATCACAAACTCATTGCCCGCGCAGCGAAAGGGCTCTCCCTCGGTGAATTGCCTGATGAACATCGATCGCTCCCATGGAGTGTTGCCGCAGCCCGCGCTTGCCGCGGAGTGCCACGGCAGTACTCTAACAGGTGCGCCGGCGCCTATGAACCGCTTCAGAAACGCCCTCAAATCTCATTCAGAATCAGCGCAATGCGCCCCGTCAGCACATCGCTGGGCGACGCTTCCGGATCCATGGCAATCAGCTCCACGGGAGATGCAATGTTGTGCGGGCGGAGAATCAACCGGTTTGACTGGAATTCCGCATAGCGGAGCGTGAGGTGCGAACCGTGGCGGATCGCATAAAGATTGGGCCGGTTCGGCCGGTAGGGGAGCAGCGAGTTGTAGTGCCGGTCGATCAGCGCGATGGCCTCGGGCAGCACCAAAGGCTCCATGGGCAGGGCGTCCGCCGCTGAAACACGGATGGCCACAAAACGCTGCCAAGCGCGGCGCACGTTCGAGGCCCGCGCCCGCACCGAATGCAAAGCCCCGGGCGGAAGATGCAGCATAAGCTGGACGGCCGACGGCCGGATTACCGGCTCGAATAGCGCCGTGGCATGTGAAACCACCGGAACCGCCCCGGCGCTCTCATCCTCCGGCCAGAATCCGCCCTGGGGCAACGCGGGCAGCAGGTCGCCAACCGTCAGGCGCTGGGCGGCCAGGATGCGATCCATCGCCTCCAGCGAGAGTTGGCGCCGGCTGCGTAGAAAGTTGGAGAGGTGCGCCTGCCCGAAGCCCGTTTGCCGCGCCAACAACGAGACGCTGAGCGTGCCCCGCTGGATCCTGCGCAACAGTTCCAGGCGGAGGCGCTCGTGCATCTGGTTAAAGTTCATCTGTGGAAAATTTGCCGCCAGCAATAAGTGATTCTGCTCATTGTTTTCCCTTGGAAAACTTATCAGGGCTGGTTGCCCTTCATTCTGAGCATTTATGAGCCGGTTGGAAAGTGACCGATTGGAAATCTGCGAAGTCAAGTTGACGCTGAGGAAGCATATCCCTACATTGGGTTTACTTAATCACGCATTGACTTGTGGGAATCTTTAGGAAAACGTTCATTCGCTGTTTTTCAAGCGGAGGCGGAAACGTGCCTCCGGAAACAGCGGATGAACATTTTGCCGGTTCAGCTTGTTGTGTTCCGGCTTTCCTCCTCCCAACTCCGCCATCGCTTCAAACGGCGCCGGAGAACACGCCAATCGGGAAATTCCAGGATCTGCGCACGAATGGTCATGACAGACAACAAGAGAGCACAGGTGGCAATCCCCCATCAGGACAGGAGAAATCTGAGTTGCCTCGCCTGGTTCTCTTCACCCCGCGGAATAACCTGCAACACAAACCTCTGTCGGGAGATGAAACAAATACGGAGAATCAGTCATGGAAGTGCGCGTGCAATTGAAGATTTGCGAAGGGTGCGGTTGTCTTTGGTATCGCGCCCAGACACTCGGGAGTGTGTATTGCAAAGAGTGTGAGTCGAAGTTGAGACCGTTTCCAACCCCGGAGAGCCGCAAACGGCGCGGTCGTCCGGGCCGCAAGCAGCTTACCAGGGTTTGGGCGGTAGCTCAGGCTGCGGGAGGTGCGCAATGAGTGCAGCTCTCCAGTTACCCGCGGTTTGGGAAACCAGCACGTCCGGGGCAGTTTGGCGGATCGAACGCAGGAGATGGGAACGAAAACCCGCGGCGCGGCCCCAGGCAGAGCCCGCAGCGGTCCAGGCCAAGCCGCCGGCCAACCTTGCCTTCTACCGGAAACACACGGAAAGCCTGTTGCGGCGTTACCTGTACGCATCGATGCAGGTGGGCAGGGCGCCGTCCATCCTTGGCGATCCGGTCGCGCGCGGCTGGGCTTCCAGCCGTCCCGTCCGCACCTTTGAAGACGCTGTCATCTTTGTCCTCGATATCGAAAAATGCATCGCTCAACTCGGGCGGCTCGATCGCGAAATTCTGAGCCGCGTCGTGCTGCAGGAGTATACCCAGGCTGAAACCGCCGTCATGCTCGGCATGGCCGTTCGCACCATAGGTTACAAATACCCCCTGGCCCTCGACCGCCTCACGGAAAAGCTGCTCGCGGCCAGTCTGCTCGTCTTACCGCGTTAAAGAAGACCGGCACAGAGGAGCGCAGATTGCGTTCTTCTGTGCCGGCCGCACCTCCTCGCCCGCAGTCCTGCAGTCCCGCATAAGGGGTTAACGCCAAAGCGTCTCCCCCAGGAGTGCAATCCATTCTCATAGTTTTCCTATTTACAATGGGCTGCAGTGATGGCCCTCGCATGTTAATCCGCTCCAGAGCGCCGCTTCGGCTGGGTTTGGCCGGTGGCGGCACCGACGTCTCTCCCTACTGCGACGAGTTTGGCGGCGCCATCCTCAACGCCACCATCGATTACTACGCCTACGCCGCGCTCGAGTCCCTATCGACCGGCATGGTCGAATTCGTCTCCGCCGACCTCGGCCAGAGTGCATCCTACCCCTCCGCCGCCGTTCTTCCCAGCGACGGCCGCCTTGACCTTTTCAAGGCCGTCTACAACCATGTGGTCCGCGAGTTCAACCAGGGAAAGCCGCTCAGCCTGCGCATGAGCACGCGGGTCGACGTGCCTGCCGGTTCCGGCCTGGGTTCTTCCTCCACGCTCACCGTGGCCATGCTCGCAGCCTACGCCGAGTGGCTCAATCTCCCCCTCGGCGACTACGAACTGGCGCAGACCGCCTTCGTCATCGAGCGCGTCGAGGCCGGCCTTGAGGGCGGCAAGCAGGATCAATATGCCGCGGCCTTCGGCGGCTTCAACTTTATGGAGTTCGGCGGCAATGGCCGCGTGCTGGTCAACCCATTGCGCGTCAAAGACTGGGTCGTCTCCGAGCTTGAGGCCTCGCTGCTGCTCTACTTCACGGGAAAATCCCGCACTTCGGCCGACATCATTCAGGAGCAATCGCGCAATGTGCGCGACCGCAACGAGTTGGCCCTCGACGCCATGCACGCCATCAAGGAAGAGGCCTTCCAGATGAAGGAGTGCCTGTTGCGCGGCGACTTTACGAGCCTGCACCGAGTGCTGCGCAGCAGTTGGGAATCGAAGAAACGCATGGCCAGCCAGATCACCAACGAGCACATTGAGGCCCTGTACGCCTGTGCCCTCCAGGCCGGCGCCTATTGCGCCAAAATCTCCGGCGCCGGTGGCGGCGGCTTCATGATGTTTCTCGTCGATCCCATCCACAAAGACAAAGTCACCGCCGCCTTGCGCGGCCAGCACGCCGGGGGCACCGCCTACGCATGCCACTTCACTCCCGGCGGTGTACAGGTGTGGAGAGTGCCATGAGCGATGCGACGACTGATCTGGTCCGGGAGAAGCTCCTCGAAGGCATTGGCGTGATGGAAGCCGTGGCGCGCGACGCCGCGCTGCACGCTACCCTCGCCGCGGCTGCCGAAGTCACGGCAGACGCATTGCTGGCCGGCCGCAAGCTCATGGTTGCCGGCAACGGGGGCAGCGCCGCCGATGCGCAGCACGTTGTCGCGGAGTTCGTCTGCCGTCTTGTCGACGATCGCCCCGCCCTGCGCGCCATTGCCCTCACCACGGACACCTCCATCCTCACCGCCGTCGCCAACGACTACGGCTTCGAACGCCTCTTTGCCCGCCAGATTGAAGCCCTCGGCCAGCCCGGCGACGTGTTCCTCGCCATCTCCACCTCAGGCAACTCGCCCAACGTGCTGCGCGCCCTCGAGCAATGCCGCGCCATGGGCATCGTGACCATCGGCCTCACGGGCAAAACCGGGGGCAAAATGATCGGCGGCAACGTGCCTCCGCTCTGCGACTACTGCCTGTGCATACCCTCCGACGTCACCATGTACATCCAGCAAGCGCACCTGGCCCTCGAACACATCTTCTCTCTGCTGGTGGAGCGCCGCTACTTTGCCGCGAAGCCCTCCGCGGCCAGGGGCTGAATCCAGATGGAAGCCATCGTTCTTGCCGGCGGGCTCGGCACGCGACTCGCCTCGCGTCTGCGCGGCCTACCCAAGCCCATGGCTCCGGTCGCCGGCCGGCCCTTTCTTGAAATCCTGCTCTCCCAGTTGCGCCGTTCCGGCTGCTCCCGCGTTCTGCTCTCCGTCGGCCACCAGCACACCGTCATTCAGAACCACTTTGGCGCGTCCTTCCACGGCATGCCAATCGACTACGTGATCGAAAGCGTTCCTCTCGGCACCGGAGGCGCCATTCGCCTCGCGCTCGCGCAAGCTCGTGAGGAATCCGTGCTCGTGCTCAACGGCGATACCTTCCTCGATGCGGACTACGCCGCCATGCTGCGCTTCCACGCGACCGAAGGCGCTGCAGTCACTCTCGCCGTCGTGCATCGCGACGACGTGAGCCGCTACGGCAGCGTCAACCTCGAAGGCCAGCGTGTTGTGGGTTTCGAAGAGAAGGGCCGATCTGGGCCTGGTTGGATCAGCGCCGGAACCTACGCGGTCGCGCGCAACCTCGCATGGCCGTCGGCGCTTCCCGAGAAGTTTTCCATCGAGCGAGATCTCTTTGTTCCCGAGGTCGCGCGACTTCGTCCTGCAGCCTACAAGGTCGATGGCTTCTTTCTCGACATTGGCATCCCCGAAGACTACGACCGCGCCCAGACCGAACTGGCGCAATTTCTCCCGTAGGGGGCGACGCGAACTGCCTCGTACCGCCGGTCTCCTGACCGGGGTCCCCGGCGAGTGATCTTTGCTCGCTGGGGTGGCTGACCAGCTGTTCTGCGGGTCTCCAGACCCGTACATGGCGGCTGGCCCGAGTCTTCAAGTCATGATACCCAGGTTGATGATCCGCGCTATTTCTGTGCGGGCGCGGTGGAGCTGATGCAAGCGTCGATATCCTTCTTCATCTCGTCTGTGAGCTCCTTTTGGGCTGCCAGAATTTGCCGCATGAGCACGGGCATCAACTCTTTCTCGACGACCGGCTGCAAACCCACCATGCGCTGACCGGCGGGCGAACTGTAGAACGCGATGTAGGCTTCGACGTCCGTTTGGGTCATGTGGCGCTGGTAGATGGGGCTCATGTCGGCGATCATTTCGTCGGTGGAATAGACGGTGAGCGCTTTCTGCTCGTATTTGCTCATCAGAGCTGCAAGAGCCGCCTGCTGCTCAGGCGTGAGGGCGCCGGGGCGATTCTGAGTCTTCAGCGTGACTTGATTCTGGAACTGCTGCTTCATGAGGGTTGATAACGGGAAAGGCATCGCCTTCATGAGCAACTCCATCTGGTCGTGCGGATGCATCAACTGAAGCAGCTTTGTCACCTGTGCGCTTGAGGGCTGTTGATCTGGCGGAACGGTGGGCGCGGGCGGCGAGTCAGGGGCGGCAAACAGACTGGACAGATCGGGCGGCGGCGGCGGCGGAGCGATTCCCATCGACGGCAGAGTGGCTGGCGGCAGCGTACGTGTTTGCAAAGGAATATTTTCCGGCGCCTGAAACAGGGTTTCCGGCGGTGCACTGCGCTCGAACGAGGTGATTTCGTAGGTGCGGGTTGCGCCGAAAGGATTATCGTCCGACTCGGCGACAATCAGTTGGAGATCCGGCGAGATCCATTGCTCGTGGCGAATCACGATCTCCCGGTCATTGCCGATATTCCCCGCGGCAATGATCGTGACCGTGCGCGTTCCCACCACTGGAATGCCGGCGATGGTCTTACTGCCCAGATCTTCTTTTGTGACGCGCTTTCCGTCGGGCGGCAGTGTCGAGGAAGCATCCCGTTCCAGAGGCAATTCCGAAACTGTGATATGACTGGTCGCCCGGATCGGGATGCTTGTGACTGTTTTTGACAGCGTGCCCCATTGCAGATCGCGCCCGCTGACGGGATCGAGAACGGTATGCGATTCGATGTGATTCGCAGGCTGAATGGAATGCGTTTCGAAGCAGAATCGGCCCTGATCGTCACGGGCAAGCACGATGTGCGATTCCTTGACGATCACGGTTCCATCGCCAAGATGCTGGGTGGAATGCATGGTGGCCTGGGCCTGGAACGGCATGCCGGGAGTAGGAAAGTTCAGCCCGTTGTCGCCGAAGGTCACGCTGGTTTGCGCAGCGGCGGTGAAGCAGAAAGCGACAGCGAGAATCAAACTGGCAACGAATTTGCCGGCAAAGAATTTTGGCTGGAGAGGAGAAAAAGGCAGGTATACGTTCATCATGGCAGGCTCACCTCATGGGAGCTGACTCGCCTGCGAAGGCTGTCTACAGCACGCGCAAGCGAATAGATACCTGGGAAACCAAGAAGTATACACGGAGTTTAACTTTTACTTTCCCGGCGGCGGTAGGCCGCCAGTCGCCGCTGCAGCCTGTTTCAAAAATGGTCCAGTGGATTTGGCCCGAATCCCTCAGGAGCTAAAGCCCCCGTATTCTTTTACATTTTCGGCCCGGCTCAAGCCGTGCCCTTGTTACCAAGCCGGTTTTTGAAACACGCTCTGGCTCGACCGCCGCGCTACACCACCGCATTCCGCGCAATCACCTCGCGGTACCACTGCGCGCTCAGCTTCGGAATCCTGCGCTCGGTCTTGTAGTCCACGTAGTGAATCCCGAAGCGCTTGCTGTACCCATCCGCCCATTCGAAGTTGTCCATCAGGCTCCACAGAAAGTAGCCCTTCACCGGGAAGCCTTCCGCGGCGGCGCGTTGCAAGTGCGTCAGATGATTGCGCAGGTACATCACGCGGTCGGTGTCTTCAATCCGACCCTCCGCCGTGACCACGTCGGCAGCCGAGCAGCCGTTTTCGGTGATGTAAACGGCGCGCGGATTCCAGATCTCGCACACGTTTCGCACCGCCCAGTAAATGCACTCGGGGCCGAAATAGAGCCAGGGCGAAGCCATGCGCGGATACGACGCCGGATACGGGTCAATCGCGTAACCGCGCTGCGACCCGTCAGCTCGCACATACGTTGGCGTGTACACATTCAGGCCCACAAAATCCAGCGGGCTGCCGATGGCCTTCATGTCGCCCGGCTCGACATGTGGCGCGTTGGCTCCCTCGCGCTGCAGATAGCTCTCGGGATAAGCGCCCTCGAGCAACGCAGTCAGGAATGGCGCGTTTTCCTCGCGCGTGGCGCGCCGCGCCGCCTCCATGTTGGCGCGATCCTCAATCACGGGCACAAACACCCTGGCATTCTCCGCCAGCCCCACCTGGGCTGCGGGCGCGTTGGCGCGGATGGCCTCGACGCCCAGCCCGTGCGCCAGAATCCCGTGATGCCGCACCTGGTTCACCTCGGCCGCCGGCAGCTTGAGCCCCGGCGCAAACTGGCCAATCTGATAACTGAGGTCGGTAAAGCAGGCGAACTCGTTGGTGGTCATGAAGTGGCGGACGCGATCGGCCAACTGGCGCGCCACGTAGCCGGCGTAATCGGCAAAGGCCAGCGCCGTGGCTCGCGATTGCCAGCCTCCCGGAAGCGCCGCGGGCAGGTCCCAGTGGAAGAGCGTCACGTAGGGCGTGATGCCGCTCGCGAGCAGCTCGTCGAGCACGCGCTTGTAGTAGTCGAGGCCCGCCTGGCTCGGCTGGCCGGCGCCTTGCGGAAAGATGCGCGGCCAGGCGATCGACATGCGGTACGCGCCGACGCCCAGATTCTTGAGCAGCCGCACGTCCTCTTTGTAGAGATGGTAAGAATCATCGGCCACGTCGCCCGTATCGCCGTTGAAGGTCTTGCCCGGCGTGTGCGAGAACACGTCCCAGACCGACGCACCGCGCCCGCCCTCGCGCACTCCGCCTTCAATCTGGTAGGCCGCCGTCGCGCAGCCCCACACGAATCCCTGCGGGAATTGCCGGCTCCCCGGCGGCTGCTGCCCAAAGGAAAACTCCGGCAGCGAAACCCCGGCCAATGCGGCGGTCGCTGCCGCAACTTTGCCAAATTGCCGGCGCGTGATTTCTTTCATGGATTTGATCGTCCTTTCGAAATCAAAGAGGAATTATAGATGAGGTAATAGGCCATCCTTATCGCAATGAGGCGTCCAAAGGGGTAGGACATGATACCTATTGCCACCGGGCGGCCCTCTTTTGCACCGTCAGGCGGCTAAAATGATTGCCTAGCCGATGCACCGGCACTCACACATGCTATGGCTATTCGAAGCCGTCAGGACGGTGGAAGGATGGAGACAATGAGCTTGGTCTCTGCAGAAGTCGAGCGTCTGACCCGGTCGGTTGACTGGTGGAATACAGCAATCGTTGTAATGATGGTTGTTGCAGCACTTGCGGCGACTGGGCTCGTTGTCACGCAGTATCTGGCGTTGACGCGAGCCAAGCAGCTAACCAAGGCAATCGACCAGCTATCCGCTTTGAAAGAATCGGAAGCTAACCAACGCATCTCAGATGCGGGCGAACGGGCAGCCGAGGCTAACGAACGAGCAGGCAACGCGAACGAAAGGGCAGTAAAACTTGAGTTAGAAGCGCTTTCGCTTCGAAAGCAGCTCATGATACAGGGCCCGCGCGAAAACCTGCTCTATGGTGACAACCGCAAAGAACTGCTGGACGCGCTGGCTCCGTTTGCTGGCCAGAAAGCGGAAGTCCGCTATGGACTTAATCCGAATTTCCTGCCGCACACGAGTGCAGAGCCAATTAGCCCCGATGCCAAGGGGCTCGCCAGCTCGTTAAACTCCATTCTCGGGGACGCGCATTGGTCGGTGCCTCAGGCTGTCTTCCCATCTCATTACCAGGGCGATGGAACGCTTGTATTGGTCAGCCTGCGGGCGTCTCCGAAAACAGTTGACGCAGCAAATGCGCTCGTCAAGGCGCTCAATAGTCGTTCGCTTTCAGCACAGGGGCCAGGCAAGGTTCCTAATAACAGCCGTGAGACATCGGCCCGGCTTTTCCTGCCCGAAGTCCCGGGCGGGCCCCTCAGGGAGGTGCCGATACCTTCCGTCACAGACGAGACAATAGTCGTGATCGTTCTATCCCATCCAAAGTGAAGCGTCGCCGATTCAACAGCTGAATGTCACTCGGCCTCCATTTGCCGCGTTCAGGGGTGTGCCATGCCATGTTCGCGAAGAAAAAGGCCGCAG
>Ga0181539_1003860_pt1 | contig 13340 bp, 5 predicted proteins | sample PEATcosm2014_Bin_46_FD_119767 | JGI IMG/M metagenome (GOLD analysis project Ga0181539, IMG submission 119767) | Peatland microbial communities from MTU Mesocosm Facility, Houghton, MI, USA - PEATcosm2014_Bin23_60_metaG | ecosystem: Environmental > Terrestrial > Soil > Wetlands > Peat | place... | reverse complement strand
CCGGTTGTCACGAGGCAATTCCATATCAATGGACAGATCGATTTGCCGGAATAGCAGGGAAGCGGGTCCGCTGGGGGGTGATTTCAACTTCAGCGGCCCGCTTCACCACGGCAAGGTGCGGTGCACGAAAGGACTGGATGTGAGTCGTCCGTATCGCAGAATTCTCGGGGTGTCGGCAGCCTCCGTACTGCTGTTCGCCGCTGCCGGCCCTCGTTTTTACGCCCAGCCGCAGGTTGAACCCGAAACGCGGGATGCTCATGGCGTCTCGGTCCGTACGGGCGCGTTTGTTACTCATGTCGAGCTCTGGTCGGACAATATCGTTCGTGTACAGCACCGCCCTGTTGAGGCCGCCGCGCTGGCCCCAAGTCTCTCGGTGATCGCCACACCGGATGCAGTCACTTGGCAGACCGGACAGGCCGGAGGCGAACTTCTGCTCACCACTTCAAAGTTGGAGATCCACGTCGATCGGCATAACGGGTGCGTGAGGATCGAAGACCTCGCCCATCATTCGGTCCTGGACGAGCGATGCGAAGCAACCTGGATCAATGCGGCTGCCGTAGGTTCTGCCGCCAATACGCTCACTTCAGGGCAGCGCTTTACGCTAGATCCCGACGAATCGCTCTTCGGACTGGGACAGCACCCGAGCCTGAACACGCTCAACCTTGTTGGAGCCAGCGTTCGCCTGCTGCAGCGGAACGGTGATGTCGGTATTCCCGTTCTGCTTTCTTCGAAGGGCTACCTGCTGCTCTGGGATAATCCTGCGATCACCAACATCGATATCGGCAAGACGGACCCTGGCTCGGTCGCGTGGCAATCGGAGGCAGGCAGCGGCGTGGACTACTACGTCGTTGCGGGCTCCAGGCCCGACGACGCCATCGCAGGCTATCGCTGGCTGACGGGGTCCGCCCCGATGTTTCCACGCTGGAGCTGGGGCTTCTGGCAGTCGCGCGAGCGTTACAAGACCCAGGATGAGATCCTGCAGGTCGCGGGCGAGTACCGCAAGCGGCATATTCCGCTGGATGCCATTATCCAGGACTGGCAGTATTGGCCTCCTCTGGATCAGGCGACCGCCCAGGGTGGATGGGGTTCGCATGAATTCGATCCTTCACGTTACCCAAACCCCTCGGCCATGGTCGACCAACTGCACCAGATGAACGTTCATTTCATGATCGTCAGCTGGGCCAAGTTCGACGTTACGGATAAAGGGGTCAGCATCCCGAATCTTCAGAAGTTGGAGGCAGTCCACGGAGCATTCAATCCGCCGATTTCTTATGTTTTTCCTCCGGGCCGAGGCAAGTGGTATGACCCGTTCAACCCGCAGGCCCGCAAGATCTACTGGGACCTGCTCTCCTCGCACCTTTTTCATCTCGGCGTAGACGCCTGGTGGCTGGATGCCCCAGAGCCGGAGCTGAGCGGTAAATGGGGCGAGTTCCGCGATTTCAGGACCTATCTCGGCTCAGGCGCTCTGGTCTTCAATGCATATCCACTCGAACACACGCGCTCCATGTATGAGGGACAAAGGGGGGAGACCGATGCGAAGCGCGTCGTCCTGCTCACCCGGTCTGCCTATGCCGGACAGCAGCGGAACGGGGCGATTACGTGGTCAGGCGACATCCGCAGCGATTGGAGAGTGCTGCGGCAGCAGGTGCCTGCCGGGCTCAATTTCGTGGCGAGCGGGATCCCGTACTGGAATACAGACACTGGCGGCTTCTTTGGCAACGATCCTGACAACCCCAAGTATGTCGAGTTATTCACTCGCTGGTTCCAATTCGGCTCCTTCTGCCCGATGTTTCGCGTTCACGGTACGGATAAACCCAAAGAGGTTTGGAGATTCGATGCGGCGACGCAGCAGATCTTGATCAAGTACCTGAATCTCCGCTACCACCTGCTGCCCTATATTTACACCGTCTCCTGGCAGGTCACGCATGACGGCTACACCATGATGCGCCCGCTCGTGATGGACTTCCCACAGGATAAAGAGGCCCGCAACACGCCGGATGAATTCATGTTCGGTCCTGCTCTGCTGGTGAGTCCGGTTACCGAAGCCGGCGCATCCAGCCGCCCGGTACGTCTGCCTGCCGGCAGCTCCTGGATTGATTTCTGGACCGGCAAGCCGGCGTCTGGCGGCGAGACCATTACGGCCGCCGCTCCCATCGACACAATGCCGATCTTTGTGCGCGCCGGGTCGATTCTGCCCTACGGCCCAACGGTCGAGTACGCCTCGCAAGCCCTCGATGCGCCCATCGAGTTACGTATCTATCCAGGCGCCGACGGCAGCTTCACGCTCTACGACGATGCGGGCGATAGCTACGCATACGAGAAAGGCGATTACAGCACGATTCCGCTTCGCTGGTCCGACAAGGATGCGACACTCACCATCGGAGCGCGCCAGGGTTCCTTCCCCGGCATGCAGAACGACCGTACCTTCCGTGTCGTGCTCGTCGCACCCGGCCACGGCTCCGGACAGGACCCGGCGGTCACCGCCGATCAGACTGTGCATTACACCGGCAAGGAGATCAGTTTGCATCTTCGTACCGGCCGCTGAGACAATCCGCGTGCAGCGAACGGCTAACCGAAAGGAACACACCAGCGAGCTGGCAGGAATGAGAGTTCAAAACCAAGGAAATGCGAAGGCGCCACGCGCCCAGGGAGGGTGAATGACAAACAAATTCGATCGATCGAGGCGACAGGTAATTCAGTTGCTTGCAACCGGAGTATCGGTTCTCAGTGTGCAGAAGTTCCTTTTCGCGGAAGCCGTGCCCCGGGCCGTCGAGCAATTGGGGTCCGCAGACACTCTGGCCGGTGAATGGTCATTCTCTCTTGACGCGAAGAATGAAGGCATTGCGAATGAATGGTTCAATCGCGACCTTACCGATCGAATCAAGTTGCCCGGCTCGACGGACCAAGCCGGAAAGGGTACTCCCGTTTTGGATGTGCGCGACAAAGGTGAATCGGCCGCAGCGCTGAGCCTCGTAGATCCTGCCATACGCGACAAGGCCCTCGAGGGCTTGAGTCGGCCGTTTACCTACACCGGCCCTGCCTGGTATGAACGCACGATCCTTATTCCCGCGAATTGGAAAGGCAAACAGGCGTCTCTCTTTTTGGAGCGCTGCTTGTGGCAAACCATGGTCTGGGTCGATGGTCAACCCTTTGGCGGTCAGGATAGTCTCAGCGTGCCTCACATTTACGACCTGGGCGCGCTTAGCCCCGGGCGTCATCGCCTCGTCATTCGCGTTGACAATTCGAACATTCACAAGTTCACCGACAATTCGCATGCCTACAGCGAAATGACCCAGACAGTCTGGAATGGGATCGTGGGGGAGATATCGCTGCGCGCTCTCGATTCTGTATCGGTAAAAAACGTGCAGGTTTTCCCCGACTTAAGCGCACATCTGCTGCGGGTCCGTGTCTCCATATCCAACAAAACCGGCCAACCCGTAACCGGCACTCTCAACCTGCATTCACCATCTGCCGCGCAACACATTGAAAGCAAGACGGTCGAGTTTTCTTCAGCGGATGCCGAAACCAGCGTTGAGACCGAGCTTAAGCATAAGGAAGGCCTTCCTTATTGGGATGAGTTCCATCCCTCACTTTGCAATCTCACAGTGTCGCTGGCCAGCGGAGCTTATCGCGATCGCGTGGACGCGAGATTCGGGGTTAGGGAAATAGGCGCGAAGGGCACGCAGTTCACTCTCAACGGACGAACGACGTTCCTCCGCGGCACCCACGATGGTGGAGCTTTCCCATTGACCGGTTATCCTGCCATGGACCTTGAGAGCTGGCGGCGGCTTTTCCAGACGGTGCGCGCCTACGGGCTGAACCATGTGCGCTATCACAGCTTCTGCCCTCCGGAAGCTGCATTCTCCGCCGCGGACGAATCTGGAACCATGTTGCACGTGGAACTGCCGTCGAGTGAATTCTCTATTGGAGCAAGAGGGATTCCCGATCGCGACGCATTCGTTGCCGCGGAATTGGATCGCATTCTCGATACCTACGGGAATCATCCATCCTTTTGCCTGCTCAGCATGGGAAATGAGAATCACGGCGGCCAGGACGTGTTGGATCAATGGGTCAAGCATGGTCACGACAAGGATCCCCGGCACCTGTACACCAGTGTCAGCAACCCGGAAGCGCAGAGACGATACTTGCCGGCCCAATACGACCAGTACATGGTCGCACATTCGGGGCGAGTCGACGGGAAACATGTCTCGAGAAGGATGGAGACCGCGTTCGACCATGACCCTCCCGAAACGGCCGGGGATTACCGGGGGACTCTTGCCGGCATATCCCTCCCAGTTGTTTCGCATGAAGTGGGGCAATGGAGCATCTATCCCGACTTCCGCGAAATCGCAAGTTATACAGGAGTGCTGCGGCCGTTCAACTTCGAGGCAGCGCGCGAGTCTCTGACCGGAAAGGGAATGCTCGACCAGGCAGACGACTTTCTGCGCGCGTCCGGAACCTTTGCCACGCGGCTCTATCGCGAGGAGATTGAGCGTGCCTTGCGAACTCCCGGTTTCGGCGGCTTTCAACTGCTGGATCTGCACGACTATCCGGGGCAGGGCACTTCTCTCGTCGGCACTTTGAATGTCTTTTGGAAGTCAAAAGGGCTGATAACACCCGAAGGTTACAAGCGCTATTGCGCTCCCGTTGTCGCGCTCGCCCGGCTTAAGAGCTACGTGTGGAAGACGAGTGATACCTTGCTCGGCAGCGTGGATATTGCAAATTACGGAGAGGGCGATCTACGCAACGTTACGCCCTACTGGACATTGCGCGACAGCCGGGGAATGAAGCTTGCCGGCGAGAGCTTTGCAAAGACCACCATCTCGCAGGGCGGCTTGCAGGAGATTGGCGCGTTCAACGCGGACCTGAGCAAGGTTCCAGCTCCGCAAAAACTGACTCTTGAAGCCGGAATCGAATCTTCACACGTTACCAATAGCTGGGATATATGGCTTTATCCGCCGGAAGTGGATGACACCGTCCCGGCTGAAGTGGTTCTGAGCGAGAATCCAGCGGAAGCGATTCAGCAGGCTGCGGCAGGAGCCAGCGTTGTCCTGCTTGCCTCTGGCCATCTCAAGGATCCTGAGGCGATTCGCTTCCCCACGCCCTTTTGGAGCGTGTTGTGGTTCGGCCGCGAACCGAAGTCAATGGGCATTCTCTGTAATCCCGGGCATCCCGCTCTTGCGGCATTTCCCACGGAGGATCATACGACCTGGCAGTGGTGGGAGCTAACCTCCGGCACCACCAAAGCGCAGGCTGCGAGATTGAATTGGACAGAGCATAACTATCGCCCCATCGTTCAGGTGATCGATCAACAGTTCCGGAACGACAAGCTTGGGGTTTTGTTCGAATTCAAGGTTGGGCCGGGAAAGCTGCTGATTTGCACGCTGGATCTCAGCACCAACCTTCACGATCGTGTTGTAGCAAGACAATTGCGACATAGTCTCAAGCTGTATGCGGGATCTCCGCATTTTGCTCCAACGACTATTGCCGACGCGAAGACGATGAGCGATATGTTTGCTTAACTCGCCGAAGGAAACGGTAGGCGCCCTCTTGCGCGGCAGCGGAAACCGCTCGCCTATAGGATTGCAGTCTGATGAAACCTCTCGCATTTGTAATTCTGGCAGCCGCAATCACCCAAGGCCAGACCGCAACCACGCCCACGCTCAAGGATGCCTACCAGGGGTTATTCCGAATCGGGGCTGCAGTGAACACGGCGCAGTTCGAGGAACGCGACCCGATCGCCGACTCGATTATTGCGACGCAGTTCAACACGATCAGCCCCGAGAACGCCCTGAAGTGGCAATCCGTGCATCCGACTCCGGACGCTTACGCGTTCGATCCCGCGGATCGCTATGTGGCCTTTGGCGAGAAGCACAACATGTTCATCGTCGGCCATTGCCTCGTGTGGCACGGCCAGACGCCCCGGTGGGTCTTTGAGGATGCTGAAGGCAAGCCGCTCACCCGCGAGGCTCTGCTCGACCGCATGCACGACCACATCCGGACGGTAGTCGGGCGCTATAAAGGGCGGATCGGCGGATGGGACGTGGTCAACGAAGCGCTGAACGACGACGGAACCATGCGGCAAACACAATGGTACAAGATTATCGGCGACGACTATATTGTGAAGGCCTTCCAGTTCGCGCATGAGGCGGACCCAAACGCCCAACTCTACTACAACGACTACTCGCTGGAGAACGAACCAAAGCGGAAGGGCGCCCTGGAGCTGATGCGCAAACTCAAAGCGGCCGGAGATCCGATCACAGGCATCGGGTTGCAAGGCCACCTGCATCTCGACAGCCCGGATGCCAAAGCAGAAGCGGCAACGATCGAGGCGTTTGCGGCGTTGGGTCTGCAGGTAAATATCAGCGAGTTGGACGTTGACATTCTGCCTCGCACCACCCGGTCGGACTCGGCCGATGTTTCTACGACAGCCGCCGGGACGGCGCAATCGAATCCCTACGTAAACGGACTGCCGGAGCAGATGCAGCAAGCGCTCGCCAAACGCTATGCGGAACTCTTCAAGGTGTTTGTAGAGCACCATGCCTCGATCGGCCGGGTCACATTCTGGGGAGTAACGGATGGTGGTTCGTGGCTGAATAACTTTCCCACGCGGGGACGAACAAATTATCCCTTGCTCTTCGATCGCGAAGGCAAGCCGAAGCCCGCGTTCTTCGCGGTCCTCAAAGAAGCACGAACAACCGCTGAAGCGCCGCGTGGTCCAGGGCAGGCCGGTGGCTCAACTCGGCCGTCTGGGTTGGATATTTGGCCATCAGTTGCGGCAGTTGTTCGTCGATTTTTGGAGATTTAGTTACGAAAACAGTTTTTCCATTCCAAGGGAGAAAGATCGATATGAAAACGGCAAAGTGGTTGAGCGTCGCGACGCTGGGGCTCGCTGTCACTTTCTCCGCCGGGCTTGAAGCACAGGTAAGTACTGACGTGCCCGCGGTCGTGCCCAGTGCGAAGTCCGTCACCGTGGAGCATATCAAAGTGCACGGCGCCGCTCTCGAAGGCAATTTGGAAGGAGATGCCGTTGACCGCGACGTCATTGTCTTCCTGCCGCCAAGCTATGCGAAAGCAAAATCGCGGCGCTATCCCGTTGTGTATGCCTTGCACGGTTTCTCCATCGGCGCCGAGCAATGGACCCACGAAATCCATGTGCCGCAAACCATTGAAGGCGCCTTCGCGCTTGGCGCAAAAGAAATGATTGTTGTGCTGCCGGACTCCAAGACCGTGCACAACGGCTCCATGTATTCCAGTTCCGTCACCACGGGAGACTTCGAGCGGTTTATCGCGCACGATGTTGTCGCTTACATCGATGCTCATTACCGGACTATCCCGAATCGAACGAGTCGCGGCCTGGTGGGACACTCCATGGGAGGCTACGGGGCGTCCCGGATAGGCATGAAATACCCTGACGTATTCGGCAGCCTCTACATCATGAGCCCCTGCTGCATGTCCGCCCGAATGGGCGGCGGACCGGGCAACTCCTCGCTGGAGAAGACACTCGCCGCGATGAAGACCCCTGCCGACATGGCCGCCCTGCCGTTCGGCGTTCAGGCTCAGCTTGCCTCCGCGGCCGCGTGGTCGCCTGATCCGAAGAATCCCCCGCTTTATCTCGACCTGCCCACAATGGATGGCGTATCTCAACCGGATGTACTCGCAAAATGGGCGGCGAATGCTCCGCTGGCTTTTGTCGACCAGTACATCGGAAATCTGCGGCAATATCGCGCGATTGCGATCGACGTTGGCGACAAGGACGGGCTTCGGATCGACGCCGGTAAGTTGCACGGCATCCTCGACAGTTACGGAATCGTCAACAGCTTCGAGATCTACCCTGGCACGCACACAAGCGCAGTGGCCGATCGTTTCCAGAATCACGTCATGAAGTTCTTCGACCAGAACCTGTGTTTCAAGGCAGGTTGCCGTTAGCAGCGATTTGAGCCGCCTAGCAAACGAGCCGTTGGCCGAGTCGTTGAAAGGATCGGAATGCTGGGAGGGAAAATGTATCTCAGATTGAAGATGGCGCTAAGTCTACTAACTGCGGTAGCGTTCCACTCGGCGTTTGCAGTAGCTCAGTTGCCGCTCAAGCTTACCTACGACAAGCCTGCCGTGCAATGGACCGAGGCATTGCCTTTGGGCAACGGCCGCATCGGAGCAATGGTATTCGGCGGGACCGAAGATGAGCGTCTGCAGATGAACGAGAGCAGCCTGTGGGGCGGCGGTCCGCACGATTATGTGGCTCCCGATTCCAATGCCCATCTTGACGAGATCAGAGGTCTTATCTTCGCCGGCAAAGTGGCCGAGGCGCCGCCTGAGACGCCCTTCGCAGGCCGGGTGGTCACGAATCCATCAACATCGCCAGAAAATGCATACGTTTTGAGCAGCAACGGCAGAGGGGCGCGTCTGACTTACGCTGCCACGATGGATATTGAGCTTATTCGAGAGCTCTTTGAGAATTGCCGGCGGGGCGCCGAAGTCCTTGGAGTAGACGCCGAGTTCCGGTCGAAGTTGGATCAAACCGAAGAGCGTCTGCCTCCGTTGCAGGTGGGCAAGCGTGGCCAACTGCAGGAATGGATCGAGGATTATGCGGAGACAGATCCGCATCATCGACATGTCTCGCATCTCTACTCACTGTATCCGGGACACGATATCAGTCTCAAGACCACTCCCGACCTTGCCGCGGCCGCAACCAAGACGCTTGAATTGCGAGGAGTCGGCGAAACGGGATGGTCGGACGTATGGAGAATAGCCCTTTGGGCGCGGCTGCGAAACCCGGAACAAGCTTACGCCAACCTGAAGGTTTTGATCACAACCAATACATTGCCGGATATGTTAGATCTCTGCCCACCTTTTCAGATTGATGGCAACCTCGGCGGTCCGGGCGCGATAACGGAGATGTTGGTCCAGAGCACTGAATCCGAAATTACCGTGCTGCCCGCTCTCCCTCATCAATGGCCGGCCGGCAGCCTGAAGGGCGTGCGCGTGCGGGGCGGGGGCAAGTTAGATATTGCATGGAAGGACGGCCATCTAACAGCGCTCAAATTGTCTGCCGATCATTCGTTAACGTATCGAGTGTTTTATGGAGAGCAATCTGCCCAGGTTAAGATCCAGCCGGGCAAGGCGATCGTGCTTAATGGAACGCTTCACCGATCGGGCCCGCGTGATCTCAATCGTTGAGGACAAAGGAGGAGGGACAAGTGCCGGAGAAATTGACTTGGAGGGCTCTCGATGAGGCGTGCGAGGCAATGACGACGGCGAATCGCCCAGCCTTTCCCTTGGAACTTCCTCGCTGGTGTGGCAATTGGCGCCAACGGGCGTATAAACGCCGGAGATTTCATTTCAAAATGGAGATTCCAATTCAACCTATTGCCGGGGTGGTTCGTCTAGAAAATGAGGGGCGGCGCATGCCTCCCGGAACCAACGCCCCAAGACCGTGGAGCATGAAATCAATGAGAAGTGAAAGCAAGACGCGTGGATTTGCCGTGCTTGGAATTGTAACCCTGGCGACATTTCTGCTGGCGGGGGCGCCCGGCGCACGCGCGCAAGTGCCGCGCTATCTCGGCAGCATTACCGCCATCAACGGCGATACGCTGACCGTGAAGACCGACGCCAGCGATGTGCACCAGGTCCAGGTTCCCGCGACCGCCGCGCTCAAGCGCATCGCGCCGGGGCAGACGGATCTGAGCAAGGCCGAACCTCTCGATTTCAGCAGCCTGGCCGTGGGCGATCGCGTTTTGGTCACGCTCGATCCCAATGCCGCCGGCGGCACGCCGCAGGCGGCGCGCATTATCGCCATCAAGCAGGCCGATGTGGCCCAGAAGCAGGAAGCTGAAAATGTGGCCTGGAACCAGGGCGTGCATGGACTGGTGAAGAGCGTCGATGCCACGACGGGCGTCATTGTCGTGACGACACGAATGGGTTCCATCACCCAAAATGTAAACGTAAACACCTCCGCGGCGACGGTGCTCAAACGCTACGTGCCGGGTTCGGTGCGATTCGACGAAGCGCAACCCGCTCCCATCGGCGCCATCCATTCCGGCGATCAGTTGTGGGCGCGCGGAACCAGGAACGCAGACGGCACCGCGATCGCGGCCGATGGCGTCGTTTCCGGTGGCTTCCGCAGCATTCCCGGTACCGTCATCTCCACCGACACGGCAGCTTCCACGGTAACAGTGAAGGACCTCTCGACCAAGAAGCCTGTCACCGTCCGCATCAGCGCCGATGCGCAGTTGCGGCGGCTCGACGACAATGTGGCGACGATGCTTGCCGCGCGACTCAAGGGCAATCCGGCGGGTGGCGGCGGCCGCGCCGCATACGGTGGAGGCGGCGGTGGAGGTGGGCAACGCAGCTTTAACCAGGGCGGCGGCGCGGGTCCGGGACGCATGGATCTTGAAACCACCTTGGAACGCGCGCCCCAGATTCAGTTGGGCGCTCTCAAGAAAAGCGATGCGGTGATGATCGTGGCCACGGAAGATGCTTCGGGCCTGAATGCGGTCAAGCTGCTCGCCGGAGTCGAACCGCTGCTCGAAGCTCCGGAGGCGCAGGACCTGCTTTCCAGTTGGAGCTTGAGCTCGGGCGAAGGCGAGGCGGCCCAGTAACAGGATTCGAACTTCTTATTCATACACAAGCGAGGAAATCATGTATTCAAAGTCGCACTGCTTGATCACATTTCTGGTTTCCACGGCCCTGGCCCTGGCTGCCGTAGCGGTCAACGCGCAGACGGTGCCGGCGGCTGCCCCGCAGGCCGCGCCTGCCCTGTCAACTCCGGCGACGCCGGCTCCCGCGCAGGCCAGTCCGTCCGCCGCTGGCGTTCTGCGCGGCCACATTTTCGACCCCACCGGCGCGCTTATTCCCGGCCCGCAGATTACCGTGACCACCACCAAGGGCGTGACCGTGGGAACCGCGACAGCGAGTGCGGCGGGAACCTACGCGGTGCGTGGTCTGCCGGCAGGAAGCTACATCGTGCAAGTGACGTTCAACGGGTTTGCGCCGTTTGTCTCCGCGCCCATCGATCTTGCCGTGGGACAGTCGAAGAGCGTGGACGTGAAGATGGCGGTGGAGAACACGCAGCAGCAGGTCATCGTGACCGACGAGGGCGGGCCCACTGTGAGCACCGACGCCGGCGCCAACACCAGCGCCATTGTGCTCAAAGGCTCTGACCTGGACGCTCTTTCCGACGATCCCGACGAGTTGCAGAACGAGCTGGAGGCATTGGCCGGTCCTTCTGCGGGCCCGAATGGCGGACAGATTTACATCGATGGATTCACCGGCGGCCAGTTGCCGCCCAAGTCGGCCATCCGCGAAATCCGCATCAACTCTAATCCGTTTTCCGCCGAGTTCGACCGCATCGGCTACGGGCGCATCGAGATTTTGACCAAACCCGGAACCGATACGCTACATGGGCGATTCTACGGGCAAGGCAACGACAACAACTTGAACACCGGCAACCCGTTCGCCGCGAATCTGCCCGCGTACTACAGCTACCAGTACAGCGGCTCGGTGAGCGGCCCGATCTCCAAGAAAGCGTCCGACTTCATGAGCGTGGAAGACCGCGAGACACAGACCGACAATGTGTACTCGATTCCAGACGGGCCGGTGTACAACGCGACCAACAACACTTGGTCCATCAGCTCGGGGTCGGTTGCGGGCAGCCTCTTCAGCCCCGGTAATCACCTCAATGTTGCACCGCGCCTCGACCTGCAATTGGGTCAGAAGAACACGCTCACCCTGCGCTACCAGTTTTTCCGCAACAACGTGAGCGACAGTCTGGCCGGACAGACCTCATTCCCGAGCCTCGCCTCCTCATCCAGCTCCATCGAGCACACGGTGCAGCTCGACGATACGCAGATCATCAGCGACCGTCTCGTGAACGAAATGCGCTTTGAATACCGCCGGGCCGACTCCACGTCTTCGCCAGCGAGCACGGCACCCAGCTTCGGGGTACCGGGCGTGTTCTCCGGAGGCGGCAACGGGAATCAGTCCACGAACTCGCACGCCGATCACTTCGAGCTGCAGAACTTCGTCACCATGACCAAGGGCAAACAGGCCATCAAGTTCGGCGCCTGGCTCCGCGACGATCGCAGCGCCCTGTCGAACAACAGCAACTTTAACGGCAGCTTTAGCTTCCCTTCGGTTACGGCCTTTGTCGACACCTGGAACGGCATCGCGGCCGGCGACACCATCGCGCAAATTGCCGCAGCTTGCCCGTCCTCCCAGACCGGCGGATGCGTGCCCACCAAGCTCGTCTACACCATCGGGCCCATCGCCTTCAAGGCCAACGTCTTCAATGGCGCGCTCTTCTATCAGGACGACTGGAAGGTGAACAAGAACCTGACCCTCTCCGGAGGCTTGCGCTGGGAGACACAGAATCACATCGCCGATCACAACGACTGGGCTCCGCGCGTGGCCTTCGCGTATGCACTCGACGGGCATAAGAAAGGCACTGTCACCAAGACGGTTGTACGCGGCGGCTTCGGCTTCTTCTACGACCGGTTCTCCGTGGGCGGCCTGATGAATCTCGAGACCTTGAACGGCACCGCCCACAGCCAGGTGCAGACCGATGTCACCAACCCGACCTGCTTCAACGGAACCAGCCTGAGTGCGATCAACCTCTCCACGTGCGGAACTGCCAAGACCTCGACGCCGGAGATTTACTCCATCACGCCCGGCTACCATTCGCCCTATATGGAGCAACTCGGGACAAGCCTGGAGCGGCAGTTGACCAGGGTCTCCACGCTCACCCTCACCTACATGCATTCTTCGGGATTCCATCAGATGGTGGTGCGCGACTCCAATGCTTATCTGCCGGGAACCTATCAGTATGGCAGCGCCACGCTCACTGGCTCGCGTCCCAATCCGTCGCTTGGCATCGTGCAGCAGTACTTCCCTGAAGCAGTGTTCAACGAGAACCAGGTGACCGTGAACCTGAACGCGCGCTTTTCGCCCAAATTCAGCATCTCAGGCTTCTATACGGCGAGCTGGGCCCACTCCGATGGCGCAGGCAGTCCTTCGAATTCCTATAACCTGCGTCAGGATTACGGGCGCGCCGGTTTCGTGCGGCCGCAATACGTCATGCTGATGGGGAATTACACGGGTCCATGGGCAATCACCTTCAATCCCTTCCTCATCGCCCAGGCAGGCAGTCCGTATAACGTCACCTCGCCCTACGATCTGACCGGCGACAACTTCTTCAACGACCGGCCATCCTATGCAGGCTCAAGCTCACCTGCCGACGACGTCGTGCAAACCAGTTTTGGCGCGCTCGACGTGGTCCCGCAGAGCGGCGAAAGCCTCATTCCTGTTTCGATTGGCAATGGCCCCGCTGCAGTTACCGTGAATCT
>Ga0181539_1003856_pt1 | contig 13343 bp, 13 predicted proteins | sample PEATcosm2014_Bin_46_FD_119767 | JGI IMG/M metagenome (GOLD analysis project Ga0181539, IMG submission 119767) | Peatland microbial communities from MTU Mesocosm Facility, Houghton, MI, USA - PEATcosm2014_Bin23_60_metaG | ecosystem: Environmental > Terrestrial > Soil > Wetlands > Peat | place... | reverse complement strand
CAGCGCGTCGTAGGCGGCGTCCGTAATCTCCGGCGCATCGAGGACGTAGTACAGGTGCTCGTGGCGCCGCAGTTCGGCGCGCAGTTCCTCGGCTCGGCGTGCGGCAGAGGTATCTGAGTTGGCGGAACCGCTCATGGTGTGAATTATAGGAGGCGGCGGGGCAGGATAGTATGGTAACGCCATGGAACCCGTCACCCATTTTCTCGTCGGAGCATGCATCGGCCGCGCCGGGCTAAACCGCAAGACGGCTTACGCCACGCTGGCCGCCGTATTGGCCGCCGAGGCCGCCGATATCGACGTTCTCTGGTCGCTGGCGGGGCCGGTCGAGGAGTTGAAGCACCATCGCGGCATTACCCACACCTTCATCGCCGCGCCGGTGGTGGCCGGGGCGGCGGTGGGGCTGGTGTGGCTCTATGATCGCTGGCGAGAGGGGCGGCGCGCCAGATGGGTCACCGCCCTCAACCAAAACGCAAAAGCGCCCCCGGCGCCGCCCCCGGCGCATTGGTGCTGGCTCTACGCGACGGCGCTCATTGCCGCGCTCAGCCATCTCCTGCTCGATTGGACCAACAACTATGGGCTGCGGCCCTTCTTTCCCTTCAATCCGCGCTGGTATGCCGGCAGTTTTGTCTTTATTGCCGAGCCGGTCCTGTGGGCGGTGTTTCTTCTGGCTCTGGTCCTGCCTTGGTTGTTCGGTCTGGCCGACCGGGAGATCGGCGCGCGCCGGCAGCCCTTTCGCGGGCGCGGCTGGGCAATCTTTGCACTGGCTGCGATGGTGGCCTTGTGGGGCTTGCGCTGGGCGGAGCAGGCGCAGGCGCGGGCGCTGCTCGATAACCTGCAAGTCACCTCCGCTCCGGTCCTGCGCATCGGCCTCGAACCCTATCCCATCAACCCCTTCCGCTGGCACGCGATTCTGGAGACGGCGGAGTTCTATCAGACCGCCGAGATAAACACCTGGACCGGCTCCATCGATAGCGACCCGCGGCGCAATGTGATCTTCAAGCCGGCCGCGACCCCGGCCACCGAGGCCGCCAAGCGCACACCGCTCGGCCAGGTCTACCTGGATTGGGGCACATGGGCGGTTGTGCGCGACCTTGGACCAGTCGCAGCGCCAGGTTTGGCCCCGCCGCAATTGCCGCCCAATCGCCAGTGGACCACGGTCGAGTTCAGGGATCTCCGCTGGGACTACTCCTACCTCGGCGCGGGCAGAGTCACCGTCCGGAACCCGCTCGCAGGCTGGGTTTACATCGTGGACGGCCGCGACGACGCCGGCGAAGCGATGAACGGGCGGGAACAGCGGTAGGACGCCGCTCCCGTTGGCCGTGGCCCAGCGGGATCAGTATTCGACGGTAACCTGACCTCTCGCGACCGTCACCTTGGGAAGACGATAATCTTCAATGCCGACGCTGGCTTGCGTGCGCCGAACCACTTTGTATTGGACAAAGTCGATGGGTGTGCCTGGGCACAGGACTCGAAGTTTGCCGTTTTCGTAACCACTGTTAGAAAGCCAAGTGGGTAAAAGCTCGACAGGGGAAAGGCCGAATTCCGCGGGTGCGCGGTCAAGCGATCCGACCCACGCGCTACCCTCCTCGTTTGGACCTGGCAAGGTCGGCAAGTCAGAGCAGGACGATTCCGACCAGGTTGTTCGGATGTAGGTGAGTGTCGGCGGACGCAAGGCAGAGAAACAACTGATTCCGGTAATTTCCGTGGAGGCAACGCTCCAACGGATTTGCGGCTTGCAAAAGCCGAAGTCGGGAATGGAGAAATCTCCCACGGGTAGCGGGATGTTTGTTGCCTCGGCTGCCTTGGTTTGAATAATGGCAAGCGTAAGATGAACACTGAGCGGCATGGAGCGGAACTTATTGTAGACCGCAATGGGCATCGGGAAGGTCGCGTCGTAGCGATTGCTGTTGGAAACGATGTGCTGCATTAGGCCAAGCTGCCACGCAGAGTCCCACTGGGAGCCGTCGGGAGCTTTGACTTCGGCTCGGATACTGTCGACGACGACTAAATTTCCCTCCGATACGCCGGACTCCGTCATTGGAATCCTGATCCAGATTCTGGTTTTCGGCGTGGTTGGATATGTGTCGCTGCCCCCATACCCTGGTAGATTTGGGCTGTACGACAACTGAACCGGCGCGCCGGCCTGGGCGGCCGGCGGGGGATACGTTCGGTCAATCAAGCACTGATAGGATTTGACTTCTCCCAAGCAAAGGGATAGGACTGGAATTGCAATCAGCAAGAGACGAACAAGCCATGTTTTTCTAGTGGCATACTGCGCAACGACGGCCGCAGCAAATAGGCAAAGGGCAATGGCGACAATGAGCGGACCTTGATTGGGGATGTATGGATCTGGAGAATTCGCGAGATACGCTAAAGCGAGGATGCCAGCCAGACAGATGCAGATGCCGAGGATGGTGAGCGTCGTCCGGGCAAAGCTCGAAGTGACGGCAGCAATGGCCATGACGGGCAAAACGAGGACAACGGTGATGAGGAGCAGCTTGTAGAACAGTCCCGAGAGATAGGCGAGCGGATGAAATCCCGCTTCGGCCAGCAAGAGACATTGGGCGATGAAAATGGGCAGGTAAAGAAAGACCGCGAAGAAGAGCATCTTTGCGCCGAGCAGCCGCTTCCAGTCATAAGGGCGCGTAAGCCAGAACTGCGTGTCGCCGACGAGCCGTTCCGCATGAGTGACGCGGGTGATTAGAATCCACCAGGTCAGGGGAACAAGGTTGACAACAAGACCGGCTACAGCTTTAAACATATTGCTGTGAGGATCATCGTTAGACAACCACTCGATGGGGCAAACCCAAACGAAAACAGCTGTGAGGGCCAGCGAAACGACGATCTCGGGCCAAAAATGGCGCGTGTCTTTGGCGAAGATGTGCAGGACCTGTTTCATGCTGCGTTCTCCTTGACGGTGGCGGAATCTTGTTGCGAAGATGCGCGGGAGCGCCCGGCTTTGGCGACGGCCAGAAAGATCGCTCGCAGCGGCATGGGATCGAAAGCGATGTTGCGCGCTGTGGGAAACCTCTCCGCCAGCTCGCGCGCCGTGCGGTCTTCGCTGAAGTCGCTGTCGACGAATCGAAGCACGCAATCGGCGGTCTGCGGCTGGAGCCACGCGGGCGGAAGATTCTCTGGCAGTGGCGCCGGGCTGTCCAGCGTAACCGTCACCTCGCGGAAACGATTTGAAAGCACGGACATTTCTTCTGAAAACAGCAGGCGGCCTTGCTCCAGATAGCCGACGTGGCTTGAAAAGCTCTCAATCTCCGCCAGGTCGTGCGAAGAGAGAAAAATGGTGGTCTCCGGCGCGCGCTCGATGAGGCCTTCGATCAGTTCATCGCGCACCAGCGGATCGAGTCCGGTGAACGGCTCGTCGAGGACGATAAGCGACGGACGGTATGCGAGCGAACTGGCGAATGCGGCCTTCATCCTCATGCCGCGCGAGAGGTGCTTGAGCTTGCGCGTGAGCGGCAGATCGAACTGGCGGACCAACTGCCGCTCCAGCGCGCGGTCCCACGTGGGATAGAAGGGGCGGTAGTAGTCGAGCATCGAGCCGGCGGTCATCCACTCCGGCATCTCCTGATTCTCAGAGACATAGCCGATGCGGCTGAAGGCTTTGCCCGCCAGTTTGCGGGAATCGACGCCCAGCACCTCGGCATGGCCCGCCGTGGGAGGAAAGATGTTCATCAACATCTTGATGATGGTGGTCTTGCCGGCGCCGTTTGGGCCAACCAGCGCATAGATGGCCCCTTCGGGCACGGCGAGGTCGAGGCCATCGACGGCTGCGGTGCGGCCAAATCGTTTGCTGAGACTCTGGGTTCTGATTGCGGAATTCATCGTTCCTTGTTGCCTCCATCGTTGGGGCTGGTTTCGATCTTGTCTGCGGAGCGATTGGCGCGGGTTGGATCGTCTGAGCTAAGGTGCCGCCAATGAGCGGAGAACGAGGAGAGCATCTCGTCCAGTTCGATTCCCAGCCGCTTGGCTTCCACAACCAGCTCCTCGATCTCGTGACCAAGCAGTTGCGTGCGCTCCTTGCGGCTCGACTCGGGCAGAACCGCCACCACCGTGCCGATGCCGGGACGGGTTTCCAGCATCCCTTCACTCACCAGGTGGGCGACGATCTTGTGAGCCGTGTTGGGATTGATCTTCAGCTCCTTGCTCAGGGCGCGTACGGAGGGAAACGGATCGCCCGGCCGCAGTTGGCCTGAGACGATGGCCTTTTTCGACGCGTAAACGACCTGCTCAAAGAGCGAGATGCCGGCGCGGAATGGAACTCGGAAGGGAATCACACGTGTACTATAACAGATAGTACACACATTGCAAGAAGAATCCTTAGGGCGGCAATTCGCCCCCGCATCTTCCCCATCCAGAAAGCTTTCGAGTGCCGTGAAGTGCTCTGAAATGTGATGGTTGAAATAACACTACGAAGGTTTCACTTGAATTGAATTTGGCCGCCTGCGCTGCATGGCGACAATCCCTCATCCTGTGGAAAACCTGATCCTGTCCCACGAAATGGTACCTACAGGCGGTCTTGCCGCGGGGCGGCTGTAAGAACGCCTTTGTCTCAGACGAAAAACAATGTTCGCTGCGTCAAACCAGGCGGATTGACCCGGCCGCGCCCGGCCCGCAGAACGAATAGAATTCCGTAATCGGCTCCTCTGCGGCGAGCAACGCCCCTGGGAACCCGTTTCGCTGCCCGAATCCTTGCCCTGTTTTTTGGAATCAATTCCAGGAAGAGAAGAAATCGAGGTCGTCATGCCTGCTTATCTGTTGTTGTTGGTCGCCGTTCTGTCCCGTGTGCTGCCACATGCCGGGTGGATGAACTTCACCGCCGTCGGCGGCGCTCTGCTCTACTTTGGCGCGCGGCGCTCGTGGCGCGAGATGCTGGCGCCGTTGGCCGTTCTCATGGCCACCGATTACTACCTGACCGTCTATGCCTACCACTACGGCTTCCGCTGGGAGTGGTACGCCATGACCTGGGCATGGTACGCGGCGGCGATGGCGCTGGGATGGATTCTGCTGCGCAGCCGGACGACGCTTCTGCGCGCGGGCGCGGCGGCGCTGCTGGGGCCGACCTCGTTCTTTCTGCTCTCAAACTACGCGACTTGGTTGAGCGGCCTTGCGTATCCGTATCCGCGCACACTGGGCGGCTTGGGCGCCTGCTATGTGGCTGGGCTGCCCTTCTATCGCAACGACCTGGTCTCGACGGCGATCGTTGTGGGAGTGGCCTTCGGCGCTCCCGTGCTCGTCCGGCGGATGAGCGCGGCCAAGGTGCAGCCGGCGCTGGCCGGAAAGTAGTCTCGCTGGTCTCCCTTCCCTGGCCTCAACAGCCGCAGGGGTCGAGAGCCAAGTGCGCTAGACGCGCACTCTTCATTTCTCTTGCGACAACAGCTTGGCATAGGCCTCGTTCAAATCGGTGTCTATTTCATTGAACTCCAGCTCCCTGATCTTCGCGGATAAGATGGTCCTCTTTCCGCTTTCGAACTCAGCATCGGAGAGCTTTCCCGCGGATTGCATGCGCACGAGAAGAACGTTCATCTCGTGCCGATCCGCCAGATTTCGCTCCAGGATAGAGCCGTTGATCTGCTGTACGGCATAAAGTCTGGAGTATCGCTTCACCTCGTCATAACTCATAAAGCCGATTGCGCCCGTGGAGGATGCAGCGGCCCACGCGGAGTCGTGGAGAAGAATGCTGGTCCACATGAAATCCCCCAGCGGCTTTGTGGGGCGGCCGTGCTGCGTGTCCTCAACGAATCTGAGAATCTCATCCAGGCGCTTCTCCTCCGCGGGCAGCGCCTTGAGTTGCCTGACCACCTGTTGCTGATTGGCGCGAACTTCCTGAAAGATGTTCTCCCTTGCGTCTCGCGCCAGATGCCGGTGATGCACCCACTCCACCGATGATTCCAGGCCGAGCGCGATCAGCAGGCCAATGGTAATGGCCAGCAGATGGACCATGAACTCCTTGACTGAGTGAATGGGGCTATGAGGAGAATGAACTTCCACGAAATCTGCTCCTTCCGGGCTTACTTATCCGCCATCAAATGATTGCTTCTGCGTAACTCTGTCATCCTGAGCGAAACGAAGCGAAGTCGAAGGACCTGCGCTTGCCTTTCGGCTGCGTTTTCGCAGTCCAATCGCGCCGGATCAGTAAGCGGTCCTGCTAGGGCGCGCCGTAGCGGCCTGGTTTCATTCGGCTTGCCGGCTGGATTCGCCCCCGGCACGAATTGTAGCTGGCTCCATGCTGGAATTGAAAGCTATGGGGTGCCCAAGCGGGGTTGTCAGCCGGCCCGCAACAAATGCAGCGCAACCTTCCAGGTTGGCGATAGCAGAAATGCGACCGATGGGCGCCAAGCAGGGGAATCCACTCGAAACGGCCGGTCCCAGTCAGCATCTACGGCCTGTAACTGCAAGGTGCATAAACCCTTTCGATACTGCTAGCTCCACGCCCCTTGAGTTCTTGAGCAACTCCTGCAACTCTGCCACGGTATAAGCGGCATTCACCGAAGTGAGGAACCCAGCGCGCATCACCGCGGGTTGCGCGATGCGCATGCCCATCCACTTGGCTAGGACGCCGATGTCGCGGCGAAGGTCCGTCACCGCGAACGACCCGCCCGTCTTGAGAACGCGGAATATCTCCGGGAAAGCGAGATCGGGCCGCGCCCATTCATGCAGAGATCCGTTTGAGAAGACACAGTCGAAACTGCGATCGGGGAAAGGCAAGAGCCGGCAATCGCCGGCAAGATAGCGGGTGCGGTCTTCAAAGCCGTATTCGCGGGCGTTCCGCTCCGCAACCCGGATCATGTCGGGACTGATCTCAATTCCAGTCAAACGGGAACCGGGACAGCACTTGAGCCATTCGAGTCCAACATAGCCAGGACCGGGACCGATCTCCAGCGCTTCGCCGCCAGTGAGGCCGGCTTCAATGTAGCTCTTGATGGGATGAAGTCCCTTGTTTCGCATTCTCCGGGCGAAGGCGTCGAATGCCTCCGCGGTTGCTGCTCCCTGTATCCCCCGGTCCGTTTCAGCCACTCTCGATCTTGTCACTTCATTCTCCGTTCGGTTCCATCCATCCCTGGCATGTTGTCCAGAGATCGTTGCGCCCATTCCGCTTCGGCCCGATAGTGAGCACGGTGATGATCGAAGAGCAAAGTGGCCCATGGGCGAGACTCCTTGGGGAGACCGGCTTGAGCATGCGACTCATGTGTTTCGATTGCGGCGAGCGCGGCTTCCATCTCATGCACAAGCCGTGCAAGCGCATTGCGGAGAGCCTCGCGATCAACCGAGTCTGCGAAATAGAAGAGGGCGTCATAGTCGAAACATGGGCGGTAGGCGAAGGAGAGGTGTGCTGCCAGTTCCCGTAGATAGCGTTCCTCACCCTGCTTGTTGATGGAAAACACGGTCTTCTCCGGGCGGGAGGAGTTCTTCTCGCGCGCGGCGTCCAGATCGCCGCCGGCCGCCATTCGATCAAGGTGATAGTAGACGTTCGGCAGCTTGATCCTGGCGAAGTCGGCGACCTGTTCAACCAGGATCTTGTCGATCTGGTAGCCGTGCCGTGGCCCGAAGCGCCGGAGAAGGCCCAGAATGTAAAAGGGAACGGACATAGCGGCTCCAAATACTCAGTCTTGACTATTTATACTCAGTCCTGAGTAATTCGTCAATTGCGCACTTCGTTTGTCAAACGACTGCGACCAACCGCTCCGAAGCTGCGCCGCGAATGCCGGGCTAGTCTTCCATGGTCTTGCCGGCCCGTTTCTTCCGCATCCACCACCAGGCGAAGCCAACCACTGTCAGGCCGCCCCCCACACCAACCAGCGCGAGGGAGTGGTGCGCCACCACTTCCACCGCGCCCGGCCCCAGCTTCAGCACCAGCAGCGAGAGCGCCAGCCAGCGCACCATGCGCCCGGCAAAGACGGACAGCATGAAGGGCGCGACCCGCATCTCGAAGACGCCGGCGGCAAAGACGAAGACCTTCCACGGCGCGGGCGGAGGCATCATCGAGGGAATCATGATGGCCAGGAACTCCTGGCGTTCGAAGCGGGTGCGCATCTTCTCATAGCGCTCGCGATTGACGCGCTTGAGCAGAAACAGCTCGCCGCCCGCGCGGCCCAGCCCGTAGGGCAGCAGGCCGCCCACAGCCGAGCCGGCGGAGGCCATCAGGCAGTACAGCCAAAAATGGGACTTGTTGTTCCAGATAAGGAGCGCCAGAATCGCGTCCATGGGAACGGGAATGGTGGAGGAATCGAGCATTGCAACCAGGCCCACGCCCCAAATGCCGAATTTGGCGAGAAAGGGCAGCAGCACCAGATTCCACTTGGCCATTATCCGAGCAAAAACAGCTTTCAAACAGAGTCCCCTTCCAGCCGCTGATCCGTCTTAACTGTCAGCAACCATTGTACGGGCCTGGGCGCCGCGCGAGGGTTACGGCGGAATGAGAGAATAGAAGGAAAGGAATCGAAACGGAGCCGCTGGGCGGGGTGTGCGTCCAGGCTGGCTCCTCAGCCACGGATGCCCCCCATCGAAGCGCCAAATCACGCGAACGAGCCCGGCGGGCCGCCCGAGTCGAGCCCCGCGCCGCCGCCCGACGCCAGCCCCGAGGCGAGCCGGCAGTCTGGCAGCGTAGCGCCCGCGCCCCAGCCGGAGCCTCGCGTCGTCCGCGCTTCGCGCTGGGTCGACTACGACACCCACGAACTGCTGGAGATGATTAGCGAACTCGAGGATGAGCGCCGCTGGGCGCGTTTGCGCGAAGGCTTCTGGATCGCTATCTTCATCCATCTGGCGCTCCTTACGGCGCTTGTCTTGCTCCCCAAATATGTCTTCAACGTGCCGCTCGTCGTCGATCGCAACCAGGCCCTCTTGAATCACAAGGACTTTACCTATCTGGATTCCCCGCCGGAGCTTTCGCGTCCGGCGCCGCCAAAAGTGAAGATCAGCCCCGTTCCCGAAAAGCCGCCGGAGATCGACAAGCAGACGCTGGAGGCCATGAACCGGGCTGCGCCGCCCGCGCCGGCCCCCGCGCCCCCGCCGCCGGCTCCCGCTCAGCCCGCGCCACCCATTCCTCCCGCCCCTGAGTCGCAGGTCGAGGCGCCGCGTCCCGCCGCCGTGCCGGCACGGCCAAACTTTGCCCTGGGCTCTCAGAACCCCGCCGACCAGTTGCGCGACGCCATGAGGGACGCGGCGCGCAGTCGCGGCCAGGGCAGCGCGGGCAACCTCGGCTCAGGCGGCCTGCCGCGTCATCCTGGGGCTGGCTCCGGTGGGGTCGAGGTCCTCTCCGACACCCAGGGCGTGGACTTCACCTCCTGGCTGCAGCGCTGGCATTGGGAGACGGAGCGCACCTGGGATCCTCTGATTCCCGACGAGGTGAATGCGCCCATTCTCAAGTCGGGCATGGTGGCGATTCGCTTTAAAGTGCTGCCCAACGGCCGCTTGATGGATGGAAGCATGGTGCTGGAGGGCCGTTCCGGCGATGTGGCCCTGGACCGCGCCGCCTGGGGCGCGCTCACCGGCTCCAACTATCCGCCCCTGCCCAGGGACTTCCACGGGCCGTATCTTGAGTTGCGGGCGTTCTTCCTCTACAACATGGAGCCGCGGCAGTATTAGCGGAGCCTGCGGCGCGGCCGGTTGGATTGTCAGGCGAGAATTCGACTTCGCGTAAACTGTCTCCATGGCCTCTGTTGCCACCACTGAGAACCAGCCTGAAAAGAGCTGGCGAACGGCCCTGCGCTCGCGCTGGTCGGAGAGTCTTCACGAGCGCGAGGAGCAGATATTCCTGCTTCTTTCCCTGCTGATCGGGGCCCTCACTGGCCTTGCTGTGGTCGCGTTCATCGTGCTTACCGAGCGGTTGGGAATGCGCCTGTATCCCCCCGGCAGCGCCGCGTGGAGGCGCGTGCTGGTTCCCGTGGCGGGATCGCTGGCCATGGGCTACCTCCTCTTTCGCTATTTTCCCTATGCCCGTGGCAGCGGCGTGCCCCAGACCAAGGCCGCGCTCTTTGCCCGGGACGGATTCATCTCCCTGCGCACCGTTCTGGGCAAGTTTTTCTGCACGGCAACCACCCTGGCCAGCGGGATTCCGCTGGGCCGCGAGGGACCATCCGTCCAGGTCGGCGCGGGAATCGCCTCTGTCCTTGGCCGTGCGCTCGGATTGCGCCCGGAACGGGTAAAGGCTCTGATTCCCGTGGGAGCCGCCGCCGCCATCGCCGCCGCCTTCAACACTCCCATGGCGGCGGTGCTGTTCGCTCTCGAAGAGATCATGGGCGACATGAACGCGCCCATCCTGGGTTCCGTAGTCTTGGCTTCGGCCACCTCCTGGGCCGTCTTGCGCCTGATGCTGGGCAACAACCCTCTGTTTCAGGTGCCGCAATATGAATTGGTTCACCCGCTGGAGCTCGGCATCTACGCGCTGCTGGGTATCGCCGGCGGCTTTCTGTCCGTAGCCTTCACCAAGCTCTTGCTGGGCATGCGCAAGCTCTTTCTGCATTTGCCCAGGAGCACGCGCTGGTGGCATCCGGTAGTGGGCGGCGTGGCAGTGGGCCTGATGGGCTGGCTTGTGCCTCAGGTGCTGGGCGTTGGCTACACCTACGTCGGCAATGCTTTGAACGGATCGATGGCCCTCAAGTTGATGCTGCTTCTGGTAGCGCTCAAGCTCGTTGGCGTCACCGTCAGCTATGCCTCGGGCAACGCCGGCGGAATCTTCGGCCCCAGCCTCTTCCTCGGCGCCATGCTAGGAGGCGCTGTCGGCGCCGTGGCCCATCACCTGCTGCCGGCGTACACCGCAACCCCCGGGGCCTATGCCCTGGTCGGCATGGGAGCGGTCTTCGCGGGCATCGTGCGCGTTCCCATGACCTCGGTGCTGATGATCTTTGAGATGACGCGCGATTACGCCGTCATTGTGCCTTTGATGATCGCCAACCTGACCAGCCTGTTCATCTCCAGACGCCTCCAGAAGCAGCCCATCTACGAGGCATTGGCTCTTCAGGATGGCATTCATCTGCCCAGCCCCGCCACGCTTCACCAAACCAGCCGGCGCACGGTGGCCCAGGTCATGCGCAGATCTCCGCAGATTCTCTCCGCGCGGATGTGCGTCAAGGATGCGATGGATCAGACTCGTTCCGCGCCACTGCGCGTCTGGCCGGTGACCGACAGGCAGTACTTTCTGGGCATGTTAACCGCGGAGACGCTGGAACGCGCCTTTTCCGATGGCAGAGAGGAACAGCCGCTGACCAGCCTTGTGGAGACAACCGGCGTCCCGCATGTCCACATGGATCATGCCCTGCATCTGGCTCTCGAACGCATGAGCGCGTACCATCTCGATCTCTTGCCCGTGGTTCACCGGGCGGATATTCACAAACTGGAAGGCATCGTTACGCTCAGCGATGTGCTGGATTCCTACGGCGTCAACCACATGGACTCCGCCCAGCTTTGAGGCCAGCGGAGGTCAGGGCTTGCCAAGGAGTAATCTGTAAGTTACAATCGACCTTGACTTGGGGGGCGGCCAACGTGCAAATCCGCCGCACCAGAGAATTCGCCGCATGGCTGAACGGCTTGAGAGACCGGCAAGGGCGTGCGAAGATCCTGGCGCGGATTGACCGGCTGGAAGAGGGAAACCCTGGGAATACACGGAGCGTTGGCGCAGGCGTCGTGGAGATGAAGATCGACTTTGGACCAGGCTACCGCGTCTATTTCGTCCAGCATGGCGATGTGGTGATCGTATTGCTGTGCGGTGGAGACAAGAGTACACAGGATGACGACATCAGGCGGGCAAAGATACTGGCCGGCCTGCTGCGAGAAGGGGAGTGAGCCGATGGCGCTTGAAACCATGCCGTACGATGCGGCCGAGTTTCTTACCAATGAAGAAACTGTATCGGCCTATCTGACTGAGGCGCTGGAGAGCGACGATCCGCGCTACATCGCCAAGGCGCTGGGGGCCGTGGCGCGCGCCCGTGGCGGAATGGCGCAGCTCGCGCGCGACACGGGCATCGCCCGCGAAGCGTTATACCGCGCGTTGAGCGATGCAGGCAACCCGGAGTTGGGGACGGCTCTCAAGGTGATGCATGCGCTTGGCGTGCGGCTTTCGGCTTCGCTGGTGGCTTGATTCCGTTCGCCGCCGCTGTTCCCAATTACGGCCAAACCGCGCTAGAATTCTCCTTGAAACCATGCGCTTCCGCAACGCCATTCCCGCAAAAGCAACGCCCCGCCTCAGACGCTTTCGCCGCGGCCGGCGCGACCGCGGCCGGCTTCCCTCCCGCTGAGCCAACTATCCAGTTGAAGATCGTTTAGGATTGCAGCGTAAGGCGCGCAATCCGGCGGGATCTCCCCACGGCGGAGCTTCCGGCAACAGGGTCTATAGCCCATCCGCCTGCGCGCGGATAGAAAGGCGTTCCCCCAATGAACAGCTTCGACAGCAAGGCCACGCTTCACTCCGGCAACCGTGCCTATACCTTCTATAGCCTGCCGGCGCTCGCCTCGCGCGGCTTCAACCTGAGCCGCCTGCCCTTCAGCCTGAAGATTCTGCTAGAGAATCTGCTGCGCCGCGAAGACGGCGTGAATGTGACCGCCGCGGAGATCGAGTTTCTGGCCAACTGGGACGCCAAGGCAGAGCCCAGCCGCGAGATCGCCTACATGCCCGCTCGCGTTCTGATGCAGGACTTTACCGGCGTGCCCGCCATCGTCGATCTGGCCGCCATGCGCGACGCCATCAAGACCCTGGGCGGCGACCCCGCGCGGGTCAATCCGCTCATCGCCGCCGAGCTGGTCATCGACCATTCCGTCCAGGTGGACGAGTTCGGCGCCGTGGGCGCTCTTGCGGCAAATACTCTTTTGGAATTTCAGAGAAACCGCGAGCGCTACGCCTTCCTCAAGTGGGGGCAGACCGCCTTTCGCAACTTCTCGGCCGTGCCGCCCGGAATGGGCATCTGCCACCAGGTGAATCTCGAGTACCTGGCGCGTGTGGTCTTCACCACCGAGATCGACGGAGAACTCGTCGCTTATCCAGATACTTTAGTCGGCACCGACTCGCACACCACCATGATCAACGGCCTGGGCGTGCTGGGCTGGGGCGTGGGCGGGATCGAGGCCGAGGCAGCCATGCTGGGCCAGGCCGTCAGCATGCTGGTGCCGCAGGTGGTGGGCTTCAGGCTGACCGGCAAGCTGTGCGAGGGCGCGACCGCCACCGATCTGGTGCTCACCGTGACCCAGGCGCTGCGCAAGCTGGGCGTGGTGGGCAAGTTTGTCGAGTTCTACGGACCCGGCATCGCCGCGCTGCCTCTGGCCGACCGCGCCACGATCGCCAATATGGCGCCCGAGTACGGCGCTACCTGCGGCATCTTCCCGGTGGACGCCGAGACGCT
>Ga0181539_1003854_pt1 | contig 13347 bp, 9 predicted proteins | sample PEATcosm2014_Bin_46_FD_119767 | JGI IMG/M metagenome (GOLD analysis project Ga0181539, IMG submission 119767) | Peatland microbial communities from MTU Mesocosm Facility, Houghton, MI, USA - PEATcosm2014_Bin23_60_metaG | ecosystem: Environmental > Terrestrial > Soil > Wetlands > Peat | place... | reverse complement strand
CCGAGCGAAACTCGCTCCCTTCCGGCCTGCCCGAGGGTCCGCTGTTCTTCATCGAGCAGCGGATGTCCACACCCGTGCCGATCCAGTTGGCGGTGGAGAAGCTCCGCGGCTTCGTGGCCGACCACTCCGCCCGCATCGAGAGCATCGACGGCGGCAACATCAAGCTGTTGATCGAGCACGCCGGCCCGCCGCTGCGCCGTCACAGCGACCGGACAATGGCCTTCCTGGCCGAGATCCGCTTGGAAGAGGAGCGCTCCGACGCGGCGCACCCCATGGCCGCCTCGCGGACGCGGATCTACGTGAAGGTCACGCCGCAGAAGCAGCGCGACCGCCGCCGCGAGGACGTCGGCCAGCGGGCCCGGGAGATCCTCGCCAGTTTCCGCTGCTACCTGATGGCCACCTGCGAGTCGGGAACCAGCACCGTCCAGTCCGCCCCCCCGACCCGCAGCTTCTTCCCCTGGCTCTTCCGGCGACAACGCCCGTAAGCGTCGGGGAACCAATACCTGTCGCAAGAAAAGTAGCAGGCACACTCCGTGTGCCGTCCGCCCTCACGCGGAGCGTGAGGAGTACAACTCGTGGACGAAGAGCACGTCGGCCGCCAAGGCGCCCTCGGCCAGCCGGACCAGGTGCCGTCGCTCATCCCCGAGAGATCGACCGGCGCCTGGCCGCCGGGCCGCAGACCAACCAGCACGTTCTCGCCGGGTGCCCCTGGCTCTGCCAGTGCGTCCGTGGGATGCGTCGGGAGACGGCGTTCGCGGGCAAAGCGTGAGTCTGTTAATGCCTCTTTGCCGTCTTGCACCCCCAACACGTTGAAACGTCGATCCGCCGGAAGCACTGGCAGAGTCAGTGGCGCCCAAGCTCAACCCGTTTCGTCAGTGCCACGCGCCGACCGCATGATGGGCTTGGGATCGAGGGCGTACAATCGCCCATTCGAGCGGTGGGGAGCCGCGACGGCCTCCTTGTAGCTTGTTCCCCGGCGCAGTAGACTTTAGGGGTGGTTGAAAAACGCGGGAATCGGCATGGGTAGCGGACCTTTCCGTGAAAAGAGAACCGTTTTCTCTGGTGAAGAGTGCCTCGGCCGCGAAGATCGCGGCACAGTTTGAAGATTACCTGGAGGCCAGCCGCGAGCAACCGGTGCTTGTCACGCGCAACGGCAAGCCGGTCGCCGTCCTGATGGCCGTCCAAGACATGGCGGAAGCCGAGCAACTCGCTTCGGGCCGGTCGCGATCACTGCGCTCCGTTCTCGAGGAAGGGCACGAGGAAATTCAAAAGGGCGGCGGAATCCCTCACGCCCGCTTTTGGCGGGAGGTCGAGGAATCACGCCGCGCCAAGCGACCGGCACCATCGCGGAGCAAGAAAGCCTAAGCCAAGAAGAGACGCACTTCTTCTTAGCAACTTCTAGTTCGGGGGAGATCCCGCCAGCTCGTGAACGAAGAGCACGTCGGCCGCCAGAGAAGCCTCGGCCAGGCGGACCAGGTGGCGGTGATGGGTGAAGAGCAGGACCTGCGTCTGCCGCGAGAGATCGCCGAGCACCTCCAACGCCACGCGGCAGCGATCGTCGTCGAAACCCACGAGAATGTCGTCGACGATCAAAGGCAGCGGCTCCTTGTCGGACAAGTAATGCTCCAGGCTCGCCAGCCGCAAGGCCAGGTAGAGCTGGTCGCAGGTGCCGTCGCTCATCCCCGAGAGATCGACCGTCGCCTGGCCGCCGGGCCGCAGACCAACCAGCACGTTCTCGCCCTTCTCGTTCACGTCGGCCACCAGCCGCTCGAAGCTCCGCCGGGTCAACCGGCAAAACAACTCGCTGGCGCGGCGGAGGATCGGACCCTCGTTCTTGCGGCGATAGCGCTCGATGGCGCCCTGCAGCACCAGCGACGCCAGCCGCAGGCGGACGTACTGCGGCGCCTCGCCGCCGATCTGGGCCAGGAGGTCCTGCACCCGCTGGGCCGCCTCGGCCGCCGCGCCGCTGGAGTCGATGTTCCGCAGCTCGACCTCCTCGCCCGCCCGCACCTTCAACAGCTCGTCCCGCTCCAGCTCGCGGCGCCCGATCTGATCGTTCAGCCGTAGGATCTGGCCGGGCAGGTCGTCGGCGTCGACTGCGCGGGCCTCGGCCAAGAATGGCTCGATGCCGGCGCCGCCGGCCAGCGCGAGGATCTGGTCCTTCAGCTCGTCCAGGGTGGCGCGAAGCTGCCGGGCCCGGTCGGAGGCCCGCTCCGCCTCGGGAAGGTGCTGACGCTCGGGGCAGCCCGCCTCGCGGCAGGCCGTCTCCAGCCGCGCCGTGAGGTCTTCCATCTCGCGGCAGGCCGCCTCCCGCGCCTCCTGGTGGCGGGCCCGTTGCTCCCGCAGCGACTCTTGCTCCCGCCGGTCGGCCAAGGCCCGCTGGAGTCGCGCGGCCAGTTGTTCCGCCTGCTGATCGGCAGCCAAGCCGCGGCCGTCCGCCTCGACCTGCCGCGCCGCGTCCTGGACCTGGTCGCAAAAGGCCCGGGCGTCCAGGCCGATCTTCTCGATCCGGTCGCGAAAACTGGCCGCCCTCTCCGACAGGGCAAAGACGGTCTTCAATTCCGCCAGCCAGTCGTTGGCCTGCTGCGGCGAGGTCTCCGGCGGCAGTCCCAAGGGCCGGACGGCGGCGGCCCATTGATCCCGCCACTGGCTCAATTCCGCTTCAGCCTTCTCCACGCCGCCCCGCGCGGCGACCTGCCCGGCGGCGTGCTGCCTCAGCTCTTTGCTCAACTGCTGCCGGGCCGCAGCCAGCGAGCGTTGCTCGTCCAGCACCGACTGGCAGCGGCCCAGCAGCGCGGAAAGGCTGCCAGGGTTGGCTGGCCCGCCTTCCGGAACGCCACAGAGGGCGTTCCCTACCGCACTGCCCTGCGTGGAATCGGTCACCGCACTGCTCTGCGGCGAATCGGTCGCGTCGTGGAGGCACTGTTCCAGCTCGGCGCGGCAGGCGCGGATCGACTCGTCGATCTGGGCGACGGCGCTGCGGCGGAGGCGGATCTGGCCGGCCTGCTGGGCCAGCGACTGCTGACGCTGGAGCCAGGACCGCATCTCGCGGGGCGGGCGGGCCTCGACGCCCAAGGGACGCCAACACTCGCTCCATGCCTGCTGCGACGCGCCGCGGCGCGACTCGGCCGCGGCGATCTGCCGGCCCAGATCGGCCAGGCGGCGGTCCAAGGCGTCGCGGCCGGACTCCAGGCTTGCCCGCTCGGCCACCCGGTGCGCTTCGCGGCGGAGCCGGTCGGCAAGCTCGTCGGCCGCGTGGACGGCCGCCGCGTAGGCCGCGGCCAGGTCCGGCGCGGAGGGGAAATGAGCGAGGAACGCCGCCAGGCGTTGGCCGTCCGCGCTGCCCTGCCGCCAGTCGGCGACGACCAACTGCCAGCCCTCGTCGCGAAGCTGCCGGGCGTCGGCCACGTCGGTTTCGCTGGGCACGGCGGCCTCCAGGCGGAGCTTCTCCAGGCGGCGATCGTGGTCGGCCCGCTCGCCGGTCGTCTTCTTCAACTCCTTCTTGAGAATGCCCAGCTCCTGATCCAACTCGGCCAGCTCGTCCTCGAATCGTTGCAAGGTCTCCAGGGAAGGAACGGCCAATTTCTCCAGCTCGTCCAGCGTGCCGGACCATTGGCCCAGCCGGGCCAGCTCGACGGCCGACTGCTCCTCGACCTGCTTGCACTCGTTGGCCGCGGCGGCCCGCTTCGCTTCGAGGTCGCCCTGCTTCTGCACGCGTTGCAGGGCGTCGGCCAGGGCGGTCGTGTCGCGGGGCTCGTCGAGGCCGGCAAACTGTTGCTCGGCCGACCGGAGCTGAGCGTCCGATTCCTCGACCTCCTGCCGGGCCTTGTCGAGCTTCTGCGTCAACGCGCCATGGCGGAGGCCGAGATCGCCGATCGCCCGCTCCTGGGCCCGGGTGAGCCGAAGCCGATCGACCTCCGCCAGCGGCAAATCAGCCCGCAGGCGGCGGAGCATGGCGGCGGCTTCGGCCTCCTGCTGGGCGGCCTCGGCCTGCAACGAAGGCAGGTCCCGCTGCGCCTTGCGGTAACTGCCCAGGGCCTCGGGCAGTTGCCGGATCGTGTCGGTCAACGCCACAAGCCGCTCGGGGACCTCCAGCCGGGCCAGTTGACGATCGATCCGCTGGACTTCGTCGCCGGCCGTGCGGGCGAGGTTCTCGACGACCGTCAAGCGGGTCTCGGCCTGGCGGCGCCGCTCGGCGAAATCGGCCGGCAACAGCACCACGTCGCCCAACGCGTCGATCTCCGCCTGCCGGTCGCGCCAGCGGGCGATGATCGGCAGCGCCTGGCGGATCCGCTCCAGGCGGTTGCGTTGGCTGGCCAGCTCCCGCAAGTCGCGCTCGGCGGCGGCGAGCTTCTCTTGGGCGTCGCGGAGGGCCTGGTCGTGCCGGGCCCACTCCTCGCTGGGAAGCTGGGCCTCGCGGACCCTGGCCCGCTGGTCGCGCAGCAAGGCCAGCTTCTGGTTGATCGACGGCGCGGAGCCGCGGGGCAGAAAGAACTTGTCGGCCTCTCGCTTGAGGTTCTCGCGGACGCTCCGCAGGCCGGCGATGCCCGAGCCGGCCGCGAAAAGGAGTTGGCCCACGTCGCCGGAGCCGCGGACGATCTCTTTGCCCCCGTTGACCAACTCCGCATGATCGATGCCGAACATCCGCCGGAACAGCTCGCGGTCGGCGTGGCCCAAGTAGGCGTCAAGCGTCGCGTCGGCGATGGGCGTGAGGTTGTCGGCCGCCAGCAGGCTGTTCTTGGCCGCTTTGCGGCGGACGAACTCCAGGCACCTGCCCGAGCCGTCGGCGATCAGGGCGCCGATGCGGAGATTGGCGTAGCTGTGCAGGAAGGCGTCCGTCGAGCGCGCGGGAATGCCGAAGAGGAGCTGATCCACGGCCCTCAAGGCCGACGTCTTGCCGGCCTCGTTGGGTCCATAGATCAGGTGCAGACCCTGCTTGCCGCCGGAGAGGTCGAGGACCGCGTCGGTAAAGGGACCGAAGGCCCGCAGGTCCAGGCGGAGGAGCCTCATGGAGCGGCCCCCTGGTGCCCAGCCCCAAAGGAGCGCGACATGATAGCCCAGGGCAACGCCCTGCGGGCGGGTTGGCGAGACTCGATGGCAAGCGTAAACGAGGCGCTACAAACCAACTCCATACCGGCGTTGTCACGCCCTTTCAGGGCTGCAAGGGCCATGGGACACCGATTCCCAGGGCTGCGCCCTGGGCTATCATGTCGCGCCCCTTCGGGGCTGAAGCTCGGTATTTCATCCATAGATTCGCTCAACTTGTTTCGGCGCCGGCGCTAAGCTGCTGGATCAGCATCTGTTCCACCTGGTCCAACAATTGTCGCAGCGCCGGCGGGCGGTCGAGCCCCAGGGCGTCGGGGCCTTCTCGCAACTCCGGGGGAAGCTTGTCCTGGAAGTCGGCCAGGGTCTGGTCCAGGGTCAGCAGCGACTCAGGCGCCGCACGCAACTCCCGCACGTACTCGACCAGTTCCCCCAACGGGCCGTCCAGCAGGGCCGCCGAATCGACCCGGGCCGGCGGCGACGTATCGACCAGTACCTTCTCCACCCAGAGGCTGCCACAACCCACGTCCAGGGCCGCCGCGCGGACCTCATTGGTCCAGTTCAAGGGCTGGGCCGCCAGGCTCCGATGGGCCCTGCAGGCCCCGGTAATCTCCACCCGCACGGCCCACAAGCGGTCCTCCAGGCCTTTAACGATCTCGGCCAATTGTCCGCGGATTCGGTCCAACAGGTCGCTGGCCGACGCGGCGTCGCTTGCATCGACGCGGCAGAGCTCCCAACGCAGCACGTCCAACGACCGCGGCTCGAGGCGGACCCGGTGCTGGTCGTCGACCGAGACCAGCGTGCAGCCCTTGGTTCCCGTCTCGCGGATGTGCCGGCCCTGGATGTTGCCCGGGAAAACAATCGGCGGCTCCAGGCAGAGGATTTCTCGCTTGTGGACGTGGCCCAAGGCCCAGTAGTCGTACTGTTTGGACTGGAGGTCTTGCAGCGTGCAGGGAGCGTAGTTCTCGTGGCCTTCCCGGCCCGTAGCGCTGGTGTGCAGCAAGCCGATGTTGAACATCCCGGGCGTGGCCGTTGGGTAGCCTGCCGCCAGGTTCTCCGTGACGGCCCCCCGGGCAAAGCTCTGGCCATGGATGGCCACATCGCACGAGGGAAGGCACGCGGTCTGCGGTTTGGCGTGTTCCAGCAGGACAACATTGCCGGGCATGGGCAGCCGCCGGGTCATGCGGTTGGCGGCATCGTGATTGCCGGCGATCAGGTAGACGGGAATTCCCGCTTCCCGCAGGCGAACCATCTGGCTGATGAAGAACAGCCCGGTGCGGAACTCCTTCCAGTCGCCGTCGTAGAGGTCGCCGGCGATGAGCACGAAGGCCACCGACTCGTTGATGGCCAGCTCGACCAGTTCCTCCAAGGCCCGCCGCGTGGCGTTGCGGATCGCGTCGACCGGCGCCCCGTCGTATTGTTCCAGCCCTTTCAGCGGGCTGTCCAAGTGGATATCGGCCGCATGGAGGAACTTGAACATCGCGGCGTAAGGTCGTGGGGCTTAGGTCTTTGGTCTTGGGACTTAGTCATGTAGGTTATGCTTCAGCATAACAGCGCGTACTTCTGTGCTTCAGCATAACAGCCGGGAACTGTTATGCTGAAGCATAACCTACTCATGCTGAAGCATAACCTACGTGTTTCACGTCACTCCCTCCGGGAGAGGGGCGGGGCGAGGGAGAAGCTTGCTGCCGCCCATCGAGCCTGGGTTGTATTTTCGCAAATCTTCGGTAAACTAAAAGGTTTTCCATGGTGCCTTTCAGCAAGAAAGTCCTCAGGTAGCTGTTCATGCCCAGGCCGACCAACACCACGCGGAACCGATTGAACAAGAAGCGAACCAAGGCGAAGGCTCGCGGCAAGAAGAAGGACCCGATCTTCGTCAACGGCGAGCGCCCGCGACCGATGTACGTGGATTATAAGGACATCGAGCTGCTGAAGAAGCTCACCAACCGGCAGGGAAAGATCATCGGTCGGCGTAAGAGCGGATGCACGTCCGTTAGTCAGCACGCCGTCACGGCGGCCATCAAGCGGGCCCGATTTATGGCCCTGCTCCCCTATGTGGGGGAGTAGCGGCTGTCGGTTGGGCATTCTTGCCCGACCAGAATCCAGGGGCCCCGCGGGGTCATAAGGAACGTGCAACGACGGGCAAGAATGCCCATCCTACCCGCGAGGCGGGCTGACAGCGCAGTGCCCAAGCGCTGCTGCTTCGTGAATGCACTACCATCCTTCTGGGCCGTGCTTGACCGCGCCTCTTCCGTCAAGCCTGACTGGCAGGGAAACCTGTAGCGGTTATTCCTAATTTTCCGCCGGTGGGTTGCCGATCCTACCCGAGTAACACGTCTTACGCGGGTGCCGCTTTCGGGAGTTCGGCCGTGCGCAGGGGAGACCAACACCAGACAACCACGCTGGCGGTCCTTATGGGATTGTGCCTGGCATCGGCAGGATCCGGGTGTTGCCTGGCTTTGACCGGCCAGGGAGCCGACTGCTGCGACAACGACGGCAGACCTGCCGAGGCGCATCCCTGTTTGGCCGGTCTGAAGAGTCTGATGTGGCCGTGGGGGCACAATCCGGAGCCGATCTACGGCCAGTTCCACCCGGTGCCCTGTTCGCCCGCGCTGACCCCGCGATCGGAGTTGGCTCTAGGATCTGGGCCGCCCGGGCTGGTGGTTCCGCCGCCGGCGGTATACCCGCCGGAGCGCTTTCCGGCTTCGCAGCCGACGCCGCTCGGGGGCGTGCGGTCGGCCGTGGCGCCGGAGCCGGAGAACATTCCTGCTCCGGCGGGGTCGCCCCCGCCGGCCGTTAAGCCGCCGGCTAGCGGCACTGGTAACCAGGCACCGCCACAGTCAGGGGGGACAAATGATGGTGCTCAGGCAACGTCTGCGACTTGGATCTTCCGTCAGCCCGCCAGGCCGGTCTCGGCAACAGACCAGAGCGATGGCCGGCTGGCCTCGGGGCCGGATCGTGCCGTGCGTTAGAAACGGCGCTCTCGAGGTATTTTCACCACTCTTCTTATACTTCCAAACTTACGGTTGTGCTGCGCCTTTGCGGGTTTAGGTAGTCTGTTCCGCGCGGTGGCCCTGCCATCAAGGGACCCTTCGGACCTTACCGATTTATCAAGCGTAGTGGTTCCGATCGTACCGAGATGGAGGGATGTACCGTGCCAACGGGGCTCCTTCCTTGCCACGTCCCTCAACCCGCTGCGGTCTTATCATAATGCGTGACCATCCGCCTCGACTGCGCTTCACCTATCGCCGAGCCCTTGGCCTGGGTTTGATCCTGGGGGGGCTGCTGGTCATGGCCCCGGGGGCTTGCGCTTCGGAGCTGCGTGAAACGCCGATCGTGAAGGCGGTGCAGCAGGTGCGGCCCTCGGTAGTCAACATCCGGGGCGAGAAGGTGGTCGCCGCCACGGCGGCGGGGGTCGCCAAGGGAGAGTTGATGAGCCGCCGGGTGAACGGCATGGGCACGGGCATTGTGATCGATTCCCGGGGCTACATCCTCACCAATTTCCACGTGGTCGACGGCGTCCACGAGATCCAGGTCACGACCGCGGAGGACGAGCATTTCATCGCCAAGATTCTCTGTCACGACCCGGAAACCGACCTGGCGATCATCAAGATCCAGCCCGAGCGGCCGATGACGGTGATTACCATCGGCTCCTCGGCCGACCTGATGCCCGGCGAGTCGGTGATTGCGATTGGTAATGCGTATGGGTACGTGGACACGGTGACCCAAGGGATTGTCAGTGCGTTGCACCGCGCCGTGCAGGTGAGCGATGCGCAATATTACGAGGACTTGATCCAGACCGACGCCTGCATCAACCCGGGCAATTCGGGCGGACCGCTGTTGAACATCGACGGCGAGATGATCGGCATCAACGTGGCGGTGCGGGCGGGGGCCCAGGGGATCGGTTTCGCCATTCCGGCCGACAGGGCGATGGCCGTGGCCGCCGACTTGCTGAACTCCGTCAACGTGCGGCTGGTGCGTCACGGCATCCTGGCCGCCAAGGGTCCGGGCAGCAAATCGCAGGGCCTGGCCGTGGGCACGGTCGAGAAGGGAAGCCCGGCCGCCGAAGCAGGCATTCTGCCCGGCGATTTGATCACCGCCGCCGGCGAGACCGCCGTGCAGCGGCCGCTGGACTTTCAGCGGGCGCTGCTGGAGACGTCCGCCGGACAGCAACTGGCGATGACCGTCCGCCGCGGTCAGGAGACCTTGCACCTCCCGCTCAAGCTGGCCGAGGCCGCGCCGCGCAACGCGTGCTGGGAGCTGCTCGGGTTGGAGTTGAAGGCCATTGCAGCGGACGAATTCCGGCAGCAGTTCCAGACGCAGTACCGCGGTGGGCTTGTCGTGGTGGCCGTGCGCAACGACAGCCCGGCGGCCAACCAGGGCATCCGCCGCGGCGACGTGCTGGTGGGCATGCACGTCTGGGAGACGATCTCCCTGGAGAACGTGGCCTACATCCTCAACCGGCCGGACTTCAACGCCATCAGCCCCATCAAGTTCTTCATCCTGCGGGGCAACGAGACCCTCTACGGCTATCTGCCCGTCGCCACTCTGAAGACCGCCCAGCGCTAGTGTAGTGCTTCAGACTTGAGGGACTTTATCCCGGGTAACTTTGGTAATTTGGGTGCCACTGCTGGCTTGTCCAGCAGTGTCGAACCACCGCCAGGCGTAACACTGCTGGACAAGCCAGCAGTGGCACCCACAAGATCATCAAGTCCCATTTGAGTGAAGCACTACGTTAGGAACCGCGATTGTGCGGGAACTGGAGAGCGTGCTGAAACAGGCGATGGTCCACGCCACGGGACCGGTGATCATTCCCGAGTTCCTGCCGGAGACGGTCCGCCTGCTCCAGCGATTCGTAGAACGGCGCCGATTGCCAGTTCCCTAATCCTCGGTCAGCAGGTACAATCGGCGGTTTGGAGGGAAAAGGGCTTTCCTCGTCCCTGATTCTGCGGAGAGCGTTGATCCATGGCCGGCAAGAAAAAGAAGTCTGAAACGATTTTCCTCGTCTGCGAGGAGACGGGCGATTACAACTACTCCTTGAAGCGCAAGGCGGGCGGGGAGAAGCTGAAGCTGAAGAAGTATTGCCCGCGGCTGCGCAAGCACACCCTCCACACGGAAAAGAAGAAGTAGCGGCCCACGGCCCGGCGGTCGCTCGATGTCCAAGCGTTGGCGGATTCACCCCCACGACGCGGCGTGCATCGCCACCATTGAGAGTGGCGCTACCGTCCCTGCCGTGGTCGCCCAGCTCCTCGTCTGCCGGGGGATCCGCGATCCCGAGCAGGCCCGGCGATTTCTCGACCCCAAGCTCTCGGCCCTGCGCGAGCCCGAGCTGTTGCCCGGTTGCCTGCTGGCAGCCGAGCGGATCCACCAGGCTTTGCGCCAGGGGCGCAGGATCGTCGTCTACGGCGATTACGACGTGGACGGCATTACCGGCACGGCCTTGCTCTGCCAATGCCTGAAGCTTCTCGGGGGCAACGCCGGGTATTATGTGCCGCACCGCATCGACGAAGGCTACGGCCTGAACCCGGAGGCGGTCCGGCGGCTGGCGGCGGAGAAGGCCGAGATGATCGTTTCGGTCGACTGCGGGATCGGCAGCCTGGCGGAAGCGGCGGTGGCTCGCCAATGCGGGATCGAGCTGATTGTCACCGATCACCACGAGCCGAGCCCGCAGCTTCCCCAGGCCGCGGCGATCGTTCATCCCGGCCTGCCGGGCTCGTGCTACCCGTTTCGGGGCTTGAGCGGCTCCGGGGTGGCCTTCAAGCTGGCCTGGGCCATCTGTCAACAGGCCAGCGGGGCCAAGCGGGTAGGGCAGGCGATGAAGGACTACCTGGTCCGGGCCCTGGGCCTGGCGGCGTTGGGGACGGTCGCCGACGTGGTCCCCTTGGTTGACGAAAACCGGATCCTCGTTCGCCATGGCCTGGCCAACATCCTGCAAAAGCCCTCGCTGGGGCTGGCGACGCTGCTGAAGGTGGCCGGTTTGGCGGAGAAACGGCAGATCGATGCGGAAGACGTGGGCTTCACGCTCGGGCCCCGGCTCAATGCGGCCGGACGCTTGGGGCAGGCCCAGCTTGCCGTGGAGCTGTTGCTGACCGACCGGCCCGAGCGCGCCGAGGAGCTGGCCCGCTACGTCGACGGGCTCAACGGCAGCCGGCAGAAGCTGGAGCACAGCATCTACCTGGCGGCCAACAAGCAGGCCAAGGAGCAGTTCGACCCGGACACCGACGCCGCGATCGTGCTGGCCGACCACGGCTGGCACGCGGGCGTGATCGGCATTGTGGCCGGGCGGTTGGCGGAGAAGTATCAGCGGCCGGTGGTGTTGATCGCCTGGGACCCGCTGGGGATCAAGCCGGGGCACGGCTCGGCGCGGAGCGTGCCCGGTTTCAATCTGCACGCGGCGTTGGAGTGTTGTGCGGAGCACCCGTTGAGCTACGGCGGACATGCAGCGGCGGCCGGTTTGACGATCGTGCCGGGGAATCTTGATGCCTTCCGCAGTGATTTCTGCCAGGTGGCGGCCGGGCTGATCGCCGACGAGGGCCGGGTGCCGGAGTTGTTCATCGACGCGGAGGCCCCGCTGAGCGTCTTCAGCGAGCGGATCGTGCGGCAGATCGAGCAACTGGCCCCCTTCGGCCACAGCAACCACCGGCCCGTGTTGTGCGCCACGGGGGTCACCTTGGCCGAGCCCGCCAAGCCGCTGGGGTCGTCCGGCCGGCACCTTGCCGTGCGGCTGACGCAGCACCGGGTGACGATGCGGGCGGTGGCCTTCGGCTGCGGGGAGCGGATCGCGGAGCTGACGCCGGCGGCCGGTCCCTTCGAGGTGGCTTTCCGGCCGATGATCAACACCTTCAAGGGCCGCTCCAGCGTTGAGCTGCAACTGGTCGACTGGCGGCCGTGCCCCCCTTCGTAGGTTATGCTTTAGCATAACAGGATCTGGCCAAGGGATGTTATGCTAAAGCATAACCTACCGGGTGAGGTGTTATGCTAAAGCATAACCTACGTACTAACCGCTAAGTTTTGCGACAGCGTTGCCTGAAACGGGCATCTTGCGGTAAGATGGGGGCGGGGGATGGCGGTCCGATTCGCGACTTCTTGTTGGTATTACGGCCAGTCTGCTGCGGAGGTGTCCATGGTTGCGATTCTTGTTTCGAGGAGTTCCGCTGGCCGGTCCGCGCGAAATTTGCGATCGCAGCCGGGCGGGTTCACGCTCGTCGAGCTGCTGGTGGTGATCACGATCATCGGGATTCTCATGGCCCTGCTCTTGCCGGCCGTGTACGCCGCCCGGGAGCAGGCCCGGCGATCGCAGTGCATGAACAACCTCAAGCAACTCGGCGTGGCTTGCCAGGCCCACATTAGCCACCAGGGTTTCTTTCCCACCGGCGGCTGGGGCTGGGGCTGGGTCGGCGACCCGGACCGCGGCTTTCACAAGGAACAGATCGGCGGTTGGGTCTACAACCTGCTGCCCTACTTGGACAGCGAGGCGATCCATCAGAACGGCGCTGGCCAAAGCGCGGCGAATAAGTCGCAACTCAATGTGACCATGATCCAGACGCCGCTATTGTTCATGAACTGCCCCACCCGCCGGCGGGCCATCACCTACGCGCACAACGGCAGTTATGGCAACGTCAACGGCGGCGTGAACATGGTGGCACGGTCCGATTATGCCATTTGCACGGGCGACATGTTGTGGGATGAGTTCTGCTACGCTCCCAGCATCGCCACGGGCGACGGCTGGACGAACTGCCCGCCCGGCGGCAACGGCTCGTGCTCCACGTGCTGGCGGAATCCCGTCGACTTCGACGGCGTTTGCTTCCAGCGGAGCGAAGTCAAGACGTCGCAAGTGCTCGACGGGATGAATCAGACGATCCTGATCGGCGAGAAGTACTTGAACCCCGACAACTATTACACCGGCGCCGACCCCTCGGACAACGAGAACCTGTACGTCGGCTACGACAACGACCTCTACCGCACGGCCTACTACGACCGGACGAACAGTTACGCGTACAACCTGACCAACGCCAGGCCGCCGATGCAAGATACGCCGGGCTACCAGGACACGATGCGCTTCGGCGGCGCCCACTCGGCGACCTGCAACTTCGTCTTCTGCGACGGCTCGGTCAAGGGCATCAGCTACTTCGTCGACCCCCTGGTCTTCGCCAACCTCTGCAGCCGCAACGACCAGAACCCCATCGACGAGCATAGCTACTAAATAGTTTCTGTTGCGGAAAGCTGGGTGCCATGCCCACGCTTGCGTGGGCATGTGCGTGGACACCGGGAAAAAACGCGGCATGGCCAAACAAGTTTGGCCAT
>Ga0181539_1003849_pt1 | contig 13355 bp, 10 predicted proteins | sample PEATcosm2014_Bin_46_FD_119767 | JGI IMG/M metagenome (GOLD analysis project Ga0181539, IMG submission 119767) | Peatland microbial communities from MTU Mesocosm Facility, Houghton, MI, USA - PEATcosm2014_Bin23_60_metaG | ecosystem: Environmental > Terrestrial > Soil > Wetlands > Peat | place... | reverse complement strand
CCGGTGATCCTCGACGAGGTGCGCGCGCATGGCCGGGGCCGACAACCAGCCGGAGTCTCCCGTGGCGGCGCAAGCGCCGCTGTGCGTCGATCTGGACGGCACGCTGGTCAAGTCGGATACGCTGGTGGATTCTCTGCTGGCGCTGGTGCGCACCCGTCCCATGCTGTTGTTTTGGCTGCCCGGGCGCCTTCTCCACGGCAAGGCGGCGTTCAAGGCATTCGTCGCGGAATCCGCCCCGCTGGACGTGGATCACCTGCCTTACAACCAAAAGGTGCTCCAGTTTCTTCACGAGGAGCGCGCGCGGGGCCGGGCAATCTACCTGACCACGGGCGCTGACCTGGCGCTGGCCCGCCGCGTGGCCGTGCATCTGGGCATCTTTGCCGGCGTGCTGGCCTCGGACGGCGCCACCAACCTGACCGGAAAAAAGAAGCTCGACAGCCTGCGCAGCCGCCTGGACTCCGGCCCGTTCGACTACATTGGCAACGACACACGCGACCTGCCGCTGTTGGCCGCGGCCAGCGTGCCCATGGTGGCCAATCCGAGCCTGGGCTTGAGCATCGAGCTGCGGTCGCGCAAGATCCGCCCCGCGCGCCGGTTCATCGAAGGCATTCATCCCGCGAAGGCGCTGCTGAGTGCCGTGCGCCCGCAGCAGTGGACCAGGAATCTGCTCCTCTTTGTGCCCCTGCTGTTGTCCCATGATTTGAGCGCCGCCAAGCTGCTCGCGGCAGTCGAGGCCTTCTGCTGCTTCTCGCTCATAACTTCGGCTGTCTGCATCGCCGGCGATCTGCTAAGCATCGAAGCCGATCGCCGCCATCCTCAAAAGCGTCTGCGGCCTTTTGCCTCGGGCGATCTGCCGGCTTTTGCGGGGATTGGCATGGCAGCGGTTTTTCTGCTGCTGGGGCTTTTAGGCGGCGCGCTGCTTGCGGGGAAGTTCTTCGCCTGGCTGCTTCTCTACCTGGCCGCGGCGCTGGCGTACTCCTTGTATCTGCGGCGCATTGCGTTGATCGGTGTGCTGGCGCTCTCCGGGCTGTATGTTCTGCGCATTCTGGCGGGCAGCACGGCCACGCTGACGCCCATCTCTCACTGGCTGGCCGGCCTCTCGATCTTTCTCTTTCTTTGCCTGGCCATCGTCGAGCGCTCTTCGGCTCGGTCAGCGACTTAGCAGCCTGAGCGGTCGCCGCGCTCTTCGCCACTTAGCCATTGCCCGCGCTACGATAGCTCGGCTATATCCTGCGCCCAGGCCTTCACCAGAGGTAACTCTTTGGCATCGACGACGGCAAGGCGAACCAGTTCCTCGTAACACCGGATCAGATTCTCTCCCATCTTTTCCGGCCCCGCCGTGAGCTTGAGCGCCTGCAGGCGGTCTCCGATGGTGCGGTTGTGCAGGTATCCCGGCACCTCGTCGGCAAAGTCGCGCATCAAACTGTGCTCGTTCCTCTCCTGAAAGACATCTGGACTCGTGTACAGCACGCTCCACCCGTTCTCCCACGCGATCCGCTGGGCCACAAAGCTGCGCCAGATATCGGTCATGCGGAATGAGCAATAGGAGGGCAGGTAAAGCAGCGGATAGGCCTTCGGGAACCACGCTGTGCTCTGGCTGTTGAATGGGCTCCATGCCCCTTCGCCAAGCGCCACCCGCCGGTCCGGCCGGAAGGTTATCTTCAGCGGCAGCACCAGCCGGTAAATCGCGTCCACATCGGGATTCCCGTCCGCCAGCCCCTGCTGGATCGGGCACTCCGATTCGACCACCGGCAGCGCGTCGAATGCCGGCTGCGGCGCCTGAATCGCATCCAATGGCAGTCCGCGCGGCCAGATATTCGCCTCGGAGAAGTACCCATAGACATTGATCCAGCCGGTTCCTGAGAGTGCGGGCACGCGCTGCTTCGGCTTTCTCTCCGCCCAGAACGCCGGCAGCGGCATATTGTCATCGTCGGTCTCAAGCAGCATCCGCGACCGCGTCCGCATGGCCAGCAGATAGCCGATATTCTTGCGCGCGTAATGCCGGGTGGGCAGCAGTTCGGCGGTTTTCAGGCCCGTTGTCCGTTGCCGCGCCAGGCTATAGAACTCGCACCCCTCGAGCGAGAAATCGGCCGGGCTGGGTACGTCGCCTATCAGGTAAAATGCGCACCCGCGCGCCTTGCACTGGCTGGCCAGCTCCCGCAGCGCCGCATTCGGCGCCGAGATGGAAGTAACTACCACACTGGTGGACCCTTCAAACAGAAGATCTTTCACAGTTGCCCCTTGAGTCGAAGTCGAAACAGACGCCACAGTTGCCGGAAAGCTTCCGCAATCGCGGAGGAGCCGAGGCGCGGACTCGCGGCCCGGTAAGTTATCGGCACCTCGACGAAGCGCAGATTCCGGCAATAAGTCTTTATCTCGGTCTGGAAAAAGTGCGCCCTTGACTGTATGCCGCGATCCATGACCATGCGCAGCGTCTTGGCCGAAAATAACTCGAACCCGCTGGTCATGTCGGTCTGGCGCGTCCCCAGCAGCAGGTTGGCCAGCACCGTTCCGCCCCAACTTACAAAGTGGCGCTTTATCGAACTGTCTTTGAAGCAGCCCAGCGAGCGGCTCCCGAAGACGCAATCCATTCCCCGTTCCATGGCATCGAAATACTGCGGAATATCGCACGGCTGATGGCTGAATCCGGCGTCGATCTCCACAATCCAGTCGCTTCCGGCCTCGAGCGCCTCTTTGAAGCCGCGCATATAGGCGTCCACCACGCAGCGGTCCTCCGGCGCCCACACCACGCGCAGCCGCGGCTCGCTCCGCTCCAGCTCGCGCATTCGATTCAGGCTTTCGTCCTTGGTAACGCGATCGAAGACCGCGAAGAATGTGACCTTCTGAAAGCCCGGACAACACTGCAGCACTTCCTTGCAGAACGTCGTCGCCTGGTCTCCCTCGTTGGCCATCGGACAAACAATGCCCAGGTTTACCATGCTTCGCGACAACGCCGCCGGCTGCAAGCTCCCACTCTCATTTTCAGCAAGCGTTGCCACAATCCTCTAATCTGCCGAACCGCGCTTCTTTGCCCCACGGCCAACCCAATATACCCTGGCTGATCCATGGCTTGAGCGCCACGGAGCGAGAGATAAGCAGGATCGCGATTGACTATTCAAGCGTAGCATGGGCAACGGAGACCTCCAGAATCTTCATCGCGCATTGCCCGCCCTGGAATTGCGACCGCTCCCGGTCTTCCCAGCCGGTGCAATGCCGGCATCGAGCCGCCGCGAAGACCCTCGCCAAGGATGTACTGACTCTGCTTCCGCACCGGCTTGGATCGCCCTTCGAGCTTTGTGGGCTGGGTCACAGTTTTTTGCGGCGTGGGCGGGTGTACACTGCCCTTCGTTATTCCAAGGCCTGAGAATATGCCTGTTGAAGAGAACCTTTGTACCTTGAGCTATGCGCGCGGAGTGAGCAGGCCGCTGCTGGAGCTGACCATCGGCAACCTGTTGCACCGCACCGCGGAGCGCTTCCCGGACCGGCTCGCAGTGGTTTCCTGCCACCAGGGCCAGCGGCTGACCTGGGCCGAGCTGAGCGCCGAGGCCGACCGGGTGGCGCGTGGACTGTGGTCGCTGGGGATTCGCCGCGGCGACCGGGTGGGGCTGTGGTCCACCAACTGCATCGAGTGGATCCAGATGCACATGGGCTGCGCGCGGGCCGGCGCAGCGCTGGTGAATGTGAACCCCGCTTACCGCTCCCATGAGCTGCAGTTCACCCTGCAACGCTCGCGCATGAAGGCTCTCTTCCTCTGGCACAAAGACAAGCACGCCGACTACGAGGAGATTCTGGGCCGGGCGCGCCACGGGCTCGACCTCGAGCTGGAGCACACCATCTACTTCGATACGCCGGAGTGGCCGGCGCTGAAGGACGCTCCCGGCGAGCTGCCCGCGCATGTGGCCGTGGACGATGTGGCCAATATCCAGTACACCAGCGGAACCACGGGCCTGCCCAAGGGCGTGCTCCTCACCCATCGCAATGTGGTGAACAACGGGCAGTTTCTGGCCCAGGGATTCCACTATACCGAGCGCGACAGCATCGTCGTGCCGGTGCCCCTGTTCCACTGCTTCGGCTGCGTTATCGGCACCATGAGCGCGGTCAACTCCGGCGCGGCTATCATCCTGCCCAACTGGACCTTCGATCCCCGCGCTACGCTCCAGGCCGTCCACGACCAGCGGGCCACCTCGGTCTACGGTGTTCCGGCCATGTATGTGGCCGAGATGGCGCTGCCCAATTTCGCCAGCTACGACCTGACCAGCCTGCGCACCGGCATGATGAGCGGCGCGCCCTGCCCCGTCGAGCTGATGAAGCGCGTTCTCTACGAGATGAACTGCCGCGAGCTGGTCATCGCCTACGGCCAGACCGAAACCTCGCCGGTGGTGACCATGAGCGACGCCGACGACCCCATCGAGATTCGCGTCAAGACCGTGGGCCGCGCCATGCCGCAAACCGAGATTCAGATCGTCTCCACCGCCACCGGCGAGACGCTCCCCGTGGGCGAGCAGGGCGAGGTGTGCGTGCGCGGCTACGCGCTCATGAAGGGCTATGACGGCGACCCCCAAGGCACGGCCGAGGTCATCCGCCCCGACGGCTGGCTGCACACCGGCGACCTGGGCATCATGCACGACGACGGCTGCATCCATCTCACCGGCCGCTCCCGCGACGTAATCATCCGCGGCGGCGAAAACATCTATCCTCGCGAGGTGGAGGAGTTCCTCTACACTCACCCCAAGGTGGACGAGGTGCAGGTCGTCGGCATTCCCAATGCCCGCTTGGGCGAAATCGTAGTAGCTTGGGTCCGTCTCCGCCCCGGCCTGCAACCGGGCATCGACGCCACCGAGGCGGAGATTCGCGACTTTTGCCAGGGCCAGATCGCCTACTACAAGATTCCCGAGCACGTCCGCTTTGTCTCCAGCTTCCCGGCCACCTTGTCCGGCAAGATTCAGAAGTACAAGATTCGCGAGTTCGAGATCGATGCGCGCGGATTGCAGTCGGTGGCGAATGCGGCCACGGCGTGACGGGAGAAGAACTGGCTGTGCGACGCCCGCCCTTTTCGGAAAGAACGCGGAAGGAACGACTCACGCACCGCCGCGATAACATCAGTTGAGCACTCACGACATGACACACGAGTTCGATGGTAAGAAGTACGAGAAGGCATCTGCCCACCAGAAGGAATGGGGCACCAAGCTCATTGCAGAGCTCGATCTGCAAGGAACCGAGCGGATTCTCGACCTTGGCTGCGGCGATGGGGCGCTCTCCGCGCATATTGCCGATCTCGTTCCCGATGGGCAGGTGGTTGGCATCGACGCCTCACGCGGAATGATAGAGGCAGCGCAATCCAAGGCCCGGAAGAACCTGCGCTTCCTCCTGATGGACATCGATGACCTGAACTTCGCAGAGGAGTTCGACGTCGTCTTTTCCAATGCCACCCTGCACTGGATTAAGGACCACAGGCGCCTGCTCTGCAACGTCGGCCGTGCCCTGCGCAAGGCTGGGAACCTCCGCTTCAACTTCGCGGGAGAAGGTAACTGCTCGCACTTCTTCGCTGTTATTCGTGAAGCTATGGCCGCGAAGGAGTTTGCGGTCCACCTTGCCGGATTCGACTGGCCCTGGTATATGCCCTCGGTCGAGGAGTATTCGGCTTTGATGGATGCCAGCGGATTGAGTAGCGCGCACGTCTGGGGAGAGAATGCGGATAGGTACTTTCGGGACGAGGCGGAGATGATCAAGTGGATCGACCAGCCGAGTCTCGTGCCGTTTCTCGCGCATCTCCCGGAAGTGGCAAAACCGCGCCTCCGGGAGTATGTCATCAAAAGAATGACCGAAGAGACTCGACAGGACGACGGCAGTTGCTTTGAGACCTTTCGCCGAATCAACGTATCCGCACGCAAGTGAACCTCGGGCCGCCGGGTGCCCCATCCTTGCGACGTTTCTGTCTATGTCGCAAGGGTGGGAGACCACCAACCCCGACAGTCCGTTCCCAGCTCCCGGCAGGTGGCCCCGGTCTGACCATCCTAGAATGACTGGGTGCCCCAGGTTTCACTTTTGTGATCTGATAATTCACGAAACTCAACCGGCCGCCCGATAGGCCGGATGTCACACCCTTGAACCGCCGAAAACTGGAGGGCGCCGTATCCTTTCCGCTCCTGACCGTAGTCGAAGGATCTGCGGTTTTCAATCGCCGCAAGGGTGGGATGCCGCACTCACAGTGATGTTCGTCAACCTCTTGCCTCGAAAAACGAATACGGCGGTATCATCCTCCTATGGCGACGCACCAAATTACGGTGGCCGAAGCATACCACGGTAACGTCGGACTTCAGGATGCGTCCGTGGGGCGCGTTCTTCCATGTCTTCAGGCCCATTTATGGCAGCGTAGAGTCCGCCTTCCCTGCTTCAGGGGCTCATCATCGAGCACGAGTCCTTTGACAAGGAACTCCCGAAGCACCTGAGTCGCCCAGATGCGAAGCCGAGCCGAAAAACGCGAACGAATATGACTCCAGCGACCTTCCACGGGAGTGAAACGGCAGACCGCGCCCCGGCAAAGCGCATTGCAGCTGTCAGCGGGGGCTGGATGTCAGAAGAACCTCTTCCCCCGTCGGTTCAGGTGAGGTGTTTTCTCTGGACATCCCCTTCTATAGAAGCCGCCACCGCCGCCCGCTCCAACACATATTTGCGACGTTCTTGCTGCCCGGCTCAGGTTTTATATTAGACTCTAATAAATCCCACCTTTGTGCTATTGACGGGCTGGGTTTTTGCGCCTTCCTGCCAAATGCATCGTCCTCACCCGCGGCCGCCCCGCGCGGCCCTGAACCGCGGCTCCGCGCGGCCCGCGAAACAAATCCCCCTTCGGGAAAAGGAGAATCGGCTTCATGAAGAACATCGGTATGGCAATTCTTGCAGTGTGTCTGGCAACGCTCGGCGGCTTGCCCACTCATGCGCAGAACGGCAACACGAGGTATGGTACAGGAGCGCTCTCTAGCGACTCGACTGGCACCTATAATGCGGCCTTCGGTTACGACTCACTCCATGCCGACACCGCCGGCGGCTACAATACGGCTGGTGGCACCAACTCGCTTCTATTCAACACCACCGGCAGCGCTAACACAGGCACCGGCGCTAGCTCGCTCTTCTTCAACAGTTCCGGCAGCGACAATACGGCCGATGGCCTCGACTCACTCGCTAGCAACAGCACCGGCGCCTTCAACACGGCCAGCGGCGCCTATTCGCTCATGGGTAACATTTCGGGGAGTTTCAACATAGGCATTGGAATCCAGGCCGGACAAAGCAACCCTAGTGGAGCCAGTTACAACATCGATATTGGCAACACGGGCTCGCCACAGGACGACCGCCCTACAATACGTATCGGAACTCCAGGTGTTCAGGCGGTTTTCTTTGCAGCCGGAATCGATGGAACGCCAAACGGTGCCCCCGATGCCGTCCCAGTGATGATTGATAGTAACGGCCAACTGGGCACTGTGAACTCGTCGATCCGCTTCAAGGAAGACGTTCACGACATGGCCGCCGCCAGCGACGGGCTCATGCGCCTGCGCCCGGTAACTTATCGCTACAAGCAGCCCTACGCCGACGGCTCCAAGCCGATCGACTACGGTCTGATCGCCGAAGAGGTCGCCGAGGTCTATCCCGATCTGGTGGTCAAGGATGCGGACGGCCAGATTCAGACCGTGCAATATCAGAAGCTGACCCCGATGCTGCTGAACGAAGTGCAGAAGGAGCACAAGCTCTTGGAACAGCAGGAAGCAACCGTTCAACAGCAGGCGGAGACCATTCAGCAGTTGCAGCAGCAGCTTGCGGCATTGCCCTTGCTGGAAAAGCGGCTTGCGGCATTGGAGGAGGCGCAACCTTCCGCCGCCATGCTTGAGACCAGGCTTGAGACAAAGTAAAGACTTTCTGGGCGTCCCAGGTCTTATCCGCCGCGCCGGACGAAGCCTGGGGCGCCAAGCGACGGCGATCACCCGCCCGGAAACGGGCAACACCCACTCAGAAAAGGAGAATTGGTTTGATGAAAAACATCGGTATTGCAATTCTTGCGGTGTGCCTGGCAACGCTCGGCAGCATGGTCGCCCAGGCGCAGACCAACAACACGGCCTATGGCTCGGGGGCGCTCCAGTCCAACACGACAGGCAACTCCAACTCGGCCTTCGGCGCAAGTGCGCTTCAATCCAATACCAATGGGACTCAAAACTCGGCTCTAGGCGCGTCAGCGCTCTCTAGCAATACTTCCGGCTCCGACAACACGGCCGTCGGTCTTTCATCGCTTAATCTCAACAACACTGGAGCCGACAACTCGGCTTTCGGCGCCCAGTCGCTCGCGTACAACACCTCCGGCTCCGTCAACACGGCCATCGGTTATGGATCGCTTTATTCCAACGCCACCGGTTGGATTAACACGGCCGTCGGCGCCTTTGCGCTCAATAACAACACTTCGGGGTTTTATAACATCGGCATTGGATATGCGGCCGGAACCAACAATCCTCCCGGAGCCAGCAACAACATCGATATTGGCAGTTACGGATCGGCAAGCGACTACAATGTTATCCGCATCGGAAATAGCGCCGTCCAACTGGCCCTCTATGTCGCCGGAGTGGACGGAATTGCGATCAGTAACCCCGTTCCGGTGTACATCAACGGCGGCGGCCAACTGGGCACCGTCAACTCCTCGATCCGCTTCAAGGAAGACATTCACGATATGGCCGCAGTCAGCGAAGGACTCATGCGCCTGCGCCCGGTCACCTTCCGCTACAAGCAGCCCTACGAGGACGGCTCCAAGCCGATTGATTACGGACTAATTGCTGAAGAGGTTGCCGAGGTCTATCCCGATTTAGTGGCCAAGGACGCGGAAGGGAAGATTCTGACCGTGCAGTATCAGAAGCTGACCCCCATGCTGCTGAATGAGCTGCAAAAGGAGCATAAGCTTCTGGATGAGCAGACAGCAACCATTCAACAGCAGGAAGAAGAGATTCTGCAACAGGAACGGTCCGCCGCGGAGCAGGCAGAAATCAATCAGCGGCTGGAGAAGCGGCTTGCGGCATTGGAGGCGGCGCTGCCTTCCGCCGGGCCTCAAACCCAGCTTGTGACGAAGTAACGGATCTCCGGGCATCCCAGCTCTCAGGATCAAGACTGGGGATGTGTCACGCGACAGCGGCCACCCATCCGGAAGTGGGAATTCCCCACTCAGAAAAGGAGAATCAGTTTGATGAAGAACATCGGTTTGGCAATTCTTGTAATGTGTCTGGGAACGCTCGGCAGCGTCGCCGCCCAGGCGCAGACCGAAAACACAGCCTATGGCTCCGGTGCGCTCAAGTCCAACACGACCGGCAGATCGAACTCGGCCTTCGGCCAAGGTGCACTTCAATCCAACCTTACCGCGGCCCAAAACTCGGCCTTAGGCGCGTCAGCTCTCATAGACAATAATTACGGCTACTACGACACAGCCGCCGGTGTTTCATCGCTCAGTCAAAACAGCACCGGATACAACGACTCTGCCTTCGGATTTGGCGCTCTTGTTAGGAGCACCATTGGCATCTTCAACACATCCGCCGGTTACGATTCGATGATGTACAACACCCAGGGATGGTTCAACACGACCCTTGGTCCCTGGGCGCTTGCCTCCAATACTACTGGGGGCTGGAACATTGCCGTTGGAATCTATGCCGGATATTACAACCTTGACTGGACCAACTACAACATCGAGATTGGCAGCTACGGAGCGTCAACCGATAACAGAGTCGTCCGCATCGGCAGCGGCCAGACGGCATTCTATGCCGCCGGAGTGGATGGAACCGCAATCGGTGGCTCCATTCCGTTGTACATCAACAGCAATGGCCAGTTGGGCACAGTCAACTCCTCCATCCGCTTCAAGGAAGACGTTCACGACATGGCCGCCGCCAGCGACGGGCTCATGCGCCTGCGTCCTGTCACCTTTCGCTACAAGCAGCCCTACGCCGACGGCTCCAAGCCCATCGACTACGGCCTGATCGCCGAAGAGGTTGCCGAAGTCTATCCCGACCTGGTGGTCAAGGGCGCGGATGGGCAGATTCAGACCGTGCAGTATCAGAAGCTGACCCCCATGCTGTTGAATGAGCTGCAGAAGCAGCATAAGCAACTGGAGCAGCAGATAGCAGCAGTTGAGAACCATGGAGAAGAAATTCACCGGCAGAAAAGGTCCACCGCAGAGCAGCCAGAAATCAATCAGCGGCTGGAGAAGCGGCTTGCGGCACTGGAGGCGGCGCTGCCGTCCGGCGTGGCTGAAGCCCGGCTCGCGACGAAGTAAGGACCGGCTGAGGGCTCCGGGTCTGCTCCGCGGCGGCGGAGGAGACCCGAGGCGCCCGGTAAAGCTGTATTTCGAGAATTGTGAGGCATTTCTCCCTCGCTGTACGCAATATGTATAGGAAGAAGAGCAAGAGACGGTTCTTCCCCCATGACTCATGGCGCCTCGGGTTGCTGACATGCCGGCCCGCCTGTGCATGCGCGGCAGAAATGACTCAACTAGAAATGGAGAAAGGTTTCATGAATAGCATCCGCACAGCACTTCTTGTAGTCTGCCTGGGAATGCTCGCCTGCATTCCTGCTCACGCGCAGTATGACAGCTTCAGCGAAGGCCCGGGATCGCTTGCCTCGAACACGGCGGGGGCCTACGACTCCGCCTTCGGCGTCGATTCGATGTATTCCAACAATGAGGGCGAAGGCAACGCCGCCATCGGTACGTTCTCGCTCTACGAAAACACCAACGGCAGCTATAACACGGCCGCCGGTTCCTGGTCGCTCTATGGAAACAACGGAAGTTACAACACGGGCGCGGGCACGATGACACTTTATCAAAGCACCGGCGACTACAACACGGCGAGCGGTTACGCGGCGCTATACAGCAACCAGGGCGGAGGGAGCAACACGGCCGTTGGTTCCTATGCGCTTATTGATAACACTACGGGGAGCAATAATATCGCCATTGGGAGTTGGGCTGGGTACAGCCTTTCAAACAACTCCAGCAACAACATCGACATCGCCAACGATGGATCGGCAAGCGACAGCGGCGTCATCCGCATCGGCAGCAACGGCAACCAGTCGGCCTTCTATGTCGGCGGGGTTCGAGGTGTGAAGACGGGAGTCAAGGATGCCATTGAGGTGATGATCGACCAGAATGGTCAGCTGGGCACCGTCAACTCCTCCATCCGCTTCAAGGAGGACGTGCATGACATGGCCGCCGCCAGCGACGGGCTGATGCGGCTTCGCCCGGTGACCTATCGCTACAAGCAGCCCTACGCGGACGGCTCCAAGCCGATCGACTACGGCCTGATCGCCGAAGAGGTCGCCGAGGTCTACCCCGATCTGGTGGTCAAGGATGCGGACGGCCAGATTCAGACCGTGCAGTATCAGAAGCTGACCCCCATGCTGCTGAACGAGCTGCAGAAAGAGCATCGGCTCCTGGAACAGCAGGCGGAGACCATTCAGCAGTTGCAGCAGCAGCTTGCGGCATTGCCCTTGCTGGAAAAGCGGCTTGCAGCATTGGAGGCGGCGCAACCTTCCTCCACCATGCTCGAAAGCCGGCTTGAGACAAAATGACGTAGAATTGTGAGGCATTTCTCCTCTACTGCTCGCAATATCCAGTGAAGGGGAAGAACCAGGCCTTTCCCCTTGGTTCTGACGCACCGCTGTTCATGGCGCCGGCGCGGAACATGGCGTTGAAGACAACGGCGCGCCTCCGAGCAGCCCCGAAGGGTGCTCCCACGTGGCCCACGGCAGGTATCGCCCAACTAGAAGAGGAGAATTGGTTTCATGAGAAACATCCGTATCGCAATGCTTGCAGCGTGCATCGGCACACTCGGCGGTCTTGCGCTCCAGGCGCAAGGAAACACCTCCTACGGCAGCGGCGCGCTTCCAAACCAAACCGGCGGGTCAAACTCGGCTTTTGGCTTCCAAGCGCTTAATTCCAACACCATCGGCTCGAACAACACTGCCACCGGCGCCTTCGCGCTTCAATCCAACACCACCGGCTTTCAAAACACTGCCACCGGCTATGAGGCGCTCAATTTAAACACCACTGGCTATTTCAACACGGCCACCGGCTTCTTCACGCTCCAAGCCAACACCAGCGGCGCGTTCAACACGGCCACGGGGCCTTCGGCGCTGGCTGACAACACCACAGGGTTCTACAACGTGGCCAACGGCTACGCCGCGCTCTTTTCCAACACCAGCGGAGCCGGGAATACGGCCATGGGTCCTTGGGCGCTCGGTTCCATCACAACAGGGGGCGAGAACGTCGGCATTGGATATGCGGCTGGATACTACCTTCCCGCCGGAGTCAGCAACAACATCGATATCGGCAATGAGGGATCGGCAACCGATTATAACGCCGCCATTCGCATCGGAACTCTCGGCAAGCAACAAGCCTTCTATGTCGCCGGTGTATTCGGCGTAGCCACCGGGCTCAGCAATGCTACGGAAGTGATGATCGACAGCAACGGTCAACTCGGCGTGAAAAACTCCTCCATCCGCTTCAAGGAGGACGTGCATGACATGGCCGCCGCCAGCGACGGGCTCCTCCGTCTGCGCCCGGTGACCTATCGCTACAAGCAGCCCTACGCCGACGGCTCCAAGCCCATCGACTACGGCCTGATCGCCGAAGAGGTCGCCGAGGTCTATCCCGACCTGGTGGTCAAGGATGCGGACGGCCAGATTCAGACCGTGCAATATCAGAAGCTGACCCCCATGCTGCTGAATGAAGTCCAAAAGGAGCACAAACTCCTGGAACAGCAGGAAGCAACCGTTCAACAACAGGCTGAGACCATTCAGCAGTTGGAGAAGCGGCTTGCTGCATTGGAAGCGGTGCTGCCTTCCGCCAAGGCTGAAACCCAGTTAGCGGAGAAGTAAGGATCGGCCCTGAATTGGCTTTTCTGGCCCCCGTTCTTTCCGCGACAGACGTGAAAAGGAGTGGGCGCCGGGCTATAGCGAAACCATGGTCGCCATATCCCGAAACCGCAGCGCTCAAGGCGACGCGACCAACAGGAAGCGGCGACCCTGCACAGGACTCATCAGGTCACACCAACCCTGGTTTCGCTCTAGGCTCACCGAACATCCCAGGTTTTCGCCGCAAGCTCCGCCGCTTCGCCCGGCCGCGCATCCGGCCGGGCTTCCAGCAGCGGCAGGGCTACAGCCAGCACATCCTCGATGCGGCTGGCGTAGTGGATGGCGACGCCGTCGATCAGGTCCGCGGTCAGGTCCTCTTCCACGTCCTGGCGGTTCTCGGCGGGCAGGATGATGGTTTGCACGCCTGCGCGGCGCGCGGCCAGAAACTTCTCCTTGATGCCGCCCACCGGCAGCACGTTGCCGCTGAGGGT
>Ga0181539_1003847_pt1 | contig 13362 bp, 13 predicted proteins | sample PEATcosm2014_Bin_46_FD_119767 | JGI IMG/M metagenome (GOLD analysis project Ga0181539, IMG submission 119767) | Peatland microbial communities from MTU Mesocosm Facility, Houghton, MI, USA - PEATcosm2014_Bin23_60_metaG | ecosystem: Environmental > Terrestrial > Soil > Wetlands > Peat | place... | reverse complement strand
CTTGAGGCAATGGTTGCTGCCTTGCCGGAAGCACCACCGCCACTGAGCCCGGAGGAAAGGCAACAGCGGCTCAAGAGGATGGTCGAGATTCTCGTCGAGGCGTGCCAGCGAGAAGGTCGTGATGTTCCGTGTTTCGTGGACATGAGCGACGCAGAGGTAGACGCCCTGGCCGGTGACGAATTGCACTGGTGTGGGCAAACGAAGGCACAGGTTGTCATTCAATTCTGGGCACAAGTCATTCGAGACGCCCGCCAGCTACAGGCGGCCGACGAGCGACAGCACGGGCGGAGAAGAAACAAACCAAGCATCGGCAATACACGCGCCGGCCGCTGATACCTCGACAGATAACGGCCCGCCGAATGTCCGATGGGCGTCAACAGTGGGGATGCGGCCAGTCGGCTGGACTCGGCGGACAGCGGGGGCGGAATTGGAAGCGGGCGGAGATCATCGGTAGAGATGCCGGCCCGTGGGTGTGGAACCCGGCGGCCGGCCAAGAATCCGACTGTACCGGTTGACAGCCATATACCGATTGCTACAATAGACGGCGGGGCTGCGGTTCTCGCCACCTGGAAGACGCAAGACATGACCATCATCGACCAGCTACGGGCGGCGATTCGCTCCGCCCCCTCCGTTTATTCCGTGGCTGTGGGGAGCGGAGTTGCCCACCCTATCCTGTTGAGGTTTCTATCAGGGGAGCGGGATATTCGACTGGCGACGGCCGCGAAGCTGGCCGCTTACTTCGGGCTGGAGTTGCGGGCGGCCCGCAAGCCGGCAAGGCCAAAGACGAAATTGACGGCAGGCGGCGGGGCAAAAGTGAGAAAGGAAAGGTGAGGCAATGGCAACGGTTCGCAAGGCCACCTACACGGTTCCGATCCCCACGGGAGCGAAGCTGGTCACCAAGGCCGGCAAACGGTTCGCCCGATTCAAGCGGGACGGCGAGTTGATCGACGCCCCCTTGACCGCGGACGGCCAGAAATGCCGGCTGGAGACGGAGGAATACTACATCCGCTTCAAGGACCTGGACGGCAAATGGAAGCGGGAGAAGGGTTACACGGACAAGCGGGCCACGGAGGAGAAGGCCCACTCCATGCAAACCCGGCTTGACCAGCGGCAAGAGGCCGTCAATCCCCACAAGGAACATCACGAGCGACCGCTGAGCGAGCACCTGGACGACTGGCGAGCCAATATGCTCGACCAGGGGGGCGCCAGCGAGGGGCAGGTCAAGCAGGTGGTCTACCGAGCCCGCCGGATCATCGAGGGGTGTGGTTTCAAGTTCATCCCCGATCTGCGATCCTTCGAGGTGGAAGCCTATCTCGCTAAGAGGCGGGCCAACACGAAGAAGCCCATGTCCGCACAGACCAGCAACCATTACCTCCAGGCCGTCAAGCGCTTCGCGGGATGGCTGGTCAAGAAAGGGCGGACCGATAAAGACCGGCTGGCAGACGTGCCTCTGTTGAAGATCACCGACGAGCGACGGGTCCACGATCGGCGGGCGTTGACCCAAGAGGAGTTTAGCCGGCTCGTCAATGCGGCCGAGCGAGGCCCTGTCGTCGAGAGCGTCCCCGGGCCAGAGCGGGCCATGCTCTACATCGTGGCCGGCTGGACCGGCTATCGTCGAGCCGAGCTTGCCTCCCTCACCCTCCGGTCGTTCATACTGGACGGCCACGAGCCCACGGTAAGCGTCAAGGCCGGCTACACCAAGAACGGCCGCACGGCCACGGTCCCGCTTCATCCCGTGGTTGTAGAGCGGCTGAGGGCATGGCTGGAGACCAGGGGGCGGCCGGTTGAACCGGGCGAACCGATCTTCGAGCTTCGATCGTCGGGCGGCTGGTGGCGGGACACGGCCCGGATGATGCACGCGGACCTGGCAGCGGCCCGCAAAGCGTGGATCGAGGAGGTAGCGTCACCGGAGGATCAGGCGGCCCGGGAGCGGTCCGATTTCCTCACCTACCAGGACGAGAACGGAGCGTTCGCCGACTTCCACGCGAACCGTCACACCTTCATTACCAACCTCGGCCGGGCGGGCGTCTCCCTCGGCATGGCCCAGAAGTTGGCCCGGCACTCCGACCCAAAGCTAACGGCGAACATCTACACCCACCTGGAAGTGTGCGACCAAGCGGCGGCGATTCAATCCCTGCCGGCCCCGCCCGCGACGACCCCCACCCCGCCCGAAGAGGCGGTCTTAAGGGCCACGGGAACCGACGATCTAGGGGAAACCACGATTCACTTGCCAAGCCCTTGCCATGGCACGAAAGGGGACGCTGGCGGCATAACGACTTACGGCGAGGGTTTCTTGCCACCAACTTGCCAAGAACCGCCCACGGCGGGGCACGACAGGGCACAAACAGCACCCGAAACGGGTGGGGAGCAATGGGGAGAGGAAGCGACCGGAGAGACGCCCCAAGTCGTTAAACGAGAAAGGCTTGGCATGTCCAGGCACGCCAAGCCTCAAGTACACCCCACAGGGCTCGAACCTGTAACCTTCGGTTCCATAGTCCCAAGGGACCTAGCGCAATTCTCGGGGAAAACGCGGAATCGCGCTGTCGATTGCGCGCGGGTTGCGCGCTGCCCGGAAGTTGACATGAACCTGGAGCAAATGGAGGCGCTGGCTTTGGAGCTTCTGGCACGGGTCCGAGCGGGCAAGAGGGCTCGCCCCGATGCTGAGTCATCAGTAGGCTAAAGAGACCGGGTCGGCCGGCGCGATAGCTACGCGCCGGCCCCAAGTGGCCCGGGCTGGCGTCGGGTGTTCTTACCTTTCACCTGGACCAGCTCGGGCCGGCCCGCAACAAGAAAGGTAAGACACATGCCCACGCCGAAACCGGTTCTCTTCCCAGGGCTTTCGCCGACGGCGAAACCCATCGCTCTCCACAACCTCTCGCCCAGACATTGGAAATCCGTTTCTGTCGACGGGCTGTCGGAAGAAGACTTGTACGTGTTGCTGGCGGCTCACCAGGGCAGCCAAAAGGGAAAGCCGGGGTTCTGCCGCCGGCAACTGTGGCTGAACCGCAGCAACGAAGGTCTAAGCCGGCGAGCAATCTGTGAGTGGTGGAACGGTCTGAGTGAACCCACGCGGTACTATCTCGCGCGGCTGGGTCTGCACAAGAAGCTGGCGATCGGGAAGCGGTGGAGAGGGTCCCGAGCTTGCCGGATCATGTCCAAGCAACTCGCGGAGGCGAAACGGGAACGGCGCAAGGACTGGCCCGCGCCCCCAACGGACAAAGAGAAACAGAAGCTCTACTGGCTGTCTCACCTGTTGGCCAACTGGATCAAGCACGGAGGCTTGAGCTGGGCCGACGCAATTGACGCGCTGCGGCGACTGCCGGAGCAGGCGCAGCGGACTCTCCTTGGGGACGAATACGATCGGATAGCTGGCGTGCTGAAGGCCGACGCAGCTACGGCGCCCTCTGACGCCGATCGGCGCACAAACGGCCGCCCCTGGTGGATGTCCTGGCTGCAATCGCGGCTTTGGTACGCTGGCCGACACGGGGCCGGGGAGTTGCCTCGAAGGCGCATTGCGCGGGCCTCGTCGGTCAAGTTTGTGGAGAAATGCCTGCAACTCGCGGAGACTGGCATGTCGATCCCCGGGGTTCTGGCGGAACTTCAGGCCTGGTCTGATGCGGAGTGGCGAGAGTACGGGGGAAGGCCCCGCTGGGTCGCTCTGTCGAGCCAATTCGGGCACCGCAACACGGCGAACAAGACGTTGGCTGGCCTAATCGTGATCGCACGGTGGCGACGTGAATGCGAGGGCAAGCCTGCGAGCTACGGGCGCGGGCTGTACGCGCTGATGCGGCAGAGGGCGGGGGTGTCTCCTGGCGAGATCACACGCAAGTGGAACGCCTTGGGCATGTCGCACCGGAAATACTACTATGGTGCCGTCAACGCGGACGACTTCCGGGGAGCGGCCGATGTACACGCTGCAATCGGCCTTGCCAAGCGCAACGGGGGCGAAGAGGCCGCCGAGCGGTTAGAGAAGGGCCTAAAGCCACAATTCTCCTGGTTCAATCGCCGCGGGGCGGCGCCCAAGCCGATCGACAATACGGCCGCCATCCGGACGCCGGCGAACTCGCCTGGGCCGGCCGAAGGCGCGTTTGTTATCGATTCGGGCAAGCTGGTCAATGCCAATCCAGAGACAGCGTCGATCGCCGAACGCTTGTGCAGCCTTCGCGCCGAAGAGCCACTGCTTTCGATCACGGAGCTTGTTGCCAAGGTAGCCCGTCGATTTCAGCGCACCAACAAAAGTGTGAAGAACATTTTTTACAGATACATTCGTCAGGCCGCAACTCCGGGAGAATTGGGCCTTGCGCGCGTCGATTCGGCCCTTACTGGTCTATCTTCCGGGGGGTTGAGACTTACGTGAGACGCCTCTGAGTGCGTGTCTCACAGCATCACGATTGTGCCGTGATTTCCCGAGCCAAATGCGTGTGGAGTCCGAGTCTCACGCGGGACGGCCGGGCTGGACCTCCCGTGCGTCGCGGGTCTAATGACCGCAGTGTCGCGATGTGGCGTGTACCTCGGAGGTCGGACGATGATAGCGAGAGTGACAGCGGAGCCAGTCGACGCGCCGGACCTGGTGCCGATCGCCCTGACGGTCGACCAGGTCGGCCGGCTGCTGGGCGTGTCGGCCCGCACAGTCTGGCGACTAGTGGCGGCCGGGGAGCTGGCGCAGCCAGTGGCCATCGGCTCGTCGGCGCGATGGAGGCGCGGCGACGTAGAGGCCTACCTGGACGATCTACGGCCCTACCAGGGTGCGCTCCGCCCCAAGCCGCCCAGGCCGCCGGCGACGGAGCGATCGCGGACACCGCGCGCACGAGAGCGGAGGTAGCACGATGCCCATACCCATCCGCAGACCCCAGAGTGCTGACGACTGGCGCTCGCGTGCGTCGACCTACGTGCTCCAGATCGTCGAGCTGATCCCCCAGGACAGGCTCACGCTACAGCAGCTATTCGCGCTGGCGGACGAGGCCGGCGCGCGCAGCCTGCCAGCACAGATCGTCACGTCAGCCACCGTGATAGCCGCGGCCGTCGGTCGGAGCGAGCGTACCGCGCAGCGCTCGCTCCGTCGGCTGGAGGCTATGGGCTATGTCCGCCGGCTGGATACGCTACGCGGGCGCGGGCTGTACCTGATCGAGGATCCGGCCGACGTGCCGGGCCGGCTGGGCGTCGTGGTGCCTGATCCCCAGCAAGAGCTACCCTGGCGCGAGGCGGCCCCGACACGCCTGTCGTCAGCGGTGTCGCCAGCGGTGACGACACCGCTGACGACAGGCGTGTCGCCAGCCGTGTCGGCTGATGGGCCGCCCGCATCAGGAGCAGATGCACCTCGCACGCGCACGCCCGCACGCGCGCTACCGGCTACTGCCGATCTACCGGCGCCGGCGCCGGCAGACGACGGACAGATACGCGACGCCGGGCGGGCGATCTGCCAGCGGCTATTCGGTGACGGGCGGCCGCCCCTGTCAGACGTGCGCGATCGCCGCCTCGTCTACCAGCTCGCCGTGCTGCTGCTCGACCACGACTATGCGGCCTGGATCGACGACGCGATCGCCCAGGCGTCAGGCCGCGGCGTCGATCGGCCATGGGCCAGCGTGCAGCGAGTCGCCCAGCAGACGTGTCCCGGCACCCCGGCGCACGATCGATCTATCCAGAGCGCCGTGTGGCGCCGGCTGCTGCACGCTATCCACGTGCCGGCATGGGCGCTGGATGCGTCTGTGTGGCGGCCCGATAGGGCCGAAGGCAGCATCCAGGAGACCGGCACGTACCGCGAGATGATGCGCCAGCGCGCCGAGCCAGCCGCACGAGCGTCACGCCCATGACGACGCCCGCAGGTGACACGCGGTTCCTCGCAGCCTACAAAAAGCTGGCACAAGCCGGATATTGTCACGAACCAGGTGGCATGGAGTATCACCGAGTTCTGGGGGAGTGGAAACAGCTCGGCCGTCCTGTAGGGATTGAGCAGTTCATTACGGTTCGGGCCAATATGGGGCCGAGTGGCAAATGGGGGCGGGCTACGCTGAACTAACGCGAGACTCTTGGAGTAACTCTTATGCACACAGAATCTTCACGGCGGGAGCCCGATAGGCGTGGGAACGCCCGGCGAAGTATCGCGCCGCTTCTGTCGCACCTGCAGCGCGAGGTCCTGGGGTTGATCACCGCCCGAGGCCCGCGAGGTGCGACGGACGATGAGATCGCCGTGGCACTGGATCTTCAGCTCGACACGGCCCGGGCCCGGCGTTGCGAGCTACGGGACGCGGGAGCCGTTGTGGATAGCGGACTGCGACGCAAAACGCGAACCGGCCGGCTCGCGACAGTCTGGGTTGCGGCCAGCGTTCCACGCGAAGCAACGCCCGCCGCCCCGTCGAGGCCGGCAGCGGTCACACCGAACGCCCTTGAGGCGGCCGAGTCGTACCCCTGCGCTTCAGCGTTTTGGGGACGCCGATGACCTGCATTTTCTCGATCGTCTGGAGCGACACTTGGCCCCCGAGACGGAGACAGATTTCGGCCGCAGGCACGCCGGCGCCCAGCATGGCACGAATGCGAGTTACCATACTTCCGGGGAACATGAGCGGATTATACGTCTTTTAGGTCTTGACTCCTAAACCGCCAAATGACCAGCCCTGAACGCTCGAAACAGCCCCGAAGATTGCTTATTCGGTGTCCTCTTCCGCGATGCCCGAGGTGTTCGTCTACCTCTGTTCGCGCGGACCGATCGACGCGCCACAAGCCGGACGGGAAGACCTGGCGGGCACACTGTTGCGAGTGCGGAGCGCTGCTTTTGGTTGAGTTTTTCTAGGGAAAATCCGCCAGCCGCTGGCGTGGCCACCCCGGAGCCGGGTGTAGATTGGGAGACGCGAGGAGACGATTCGCGACGGGATGGGGGGTCATTTAGTTTTCGCGCCTGCCCCCGGAACCGCATGGCAAGGGCCGCGTATTTTTTCACGGATAACGAAGTTTTGGAAGATGGCCCCCGAGAGGGTTGTAAATCATGCCTGCTGTCGGCGACTTGGTTACGAACTTGCTGGGCAATTACGAACCCCTGCGGCGCGTCTTTGACAAAGCGAGGGCCGGCGCAACAAGCTGGGAGTCGCACACCGTTGCGGCCGTGAAGAACGTCCAGGGGAAGCTCGGCGCCGTCGGCAAGGGGGCCTTCCAGAACATCGGCGGATCGGCCATGGGGGCGTTGTTCGGCGGGGGGGCTACGCTTGGCTCGCTGGTCGCCTTCGACCAAATGATCGCCGGCGCCAAAGAGATTTCGCGCGAGTCGAGAGAGATGGGCGTCAGCGCGGTTTTCTACCAGCAGCTCAGCGCGTCGGCCCTGAAGGCCGGGCACGACATCGAAACGGTCCGCACCGGCTTTACGCACATGCAGAACCTCGTTGCCGACGCGGCCACAAAGGGGGGCGAGACGGCGCAGGTCTTCGCGAAGTTGGGCTTGAGGCCGGAAGAGCTGCTGGGCAAGAACGCCGAACAACAATTCCGCGCGGTGGCCGCGGCGATCATGGGCATCGGCAACGCCTCGCTACGGACCCAGGCGGAGCTGGACGTATTTGGTCGGTCGGGCAAGCAGCTCGAAACCACCTTGCGCCAGGTTGCCGACAACAGCATCAGCGCCTTTTCCTATCTGTCCGAACAGACCATCTACAACCTCAAACAACTGAGCGGCCAGACCCCTGGCGTCTTTCGCGACATCATCAACGCCGAGGCAGAAGGATTGGGCTACGTTGCCGAGATCGCTGAGACCTTCCGGCTGATGGTGACCAAAAAGCTGTCGTTTGGGGACGCCATTGCCACGGCGATCGAACAACAAAGGCAAGCAATCCAGGCGGAAAAAGAGGGCGCCGAAGCGATCAGGGACCAGGCCGAGTGGGACAAGCAAGCCCTGGCGCTTGAAAAAGAGCGAGCTGCCCTGGCCAAACAGACCGCCTCGCAATTCGAGCAAATGCGGGACGCGGCGGCCAAAGCCAACGAAGTCGGCATGTCGCAAGGCGCGCAACATGCCGCAGCGATGATGCGGCAAGGCGTCAACTCGGACGTGGCGAAGATCATCGGTCAACAAGAAGATTTGCTCTCCGTCCGAAAGAAGATTCACGACCTGGAGCTGGAGGAGCGGACGGTGGGCATGACGCCGGCCGCGGCCGCCAGAGCCAGGATGGAGGCCGAAGGACTCGGCGGCTCCGCCGGCAAGGTCGAGGCGATCCAGGAACGCATCGATCAAGCCAAGGCCGCGCGCGACGTGACCAAAAAATTCGCGAGTCCCGAGCAGAGCCTGCGCGAAGAGCTGGCCAACCTCGACAAGCTCAAGGGGCTTGCCCCGCCCGACACGCTCGAAAGGGCCAAGAAGGACGCCGAGCAGCATTACCTCTCCGCCACCGGCACCAGCGAGCCGACCCCCGTTTTCAGCTACGCCAAGACGGCCGGCAGCAAGGAGGCTTACGAGGACCTGATGGGCCACCTGGCCGAAGGGCAAAAGGACAAGACGCAAGAAGCGATGCTCAAGGCGGCCGAGCGGACCGCCGCCGGCGTGGAAGCGATCGCCGGCAACCAGCAGCGCGGCGGCACGGGGGGCGGCGACGACATCGAGCAACTGGCCGGCAACTCACGAACAGGGACGTAAGGCATGATTGTTACCGCGTCTGGATCCCGCAGTTCATCTATCCGGCCGTGGACTTTTCGCAGCTCCCGGTCACGTAAAGGACGTAACACGATGGCAGACACGGAAACGCTACCTGAGCGGCGACAGGCGTTGCTCCGCCGGCAAGCGGAGCTTGAACGCGAAGTGAGAAAGACGCACGACGGCTATTACCCGGCGGGCCAGCAAGCGGAGATCCTGCGGGCTCTCGGCGGAGAAGAGCGGGAGGTGGGCGCGCAGCTCCAGGAGATCGACGAGGCACTTGGCATAACGCCGGTCGTGCGATTGGACCAGGGCCGCCCCTACTTTGACTTCACCGGCGGTACCGGTGGCATCATGGGCCGCACGGCACCCAGGGCGGATCCATCGCGGTGGCTTTGCCGTTATTGACTTTGACCTTCACCCCTTCACGCGAGCCGAAAAATGTCCAAGAGCATCGCAGAGACCTTCACCGCGGCGGCCCAACCCGACGCCCCAGACGAGCGGGAGACGGCCCCGCTTGCGGCCGGCGTGGAAATGGACCTGGCGTACCTGGTGTCTGACTACCAGGTGCCCCAGGCCGACGTACTCGCGTTCCAGGCCGCGAGGGATCGCTACCGGCAGCTCGTTGCCCGGGATCGGGCCCTGACGCTCCGAATCAAGGCGTTGGAAGCGGAGCGGGGCCGCGAGCCCACCGACCCCGACGCGAAGCCGTCGCCCGTCCAGGCCGGCATCGAGGTTTTGCTTGCCGATCCGACGGCCCAGTTTCACCCGGCGGAAGAGCCCGTCAGCCTCATCGAGCGGATTTGCGAGCGGATGGCCCAGCGGCAGTTGATCCAGTTGGCCGCGCAGGCGGCCGGGCGCGAGTTGGGCAGGGTACGCGGGACGATCCAGTTCGCGGTTGCCAAGGCGGAGCGGCAACACTACCTCGCCGTCATCGCCCGCATTCACGATTGTCTGCGGGCCCTCGAATCGGCGCTGGACAGCGAATTGACATTTCATCGGACCTGGATCGACAGGGACTTTCCCGTCTGGGGCTCACTGCCCAGAGCGTGCATGGTGCCGCTGATCGGCATGGCCTGGCAGTGGCGACACAGACTGGCCGAGGACGGATTGGTGGCCATCACGCCGGCGGAGCTGGAGATCATCGACCGGAGACGCGAAGCCCTGGCCAGCGAGTCGGCCAACCTCTGCGGTCGCCCGTGTGAGGGCGCCGAGTGGGGTGGGTTCGCCGGCAACACTCTCCCTACGCCCTACGTCCAGTCGGCCGCAGTGAGCGACGGCGGGGTCGCACCGGTCGGCCTGGGCGCGTCGATCCACTATTCGACCCAACCGCCGTTCAAGTTGTAAGAGGAGACCGAACCCATGAGGCCTCGCCGGAAAATGAGCGACTGGCTCGCGGCGGCGATCGCACAGGACAAAGCGGAAAACCGCCGCAACCTCGAAGCGTTCGTCCAACAGCAACGGGAGACGCGGACCATCCGCCGTCAGCTCGAATATCGCAACGCCGCGGCGCTTCTGCAGCGCGAGATTCCCTTCGGGGAACGGCCCGGTGCGATCCAGGCGACGATCAACATGCTTTTGCAGGCGGGCGGACTCCCGCCGGAACGCCGCCGAGTCTGCAACGTGCCTTGGGAAACGCCGGACGAAATGTTTGCCAAGGTGCTCCAATCCGCGGTCCTGTCGCTGCGCCAAAAGCAAGAGGACCTCGAGCGCGATCGGCGCCACGCAGCCCAAACCTATTCCGTGCGAAGTATGCAGGGGGCCGGCATCGAGGCCGATCTTGCACGGCGCGAACAGGACCTTGCCGCGGAGGTCGCCCTCGTCCAGCGGCTTGTCGCTTTATAGGGAGGGTCGATTCCATGTCCAGACTTGAGCAGTACGAGTACGCGACGGCGGACCGCCAGGTCGACGCGGACCTTTTGCGGCGGATCATCCATCGCAAGCAGGGCCTCGCGGCGAATCTCGACGAAGCCGAGTCGCGTGCGGCCAGCTTGCCGTACAGCATCCGCGCGGCGGCCTTGCGGGCCGTCCGAATCGAGGGCGACTTGCTGGCCGCCGAAGATTGCGCAATTCAGACAATGCTTGACCAGGCATTGGAGAACGTGGCGGCCGGCTGGCCGGCACGGATCGACGCCGGCCAGGTCGAAACCCGGGTTGCGTCTTCTCTCGCGCCGAGCTACCCCAGCGTTTCCGTGGTCACCGCCGACGCTCCCCTGGGCGACGACGTGGACGTGGGCGACATGGTGGTTGCCGGCCTGGTGGCTCCGTTGGCCGACGAGTGTCTTCTCCAAGCCGATGCGAGGACCGGCCAGCCCTGCACCGTCGAGCGGTATCAGCCCAGGACCTTTGACCGGTGCCTCGCACAACTGGCCGCGGGCCGTGAAAACTGCCTGTGCCTGCTGAATCACAATCTGGATACCGTGCTGGGGAACACCCGGAGTGGAACCTTGCGCCTGAGCATGACGTCCGAGGGCCTGGCGTACCGCGTTTCGCTCGACCCGCAGAATCCGTTCCACGTGGCCGCCTACCGCAGCGTCCGGCGGCGCGACATTGCCGGCGCGAGTTGCGGCTTTCTCTGCCGGCAGGATCGACTGTACCGCGACCCTGAGCGGCAGGCGGTGGTCCGCGAGCTTCAAGACGCCGACTTGATCGACGTTTCCCTGTGCCCTCGCCCGGGCTATCCGCGCTCGACGGCCCAGGTTGTCGCCCAGCGATCGCGGCGGAGCTACCCCGCGGCCGTCGCTCCCGTGCGGCCGCAAGAGCCCCTGCCGGAGTCGCGAGCGTTGCCCGGCTCGGTTCGGGCCGTGTACGAGGCGGAGAAGCGGTCCCGAGCCGGCCAGCCCGCCAGCCAACTGCAAGCGGCGATCGACGCTCTGGCCCGCAGCGTCGGGCTCTAGGATTTGAGACCTAGCTGGCGGCTGCCGTACCTTGCGGCCGTCGGCGTTGCCGGGTTGAGCGCGGCGGATCCCTCCTTGACCGCCGCCGTTCCCCGCCCCGGGCTGGCGGCCCTGCCATGTGGCCGCCGGCCCGGGCGATTTTCGACGTAGTATACGGGCGTACAGAGTTGACCGCCGGCCCGGCCGGGCGGTAGACTGATTGGCGGTAGGCCCTTCCAGCGGGCCACCAGGGCTGAAAACCCTTCACTGGAATCTGATGATGGTTTACCACCAGGCCACGAGCCCGGTCATTCGTGCGTGTAACCAAGCTGCGATCCGCATAGGCGGGGAGCAAGGCCACGCGGCGGTCCAGTGCCGCTTTTCAGCGAGTGACCGGGTTCGCGGTCTTTCTTGGGGGTGCTATCATGTCCGACTGGAGGAAGAAAAACGCCGTCTACATCGTGAGCGTCCCCGAGAGCTTCAAGCCGGCGAGGCCCTGGGACTTGCCCGACTCGACGGCCGCTTCTGAGCTGTATTGTAAGAACCTGGCGCTCACAGAAGCACAAGCCTTCGCCCGTGTCTTCAATCGCCGTCAACTCAAGGCCGGGCTGCCGGACGCGAAATGGGCGATCGTCGTCAAACACACGAGGCGCCTGTGGATTGACCACGCGGACAGCCTGCTTCGCGACGGGCCGCCCGCCGCGGCCGGCAGCGACAAGCAATTGGACGAGGAGCGGAGGGACGGCCAGTGAAGAGGATCAAGAGTCCCAAACCACCGAGGCCTGAAATAGTGGCGATCGTCGGCCGCCTCCGAGCCATCATGGCCCGCGGCTACAACGCACGCGAAGCTTCAAGCCTGGTCCACCGCGTCCCGTCGTTCTACGGGTACGCGAGAAGCCGGTGGCCGCAACTTTGGGATGGGCCGCTGGATCCGACGCTGGCTGAGGACATATCATTCCCCAGTCGGCCTGCCAAAATCACGAACGCAGTCCGGGCCGGACTCCGGAAGGCCGCCGCGCTGGTCGTGGAGGGCAAGACCTACGCGCAGGCTGAGGACATTCTCGGGCTGCGCCGGAACTTCCTCTGTAACACCGCTTGGAGGCATCGCGCCGTTTGGGAAGCGGAGCTAGACCAGGCGTCCGACGGCCAGCGCGAAGCGATCAAGGAGGCCCGTCGAAAAACGCCCGCAGAGAACGTCGCGCAGCGCATCCGTCAGGTCCTGCGGATCGTGGCAGCGGGCAAGACGCTCACCGAAGCCGCCGGCGTGCTTGGCATCGATCGCAAAAGACTCTACGAGGACCGCAGGCGCTTTCACGAATTTTGGGACGCCGAAGACGCCGTCGCCCGTACGGAGATCGAGGCCCTGGGGATGCACGCGGACCGCGGCCCGGGCCAAGAAGTACTCGACGGCATCCGCAAGGCAACGGCCCTGACCGCCGCCGGCGAAGGACGGTCGGAGATCGCCGAGCGGCTGGGCATCAAGATATCGACGCTGGAGCATTGGCAGCGGCATTACGCGGACGCATGGAAAGACGAGCTGGGGCGGGCGATGGAGGCCGCCTTGATCCTGGTTCAACGACACGCGGGGACCGAGGCCCTCAGTGAGGACCCGGCCGCCTACCTGCGCCGGGCCCTGGTCTGCGATCGCTGGGCACAGCAAAACGGCCGGCAGTTGTTCGCGAAGCCCGACGAGTTGACCCTCTGCACGTTCTTCGAGTCGCACTACCGCCCCACCAGGTTGCAAGACGGCAGCTCGGAGACCGTCCGCAGTTTCCGCAACGTCCTCCGAAGATGGCGATTGTTGACGGGCGATCCGCCCTTGAAGGAGATCACGCACTCGACGCTCACACACTTCCGCGATTGCCTGGCAAAGATGCGTGG
>Ga0181539_1003846_pt1 | contig 13364 bp, 9 predicted proteins | sample PEATcosm2014_Bin_46_FD_119767 | JGI IMG/M metagenome (GOLD analysis project Ga0181539, IMG submission 119767) | Peatland microbial communities from MTU Mesocosm Facility, Houghton, MI, USA - PEATcosm2014_Bin23_60_metaG | ecosystem: Environmental > Terrestrial > Soil > Wetlands > Peat | place... | reverse complement strand
TCACACCGCCGCTGGCAATCAGCGGGACTTCCGAAAAAGGCGCCTTGAGAGCCTGTATGTACCTGGGACCTCCGTTGGCGAAGCACGGAAAGACCTTCACGAAATCGCAACCAGTCTTCCAGGCGGCCATGACTTCGGTGGGCGTCAAGGCGCCCGGGAAAACCACCACCTCGCGCCCCAGCGCAAAGTTGACGATCTCAAGATCCATCCCCGGCGTCGTCAGGAAGACCGCTCCCGCATCCAAACAGCGGCGCGCCGTTTCCACCCGATACAACGTGCCGGCGCCCACCAGAACCCCGGGGTGATGGCGCGTCAGTTCGCGAATCACCTCGACGGCGCCCGGGACGGTCATGGTCACTTCGACAATGGGAATGGCGCTCTCGCTGACCGCCTCCGCGGCAAACAGGGCGTCCTCGGCCGTAGACACGCGTATCGCCGGGATAATACCGATCTCCTCGATACGCGCGCGAATCTCTTGTCTCGTCATAGGGTCATTCGATCCTTCTGGTACAACGGCGCGCCAAACGGGCGCCGGAACCACCATCAAAGCAGGTCTCTGGTTCCCACTGCCTGGCGAACCTGCTCCACGGCAGCCAGGTAAGCCGCCACCGCCTGGCGGTAGGCGAGTTGGGTCGCGCGATAGCTCCGCTCGGCGTCCAGGAAATCGAGAAGCGCCAGGGCGCCGCGCCGGTACGCGTATTCGCTGATATCGCGGCTCCTCTGGGACACGTCGAGATACGTGGATTTCAGGAGCTGGGCTATGGTCGCGGCCTCCTGCAGCCCCTCGTACGCGTCCTTCACGTCCGTCAGTACCTGCCCTTGGGCCGCTTTCCGCTGTTCCTCCGCTTGCCGGATGGCAATACGCGTCTGCGCGATGTTACCCTGGTTCCGGTCGAAGATCGCCAGCGGAATACTGAACGACAAGGTGGCGGCGCTCACGCCGGCGGCGTGCGAGTAATTGGCCGAGATGGTAGGATCCTGCTTCCCATTGGCTTTGGCGAGCGCATATTGGCTGTTGGCGGCGGTAATGCTTAACAACGCCGCGCGCAGATCCGGACGATTCTGCAGGGCCTTCGCCTGCAGTTCTTCGAGAGTGACCGCCAGCGGCCGGTATTCGAATTCGCCCACCACATCGTAGGTAGCGGGCACCGACTCGAAACCCAACTGCTGGCGGAGATCGGACAGCGCCTGGGCTTTGTTGAGCGTGGCTTGCTGGACGTCGGTTTCAAATTGCAGCAACTGAAGCTTGATCTTCAGGTAGTCGTTCTCGCTGAGAGCGCCGTCCTTGAATTGGACTTGGCTGATGGCGACCGTTTCCTGAAAGCTCTTGAGATCCGTCTGCGCGAGTTCCAGAGTCGACTGCGCAAGCTGGGCATTGATGAAGAACGAGCCTGCCTGAAACGCAGTGCTCCGTTCGTTATCGGCTACTTGCGAGCGGGTTACGGCGGTCGCGTCCCTGGCTGCCTGCAGGCGCCGCGCCCGCTTGTTGCCGCGTTCAATCAGGTAGCTCAACCCCATGTCGCCCTCGGTCGAGTTCTGGATGTAGTCCGCCACGGATTGGCCTTGCGGGACCGAGAAGAACGGCAAGTATTCCCAGTCGGTGAAGAACGTCGGATTCGGGCGCAGATTGGCCGTAATTTCCGCGGCCTGGTTCTGTTGGATGGTGGTCCGGGCGGCCTGCAAGGTGTGGTTGTGTTGGAGCGCCATCTGGATGGCCTGATCCAGCGTAATGGTGACAGGCGCCTGCTGCGCGAACGCCGAATCCGCCAACAGCAGGCTGCCAAACACGCCCGCGGCCGCCCAAACAACCCGGATTTTTTTCGCAGGCAAAATTACGCGCTTAATGCTCATAAGCCCCTAAGAACCCTCCGGTGCCGGAAGTTGATCGCCGTCGCGGGCGATCCAGACATAAAACGTGGGCAGCAGAACAATGCTCAGCAGTAAGTCGGAAATCAGCCCGCCTACGATCACAATTGCGAAAGGCCGCTGCGAATCCGATCCGATATCGTGCGATAGCGCCGCCGGCAGCAGCCCCAGCGTCGCCACCAGCATGGTCATCATGATGGGACGAAGCCTCCGGACCGCGCCTTCCACCGCCGAATCCTCGATCGAGTGCCCTCGGGCCCTGAGCTGGTTGATGTATTCCACCATGATGACGCCGGTTTGCACCGATACGCCAAAAAGCGCCAACATGCCGACGCCCGACGACACGCTGAGGTAAGTTCCGGTAGCCACAAGAGCCAGCAGGCCGCCGATCGGAGCCATGCCGACGTTCAACAGAATCAGCGCCGCCCATTTGTACGAGCGAAACATGGTATAGAGAATGATGAAGATGACCAGGATGGTCAGTGGCACGATGACAGCCAGCCGCGCTTCAGCCCTCTTTTCGCTCTCGTATTCTCCCGACCAACCGATGCTATAGCCCGGCGGCAGTTTCACTTTTTCTCCGATTTTCTTGATCGCCTCTTCCACTGTGGACCCCAGATCCCGGCCTCTCACGTTGAAGGTTACCGCCGCATACCGGCTGTTGCCCTCCCGGTAAATGTCGTATGCCCCGTCCTTGACCTCTACGTGCGTCAACTGCGCCAGAGACACCCGTTCGCCCGTTGGCGACAGCAGGCGAATCTTCGCGATGGCCTGCGCGGTATTCCGATAGGGCGCCTGGTAGCGCACGACCACGTCGTAGCGCTGCTCGCCGATCAGTACTTGGCTTACGGCGTTTCCGCCCACGGCTGTCTGGACGGCGTCTTGTATATCCGTCACGTTGATTCCAAAACGGGCCGCCTGGCGGCGGTCGATGGTCAAGTCGAGATTGGGCTGGCCGAAATCGCGCAAGAGCTTCACGTTTTGCATGCCCGCGATGCCCGACATGAGGGCAGTAACCTCTTCGCCCTTCTGTTCGAGAGTCTTCAAGTCGTCTCCGAAAATCTTGAGCGCCAGCGAACCCTTGGTGCCGGTCATCGTCTCTCCGACGTTGTCTTCGATGGGCTGCGAGAAGTTCCACTCCGCCCCCGGGTATTTTTCCAACGCGCGGTTCATGGCCGCGATCAGTTCCTCTTTGTTCTTATGAAACACCGGGCGCCATTGGTCGTGCGGCTTCAAGTCGACGAAATACTCGGTGTTGCCGAATCCCCCGGTGTCGGTTCCATCGTCCGGACGTCCGACCTCCGACACCACAGTTGTCACCTCCGGGAACGATGCGAAAACATAGCGGCAGTTGTTGGTGAACTTCTCCCCCTCCGAAAGACTGGTGCTGTTCGCCAGAGTACCGCGCGCCCAGATCGCGCCTTCGTCCAAGTGCGGCAGGAACTCCGAGCCAATCACGCCGCCAAAGCCCAGATAGACCGTGGCCGCCAGGGCGACTATGGCGACGCAAGCAATAACCCAGCGATGGCGAACGGCCCAGCGCAGCCGTCTGCGGTACCGTTCCACCAGGTAGTCCATCGCCCGGTTGCGCCGTTCCTTAACTCCCTTGCGGAAAAAGGTGGCTGCCAGCACGGGCGCGATGAGAATCGAAAATGTCATCGCGCCGAGAAGAGCCAGGGCAACCGTCCAGGCCATGGGCCTGAATAGCCGGCCCTCAACGCGTTGCAGCGTGAAGATCGGCATATAGGCGGTGATGATGATGGCAATGGCGTAAAAGACCGGCCGTTGTACTTCATGGCAAGCCTCGCGGATGATCTCCGCGGTGGTTTTCGCGGCTCCATTGAGCTGGCTTTGGTCTTTGTTCAGATGCCGGATAATGTTCTCCACCATGACCACCGCGCCATCCACCACCATTCCGAAATCGAGTGCGCCCAGCGAAAGAAGATTAGCCGGGATATGGCTCAAATCCAGCCAGATCGAGGCAAACAGCAGAGAGAACGGAATGGTGAGCGCGACGATCAGGGCGGCGCGAACATTCAGAAGAAACAGAAAAAGGATCACGCTGACCAGAATCATGCCCTCGGTCAGGTTATGCATCACCGTGTGCAAGGTGAAATGCAGCAGGTCGCTGCGATCCAGCATGGGCACCACCTCCACCCCGGGAGGCAGAATGCCGTGGTTGAGCTCGTAGACCTTCTTGTGAATCGCCTCGAGTGTAGGTTCCTCTTCGGCGCCTTTGCGCAGCAGCACCCCGCCCTGGATGACATCGGGCTCGTCGATGATGCGGCCGTCCTTTAGGTGGTTGGCTCTGGCCATGTGGCCCAGGCGGATTTTGGGGCCCTGAACCACGTCCGCGATGTCTTTCACGCGAAGGGCCGTGCCGGTTTGGGTCTTTAAGACGGTTTGCTCGATGTCGTGCACGGTGTTGAAGAGGCCCAGCGCGCGAACGTTCATCTGCTGCATGCCCACCTCGACGAAGCTGCCGCCGGCATTGATATTATTGTTGGAAAGCTGCTGTTCCACTTGGCCGATGCTTAATCCATACGACACCAGCTTGTCCGGGTCCACGCGCACCTGGTACTCCCGCACCGTGCCGCCGAAATCGGAAACGTCGACCACGTTGGGAACGGATTTGAACTGCTTGAGAAGAACCCAGTCTTCCAAAGACCGCAGCTCCATCAGGTCGTAGCGGGGGTTTGTGCTCCTCAGCGTGTACCAATAGATCTGGCCCGTGGTGCTCCAGTCCGTTCCGATCTGAGGCTGCAGGTTCTCTCCATTGGGGAGATTGACCTGGGTGAGCCGCTCCAGCACTTTCTGGCGGTTCCAATCGTTGACGGAGCTGTCGTCGAAGATCATGATGACGAACGACAGGCCGAAAATGGACTCGGAGCGCAGAAAAGTCATATGCGGCATTCCGGCCATTTGAATCTCGATCGGAATCGTCACCTGCTGTTCCACTTCCTCGGCCGAACGGCCGGCCCATTGGGTAATCACCGTCACATAGTTGTCGGCGATATCGGGATAGGCCTCCACCGGCAGCTCGTGAAACGAGATAGCCCCCCAACCAGCCAACAACACGGCTATGGCCAACACCACGAACTTGTTATTAAGCGCAAAATCTACAAGAGCGCGAATCATCTGCTGTTTCCCTGTTTGGTTGGAATCATGTCCGAGCCGTTGCTCCGGACATCAACGCCCCACGCGCGATCACTGAGCTAGCACGTGGTCCAAGACCAATGCGTTCGTCACCACTTGTTGACCCGGCTGGAGCCCCGAGGTGACCTCTTGCAGGTTCACGTTGTCATTCAAGAGGTCTCCGCCGACCACCTCGACGCGGCGAAATCTCTTGTCTGGCGCGGGAACGTAGACAAAATCGCGATCGTGCATGTGCAGGATGGCGGACGCCGGGACCATGGTGTGCATCTCCCTGGTCTGACCGTGGAAGGTGGCCCTCACAAACATGCCTATCCGCATGATTCCGGGATTCTGAACTTCAATACGGACCTTGGCCGTGCGGATGTTGGGATCGAGGATCGAGCCGATATTGCTCACCTTACCCTGGAACTTGCGGTCCGGGTAGGCATTCAGGGTGATGCTCGCGGCGTCGCCCAGCCTGACATTGGCCAGGTCGTTCTCGTACACGTCGCACACGACCCAGGTTGCCGAGAGATCCGAGATCGTGAACGGGTAGGGTGTACTGTATGCCTGCACTAGAGATCCCGTTGTAACTTGCTGGTCGGTGATGACTCCCGAGACCGGCGCGAAGATATCCACCGTGAGATTCATCTTGTCGGGATCGTTACCGAGCAGCCGCAAGTGCTCAGCCGCCGTCTCCACGGCCACTTTAGCCTTGTCGTCGGCGTCCTGTGCCACCTGCAGATCGTTCAGAGCGATAGCGCCATGGGCATAGAGGTCCTTGGAGCGCTCATATTGGGTGCTGGCCAGAACTTGATCCGCGACTGCCATCTTGTAGGTCGCATAGCCGCCCGAGACGTCGTCGCTTCGAATACTCATCAACAACTGGCCCTTCTGCACGGTTTCGCCGAGGCGGGTGCGAATGGCCATGACGCGCCCCGAGGCGAGGGAAACCACCGGGACATTGCGGGAGACGTCGGGGGTGACGGTTCCCGTAACCACCAGCTCGGAGGCGGTGGGATGCTGGGTCGCCGCGGCCAGCGGAAACTGCTCCGGATGGTCCACTGAGAATAGAGCGGCATCCGCGAATGGAACAACGTTAGGGTTGGGCGGAGCCTGCGCCCCTTCGTCGGCTTGGACGCTTTTACAGCCGCCAAGAACCACCACTGAAGCAAGGCCAATCAGCAGCGAACCGATTTGTAACAGTTTGCATTTCATAACTAAGTCCAATCTACTCGCGGTGTGTCTCGGAGCCGAAACTCCACATTCCGCTACAGAATAAGCCAAGGCCCATGAGGATCGCATAAAGTCCGAATAGAAAGATACGATTCGCCAAATAGACCGAATTTATCAACCGGGGTGGGGCAGGCGGTTCCGCCTGCCCCATCGACTTGTCTTGCCGCCCCTAACATCTAAAACTTGACCATTACGCCAGCGCCGACGGTGAACTGGCTATGGCGAAGATCCGGAAACCAAACGCTGTTGGGGCCGCCGCAGGCTGTTTGTGCTGCCGCAAGACTGGTCTGGCCGGAGGAGGCGCCGGTGCTGCAGACGTAGTCCGCGGGTGAACCGTTGTTGCCGCCAGGAGGCGTGATCCCTCCTCGCCCCGACCAATAGGGAACATCCGAGCGGCGGTAACCGGCCTCCGCCCACCACGTGATGTACTGTTTGGGCATCCAGTGGAAGGTAGCCGTGGAATCCCACATCTTGGCCTTGTCCCCGGGATTGGCGGTGAAGTAGGGCGAACCGGAAACGGCATCCGCTCCGTTGATGGGTGGCAGCAGCGTCAGATAGCGGCCCGGGTTGTTCATCTCGCCGCCACCAAGCGTGACGGCATACTTGTCCTTGTTCCACCAGATCCGGTTGTAAAGCATCCACCCCAGGAATGACTGCTTCGGCCCACCCTTGCCTCCGTGGCACGTCACGCCGGCGCCATACTCGCAACCTGCGTCGCCTGTGAAGGAGAACGCCATTTTAGAGACGCCCGTGGACTCGGGCTTGCTGTAGTATCGGACCTCGACGCTATCGTCGGTGTGGATGCGCGAACGGCCTGGAATGCCGAGATCGTCCGTGCCATTGCCGTAGTTGTTGAAAACCAGCGAAAGCCATTCGTACGGGCGATACAGGATCTGCCCTCCCAATCCCTTGTGGCCATTGTATTTGGCATAGGATTGCCATCCGTTGATGATCCAGGGCTCGATTTTGAGCTTGTTGGTGGGGAACCACTGGATCCGCAGGCCATTGAAGAACCATGGCGTGTTGGATGACACGTACGACGGCTGGTAAGTCCAGTTATCGAAATTGTAGTAACTGAACAGGCCGATGTACGACACGAAGATCCCGGCGTCGATGTTGAGCCCATGGTTCACATTGAAGTGATACCCGCCATAGGCTTCCGAAACGTAGCGGTAAGCGTCGCGGAGGTCCCATTGGCCTACTCCGGCGCTGGCGTCGTTGCGTGGCGTGGTGGTCGCGAACATTCCAAACATGGTCAAGACCCGGCCGCGAACGTTTTGCCAATGGAAGTCGCCACCGAAGCTGATTTGCTCCACCTGGATTTCGCCTTCGCGAAACTCCTCGGTCGACCCGCCCAGTGAGTGGTCCTTCGGTTGATTTGTATCGACAACGAAGTTTGTGTCGAATCGGATTTCCGGTGTGAAAAATTTGGTGTCCAGCACGGTGTCTTTGTTGCGCGGCGTGCCATTCAGCCAGGTGAAGTCGCCGTACGCGAACGGAGTGAAGTTGTCCACCCCGGGGGTGGAGTCGGGAGCCTGGAGGGCCTCCGAAATGCTTGGCGCGGCCGGAGCGGGCGCGGGCGCGGGCTGGGGAGCCGGCGCCGGGGAACCCACCGGCGCGGCGCCCTCCGCGGCGGGCGCCGAAGCGGTTTCAACCGGCGCCGAGCCGCCATGTAGCGCCGCCTCCAGCTCCCCGATGCGCTTCTTCAGAGCCGCCAACTCTTCCTCTACCGCCGACACCGTTGCCGGAGCTACTGCCGGGGACGCTTTGGCAAGCAGGAAATCGACCCGGTACGCCCCAGGCGCGGCCACTTCCACCTCGGCGGATGACCCGATGAACCCATCCCTCGCCGCCGCCACCTGGTAGCGCCCTGGCTCCAGTTTCGCGATCGTGAAAGTTCCGTCGGAGCCGCTGACTGCACTGCGGTCCGTACCTTTGTTTACGTTGTGCGCGGTGATCCGCACCTGCGCCACCGGCTGTCTACTGGCGCAGTCTCGGGTCACCCCGCCCACACCGCCGAACAACTCCTGCCCCGAAGCTGCAACGGGCACCGCAGCAAGCTGAAACGCGATACAGGCTGGCACCACAGCGGAAAAACGTAAGTTGCGCGTCATAAGTATCCTTTCTAATGCTTAAGTCACCATCGTTTGTCGATATAGGTCCGATGCGCGGGCTTGGCGCGAGCGATGCCGCCTGCTTGGGCGGCTTGTCTTGCGGTCTTCGCCACCTGCTGCTACGGTGGCGCTTCCGTCCAGCGCGTCGCTAACGAGGTGACTGCGCTACATGAGTTTGTGCCCATTGCTGCGGTTCTCAGTATGGAACAGCACTCATAAGGAACGCATAAAGATTCTACATGGCTGTGTCTGATCGTCATGATCGGCCCCCGGCCACTAAATCAGCCTCCGCTTTGAAGCGGTAGCCAATCTGGGCATCGGTAACAAGATACTTGGGAGCGGCGGCGCCATCGCCGAGCTTCTTTCGCAGTTGCCGGACAAAGGTACGAAGGTATTCCAGTTCGCCGCCGTATTCCGGTCCCCAGACCGCTCCCAGAATACGCGCGTGCGTAAGCGGAAGTCCGGCGTGCGACATCAGAAAGTGAAGCAACTCGAATTCCTTGGGCGTCAGGTGGACGGCCTCGCCATTCCTCTTCACCAGCCGCCGCGCCGGGTCCAGTTCGATCTCTCCAATTCTGATTGGGGCCGCATCGTCCGCCTGGGATGCGGATGCGCGGCGCACGGCGGCGCGAAGCCGGGCCGCCAGCTCGCCCACATGGAACGGCTTGGTGATGTAGTCGTCCGCTCCGGCGTCCAGCGCCTCGATCTTGTCCTCCTCCGTGTTTTTCACGGTCAACATAACGATTTCGAGTAGCGGCATCAGCTTACGAATCCTTCGGCAGGCCTCAATGCCATTCATGCCTGGCATTCCGATGTCCAGCAGCACGGCGTCAAAGTGAACCGTGCGAACCAGCGCGAGAGCCTGCTCGCCGGTTTCGGCCTCGGCGATTTCAAAATTCATACCCTGAAGCGTTTTCCGTAGCGCCCAGCGGATCGCCCTTTCATCGTCCACGATCAGTAACTTGCCCTTCATATTCTATTCAGGCTCTGGTGATACTGGTTTGGGTGTTGTTGCATCGGACCCTGAATTGCAAATCAAAACGATTGTGCCGGATGCCTCATGAGGAAAGCATGAAGATGCCCGCACGTTTCCTCATTCGAGGGCGCCAGTGGGCCATAAACAACTGCATTACTTAGACTTGATGCCCGCATTGAAAGATGTGATAGGCACCTTCAAAGTTTTCTATATGTGGTTTGCCGGCGGGATAACTTGACAGAGATCAAATTGTATGGGGCGGAAGAGGGATAGGGCGCGGCAGGCCTTAGGTTTCACTTATGGGGCACTTATGCGATCCTTATGCCGGCCGGCCTAGACTTCTTCTATGCAGCTTGTGGATGAGAAAGAGGCGGCTAGCTGGAAGGCGCCGATTTACCCGGGCAGCGCGGTCCTGCGCCGGGCAGTCCGCCGGAACATCGTTTCGTTCCCATCGCAGATTCAGGCTTTCTTGAGGCGCCCGGCGGCCGATATGCAGTGCCGCGTGGTCCTCCTGTTCTTCGTCCGCGGCTGGACTTCCATTCAGATCGCCGCGCGGTTCGGTGTTCCGAAACACGTGATCCGGGGAACCCTGAATGAATGGTCGGTTCGGGCGTTGGCGCTCGGCCACATTCAGGTCATCGACCCGGAAGAGTTCGCCATCTGCTGCCGCATGGATGAGGAATACGGGACTAAGCGCGCGACAGAACGGTTCGTCAGTGTGCCGGCGCGAGAGGAGGTACTGCATGCAGTCGCATAAAGGGAAGTGCTACCTGGTGGGGAGAGCCCTGGCGGTTACCGTGGCCGCCGCATTGGCCGCATGGCCGGCCGAGGGGCCGAAAGCATCCACAGAGGACAAGGCGACCTTCCGGGCCGACGGGACGCTGGTGCTGGTTCCGGTCACGGTGGTCGACCGGCGCGGGGCCATTGTCAACGGACTGGCAAGCGACGCATTCACGCTGACCGAGGACGGAGTGCAGCAGCCATTGCGCGCGTTCAGCGAGGAGGATGCGCCGGTCTCGATAGGGGTGGTGCTGGACCTGAGCGGCAGCATGGCGCCGGTCCTGGGCGCCGCCAAGGAATCTCTGCGGACGTTGATGAAGGACGCAAATCCCGGGGATGAAGCGTTCCTCAACGGCGTGTCGTCAAAGCCGCGGGTCTACTCCGGTTTCACGGAGGCTCTGGACGACATCGTGCGCCAGGTTGGAACCGAGCGCGCCTATGGGTACACGGCGTTGATCGATACCATTTATGGCAGCTTAGAGCAGTTGCGAACCGGTGTCCATCCGCGGAAAGCGCTGGTGGTCATTTCGGACGGGATCGACAATCGCAGCCGCTACACCAGCCGAGAGCTGCGGCGACTGGCGGTGGAAAGCGACGCTCAGATCTACAGCATCGCCGTCAGCGGCGGGGCGTCTCGCAAGCAGGGCGTAGCTTTCGCGGAAGAAATGGGGGGGCTGTCTTTTCTTCGCGACCTCGCGGAAATGACCGGCGGGCTGAGTTTCGTGGTTCGGGATGGGACGGACATTGCCAAAGCAACCGCCCGCATCGGCAGGGCGCTGCGGAACCAATACACCATCGGTTACGCGCCCAGCGGCAATGGCCGGAGCGGCCAGTGGCGCAGGATCAGGGTCAAGGTGGAAGGCCCCGGAATGACGGCGTACGCGCGGGCGGGGTATCGTCTCGATTGACGCGCCGGGCAGCGGTGCATAATAAGGGTGAGGCGGTCGGAAGCTTGTGCGGTCTCAATTGAGGGTCTTGCGCGGATGCCTCGCCGGGTTGGCGTCCGTTGCCCTGGTGACGTTCTGCGCGTTCCGGCTGAATCTGAATCTCTCCACTTCCGGCTCCCTCTACTTCCTGATTGTGATGATGGTCGCGGTGGTCTGGGGCTTTTGGGAAGCCAGCGTTACCTCGCTGATTGCGGTCAATTGTCTCAACTACTTCTTTGTCCCTCCCGTGCTCACCTGGAGGGTTTCGGATCCGCAGAACTGGATTGCCCTGGCCACCTTCGAAATCACCGCGCTGACCGTGAGCCGGCTCTCCACGCGCGCGCAAGACAAGGCAAGAGCCGAGGCGCGGCAGCGCGCGGAGGTGGAGAAGCTCTATGAACTGAGCCGCCGCATTCTGTATCTCGATCGCCGCCTGACGATCGGGCCACAGATCGTGTCCCTCATTCAGGAGATTTTCCGGACAGAATCCGTGGCCCTGTTCGACGCCGCGCTGGCGCGCCTGGATGCGACGGGTACCGGGGCCAACGATCTGGAAGAGCTCGCGCGTAGCGCCTATTTCCAAGACAGCGCTCTGGAAGGCGCCGACGCGCACACGCGGGCAGACGTGCTGCGGCTGGGGTCGAGACCGGTCGGCGCGATCGCGATCCGCGGCCGGGAACTGGGTCGGCTGGCGATTGTACCGATCGCATCGCTGGCCGCCATCGCGCTGGAGCGCGCCCGTTCTTTCGAAAAAGAGAGCCGGGCCGAAGCCGCGCACCAGACCGAACAACTGCGAACAGCCGTCCTCGACGCGTTGGCCCATGCCTTCAAGACGCCCCTGACTGCCATACGGACGGCCAGCTCCGGACTGCTGGAGGCCGGGCGCCTCTCCACCGATGACACGGAGCTGGCCGATCTCATCGACGAGCAGGCGGAGCATCTGAATCGTCTGACCTCCGAGCTTCTGCAGATGGCGAGGATCGATGCGGCGGAAGTGACACTTCATCGGGAACGCGTATCCGTGCTCACGCTGATTGAAGACGTCCTGGCGCAATATAGCGAACAGCTTCACGGCAGGCGCCTGGAAGTGTCCGACAGCGCATCGGACCTGGAGGTTTACGGCGACCGCAAGATACTGATGGCCGCGCTGGAGCAGTTCATCAACAACGCGTCGCGGTATTCGACGCCGGGATCTCCCATCACAGTCACCGCCGAAGAGAACCTGGGAGAGATTATCATCGCCGTACATAATGAGGGCCCGCCGATCCGGCCCGACGACCGGGAGCGAATCTTCGAGCGATTCTATCGGGCCGAGGAAGCGCGGCATCGGGCGACGGGGACGGGGTTAGGCCTGTCGATCGCCAAGAAAGCCGCGGAAGCCCATGGGGGCCGAACCTGGGTGGTAAGCGATGCGGCCACGGGTACGACGTTCTACTTCGCTCTGCCCCGCGGCATAAGGAGGCAAGTTGATTCCGTCGCACGGCAAGATTCTGATCGTTGACGACGAGAGTTCCATCCGGCGCGCGTTGCACAACACGCTCCACGGCATGGGGTTCACGGTGGACGAGGCCGCGAACGGCGAAGCGGCTCTGCAGCTTGTGCGCGAAGAGAAATACGATGTCGTGCTGCTGGACATCAACATGCCGGGGATCGGAGGCATCCGCGCGTGTCGCGAGATGCGCAGGAGCCTGCCGCGCCTGGGGATTCTCATGCTGACGGTGCGCGATAGCGAAGAAGACAAGGTGTTGGCTCTCGATGCCGGCGCGGACGATTACATCACCAAGCCATTCAACATCCGCGAGCTGGCGGCGCGCATCCGGGCCGCGGTGCGGCGTTCGTCGGCTTCCCAGGTCGATCCCGATGCGGTAATCCGAATCGGGATCATCGAGCTTGATCCGGCTCGCAGGCTGGTCCGCAAGGCCGGCGAGCCGGTTCACCTGACGCCGAAAGAGTTTGACATGTTGCGGTATCTCATGGCGCACGCGGGCCTGCCGATCACGCACGCGCGCCTTCTGCATGCGGTCTGGGGACCGGAATACGGCGGCGAACTGGAATATCTGCGGACTTTCGTTCGCCAGTTACGTAAGAAGCTCGAAGACGACCCGGCGGAACCCGCATATCTGCTGACCGACAGCCACATCGGCTACCGGTTCGCGGAGGCGAAGCCGGAACCTGTCGAGGAGAAGTCCTGAAAGCGATCAGCCGTTATCCGCCACCGCCCCGCTGCCGCCGTCCTCCCCCGTCAGCCGCATCAACTCCAGCCGGATGGCCCCCACCAGAGCCTTCCAACTCGCCTCGATGACGTTGTCCGACACCCCCACCGTCGACCAC
>Ga0181539_1003844_pt1 | contig 13365 bp, 11 predicted proteins | sample PEATcosm2014_Bin_46_FD_119767 | JGI IMG/M metagenome (GOLD analysis project Ga0181539, IMG submission 119767) | Peatland microbial communities from MTU Mesocosm Facility, Houghton, MI, USA - PEATcosm2014_Bin23_60_metaG | ecosystem: Environmental > Terrestrial > Soil > Wetlands > Peat | place... | reverse complement strand
GACGGGGCGCGACACCAGCGGCGACGCACACGGCAACGAAGCGGCCCCCGCGGCCAGCCCACATGGCGGCGGCGGAATGCCGGGAGCGATGCCGGGCGCAGCGAACCCGCACGGCGGCGGAGCAGCCATGCCGCCACCGAACGACCTGCCTCCCGCCAAGAAGAAGTAAGGGCAATGAAGCGTGTCGCCATACTGGGAGGCGGTCCGGCGGGATCATTCGCCGCGGCGCAACTGGCCTCCGCCGGTCTGGCGGTGCAGGTCTTCGACGAAAAGCTCGCGTGGGAAAAGCCGTGCGGCGGCGGCCTGACCCACAAGGCATACACCCGGTACCCGTTCCTGATCGATAACGACATCCCCAAGCGGGTGGTCACCGAGACGGTGCTTTCCGCGCCGTCGGCCGGCGACGTGAGCCTCAAACTTGACGATCCGCTTCTGATTTATTCGCGCCTGGATCTCAACCGCCTGCTGCTCGACCGCGCGGCGCTGGCGGGCGCGCAAATCGAGAAGGCCCGCGTTCTGGAGATTGCGCGCTCGGGCGCGGGCTGGCAGTTGCGGACCACGGGCGGCGTGGCCCCAGCCGACTTCTGCATCGTGGCCACGGGCGCGCGCAACCCGCTGCGCAACGTCGGCACCGAGCTGCACTCCGACGACACCATGTCGGCCCTCGGCTACTACGTGCCTGGGGACCGGAACCGCATCGACATCCAGTTTCTCCCCCACCTGGAAGGCTACATCTGGGTGTTCCCGCGCTGCGGCCATCTTTCGGTGGGCATCTGCGGCAAGGGCGAAGCGGCCGGCTCACTGCGGCGGCGTCTGGAGTTGTACATGGCCGAGCATGGCCTGCCGTGGAAAGGGGCGACGTTTTACAGCCACCTGCTCCCGTCGCTCGCCACGGGGTCATGGCGGAACAACCGCGTTTCGGGTGAAGGCTGGATGGCGGTGGGAGATGCCGCCGGGCTGGTGGATCCGATTACCGGCGAGGGCATTTACTACGCCATGCGGTCGGCGGACCTGGCCGCCCGCACGCTGCTCGAGGAGACCGCACCCGCGGGCAAACCGGCTGCGTACCGCGATCTGCTGAAGCGCGATTTCGCGAGCGACCTGGAATTCGGCTCACGCCTGGCCGGCCGCGTCTTCCTGGGGCGATTTCTGTTCGGCTCGGTTCCCGCGCGCATGGTGCACTTCACGCGCCACAGCCCGCGATTCTCCGCCATCATCCAGGATCTCTTCTCAGGCAAGCAACCGTATTGCGGCCTCAAACGCCGTCTGCTGCGCAATCTCAACGGCAGCCTCTACGATATCGGCATGAGCCTCGGCTTCAGCCGCATGGTCCCCCGCAAAGAGCAAGCATGAATCATTCCAAATCCGAACAACTCTTTCGCCGCGCGCAAGAGATTATCCCCGGCGGCGTCAATTCTCCGGTACGGGCTTTCCGCGGCGTGGGGGGCAACCCCGTGTTCATCGCGCGCGGCGAGGGCTCGCACATCTTCGACGTTGACGGCAACGCGTACATCGATTACGTGGGCTCCTGGGGGCCGCTGCTGCTGGGCCACCGGCATCCGGAGATTCTGGCGGCGCTCGAAGGGGCGCTCACCATCGGCACCAGCTTCGGCGCGCCTACGGAGCAGGAGATCGAACTGGCGGAAGCCATCTGCGACGCGGTGCCTTCCATCGAGATGGTGCGGCTGGTGAATTCGGGCACCGAAGCCACCATGTCGGCCATCCGGGTGGCGCGCGGCTTCACCGGGCGCGACCTGATCGTCAAGTTCGAAGGCTGCTACCACGGCCACGTGGATTCGCTGCTGGTGAAGGCCGGTTCGGGCCTGGCCACGCTCGGCATCGCCGATACGCAAGGCGTGCCGAAGGCCTTCTGCGATACCACAATCGCGCTGCCGTACAACTCACCCGAGGCTGTGACAGAGGCCTTTCGAACGCATGGCGACCGCATCGCGGCGGTGATTGTGGAGCCGGTAGTGGGCAATATGGGCTGCGTGCCGCCCCTGCCCGGCTACCTGCAGATGCTGCGCGAGGTGACCGAGCGCAACGGCGCGCTGCTGATCCTCGACGAAGTGATGACCGGCTTCCGCGTGGCCTTCGGCGGCGCGCAGCAACGTTACGGAGTGAAGCCGGACCTGACCACGCTCGGCAAAGTGATCGGCGGCGGCTTGCCCGTGGGCGCTTACGGCGGGCGCAAGGACATCATGAGCAAAGTGGCGCCGGCGGGTCCGGTCTACCAGGCCGGAACGCTCTCGGGAAATCCGCTGGCGGTGGCGGCGGGCCTCGCCATGTTGCGCCACCTGAAGGCGCACCCGGAAATCTACGACCAGTTGGAAGCCCGCGCCGCCGCATTGTGCGCCAACGTGCCCGCGGGCATCACGGTGAATCGCGTGGGCTCGATGCTCACATTCTTTTTCACCGCGGGGCCGGTGACCGATTGGGAATCGGCCAAGCGCAGCGACACCGCGCGTTTCGGCCGCTTTTTCCGCGCCATGCTGGAGCGCGGCGTGTACCTGGCGCCGTCGCAATTCGAGGCTGCGTTCGTCTCGGCCGCGCACACGGAGGAGGACATCGCGAAGACCATCGAGGCGGCGAAGGAAGCATTCGAGGAGTGAATACATTCTTCACCGCAGAGACGCCGAGACGCAGAGAAAACACAATAGGAATGCACTGCAATTCTCTCCGTCTTCTCCGCGTCTCAGCGGTGAAAGTTATATCTTCTTCACGTCCTTAACCGCGCGCCACAATCGCCGGCCGGAATAGGTCACGATTCCGAAGAAAACGGCCAGGCTGACGGCCACCACCACGAACTGGCGCCCGGGAGCGAGCTCGGTCACCTCCGGACCGTGGCGCCCGCCGAAGTCCAGCCACACGCGCAGATGCACGGTGGCGGCGCGGGTTCCGTCGCGGTTGTCCAGCACCACGGCGTAGTCGCCGCGGCGGCGAAAGGCATCGCTGAGCTGGCCGGACTTTCCCAGCGGCGTCTCGGCGAGGTGGCCATGCGGCAGATCGTCCCGCATCCGCTCCAGGTCTTCGCGGCGCATCAGCGCCAAGCGAACCCGTCCCGCGGCGGAGCGCACTTCGTAGCTGGCCGAGACGCTGGCGGGCTCCTGGTGGAGCTGCACCTCCACATAACGCCATTCGCCGGCCGGTACCTGGCAGTCTTCATCGGCCAGCTCGCCACGCGTCGATGCCGCCAGCAGAAGCATCCATGCGAAGAGCGTCATGGGCGCGCCCGAAGGGCTACAATAGGGCTCATGATCGACAGTATGGCACAGCCGCCGGAGGGGCTCGCTTCGCTTGCGCCCGCTTGAGCCGGCCGGCTGGAAAACAGCATTCGCCTGGGTGGCGGGCGTCGCGCTGTCGGTTCTGTTTCTGGCCTCGGGCCTGTGGAAGATCACCGATCCCCAGAGCGCCGCCATGCGGATGTCGCAAGCCCTGGTGCCGGAGTCGTGGAGCCTCGTTGCGGCGTTGTCATTCGGCGTCGTCGAAACCGTGAGCGGGGTGTTCGTGCTGGCGCCCCGTTTCCGCCGCTGGGGCGCGATTCTCACGGGGCTGCTGTTGCTGGCGTTTTTGGGCTGGTTTGCGATCCACTACGCCGCCCTGCGCGGCGCCGATTGCAGTTGCTTCCCGTGGGTCAAGCGCGCGGTGGGGCCCGGCTTCTTCATCGGCGACGGCCTCATGCTGCTGCTGGCCGCCGCGGCGGGCCTGTGGTCCAAGCCTTCCGGCAGCCCACGCGCGGCTGCGCTGATCTTCGCGGCCGTCGCGGTCTTCGCGGGGGTTTCCTATGGCGTAGACATGGCCCATCAGAGCGGCGCGCTGGCGCCGGCCGCCATCACCGTGGACGGCCAGCGCTACCCGCTGCGGCATGGGCGCACCTTCCTGTTCTTCTTCAATCCCGAATGCCGCCACTGCATCGACGCCGCCAAGAGCATGTCGCAACTCGATTGGGGCGATACGCGCGTGGTCGCCATCCCGGTGGAGGAGCCGCAGTACTCCGCCCAATTCCTGCAAATGACCGGCCTCAAAGCGGGTGTCTCCAAAGATTTCGCGGAGTTGAAGCAGGTGTTCAGCTTCTCCGGTTATCCCTCGGGAGTGGCCCTGCTCAACGGCCGCCAGAAGGCCCTGCTCACGCAATTCGATGGTTCGGAACCAGCCGCGAAGCTCAAGCAACTCGGCTTCATTTACTGAGAAGTCAGGAGTCAGAAGTCAGAAGTCAGAAGTCAGAAGTCGGAAGTCGGAAGTCGGAAGTCAGGAGTCGGAAGCCAGAAGTGCGGCGGTGATGACGCAGTTTTGTTTAGGAATGGCCGGTTGTTATGCTGTTGGTTCGTCCATGGAACGTTACGTCATCCTCACGAACCGCAAGCGGGCCATTGTCGCGCTGGTGCACACCGTGGTCTTTCTGACGGTGGCGATGTACGGCGTGTTGATGGTGGTGCGGCCGCTCGCCATGACTTCGCCGGTTTCGGCGTGGGTGATGACGGCGGTGTACGCCCTGGTCACGTCGATTCTGCTGACTCTGGCGGCGTTTTCCGGCAATGGCATGGAGCGAATCTACTTCGCGTTCTGCACCACCAGCGCGGCTTTCGGGCTGGCGCGCCAGATCCTGGGCGATCCACGGATGTACGTGGCGGTTTACATTCGCGTTGCGATGCTGGCCTGCGCAGTCGCGGCCGGGATTGTGATTCTGCGCCGGCACGGGCGCGCGGGATGGGTGACACTTCAGCCGGGCGGGATCACTGTCAGCGAGAGGCAGGATGGGTGATCGCTGTCGTGATAGACGGTCTCGGTGGCCGGGACCAGCCTGGTCTCACCGGTGACGGGTCCGCCGGTGTTGGCGTTGCGGTCGAACCGCGGGAAGTTGCTGCTCGAGATTTCGATGCGAATGCGATGGCCTTTGAGAAACACGTTACCGGTGACGCCGGCATCCACCGTGACCTGGTAGAGTTGGCCGGGGTTGGCCAATTCCGGTTTGTCGAGCGCGTTGCGATAGCGCAGCCGCAGGATGCCGTCGGTGAGGTTGCGGGCATATCCATCGGGGGAGACATCGACGAGTTTGGCGGTGAAATCGGTATCGGTTGAGCTGGTCGAGACCCACAAGATGACTTTCACGGGGCCGGCGGCGGTGGTGTCCTGTTTGAGTGGCGCGGTCGAGTAGACAAGAACGTCGGGGCGCTGCTCGACGGGACGCTGATCCATGGGGCCCCAGGGGAAAACGCTGGGATTGCAGCAGACCGGTCCGCCGCGGGTGGGAACGGGGTCGCGGGGATCGTAGACGTAGCGATCCGGGGCGGCATGCGACGGGGGCTTGCCGGCCAGCGCGCCACGGGCGGCGAGGTAGAGCTTGCGCTGGCGGGAATGGGCGGGCGGCCACTCACGGTCTTCGATCCAGCGATTGGCTCCCATCAGGAAAACCTTTACAGGCGGCGCGGACAAGAGGGGCGAATCTTTGCCCATGAGCCATTGATCGAACCACTCGAATTGCAGCGCGCGCACGGCGACCTGGGAATCCGCGCCGAAATCGATGTCCGCGAACTTAACGGACATGTTGTGCGGCCAGGGGCCAATCAGGATGCGGTTGAGACCGGAAGATTTGTGGAGCGCGGCATAGGCTTCGAGATCGCTTTCGGCAAAGTTGTCATACCAGCCGCCGACCGCAAAGACGGGCACGCGGATTTTGGAGAGTTGCTCTTTGGTGCTGATGGCGCGCCAAAAGGCGTCGAACGCGGGATGCTCCATGACTTCGCGGTACATGGACGAAGCGGCGCCGGTGGAGACGACGTCGGCGGTGCGCAACGGCAGGTGCAGCGTGAACTTGGAGAAATCCGGCTGGAAGCCCGGCGCCTTGAGATTCTCGGCCATCCACTCGAGGCGATTGCCGAGCTTGAAGGCGCCGCCGGTGGAATAGAAGCGGTCGCGGTAATCGTCGTAGCCGGAGACCACCGGGAAAATGGCTTTGAGGTGGGGATTGTCGAGGAGCGCGGCCTTCCACTGGACGATGCCGCCGTAGGAGCCTCCCATCATGCCGATGTTGCCGTTGGACCAGGAGCGGTGCGCGATCCAGTTCAGGGTGTCGTCGCCATCGGCGGGTTCCTGGTGAAGCGGCTGGAAGGAGCCTTCGGATTCGTAACGGCCGCGAACGTCCTCCACCACCACGGCGTAGCCGTGCTCGACGAAGGCCTGGTAATTGGGGGTGATATCGGCGCCCTTGCCGTAAGGCGTGCGCACCAGGATGGCTGGGATGCGGGCGTGATCCGGCGGCAGAAAGATATTGGCGGAAAGGCGGACTCCGTCCCGCATGGGAATGGGAACGTGCAGTTCCTTCACGATGGGCTGCTGCGGTGCGCCGAAGGCCGCTCCGCAAGCCAGCGCTAAGTACCAAACTCGCACAGGAGTCGCCAGTATTGCGTTCCGATCTCTTCCACCCGGTGGCTCGATTGAATGTACCCGGCTCCCCGCAGGCCGATGGTATCCGCCACCTCTTGCATCGATGTTAACAGAATCATGTGCGCGAGCAGCGAATCGAATTCGGACGCGCCGGGCGCAATGCGCACGCAGGCGTCTTGGGGAAAACGCGAGCACTCCGGGCCGTCGGTGAGCAGCACGGGTTTGCCGATGCCCATGAAGCGGATGGCGATGCCGGAGGTTTCTCCGGCGGCGGGGTAGCGCAGGTTGATGCAGGCATCCACGGCGCTCGAGGCCAGCCAGAACTCGCGTTCCGAGAGGTGCGGGCGGCGGAAAACGCCGTCGGCCGAAAGCAGCGGCTGGACGGCTCGTTCGAGGTCGGAGGAAACAAACTGGCCGGCCACCAGCAGTGCGGTCTGCCGGTTTTCCCGGTGGAGAGTGGCGAAGGCATCGAGGACCGCCGGCAGGCGCTTGGACTCGCGCAGGTAGCCGAAGACGCCGAACAGGAAGGCTGCCGGATCGATGCCCAGGGACTGGCGGTAGCGGATGGCTTCGGCGCGGCCGGGCAGATCGGGAGCGGCGAACAGGTGCGGGATCTCGCCGATGCGCGCGCGCGGGGCATGCTCGCGGACCATTCCGGCCGCGGCGGGATTGTGCACCACGACGGCGCGGGAGCGTTCCGCAATGCGCTTGAGCATGGGGTAATCGAAGTAGCGGCGGTCGGTCGAAGAGGAGGCGCGATCACGCCAGAGACCGGCGGCGAGGGACCGGCTCCATTCCCCGTAGTTATGGACGAACTCTTCGATGTAGGCCCGTTCGCCGAGCGTGCCGAGCAAGAAATGATTCAGGACGGCATCGTGCAGCACCACGACGCCGGGAATTTCCAGGGCGCGCGCGTAGATGGCGGCGTGGAGCGGGTTGTTGCCGAGGTGATAGAGCGCCACGTCGCAGGCGGCGGGCGAAACTTCGACGGCGCCGTGGCGGCGGAGTTCGGCCAGCAACGCCGCAGCGTAATCGGCGACGCCGGTCGGCGAGGGCGGGAGCGGCGAATAAAAGCCGACGGTCACGCTTCGATCCTTTTGCCGAATAAAGCGGTACCGGCGGGGGCGCGTGAAAGAATCGCCGGCGCCGCCGGGTTGACAGGGTCGAAAAAGGCTGGCCAGTCGCCAACGTGGAGCGGGCTTTCAGCCCGCAACGCCGACATTCTGTCGGCGCTAACGCCGGCTGGAAGCCGGCGTTGCGGGCCGGAGGCCCGCTCCACGGGCGACGAGGGCCTTCGCAATTCTTCATGAAATTCCGCGGGCCGAAGGCCCACCGCAACAGACGGAAGCGTCTGTCCGATCAACTGGTAGCGCCGGTGCTTTGTCCCGCTTCGCCGTCGCCACTCTTCGGGACACGCCAACCGGCGGCGGAGACCGCCGGCGCTACAAATCAAATCGAGCACGGTCACGCTTTGGTCCTTTTGCCAAACAAGGCGGTGCCGATGCGGACGCAGGTAGAGCCTTCTTCGATGGCGGTTTCGAGGTCGTGCGACATGCCCATGGAAAGCTGGGGCAAACCGTGCAACTCACCGAGCTGGCGGAGGCGGCGGAAAATTTCGCGCGGAGCTTCGGGGTCTTCGGACCAGGGAGGCATGGTCATCAGGCCGGTGAGGCGCAGGTGGGGACACTGGCGGACGGCGGCGATCAACGCGGGGAGATCCGCCGGATCGGTGCCGCTCTTGGCGTCTTCGGCGGAGAGCCTGACCTCGAGCATGATGTCGAGCGGGCGGCCGGCTTCGTCGAGGCGGCGGGCGATCTTGGCGGAATCGACGGTCTGGATGGCGTGGAACAGTTCGGCGGCGCGCCGGGTCTTATTGGACTGAAGGTGGCCGATGAAATGGAAATGGGCGCCGGGAAGATCGGCCACTTCGAGAGCTTTGGAATCGAACTCCTGGACGTAGTTTTCGCCGAAATCGCGGAGGCCGAACTGGTATGCCTCGCGAATGGCGGAGGCGGGAAAGAGCTTGGTGACGGCCAGCAGCAGGACGGAGGCGGGGTCGCGGTGCGCGCGGCCGGCGGCGCGGGCTATCCGATCCCGCACGGCGGCCAATCTCTCCCCCAGGTTCTCCATCACCGTTGGCTCGCCCTAGTATAACCTCCGATCGGAGCCGCGCGCGTCAGCAAGCGGTTTCGTATACGTGAGCGAACTTCTGAAATCACATACTACGCAGACCGATCTGGTGGTGCTTGCGCGGAATCCGGCTGTGCGCATCGCCGGGACGACGCAGGATCGAGTTGGGTTTACTAAGGATAGCGCCGGCTACGACCCCTCCAAACCGCTTGATTCTATTAGGGGTTTTGCGAGACCTCCATTAACAGGTGAAAAGTACCTGAAAATCAATCGTATTGTTACAAAACTACTGTATACTCGGGGAATAGCATGCAAAACGGTTTTCGCAGACCGTTGGATTAGGGTCTTTAAGTTTAAGTTGTAGAACTATTTTTTGGGAGGTTTTCTCGATGAAGGTAAAGTGTTTCGCAGCGCTATTGCTGTTTGTCTCCGCGCCGCTGTTTGCTCAATCCGGCGGTGTTGCGGGAATCTCGGGCGTAGTCAAGGATCCAAGCGGCGCAGTTGTGCCGAATGCCAAGGTTGTGATCTCCACCACGTCGCAAGGGGAGTTGCGCACGCTTGAGACGAATGGCGCCGGGATCTTTGCGGCGCCGGCTTTGAGTCCGGGCGCCGGCTATAAGGTCGCTGTGACCGCCCCGGGATTCGCCCCTTATGAAGCGACCGTCGATCTGCAGGTTGGTCAGAATTTGAATCTCAACATCTCGCTGGCCGTTGGCCAGACGTCGACGTCTGTCGAAGTGAACGCGGCCACGCAACTTCTGGAAGATACGAAATCCGACGTTTCCCAGGTGGTCGGCACGCGCGAGATTATGGACCTGCCGATCAACGGCCGGCGCGTCGACTCTTTCGTGCTGAATACGGCCGGCGTGACCAATGACGCCACCTTCGGCCTGCTCACATTCCGCGGCGTAGCCGGCAACAACTCGTTTCTGCTGGATGGCAACGATAACACCGAGCAGTTCTACGACGAGAACGCCGGACGAACCCGCATCCAGTCGCAGATCTCCGCCGACGCGGTCCAGGAATTTGAGGTGGTATCGGCGAATTTCTCGGCCGAATACGGCCGGGCCATGGGCGGCGTGGTGAACACGGTGACCAAGAGCGGCACGAACGTCGTTCACGGAAGCGCGTTCTACTTTCTGCGCAGCACCGGCTTCGACGCCCACGATCCTTATTCCGCCTTTAACCCCACCGAACACCGCATTCAGACCGGCGGAACGGTGGGAGGGGCGATTGTCAAGGACAAGCTGTTCTTCTTCCTGAGCGCGGACATTACGCGCCGGAATTTCCCCTTTGTGGATAGCCAGGTAAAGGCCACCTACCTCGACTCAGTGAACCAGGTCTGGTTGACCTGCGGGGCTCCCGCCACGGCCGCCCAGTGCGCGGCGATCAACGGACTGCTGCCGCGTTTCTTTGGACAGATTCCGCGCAAGGCCAGCAATGACCTGTACTTCGGCAGGCTCGACTATCACCTCAACGACCGCAACACCTTCAGCGCCAGTTTCAATTTCCTGCGCTGGAAGTCGCCCAACGGGATCCAGACCGGTCTTTCTTCCACAACCGGCGCGGGAATCACGGGCAACGGCGACGACAGCGTGACGGTGCGCAACGGAAAGGCGACCTGGACTTCGGTGATTACCAATAGCTTGGTCAACTCATTCCGCTACGGCCTCGATACCGACCGCCAGGCGGACGGCTTCGATTCCGCGGAGTTGGGGGGCGGCCTTGGTTATCTGGATGTGTCGGTGGCCGGCGTCCAGCTTGGACCCGCAACCTACCTTCCGCGCGTGGAGCCGCTGGAAGTCCGCCACGAAATCGCCGACGACGTAAGCTGGAGCAAGGGCAAGCACACCATCAAGCTGGGGATGACCTACGAGCGTGTCAATGACAACGTCAACTATCTCAGCAACCGGTATGGGTCTTATACCTATGCGACACCGACCACGTTCGCGGAGGACTACAGCGGCAACACCGCCGGCCTCCACAACTACTCGGGGTTCAGTCAGACATTCGGCAACCCCCTTGTGGATTACACCATCAAGGACATCGGATTTTATCTCCAGGATCAGTGGAAGGCTTCGGATCGCCTGACGGTGACTCTGGGCGCGCGGTACGAGCATTCGTTTATGCCGCCGCCGCCAACCGCCAATCCGGGGTACGCGCTGACCGGGGCGACGCTGCACACCGGCTCGGTGAATCTGATGCCGCGCATCGGACTGGCCTACCGGGTCAACGATAAGACGGTAATCCGCGCCGGCGCCGGCACGTTCTTTGCGCGTGTGATCGGCGGCATGCTGGACGACGTTTACACCGGCAACGGAATCTACCAGATTTCGGACAGTTTGAGCAACGCGACGCTGATTGCGCAGGGACCGGTATTTCCCAATGCCCTGGCGGGTCCTCTGACCTCAATCACCGCGGGCGCTTCGACCCTGGATGTCCTGGCTCCCAACCTGAAGACGCCCTATTCCGAACAGGCAACCGCTGCCGTTGAGCGGCAACTCTCGAAGGACATGGTGCTCACCGTTTCCGGCATCTTCAGCCGCGGAGTCAATCTCTACGGCACGCAGGACATCAACGCTCCGGCGCTCGGTGCGCCGTTCACCTACACCATCACTGGCGCACCCGCCAACATTCCAACCTCCTACACGACTCAGGTTTACTCGACGACCGTGCGGCCGAACCCCGCTTTCGGCGCCATCTACGAAGAAACCAACGGCGTCAGCAGTTGGTACGACGCGCTCGTCGTTGCTTTCGACAAGAAGTTCTCCCATGGATTCGAGTCGTCGGCATCCTACACCTGGTCCCACGAAATCGACGACGGGCAAGGCGCTGCCACCAACGCGATCTTCGGATTCAGCGACAGTCTTTGGACGTACAACGGACAATACAGCTTCGATAAGGGCAGCGGTTCGCTCGATCAGCGGCAGAGGTTTGTCTATACGTTTGTGTGGGCGCCTACCTTCTGGCATTCCAGCAACGCATTCGCCAAATACGTGGTGAACAACTGGCAGCTTTCCAGCATTACCACGCTCCAGAGCGGCCGTCCGTCCGGAAGCCCGACGATCCATCTCACCGACACGCCGACCACCATGTTATACTCCGCCGATGCTCTCGACGGGTTTAACGGGAACTTCCGTGTGCCGTTCCTGCCGGTGAACAGCCTCTACACGCCATGGGTGGAACAGGAGAATTTCCGCCTGACCAAGATCATTCCGTTGCCCCGCGAGGGCATGAAGCTTGGTCTTAGCTTCGAGGCGTATAACATTGCCAACAACTGGTCGCCGACCGCACTGACGTCACAGATGTTTACCGAAACGAAGGGCGTGCTTACCTACACCCCGACGGCCTTCGGTGTCGGATCGAGCGATGGTGGTTTCCCCGATGGCACGCAGGCCCGCCGCATGCAGGTGAGCGCGCGCCTGACGTTCTAAACTCGACCTAAACCGGGCGAGGCAGACGACGAGGTCTATCGTCTGCCTCGCTTTTTTTGGCGTAAGGAGTATCTGCATTTCGGCAGAAGATTCCAGAGTTAAACATACTCCTTGACTGGTAGCGCCGGCGGTCTTGCCGCCGGTTCTCTGGCCAAGCGGTAGCAACACACCGGCGGCAAGACCGCCGGCGCTACCAGTTGAAGAGTTTCGACAAGGCACGCACTCGTGCGTGCGCCACTGCTTCAGCCCGTCTGCTTGACGGACTCCCGCACGTAAAACCGCCGGCCGCAGGCGCGGCAGTGGCGGGGAACGCGGTGCCAGCTTTTCATGATGGCGTCCAGAATGCCGCGGGGCAGGGACGGCGCAATGTCCCGTTTGAAGCAGCGCGGGCAGCGCAGTTCCCCGGGTTTGATGTCCATCTTCGAGCTGACTTCCAATCCGGCAGTCTAGCAGACGGCGCAGCCGCGCGTCGATGGCAGGCGCCGACAGAATGTCGGCGTTGCGGGCCACAGGCCCGCTCCACGAGAGGCTCTAGGTTGTTACGACTGCGTGCGCGCTGGACCAGCGGTAGTCTTCGGGTGAAAGGACCAAACCGGCGCGGACCGGGTTCTCCTCGATGTACCGCCGAATTCTGTCCAATTCCACGGTATTCCGAACGAAGTGATCGTATGACTCGGCTTGCCGGAAGGGCTCTCCCACCCGGCCGAGAATCTTGTTCGCTTGTCGCGCTGTAAAACTCTTGACTGAGTGCAGCAACTTGACCGGATCGACGTGTGGAGTCAGGAGCACGTGCACGTGGTTCGCCATGATAACAAACGCGTGCAGGTCATAGTGCAGGAGTGTTTCGGCGCTGTAGTGAAGAGCGTCTGCCACCATGCGCGCCACTTCTTCGCGGAGAAGCCAAGTGGGCCCCGAAACGGCGGAATCCAGTTGGCGATCCATCCACACAAACGCCTTTCCGGCACTGAGAGAGTGGGGCGGCGGAAATCGGTGGTGCGGAAGACTGCCGAAGAGATGCCAGGTTATGAAGAGAGGTTTGCCGTCGGGCTGCAAATGGGGAAAACGGCGACGATAGAAGGCCACAATCGGTAGTGCCCTCGACGAGGCAGAATTCTCAACGATATGTACCGTGGAGCGGGCCTTCGGCCCGCAACGCCGGCTTGCAGCCGGCGCCTGGCGCGCGTAAGCAAGCGCCGGCGTGAAGGGTGCTAGCCTGTAGTTCGTGCGCAGCTTTTTCATTTTTCTCTCGCGGCGCAAGCTCTTACGAAGATGGATGGAAACCTCTTCTCTGGCCCAGCGCCTGGCCGCCCGTTTTGTGGCGGGCCACGACCTGGACCAGGCGCTTGCCGTGTGCCGCGAATTGAACTCGGCCGGTATTACGGTCACCCTCGATCATCTCGGCGAAAGCGTGACGTCG
>Ga0181539_1003839_pt1 | contig 13378 bp, 11 predicted proteins | sample PEATcosm2014_Bin_46_FD_119767 | JGI IMG/M metagenome (GOLD analysis project Ga0181539, IMG submission 119767) | Peatland microbial communities from MTU Mesocosm Facility, Houghton, MI, USA - PEATcosm2014_Bin23_60_metaG | ecosystem: Environmental > Terrestrial > Soil > Wetlands > Peat | place... | reverse complement strand
TGTAGAGATAAGGGTCTTCGAGCGACCAGAGATGGGCGTCGTGAACGGGCATCGTCGCGGAGAATTCGCTGCCGCTCGCGGCTGCGGCGGCTGCGTCGTATGTGATGGATTGCCCTGCCAACTGTCCGGCTGCGTTATCGATCTCTTCGCTGATGGTGAAGCGGGCGCTGGAGTCTCCGTCGTTCCTCACCGTCACCTGCGCCGTCACCTGCGCCTCGGGGTGCGCGGCGGTCGGATCGGCCACTTCTGCTGTGACAAATGTACCGTCGTGCGCCACATGCAGCGGGCCGGTCTTGGTGAGCCACACATGACGGTAGATTCCGGCGCCCTCGTAAAACCAACCCTCTTCGAGGGTGGCATTCACTCGTACAACGATCACATTCGTGCCGCCGTAGTTGAGGTAGTCGGTCATGTCGTAGTGGAAGCCGCTGTAGCCGCTGGGCTCGGTGCCGAGATAGAAGCCATTCACCCAGACCTGCGAGTCCCGGTAGACGCCATCGAAGTCGATGCCGATGCGGCGCCCGAGGTCTTCGCTGGGAATCGTGAATGTCTTGCGATACCAGCCGACGCTGCTCTCAGGAAAGTTGCGGCCGATGGCCTTCGAACCGTGATTGCCGTCGCCGCGCCGGTCGAAGGGCAGCTCGACGGCCCAGTCGTGCGGCAGATTGACGGTGCGCCAGGTGCGGTCGTCGAACTTGGGCGAGGCCGGGCCGTCGCCGTAGCCCGCCTTGGCAAAAAAGAACGGAATCGTCGCGAAGTCGAAGTCCTTGTGCTGGTCATTGGCATTGCCAAGTGCGAAATGCCAGCCGGCGTCCATCAGGATTCTCTCTCTGACGTTTGTGGCGCCTGTTTGCGCCGATTGCGCGTGGCCCTGCGCGGCGAAGAATGTAGAAATGAGAAGCGCAAGCACCAGCTTGAAGGGAGAACGAGCGTTCATTCCAGCGACTCCAGTTCGTTGGGCATTTGAATCGATTCTCACAGATCGCGCGCCTTGGCTCTCTCGGCGCGCACTCCCATCATAGTCGAGCAGAATAAGCGCAAGCTCGTAAGGATGGGTTTCAACCCGCCAGTTGCCTCGCGATGCGACTCCGGCTCCGCGAGGCGGGTTTGCTCAGAGCTTTCCTGGATGCTCGTACCGGGCTGCATGGCGTACAATCGCTCACGAACGGGAAGGCGGACGGAAATCGCGCCTGAAAGCGCTTCCGGCACGAACTGAAGACGCCTCGACGGCGAATTCAGTCGAACCTACCCTAAATGGAGTCATCGATGCGAATAAGTCGGATGTTTTTCGCTTGCTTGCTGTGTGCCGCATACGCGTCGGGTTTGAGCCAGGCGCAGTCCGCTGCCGGCGTTCCGCACCTGCAAAAGCAGGGCAACGCCACGCAATTAGTCGTGGACGGCAAGCCCTTTCTGATTCTCTCCGGAGAACTTTCCAATAACGCGGCCACGGCTCTCGAGCCAATGGAGCCCATCTGGCCCAAGCTTGTGGCCGCCAACCTGAACACCGCCCTCGTCGGCGTCTCCTGGGCGCAGTTCGAGCCGGAGGAAGGCAAGTTCAATTACTCCCTGGTCGACGGAGTCATCGCCAAGGCCCGTGAGAATCACATGCACATTGTCTTTATCTGGTTCGGCTGCTGGAAGAACGGCACCTCCAGTTATCCGCCCTACTGGGTCAAGAAAGACTACGTCCGCTTTCCGCGCATTCAGATCGGCGAAGGCAAGACGGTCTCCGTCTCCGGCCCCGTCGAGCTGCTCAGCACCTTGAGCGACGCCACGCGCGATGCCGATGCGGCCGCATTCGCCGCGCTCATGCGCCATATCAAGAAGGTGGACGGCGTTCAGCACACCGTGCTCATGATGCAGGTGGAAAACGAAGTCGGCGTGCTGCGCGATTCGCGCGACCGCTCTTTTGCCGCCAATCGCGCCTTCGCCGGCCCGGTGCCCGCGGAGCTCATGAGTTATCTTCAAGCCCACAAGGACGATCTCATCCCCGAGTTTCGCGAGGTCTGGGCCTCCAACGGCTACAAGACTTCCGGGACCTGGGAAGATGTCTTCGGCCCCGGCAAGCCGGCAACCCTGGAGATACCCATTCAGACCTTCGCCTCAATACTCGGCCCTCTCGAGCATGAGAATAGCTGGCAGCATCTCCACTGGGCCTCCGACGAGATATTCATGGCCTGGAACTACGCCCGCTTCCTTGAGAAGGTTGCCCAGGCGGGCAAGGCTGAATACAACATCCCCATGTATGTGAACGCCTGGCTCCAGCAGCCCAATCATGCCTGGCCCGGAACCTATCCCAGCGGCGGTCCGCTGCCCCAGGTCCATGATGTCTGGCGCGCCGGCGCTCCGGACATCGACATCCTCGCCCCCGATCTCTACCTCGAGTACTTCGATAATCTCTGCGCGCGCTTCAGCCGCAACGGCAACCCGCTCTTCATTCCCGAAACCAGCACCAACTCCGCCAATGTCCTCATGGCCGTCGGCAAGTACAACACCATCGGCTTCTCGCCCTTCGGCATCGACGGAAACAGGCCCATTCCGCCCGACCTGGCCACCGTTTACGGCCTTCTCAACCAGATGTCGCCCATGATTCTCGCTCACCAGGGCACTGATTCCATAACCGCCGTGCGCCTCAATCAGGGCGATCCGCCCAAGCAGGTCAAGCTCGGCAACTACACCCTGACTCTTACTTACACCGGCCGCAGCGCGCACGTGCCTCCGCAAGCGAAGGGACAGGTCGTAGCTTCGCCTGACCCGTCGCCGTCGGCAGCCAATCCTGAGCCGCCTCTCGAAGCCGCTGCAATCCTCATCGCCACCGGCCCCGACGAGTACTTCTTCGTCGGCGGCGGCATGAGGATCGACTTCACCCCCAACTCCCCCGGCCCGCAGAACGTCGGCCTCGGCGATGTGCAGCTGGGTAACTTCGTCGATGGAAAGTGGAAGGTCACCCGCCAGATCGCCGGCGACGACGACGCGCAAGGAGAGATCCTGATCTTGCGCCCGTTCACCATCCTGCGCGCGACGGTCTACCGCTTCCCATAAGTCGCAGTTGCCGGCTCTGAATAGGGACCTGGAAAATGTTTCGCCTTCAAAACGTATGAGGCAGGTCCCTATTCCTAGAGCATTTTCACGGATAGTGTGAGGATATGGGTGCCCCACCCTCGCGGCGCTGTTGTCTTTGCGGCTAGGGTGGGATAGCACCGTGCCAACATTGCAGGAACTGCGAAAATGCTCTAATCCTCCGCCAGCCAGCGGCGGGAGTCGATGAGCTGGCGATTGTCGAGAGCCCACACCTTTCCGGTCAGCTCGCCGGGGCCTTTGCCTTCGCGGATCGACTTGTCGAATTCGCCCTGGACGGCTTGCATCTTGGCGTCCAGGTCGTCGAGGAAGTTGAGGGCCAGGGCCTCGGGAATCATGGGCAGCTTGGGCGAGCCGAACTCCAGCTTGCCGTGATGCGAAAGAATCATGTGCAGAACAAGCGTCTTCAACTTGGGCGGGAAGTTGGGAAGGCTGTCCATGGCGCGCTCGGCCAGGGCGGCGCCCATCTGGATGTGGCCCAGCAGCGCGCCTTCCACGGTGTACTCAAAACCGGTCTCCCAACTCAGCTCGTGGATCTTGCCGATGTCGTGCAGGAGAACGCCGGTGAGCAGCAGGTCGCGATCGAGGATGGGGTAATGGGGCGCGACGCGGTCGGCCAGGGTGAGCAGGCTGACCACGTGCTCCAGCAGTCCGCCCAGCCAGGCGTGATGGAGTTGCTTGGCAGCGGGCGCTTCGCGGTAGGCCTCGGCCAGGGCCGGATCGGCAAGCAGCGTAGTGAGAAGGCGCTTGAGGTCGGGGTTCGTGAGGCTCTCCACAAAGCCCATAAGCTGCCGCCAGAGCGCGGCCACGTCGCAGGTGGTCGAGGGCAGCAGGTCGGACTTGTCCACCTCGCCGGGCGCGGCCTTGCGGAGCTGGTCGATCTTCATCTGCACGCGGTCGTCGAAGCGCGAGACGCTGCCGCGGGCCTTCACAATGTCGCCTCGGTCGAAGCTTTTGGCGATGCGCGGGTCGCCCGGCTCCCAAACGCGGCCCTCAATCTGGCCGGTCTTGTCGCCCAGGATCAGGTTGAAGTAGGGCTTGTTGGTCTTGGTGGTGCGCTGCTGCTTGAGGAGAACCAGGAAGAAGCCGTCGAAGGGCTTGCCTTCTTCAAAACCAGCCAGATCGGCAATGTAGATGTCTTTCATTCTGTCGAGAATTCTAGCGCATGGGGGTGGGGTTCCCGCGGCATTCGCGATTCTCTCCTCGTGCAAGAGTACCAATGAGAGGAGCAACGAGAGCTGCTCTTTGCATTCTCTCGCACAGACTGACGCGATGCCAAAGAGGCCGAACAGGAACGCGAATGGGTGCTGCGGTGGATCATCGAGATTCCCGACATCCATGTGAACGTATGCATGATTCTCGACAAGCTGCCCAAGGGCGACAAGAAGGATGCGAGCACGATCTTCATCGCCGAGACATTCTCGCAGACCGCTTTTCTCATTCAGCATCCCGATAGACAGGACGACTTGCTGGCGCAGTATCAAGCCGGTGTCGAAGGCGCATTGCGGGTCTATGAAGTTCTGCTCAAGGCGAACCCCAAAGACCGGCAGCCCTATTTCGACGATGTGATCCAGCGCCGCGAGGCGGGAATGCGATCGCAATTCGTCAAGGAGCGCGCCGAGGCCGCTTGCAAAAAATGATGAGCCCCTGAATCGCCCACGCTCTCGTCTGTTCCCTGTTCCCTGATCCCTGATCTCTGTTCCCCGACCTTCTCGAATTGACACTTGCTTCCGTGTTGAATAATTGTGGACCTTTTTTCCACCGTCCTGTCGTTTTTTTCTTGACAGCGATGATGCGTGAATCTATACATTCTTCAACTGCAATGTATTTGTTGCAGAATCGCTGATGATCAGCAAAGAGGGAGAATAGGCAAATGGCAACCAAGAAAGCACCCGCGAAGAAGGCCGCCGCAAAGAAAGCACCTGCGAAGAAGGCCGCAAAGAAGAAGTAGCGGATCGTTCAACCAACAAAAGGCAACACGCGAGGGGGGCGCTCTTGAGCGTCCCCCTCAGTGTTTCTGCAAATGGATTAGACTTGTAGACGCAGAGAACGCTCTGGAGGAACCTGTGACCCGCCGCCGCTGGATTGCCGAACACTGGGACGAGGCCACCGCGAACATCGTTGGCGCGCAGGCCGAGCACATGGCGCGCGTGCTGCGCGCGCAGCCGGGGATGGAGGCGGATGTGGTCGCGGGCGGTCACGTCTTTCATGCCGAGGTTGCCGCCGTCACTCCCAATGAGGTTCGCTTCAATCTGATCGCCGAGGTGCAGGCCGATCCCGCGCTCCCCGTCACGCTGGCGCTATCCATATATAAGTTCGACCGCATGGAATGGGCGCTTGAGAAGGCCACTGAACTCGGCGTTGCCGCGGTGGCTCCGGTAATCGCGCGCCGCACCGAGAAGCATCTGGCCCTGGCCGCGGAAAAGCGCGCGGAGCGATGGCGCCGCATCGTGCATGAAGCGGCCCAGCAGTCGCGCCGCTCCGATGTGCCGATCGTCTTCGATCCAACTCCGCTGGCCGAGCGCATTCGCGCGGCTTCGCAAGCTTCGCGCATCGTGCTCGCCGAGCAGGAGCGCACCACTACTCTCTCCCATGCTCTCGATGAGGTTGTGGCCGCGGCCGCGGATGAAATGCCCAAGCTCGAAATCGCCATCGGTCCTGAAGGCGGATGGGCGCCCGACGAAGAAGCGCTCTTCGACGCCAATGGTTGGATCGCCGTATCGCTCGGCCCGCGCATTCTGCGCGCGGAGACGGCGGCCATCGCCGCGCTTGCGATAATCGCATCGCGGCTCGAATAGCAGACGCTATCTCCCAGGTCTCCTCCGTTGCGGCGGGAGAGACCCTCTTTGACGAGCTCAAGTCCTGCTCGCGGAACCCCGGCGCCCTCCAATCACCGGCGCGGTCGTTCAATATCCACCGCGAGACTCGTAAGGAATGCCTCCGCGGTGATATAACTTGTCCGCGCATCGATTGAGTGTCTGGCCAAGGCTGGACGGCGAATGCGCAAGGAGTGTCCATGGAATCCTCGCTTCGACTGAAACCGGCGCGGCGCGGCGCGATCCGTTTGCTGATGGCGGCCGCGATTGGCCTGGGGAGCGCAGGCGTCGCGTGCGCGCAGCAGCCGCCTACCCTCACCATTCATTGGGACAAGACGCAAGTCATTTCGCGGTCCACACCCACGCTTCAGATCGTCGTGAACCCGCCGCTCGGTCCCGGCAGCCCGCTCAGTGCGGCCGCCTACAAAGCCGTGAGGGATCTGGGCGCCGACTATGTTCGTTATGTGCCCTGGCTGCCTTATCCGAAACTCGCCGTGGCCGAGCTCGAGCCGCCCACCGCGCAGAAAACCAGCTGGGACTTCACTCTCATCGATCCCATGACGCGGGACTTTCTCACCGCTACCGGCGGCCATCCCACCGTGGTCAACTTCAGCACCATCCCCGCCTGGCTCTTCAAGACGGACAAGCCCGTGACTTACCCTTCCGACCCCAACCAGGTCACCTGGGATTACACGCAGGGCACAGAGCTGCGCGATCCCACCGGCAAGGAGCTTGGCGACTACTACGGCCGCCTTGTGAGCTGGTATGTCAACGGCGGCTTCACCGATGAGAACGGCGTCCGCCACGAATCCGGCTACCATGACAAGCTGCCCGTGTGGGAGGTGCTCAACGAACCGGAGTTCGAGCATTCGATGACCGCCGAGCAGTACACGGCGCGCTACGACGCCATCGTCGAGGGCATTCGCCGCGTTAGCCCGGAGACCAAGTTCATGGGAATGGCGCTCGCCATGCCCCGCGACAATCCTCGCTTCTTCGAGTACTTCCTCAATCCCACCAACCACAAGCCGGGCATTCCGCTCGATTACATCTCCTATCACTTCTACGCCATTCCCACGGCTGCCCAGACCGTCGCCGACTGGCAGTACACCTGGTTCGACCAGGCCGATGGATTCCTTACCGCGGTTCGCTACATCGAGAACATCCGCGAGCGCCTCTCGCCGCAGACAAAGACCGATCTGGATGAGTTGGGTGTAATTCTCCCCACCGACAACAAAGCCGGGGACGACGTTCCGCCTCCGCCCGCGTACTGGAACCTGGGCGGGGCGCTCTACGCCTACCTATATATAGAGCTCTCGCGCCAGCAGATCGACATCGTCGGCGAGTCGCAGTTGATCGGCTATCCGACGCAGTTCCCCAGCGTCAGCATGATGAACTGGGTCACCAACAAACCCAACGCGCGCTTCTGGGTTCTCAAGCTGCTCAAGGGTTCCTTCCATCCCGGCGACAAGCTGGTCGAAACATCGATCGGTTCAGGCGATCTGGCCGCGCAGGCATTTCTCACGCCTGAGGGTCGCAAGCTGCTGCTGGTCAACAAACGCGACCGCGCCGTCGATCTGCCGCTCCAAGATGCGGACAATGCCCGCGCGCTTACTGTTGACGCCGGCGCCGGCGATGGTCCCGCGCGCAGCGTCAAGCCGATCGCGGGCAAGCTCAAGCTCGAACCCTTTTCCGTAACTGTGGTGAGCTGGTGAGCGAGGAATTTGCGGTCAGCTACAAATGCGCATAGCGCAGCAGCAGCCCCGCCAGCACCGCTCCCGCAAGGTCTCCGACAATCGGAATCGGCGCATAGCGCCAGTTCGATCCGCCCTTGCCGGGAATCGGCAACAGCCAATGAACGAGGCGCGGACCCAGATCGCGCGCGGGATTGATGGCGTAGCCGGTGGTTCCACCCAGCGAGAGGCCGATGCCCCACACCAGGCTGCCCACCAGCCACGGCCCCATTCCCGCCGCGTGCCCATTCACTGAAACTCCGTGTGAGAAGATCGCCCCCGCCACCACCACCAGCACCGCCGTGCCCACCGCCTCGCTCAGAATGTTTGCCAGCGGATTGCGCACCGCCGCGTTGGTGCAGAAGACGCCCAGCTTGGCCGCCGGATCGGGCGTGAGCGACCAGTGCGGCGCATAGTGCAGCGTCATCAGCGCCGCGCCCGCCATCGCGCCCAGCAACTGCGCCGACCACATGCTCAGCACCTGCGAATAACTCCCGCCGTTCACCGCGGCGGCCAGCGTGATGGCCGGATTCAGATTCGCTCCCGCGCTGCCGAAGGCCTGCGCCACCAGCACGCCACACAGCACCGCCAGCGCCCAACCGGTGGTGATGACGATCCAGCCGGAGTCCGCCGCGTAAGACTTGCGTAGCGTCACGCCGGCATTCACGCCGTTGCCCAGCAGCACCAGAACCAGCGTGCCCATGAACTCGCCAATCCAGACTGAATGCATCGCCGCCTCCCCAAAAAACGTTGTGCGCGCTTCGATTGAACGCGCGATCCATTCCCTAACTCTCCGGCTGAATCAGAACCAGGTCCGTTGCTTGTACTCCAGATAGGTGGTTCCAAATTTCTCTGCCAGCACCCGCTCCTCCTTGCGGATTCGATAGGCCTGCAAAGGAACCAGAACGGCGAGGAAAAGCAACAGCCAAGGTCTGTTCATCCATAGGATGATTCCCGCGATCATCAAGCTGCCGAAGAGATAGATCGGATTGCGGATGCGGGAATAGATGCCGCTGGTCACAAGCGTGCTTGCCTTGGCCCGCACACTGAATGCCCGCCCCAGTTGAATGCGAGCCAGGACGAACAGCAGAAGAGACGGAATTGCAATGGCCAGTCCGGCGATTCGCGGAACTGTCCATGGAAGCCCCCAGGACAGCGTCAAAAGGACCAGCGCAGCGACAGCGACCAACGCCAGCGTTCCGTAGCTCAGTTTCAAGAAAGACCTCCATGCCGCCCGAGTCTCGCGCCATGCCGTTGCGCCTTCGCTCGTTGACCTAGTGATGTGTCCATGAGATCTCGTAATCCGAGCCAAAACGCTGGGTGCCCCAGGTCCCTCGTCCGCCGCGGCGGAGGAACCGGGGAGAGCACGAAATCATCAAGACGCGGTACTAGGTCACTGCAGCCGCACAGCGCAAAGGACCGCAGGATTTGCCAAACTCAGACATTGTCCACTGTCTGCCCCCGCTCCGCCAAGTGGGTTCCGCGCCTGGGAGTCCAACTCCAAGATTGAGAGGTCAGAGGATAAGACTCAGCGTTCCATTGCTTGCGTGTTCTCTGCCTGTATCCGCCTGTTCTGCGCAGGCCAAAAAGGCCATCCCCATGGGGACGGCCTTCTTGTCTATCAAAAACTCTCGCCTACCGCGACTCGTTCCGCGCCTCCGCCTTCTGCGTCAGCACCTTGTGGGCGTTGTCTTCCAGAGCCTGCGCCTCGGGCAGAAACGCAAGCGCCTTCTGGATCATTGGGTCCCAGTCGGCGCGCACGCGCAGGCCTTGCGACTCCCCAAACTGAATGGTGACGATGCTGTCCTTGATGTTGGTCTTCACCCAGTCCATCACCCCGTTCAGGTCGGCATCGGTCCACGCAACGTCCTGGCTGGTCAGGTAGCGCTTGAACTCGTTCAGCACGGCGTCGTTAACTTCAAAGTTCGCGTCCACAGTGTGCTTCGATACATACACAGGAGCGAAGTGAAAGAACGCGTCCTTCTCCATCAACTCTTCCTCGAAGCGGTTGCTCGTGGGGGCCACGATCTTCTCATCTGGGGTAATGCCGCCGCCGCCGTAGACCGTCCGCCCGGCATCGGTCAGCTTCACCTCGCGGTTGGTGGAGTCCGAGGGCAGGGCTCCGCCATGGTTGTAGTAGTAGTCGTAAAGAGAAACGCCTGTGTAGTTGCGTTGGATGAGCCGGCCCGAGGGCGTGTAGTAGTGATAGGTGGTCAGCGCCAGGCCGGTGTTTTCGCTCAGGTTATAAACCGTCTGCACCAGTCCCTTGCCAAAAGTGGTCTCGCCCACAATCAGCGCGCGATCGTGGTCCTGCAAGGCGCCGCTCACAATCTCCGCCGCCGAAGCCGTATTGCGGTTGACCAGAACCACGATGGGAAAGATGCGGCCGCCGTTGCCGTGTGTGGCGGAGTACACTACGTCGTTTTGAGCGCGCCCCTTCTGAGAGACAATGATCTGGCCCTTGGCCAGCAGGTGATCGCACACTTCGACGGCCTGGTTCAGCAGCCCGCCCGGATTGCCGCGCAGGTCCAGCACCAGCCCCTTGAGGTTGCCGAAGCCGTCGATCGCGTCGTTCACCTCCTGCGCCGTCGTCTCCTGGAACTGCTTCAGGTGAATGTAGCCCACGCCGGGGCGAATCTCATATTTAAGGTCCACCGAGGGGTTGGGAATCTCATCGCGAACCAGGTCGAAGGTCAGCGGCTTGGGCTGGCCCTCGCGGATCATGTTCACCTGCACGTGCGTGCCCTTGGGGCCTTTCAGCTCCTTGGCCACTATCTCCGAGGCCATGCCTTCGGTGCTCTTGCCGTCCACCGCGTCGATAATGTCGCCGGGATGGATGCCCGCCTTGAAAGCCGGCGCGCCTTCCATCGGATACATGACATAGACCCTGCAGGTGCTGCACGGCTGCTCGATGGTCATGCCCACGCCATAGTAGCGCCCGTGCTGCTCCTCGCGCATCTTGGCGTAAGCCTTGGGATCGTAGAAGGTGGAGTGCGGGTCCAGCACCCGCAGCATCCCCGGAATCGCCCCGTCGTAGATCGCCGTGTCGGCCTTGTCGCCCTCGATGGGTTCGGCGTAGTTCTGTTCCACGATCGCATAGACATTGGTGAAGGACTTGAGGTTGTCGCGCAGTTGGCTCTCGTCCGAGGAGGACTGCGCCCCCACCTTGCGCTGCAAAAAGCTGCCGGCAACGGCGCAGACGGTGAAGAAGAGAACCACGGCGAAGAGTGCGCGGCGGGCGCGGGGAGTCATAGGCGAGAGAAACCTCCAGACGGCCACGCGGCAGACGCTCAAAAAAGGGCCTGGAACGGCAGTCTCAGGGCTAAAGTATATCACCGCTGCGTTTGACGGGCAGCGGAGGGTTCGGGTAGCGGCAGGGCGACTGCACGAAGGTCAGGCCGCGGGAGCAGGGAGTGTCAGGGCACGACTTCACAGGCCGCGGAGGCGGGTCTCTCAGGTTCTCCGCTTCCAGTGGCCCATTTCGGCGAAAGAAATGAGAGGCCCGCGGCTATAGCGAAACCAGAGTGACTGCATCCCGAAACCGCAACCCCCAAGTCGACGCGACCACCAGGAAGCGGCGACCCGGCACTGAACTCACCAGGGCACACCAACTCTGGGTGCCCCAGGTCCCGATTCTGGGACCTGGGATAGCTTGAACTCAAGGTACGAAATCATTTGGTCACAGTACTGGCATCTTCATAGGATTCTTAGACGGATATCTATATCCAGCGGGCGTGCGTCCGGTCAACGGATCGCGACCAGCGGTTCCGTCTCCCAAGCCGCGCGCTCAGGCTCGCCGGTGCGGTAAGCGCCCAGGCCTTTTGCCATGCTCTCCAACTCCGCTGCGTGCGCTGACAGCCCGCAAGGATGCCCCGCCGTTTCGAGCAGATGGCCATTCTCCCGGATCATTGCAAAAAGCGGACTCGCCAAAGCCTCGCGCAGATTCGAGGTTCTCACGTTGTGCGTCGCCAGAGCCGAAACGGGACAGGCGGTCACGTCGCCGCTCGGATTTACATGGGCAAATCCGCGCCCGGCGGAGACGCAACCGCCCTGCGTCTCTTCGTCCCCTGGCGAATGGATGATATAGGCGCCTCCGGTGGCGCGATCCCGATACCGGACCACGGTTTCACGGAAGCGCGACCGCTGCTCCGCCGTCAGCTGCGCGCCGCTTTCGCAGCTGCCAGTAGGAACTTGCCCGGTGGGAATCTGCTCGATGAACATCGCCAGCGGTCCGCTGTGGGCAATCAGTTCGTCGATGTTGCGCGGCTCGGACCAGTACTCGATGTTTGCCGATCCCACGGTGACGGCGATGCCCGTCAGAACGCCCGCTTCCCGCAGCCGGTCGAGAGAGCTGAGGGCCTTCTCGTAGACGCCGCGGCCCCTGCGCTGATCGGTCAGATCGCGATCGCCCTCCAGGCTTACCACAACCACCGTGTTCGAGCAGTTTCTCAATATCTCGTAATCGCCGGGCCGCAACGCCGTCCCGTTGGTGAAGACCAGGAAGAGCCGGTCGGGATGGTCGCGGAACAGGTTCGCAATGCCCGGCAGCAAAAACGGTTCGCCACCGGCGATCATGAATGCCATCACGCCCAAGCGAACCGCTTCGTCCACGATTCCATACCAGTCGCTCAGACTGAGTCCCGGCTGCGCCGGCGCGCCGGTAACCGTCCCCACGGCCCCGGCGAAGCAGCCAACGCAGCGCAGATTGCATTTGGATGTGACGCTGAGAACAAGAAAGGGAGGCACTCGCACACCGCTCTCCAGCGCGCGAGCGCGCACGCGCCTCGACTGCCCAACGGTTCGCGCCAGGCGCAGAAACCCCGGCAGGTAGCGCGGATGGCGCACAACCCACGGAACCAGAACCCGCGACAACTGCGGGTCAATCTCCTCGATCCGGCGCGTGAGGTCGAACAACCGGTTCGAGAGGAAGTCCGTTGGCGGGCCGGGCAGCTCAGCGGTGGCGTTCATTTGCGAGGTTATACGGATTGAAAGCCTCTTTCGTTCCAGACGAAACCGGCATCCAACCGGCTCCGTCACCCGCGCAGCTTGCTCAGCAAATCCTGCGGATGAACAGGCTTGGCCAGGATTTCGAACTCGTAGCCCCTGGCGCGCGCCTTCTCCAGCAGATCGGCCGTGGCGGCCTGGCCGCTGAAAAGCAGTATCTTGATCCCCGGCAGCAGCGCCTGGATGCGAATCGCCGCATCGATTCCGTTCAGCCCGCCCATGATCACGTCGGAGATGAGCATCTCCGGCTTAAACGTCCCGGCCAGCTCCAGTGCCCTTTCGCCGGAGTAAACGGCGCGGGCCTCAAATCCGCTCTGGTTTAGGATCATGGCCAAAGTGTCGGCGATCAGCGGTTCGTCGTCGGCAACCAGGACCTTGGGTTTGGCAGTTCTCTCCGGCATATTCTCCTTGACGCACGACCGGGCCAAAACGTAAGCGCATGCCCGCGCCACTCGACAGATTCCGCCCCAGATGGCGACAGGCGGGGATTCACTTGCCACGTGAAGCGCTTTTCCGGACGAACGAAGCGCCCTACTGAAAATGATACGCCCGGTCTGGAGTTCCCCCGCCAAGCCGCGCGGCACGGGAGCCTGGATGAGACGCCGTCAGCCTGCCGCGATCCGGTGCGCGGGCAACCCCCGGCGCAAACCGACGCCTATTCATCCGGGAGCAACCGGCAAAACATATACTTGCAACAGCTACCGCCCGCGGCTCAAGCAGGCGAACCCCCACCGGAGAACCACTCATGCA
>Ga0181539_1003838_pt1 | contig 13381 bp, 10 predicted proteins | sample PEATcosm2014_Bin_46_FD_119767 | JGI IMG/M metagenome (GOLD analysis project Ga0181539, IMG submission 119767) | Peatland microbial communities from MTU Mesocosm Facility, Houghton, MI, USA - PEATcosm2014_Bin23_60_metaG | ecosystem: Environmental > Terrestrial > Soil > Wetlands > Peat | place... | reverse complement strand
GGCCCGATCAAGGAAGGTCAGGACGTTATCGGTAACCGGACCAAGGTGAAAGTGGTAAAGAACAAGATAGCGCCTCCGTTCAAGGAGGTCGAATTCGATATCATTTACGGACGAGGCATATCCAAGGAGGGCGAAATTCTGGACCTGGGGGTGGAGTCAAACCTTATAGAGAAGTCCGGCACATGGTATTCCTATAATGGAGAAAGACTGGGACAGGGAAGGGAAAACGCGAAGAATTTTCTGAGAGATCATCCCGAGCTGATCTCCGACATCGATGCGAAAATTCGCCAGGCCTGCAATCTCAAACCGGTTGCCGGCGCTGCACTCGTGGCGGCTGACTGACGGAAGTCGGAGAGCAGAGGACAGAGGACGAAAAAAACAGGTCAATCGTGCTTCCGCCGTCCGTTTTCCGTCTTCCGGTATCCGTGACGGAAGTCGGAGAGCAGAGGCCAGAGGACGGAAAAAACAGGTCAATTGTACTTCCGCCGTCCGTTTTCCGTCTTCCGGCATCCGTAAGGGCCCTCCCTGCTTTGGTATAATTAAAGATACCTTAGAAAGTCAGGAGATTGTATTGATGAAAGCCGGCGAGATTCGAAAGGCATTCCTGGAGTTTTTCAATGAGCGTGGACATGCGATTGTAAAAAGCTCTTCGGTAATTCCTCACGACGACCCCACCCTTCTTTTTACCAACGCTGGCATGGTGCAGTTCAAGAGGACTTTTTTGGGCGAGGAGAAGCGGCCATATTCCCGTGCAACTACCAGCCAGAAATGCATGCGCGCGGGCGGCAAGCACAACGACCTCGAAAACGTCGGCCGCACGGCGCGGCACCATACTTTTTTCGAAATGCTCGGGAATTTTTCCTTCGGCGATTATTTCAAAGAGGACGCGATAAGGTTCGCATGGGAGTTTCTGACCGGGGATATGGGCCTGCCCAAAGATAAGCTCTATGCCACGATCCACGAAGGCGACCGGGAAATGAACCTGGGGGCGGACGAAGAAGCCCGCAGGTTCTGGGCGCGATATCTTCCTGAGGAACGAATTCTCGCATTTTCCACAAAAGATAATTTCTGGGCCATGGGCGATACTGGTCCCTGCGGACCATGCTCGGAGATCCTCATCGACCAGGGGCCGGCCATAGGATGCGGCCGGCCGGACTGCAAGCCGGGATGTGACTGCGACCGGTATCTGGAACTGTGGAACCTTGTGTTCATGCAGTTTAACCGCTCTCAGGACGGCGTCCTCGATCCTCTGCCCAAACCCAGCATCGACACCGGAATGGGACTTGAGAGAATAGCCGCCGTAATCCAGAAGGTGCCGTCAAATTACGATACGGACCTCTTTGCCCCAATGATGGCGAAGATCGAGCAACTTACCGGATACAAATTCGGGTCTTCAGCGGAAAAAGATGTCTCAGTCAAGGTCATTGCCGATCACAGCCGCGCTGCGGCCTTTCTGATCGGAGACGGCGCTTTGCCAAGCAACGAAGGGCGGGGTTATGTGTTAAGGCGCGTAATTCGGCGCGCCTTGAGGCACGGGCGATTTCTCGGAATCGACAGGCCGTTTATGTCCGAGGTTGCCGTATCGGTCATTGAATCCATGCAGGACGCATACCCCGAATTGCTGGAAAACCGCAGCTTCATAACCCGTGTCATCCAAAACGAAGAAGAACGCTTCAATGAAACCCTGGATAACGGACTGAGGCTCCTGCAGACCGAGATAAGGCGTCTTACAGACGAGAAAGCCCAAACGATCCCCGGAGCGCTCATCTTCAAACTTTACGATACATACGGTTTTCCTATCGACATTGTTACCGATATGTCCAGGGAACTCGGTTTTCAAGTGGACGAGGCCGGTTTCCATAGTCTTATGGAAAAGCAGCGGGACCTGTCCAGAGCCGCCTGGAAAGGGAGCGGCGAGCGCCAAATCCCTGAAGTCTACCGGCAGATTTGTACAAGAGGCCTCACCACCGCGTTTCTCGGCTATGAAACTACGCAGGCGGATTCCGAGATTATCGCGATGATCAGCGGCGGCGAAGAAATCGGCTCGGCCTTCGAAGAAATGGCTGTGGAGCTGATTACTGCCGCCACCCCGTTTTACGGCGCCGCAGGCGGGCAGGTGGGCGACACGGGGGTGATTACCGGGACATCGGGAAAAATCGTCGTCTCCGATACCGTAAAGCTGCCCGGAAACCTGATCGTTCATGTGGGCAAGGTCGAATCCGGATCTTTCCACGCCGGCGATACGGTTCATCTGGCTGTTGACGCCCAGTTGCGCAAGGACACCGAAATCCACCACACGGCCACACATATCCTGCACAGGGTCCTGCGCAATGTGCTCGGAGATCACGCAAAGCAGGCCGGATCGCTCGTCGCGCCGGACCGCCTCCGGTTCGACTTCACCCATTTCGCCACAGTGACCCCCGAAGAACAGGCTCGGATCGAACGGCTGGTAAATGATGAAATCCGTCGAAACCAGCAACTCAGCGTTCGGGTAATGGAACTGGAGGAAGCCCTGAAAACCGGGGCTATGGCGCTTTTTGAAGAAAAATACGGCGACCGCGTCCGGCTGGTTGAAATTCAGGGCTTCAGTCGCGAGCTTTGCGGCGGTACGCACACGCACTGGACAGGTGAACTCGGGGTTTTTTTAATCATCCAGGAAACCGGCATCGCAGCCGGAGTCCGCAGAATCGAGGCCCTTGCCGGCCGGCACGCACTCGAATACATAAACCGGCACAGGCAAGTCCTGAATCACGCCGCAGAAGCGCTCAAGGCAGCCCCTTGGGAAGTGGCCGAACGCATCGACAAGATACTTGCCCAACAGCGGCAAATGGAAAAAGAACTCGAAGCTTTTAAGGCCACCGCTGCCGGCAGGCGCTCGGCTGATCTTTTCGATCAGACCGAAGAAATAGCCGGTGTAAGAGTGCTGGTTACTCAAATCCAAGCTGATAATCCGAAGATTCTTCGGGAGATAAATGACAAATTCAAGGAGAAGTTTGCTAAAGGGATAGCCGTTCTCGGAGCTGTCTCGGAGGGAAAGGTCTTCCTGCTGGCCGGGGTTACGCAGGAACTGACTGGCAGGTTACACGCCGGAAATCTCATAAAAGAGATCGTCAAGGAAGTGGGCGGTTCCGGGGGTGGACGGCCCGACATGGCTCAGGCTGGAGGCAACAGACCAGATAAGCTCAAGGATGCTCTCCACCTTGCCGAAAAACTGATCCGCGACAAACTCGGCGCAACCCACTGATAAACATCTGAACAGGGATTGTGAATTGAGGGATTCAGGGATTAAAAACGAATTGAAGAATTGAAGAATTGAGGGATCGAGGAATTAATTCCTAAATCCCTAAATTAGTTTGAATTCCTAAATTCCCTAATCCACAGCCATTTCTGTTAATCCTGTTTTAATCCTGTAAATCCTGTCTGAAAAGGTTTTCTCTCCTTGACCGGACTATGCCCCGCTCTCTGTGCCTGTGGTGGAATTCGTCTATGTGGTGAGAATTTTTTGTCCGTGCATAATCTGGTCAATCCTCTTACCGGCTTTAGCCGGAAGCTCAGAGCTGATCCACTCGGCAAAAAGACAGAGTCCTTTCCAGTTCGTCCGTGAGTTCCTCACGAAAATCCAGTATGTTATATATCGCGCCGCATTCACGGCAGCGCAGGTAAGCCCTGCGTCAGGCTTTTACTAATTCAAGCTCTTTGTTGCACTTTTTGCAAAGCAATTTCGGTTCTCCTCAAACGGAATAAATTGAAATTCGCAGCAAGAAATGAGTCTATATCGAATTTGCTTCCGAATTCAAGCCCTAATACCGGGCTTTCAAAGCGGATAATCGATAAGCATCGGATTCCTTTGAATTTCTGATTCAATTCAACCGGGAGATAGATAAGGCCTCCCGCTGGCGCCCCGACTCGCGGGTGGGTGGGCGGGCTGTCGAGAATGAGCGGTCGGCCTCCGCGTTAGGCGCTCACATTTCGCTATCAGGACTGAGTGCTGAGGACTGAGAGTGAAACCTTGACACCATTTTCACTTCACCTTCTGGTGCGCTTGACATTTGGCTTGCCTCCAACCGCACGAGGTTTAATGTATGTGCCTTCTGCATGGCTGCGCGCACGGTCGCTTTTGCTCAGTCCTCAGTCCTCAGTCCTGCTTCTCTGCATGGCTGCGCGTACGGTCGCCGCTATTATCATGTCAGGCGTTATTTTTTTTCGTTACTGGTTTTCTATAAGTCTATCTTGCGAGGTATTATATAAGTCTATAATACGAGGGAAAGGGACATGCCGGCCAATCTGCCTCCCCCTTATTTTGAAGCCGAAAAGCGCTACAGGGAAGGAAAAACTGCTGAGGAGAAAATAGAAGCCCTGGAAGAGATGCTTACGATTATGCCCAAGCACAAGGGCACCGATAAGCTCAGGGCCGATCTGCGCAAACGCATAGCAAAGCATAAATCCGATGCCCAGCAGAAGAAAGGTCCGGCAAAAGGGGTCACAGCCTACAGCATCGAAAAGGAGGGGGCGGCCCAGGTCATCATCGTAGGGGTCCCCAATGTTGGAAAATCCTCTATTGTAGCCGCGTTGACAAACGCCAAACCCGAGGTGGCGGACTTTCCCCATACCACCTGGAAGCCCACTCCGGGAATGGCCAATTTTGAAAATATTCAATTCCAGCTCATCGATACCCCGGCTGTTCCCACGGAATTCATCGACCCTGGACTGGCGGACCTTCTCAGGCGCACAGACATCATAGTGGTGGTGGTTGATATTCGGGGCGATCCCCTCCAACAGATGGAAGATGCCATGGCTTTTCTGAACGGCCTGAGAATATATCCGCCCGGAACACCCATTGCGGCGGACTTGAAGAAGGCCCCGTTCATAAAGAAGGTCCTGCTGTTGGTAAACAAGGTCGATGATGAATCGGATGAAGAGGATTACCGCGTATTTCTGGAGCTTTGCGAATTGCCGCTGCCCTCGATCCCCATCTCGATCCTGGCCGGATACAATCTGTCGGAGTTTCTCAGCAAACTCTTTGAAATGGCGGCTGTTATCCGCGTCTATACCAAATCACCCGGCAAGGAGCCCGATCTAACATCTCCCTTCGTACTCCCTGAAGACAGCACGATTGAAGAGCTTGCCGCAGAAATCCATAAGGATTTCGTCGCCAGGCTCAAATTCGCAAAGGTGTGGGGCGGCTCAGTATTCGACGGGCAAATGGTCCAGCGGGATTATGTGCTGCACGATGGCGATATTGTTGAAATACATATTTAGCCTGACGATTTTTCCGATCACGATTTACACCTCTTGGGGACCATGACGTCCCATCTTTAGGCACCAGCTACTAACTATTGACTAAGCACTCAAAATGTCTTAACTTCTTTGCTATTGAAGTCATCCGTACAGTGGTGTAATCTCGCAATGGCGGATGAGCTTCGTTTAGCTGGGGGGGCGGCAGATGCCAGCAGTTCTTAACGCGGCTGCCGCAAAGGAGAATAACATGAAAGCATTTGGTGGCTCTGAAAAGTGCCTGCCTTTTGATTATTACTTTAAAAAACCCGATCCGGAGAATGATTTTGAAAGCCTTCTTAAAGGGCAAGTCATAGAGGGCAGGTTTCACAACCCTGATTTGGATCTGGAGCAGATCGACCGCGCCGATCCCGGCGAAGAGGCCGGTATTGCTGAGTTCCCCGATGCGGAACCCGAAGAAGAAGCGCCGGTCGAGGCTGAGGCTGCTGCGGCGCCCATAGAAGATTTTGAAGAAGACCACATCACATGTTATCTCAAGGAAGTGTCCAGCTATCCTTTGCTCACCCAGGAGCGCGAAACCGAGCTTGCTCAGATAATCAGGGATGGACAGGACGAACTGGTGCAGATCGTCTGGAAACATGCGCCGGCTGACAAGATAATGGCTGAGCTTAACGAAAAGGTCAATAAGCTCCTGGAGCACGAGAAAACCTTCCCCGGCGTAAGGGATAAAGTATTTAAGGTCGTTATGCGCACGCTGGAGCGAGCCGCCGACGACCACCCTGAAAATTCGCTCTTCTCGACCTCACTGGCCAGGGTTTGTGCAATCATGAGGGCTGTGGACACGGCCAAGCAGGAGATGGTCAGGGCTAACCTCAGACTGGTCCTGAGCATAGCCAAGCGCTACAGGGGCCGGGGCATGACTTTCGATGACCTGATTCAGGAGGGAAACCTCGGTCTGCTCAAAGCGGTCGGCCGGTTCGACCACACCAAGGGAAACCGGTTCAGCACCTATGCGACTTGGTGGGTCCGGCAGAGCATCATTCGCGGAATCTACGATAAAACGAGGACAATCCGCCTGCCGGTGCATTTCATCGAGTTGAAGAACCTTTTCTTCAAGGTCTACTACGAACTGCTGAAGGAACTGGGGCGCGAACCGATGCCTGCTGAAATTGCGGAACGTTCGAAGCTGCCGGTCGAAAAGGTGCAGATGGTCCTGACGTTGGCCGCTCAGCCTATCTCCCAGGAGACTCCCATAGGGGAGGACGAACAGAGGCTGGGAGACTTTATCGAAGACGAAAGGGCGCTCTCCCCGGTCGACGAGTGCTCGGACAGGGAGTTGGCCGAGGCGACGCGCGCCCTGCTCTCCACCCTGCAGCCAAGAGAGGAAAAAATCCTGCGGCTTAGGTTCGGCCTCGATGGCCATCAGGCTGAGACCCTGGAGAAAATAGGCAAAATTTTCAATGTCTCCAAGGAAAGGATCCGACAGATCGAGAAAAAGGCCCTTCGCAAGCTGAAAAACCCGAACAGGCAGGCATGTCTCAAGACGTTTATAGAATGAAAAGGCAAAGAACATTCACCGCAGAGGCCGCAGACAGCATAGCCGCAACCAAAGGGCGAAAAGCTGTTCACCATAGCATTTCATGTTCCGTTGGGAACCCTAAACCATGAAAAGATTCGTAGGTGGGGTGCCGGGCGTAAGCGGAGCGCAGCCCACCAAGCCTTTTCGAAGCAGAGGACGCAGAGAGAAGCTTTGTAGACAGGATTTACAGGATTAACAGAAACGGCTATTTCCAAGTCCTGAGACCGAAGTTGATCCTGCGTAAGCGTTCACCGCAGGGCGCAGAGAAAACAACAGTTTAGCCTAATAGGCCTGCCAAAATTTCAAGCATCTGCATGTTAGCAATGCAGAGAAAACTACAACTTGGCCCTTCAATTCCTCAATTTCTAAATTCCTCGATTCAAACAATTTGACCTTCCAGGTCATAATCATGCGCGGCCGTGATCTGTACCCTGCAGATTTCCCCCGCTTCCGCGTAACCCGCTGTGACTATAACGCCACCGTCCACCTCCGGCGCCTGGGTGGGCAGACGTCCCGCAAGGAGCAGATCGGTTTCGGGGTGCGGGCCTTCGATCAGGACCGGCAGGTTCCGTCCAACCAGGAGCTTAAGTTTTCGCCTGGAAATCTCCCTTTGGACTTCAAGCAGGGCGGCTCGCCTGCTTTCAGCTCTCTTTTTGTCAGGCCTGCCGGGGAGCCGCGCGGCCCTGGTCCCGGCTTCGGGCGAATAGACAAAAACTCCCGCATGGTCGAACTCGACTCGTTCCATGAAAGCGAGCAGTGACTTGAACTCCGCTCCGGTCTCACCCGGAAAGCCCACCATGATCGAAGTGCGCAATGCAACCCCCGGGAGTGCGGAGCGGATTTTGTCGATAACCCTTTCAGGACTCTCGGGCGGACGGCCCATGGCCTTGAGGATTGCCGGCGCACAGTGCTGGATGGGGATGTCCAGGTAGGGCACCGCCTTGCGTGAATTTGCCATGGCATAGAGCAGCCGTCCGGTAATACGGTCGGGATATGAATAGAGCAGCCGTATCCATTCCAGACCCGGCGTCTCATCGAGCTTTTCCAAAAGCCTCGGCAGAGCTTCAGTGTCGTTTCGGTCAAGCCCGAACGCCGTGGTATCCTGGGCAATCAGGTTGATTTCTTTTATACCGGCAGATGCGAGCCGAACCGCTTCAGCAAGAATATCCGCTTCACTCCTGCTCCTGAGTGGCCCCCGCAGATTGGGAATAATGCAGAAAGAGCATGAATTGCCGCACCCCTCGGCAATTTTCAGGTATGCCGAATGAGACCCGGTCGATATTGCCCAGCCGGCTTCACTGCCGGGCACGGGCGCCGGCCCTCCGATCCAGAGCCGCCTCGGGTTTCCGGCGAGCTTCGATTCCACAGCGGCTTCAAGCGCGTGGTAATGGGAGGCCCCCAAAAACAGGTCAACTTCCGGGAGTTCTCTCAGGAGCTTTTTCCCATACCTCTGGACCATGCATCCGGCGGCGATCAGCATGCTGCACTTTCCGGATACCTTGTGTTGCGCCGCCTCAAGGATCGCTTCTATTGCTTCCTGCACGGCGCTCTCCAAAAATCCGCACGTGTTGACCACGATGAGTTCGGCCTCCGGGAGGACCTGGGTCATCTGCCAGCCCATGTCGAGCAGTTGCTTCGCCATATTCTCGCTGTCAACGAGGTTTTTTGCGCATCCGAGGCTGACCAGAGCGGCGTATTTCATTTATGAAGTCCGGTTCGAAGGACGGGAAAATGTATTGTAACAAAAGACGAAAACCAATTCACCGCAGAGGACGCAGAGAGGGGCGATTACCTCAGATGGAGGAGCGTAGCGGGGTTGATAATGAACGGTCAAGAAAAATCCGTGTCTATCGGTGTCCATCAGTGGTTCTACTTCCTGCTTCATGCTCCTCGCTTCCTGCTTCTTGCTTCTCACTCACGGCCGCACGCCGATAAAACTGAAATCCTGGAAGGAAAAAACGGTAAAGCTGTCTATTCCCGCGAAAACGAGGAGGTCGAAGAGCACGATCAAGATGGCCATGGCCGTATATATGCTGAGTGCGCGGACCGGGGGATATTTCTCCCTGATTTTGGAGATCAGCAGAAAAGAGCACGCAGTCATTGCATAGCACTCGAGGGCAAAGGGCGGAAACCCCAGGAACCCGAGCAAAGGCATTTCAAAAATTTTCAAGAACCCGGAGTGGGGTAAGGTGTATATCCATTTCGACCCTGCCCGGAAGTTCCATAGCTCCCACAAAAGCCCGCATACGGCCCCGGCCAGAAGCAACAGATAAAAGTTCCCCGGCGACCCTTTTTCCCACTGCCGCAGCAGGGAAGGAGCACCGGCCTTGTGATTGACCGGTTCCAGGAGGAATATAAAAGCGAGCCAGACCAGGGGGAAAAAGTACTTCGGCCAAACGAGCGGTAAAAGCAGAAAAAGTAGACCTGTGAGAACGAAGGGTTTGTATAGCCTTTGAAGGTTGCCGAGCGGGGCCGCTTTAGAATTTTTTAGGACTCCAATGAATTCCAGGAGCGCCCTTGTCGAAAAAATTCCCGGCAAAACCGTCGAATAGGCAATGGCGTATCCCGTCCATCTAACAACCGTATCAGAGGGTATATTGAGATAATGCCAGTCCGAGAGCCGAAAATTCAATGCTTCAAAGACGAGCCACACGGTAATGGATATGGGAAGAAGAAGAAGGAATTTCCCCGGGCTTTCAAACAGGAGCGATTTTGCTCCCCGGCAATAGAGCAAAGACTCGATAAAGATAATGTAGCTCCACCAGGCAAATGAATAGTACTCGGAATAAAAAGGTTCGAATCCGGACAGCATGGCCAGGGTCGAGGTCCCTAAGATCAGGCAGGCCGCCGGCATCAGAAAATGAGCCAAGGTCCGTTTTTTTTCCCGGTTCATTTCGGGATCCCGCTTCGGGATGATGAAATTTTTCGAGCTTTTCGACGAGGGGCAATAAACATTTGATTCCTCTTGAGCGATTTTTTAAACTAAAAAGCTCTAAGCTGGTCAAATTTTTAACGTAAAAGATTATAATGGGTTTGCCAAACATTTTTTATACCCCGAGCCGTTTCGGGCCGGAGAGCGATCAGGAGTTTTTACTCATGGCGAAGGAAAAAGGTCCTCGAGGACAGCTCGTTCAACCCGAGAAAGTGGATAAAGATGCTCCCTATCCCATGATGTGCAAAGAGGGCAAGGGGGTACGCAATTTCGCCTGCCCGAATTACGACTGCTGCCTGGATAAGGCTGCCAAAGGGATGTGGAGCGGATTTACCTGTAGGGAATGCTGTTCCTACGTCCAAAAAGAAGAAGACAATCAGGGCTGAGGCTTTTTAGACCACGGATGAACACAGAATGTACCACGAATGAACTCAGGATGAACCGAGGGATGAACACGGATGAACACTGATGAACACTGATGAACACTGATGAACACTGATGGAAGCACGTATTGAAACACGGATGAACAATGATAAACGCTCAACAAAAATCCGTGTTCATCCGTGGTTCTATTCAGTTGGTTCTATTCAGTTGGTTCAGATATTTTTCGGCTCGTGGAGCTTTTTGTTTTTGACGGAGCGGCTTCGGCCTTCTTTCGGGGTTTTTTGCCCTTCTTCCTGGCCTTTTCACCGCCTTCGGTTATCAGCTCCAGCATGCACATGGGAGAGGCGTCGCCCCGCCTGAACCCCACTTTCACTATCCGCGTATAGCCGCCGGCCCGATTCTCGTATCTTTTGGCAAGCTCCTCGAATACCTTGTACACAACGTTTTTTTCGCGAATAACCGAAAGCGCCTGCCTTCGGCAATGCAGGCCGCCATGTTTACCCAAGGTGATCATCCATTCGGCCCACCGGCGCATTTCCTTGGCCTTGGGCACTGTTGTGTAAATGCGTTCGTGATTGAGAAGCGAGGTAACCATATTCCGGAACATGGCGAGACGGTGGCTCGTCGTCCGGTTCAGTTTTCTGCCGGAAACTCCGTGGCGCATGGATTATTCCTTTTCCTTTCTTCTCTGTTCGATTTCCTCGCGGCTCGGAAAGTCATCGATCTTCATTCCCAGAGAGAGTCCCATTTCGCTGAGTATCTCTTTTATCTCATTTAGCGACTTGCGGCCGAAATTCTTGGTCTTGAGCATCTCCTGCTCGGTCCTTTGAACAAGCTCGCCGATATGGCGGATATCGGCATTTTTAAGACAGTTTGCCGACCGAACCGAGAGTTCCAGTTCGTCAACGCCGCGGAACAGGTTGTCGTTGAAGGCGGGTTCGGTCCGGACCTCTTCCTCCTGGGCCTCAGCTTCCTCTTCGAAATTGATGAAAATGCTGAGCTGGTCCTTGAGAATCTTGGCGGCGTAAGCCAGCGCATCCTCCGGCTTGACGCTTCCGTCCGACCAGATCTCCAGGGTTAGCTTGTCATAGTCCGTAATTTGGCCGACGCGAGCCTGGGTTACGGTATAACTGACTTTGCGCACCGGCGAAAAGATGGCGTCGATGGGGATCGTTCCGATAGGCTGGTTTTCCTCGATATTTTTTTCGGCCGGAACGTATCCTTTCCCCTGCCTTATAGTGAGTTCCATTCTGAGCTTCGCGTCCCTGGCAAGAGTGCAGATATGCTGGTCGGGATTGAGCACCTCGACCATCGCCCCGGTCTGGATGTCCCTGGCGGAGACCCGGCCTTCACCTTGCTTTTCGATCTGCAACCGGCGAAGATTTCCGTCCCCGGTCACTCTGAACCGGACTTCCTTCAGATTGAGTATCACATCGGTGACATCTTCCAGGACACCGGGAATTGTGGAGAATTCGTGCAAAACGCCGTCTATCTTCACGTTTGTAATGGCTGAGCCCTGGAGAGATGAAAGCAGCACCCTCCTCAAGGCGTTTCCCATCGTAATGCCGAAACCCCTCTCCAGGGGCTCGCATTCGAATTTACCGTACGTGTTCGGCTCTGTTGTTTCGATTTCCAAGCGCTTCGGTTTTATTAGTTCGCGCCAGTTCTTTTGCATGTTTTATCCTCGTATGATAGACTTATATAATACCCTGCTGAAAAAAGAATCGGCTCTTTCCGCGCAGCCATGCAGACAGCGCAGTCACTAAATGTGGTGCGGTTGGAGGTAAGCCAAACGTGAGGCGCTTCCAAAAAGTGAAGTGCCTCCGGTGTATAGATCACGCTTCGCAAGCTTCGCATTGCTTCACAAAGTGAAGCATCCTTGCCGGCCTCCCTTTGCGACGTGTGAGCGCGTAGCGCGGGGGCCGACCGCTCATTCTCGACGCTTTCCCTGACCTGTCTATGACCAAAGACGGGGCGGGAGCGGGAGGCCTCATTAAAGAGACATCACCACAGGGCCCGTCTGAAAAGTCAAGTGGGCCACTTGGATGCGTGAAGCTCCAAAGGCCCTTTAGTACCATGAATCCTGTAAAGCACGGCTCTTTCTTACTTCGAATAGAATTCAACCACCAGTTGTTCCTGAACCGGCAGATTCATCTCCTCTCGGGCGGGGTAGACCTTAAAGGTACCCTCGAACTTCGAGGTGTCGAGATCGAGCCACGCGGGAAGACCTCTGCGCGGCAGGGCTCCCATGGATTCGGTTATTATCTGCAGATTGCGGCTCCCCTCCGCTACGGCGACCGCATCGCCGGGTCTGAGCAGATAGGAGGGAATGTTTACTTTCCTGCCGTTGACCAGGAAATGATCATGCCTGACGAGCTGTCTGGCCTGGCTGCGGGAATTGGCGAAGCCGAGCCGGTAGACCGTATTGTCCAGCCTGCGTTCGAGCAAAACCAGGAAGTTTGTACCGGTAACACCCTTCTGACGGTCAGCTTCTTTGAAATAGCTTTCGAACTGCTTTTCAACCAAGCCGTAAATTCTTTTGATTTTCTGCTTTTCGCGAAGCTGGAGCCCGTAGTCGGAGAGCTTGCCCCTGTTCTGGCCATGCTGTCCGGGGGGGTAGTTGCGGCGCTCGATCGCGCATTTGTCCGAATAGCAGCGGTCGCCCTTGAGATATAGCTTCATCGTTTCGCGGCGGCAAAGCCTGCATTGGGATTCGGTGTAGCGAGCCAAAATGTTCCTCCTGACTATATGAATACGATAGCGATGCTATTCGTTATACCCGCCGCCTCTTCGGAGGCCTGCAGCCATTGTGCGGTATCGGCGTAACGTCCTTAATGAAGGTGATATTGAACCCTGCGGCCTGGAGGGCCCGCAGAGCGGCTTCGCGGCCCGAACCCGGGCCTTTCACAAAGACTTCGATATTCTGAACTCCGTGCTCCTGAGCCTTTTTGGCGGCTGTCTCGGCGGCTACCTGCGCCGCGAACGGAGTGCTTTTCCGCGACCCCTTGAACCCCTGGCTTCCCGCGCTCGACCAGGAAATGGCGTTACCGCTGATATCGGTGATGGTGATGATCGTGTTGTTAAAGGTTGAACGGATATGAGCTACGCCGTTGAGGATATTTTTGCGCTCTTTTTTCTTGGTTCTGGGTGCGGCTTTCTCTTTTGCCATGTTTCCTCCGTCCTACGCTTTCTTGCGCTTGCCCATTACGGACCTGCGCGGACCTTTACGAGTGCGGGCATTGGTGTGAGTG
>Ga0181539_1003837_pt1 | contig 13381 bp, 15 predicted proteins | sample PEATcosm2014_Bin_46_FD_119767 | JGI IMG/M metagenome (GOLD analysis project Ga0181539, IMG submission 119767) | Peatland microbial communities from MTU Mesocosm Facility, Houghton, MI, USA - PEATcosm2014_Bin23_60_metaG | ecosystem: Environmental > Terrestrial > Soil > Wetlands > Peat | place... | reverse complement strand
TAAACGGTATGAGATTCGATTCTGATTTCGGGCTGTAACGCTCCCTGGTAACCGGATTCCTCCGACAAGGCGCGCGCGGCGGCGCACACCGCGGCCGCCACCATGGGCACTTTCTCGAGCGGCAAGCGGAAAGACGGAGCGGACGTGCTGATGGCTCCCAGCGGGCGGCCGTTGCGGCCCAGGATGGCGGCGCCCACGCAGCGCAGGCCTTCTTCGGCCTCTTCGTTGTCGATGGCGTAGCCGCGCTTGAGCGTGATCTTGAGATCGGCCTTCAAATCCGCCATGGTGACGATGGTTTTGGGGGTGCGCCGCGGCAGCCCGCGCTGTTCAATGATCTGATCGACCTCGCGCTCCGGCAGATGCGCCAGCATGGCCTTGCCGACGGCGGAGCAGTGCACGGCATTGCGGCGGCCGATGCGCGAGGCCATGCGGACGCTGCGGCTGGGCTCGATCTTGTCCAGGTAGAGCACCTCGCCCGAATCCAACACGCACAGGTGCACGGTCTCATCCACTTCGAGGACCAGGCGCTGCAGATGAAGGCGCGCGCGTTCGCGGATGTTGAACCGGGCGATGGCGACGCTGCCCAGTTCGAAGAGCCGCAGCCCGAGTTGGTAGCGGCCGGAGTGCGGCTGGCGCTCGACGATGCGGTGGCGTTCCAGGATCATGAGCAGGCGGTGCACGGTGCTTTTGTGCAACTGGAGTTTTTCGGAGAGCTCCATCAAACTGGCATCGGGGCCCTCGCCGGCCAGGGTATCGATGATGGAAAGCGCCCGGTCGAGGACTTGGACGCGGTAGGGGGACGGCCTTGTCTCACTATCTGACACTGAGAATCATTTTATGAGAATGAGGCGGGGGTAGTCAAACGGTGGGGCGTGCGGTCTACCCAGGCAGCAGATGCGGCGCCACGATGCCGATGAATTCGCGGGATGTGACCACTTTGGTCATCTTCCAGAACCGTGGAAAATGCCGCTGGTTTCCGGTCACCAGGTAATCGGCGCGGGCAGCGTCGGCACACTCCAGAAACTTATCGTCGTCGGGGTCCAGCGCCGCCTGGAGCGGGCGTACAGCACGGATCATTTGTGAGTGGTTTTTGATGAGCTGCAGGAGTTGTTGCCGGGCTCCCCTACGGATTTGCAGTTCCGGGCGCGCGAGCACATCCCGGTATTCCACAAGAATCTGATCGGTGACATACAGCCGGGCCGGTTTGGTGAGAGCAAGTAAGAGCACAGTACGCTGAAGTCCGCCTGGTTTCAGGGCCGCCGAGACCACGACGTTGGTATCGAGGACCAGCCGAAGCGGGATCATCCGCGCTTTCGTTTTTGCAGGCGGGCGGCCTTGATCACCCGGTCAATCTGCGCCGGGCTGAGCGTGTCCGTGCCATGGCGCTGCGATTCCTCGCCGATTACGCGGAGCACTTCAGGTTCGGGGGCGGCCAGCCGGACGTAATCCCGGATGCTGAGCAGCACCGCCTTGGGGGTGCCGCGCTTCTCAATCACCAGCGACCGCCGCTCATCCTCCACCCGGCTCAGCAGCCTGCCAAAGTTGGCGCGTGCGTGCAACGCGGAGACGACGATACCTTGATTCCTGGCAGCTCTCATGAGAAACTCTTCAGTTCAATTATAGGAACTGTACAGTTGATTTCGCAACTGTGGGCGTAGTCTTCTTCCGAACGGGCATACGGAAAATGCGTCCGTCATCTCTTCGCCTGGGGGAGTCGGCCACGCCACCTTTTCTGCGGCTAAGCCGCCTCGTGGAGCGGCTCGTGATGCAAACGCAGAAGGTCATTGGATCCGAGAGCGAGGGAGGCGTAGGTGCGGCCGCTGTCATCGCTGAATTCCACCTCGAAAACTTCAGAACCGAGAACCTCGACAATGGTACCCACTTGTCCGCGGATCAGCCCGGCTTCGGGCATGTCGCGAATCAAAGCGACCACGGAAAGGAGTTCGAGATCGGCCATTCACCCTCTCTTCTATATTACTTAACAGCTCGTCAACCTCGGAAGGCCGTCATCCATCCTGACGATCCATGCCGCGTACGCGGGCTCGTTTGGTCGGGCGGACCATCTCGAAATCCACGGTGTAACGGGTGCGCCGGAGCAGGCGACAAGTTCCCCTTCCCATCATTCGCATTTCTGCGGATGACAAAAATTTTAGGACTATTTTGTCTTTTAATTCAATCGTTTGCGGACGGCAAAAAAAGAGTCGAGCCTGCGGGGCAGGTAATGTTGAATTGGAAAGAGGATCTCCGCCCCACCAAGTTTACCTGCAATCCTCCCATAGCCTCCCTTGACCCCCTTACCGCTCTTCGGAGCGATTCCTGCTCCGCGGATTTCCTCTTTCCGACCCACAAAAAGACTTTGACTTCCCCGGCGCCATTGGTTAAGGGTGGTTGACGTATGCCCGCTGGTTCGCACCGCTTCGAGATCGGGACGATTGGCTGCACGGTGCTGAGCGATGGCTACGCGGCCTATCCGACGCCATGGTTCTTCCCGGATGCCGACCCCGAACAGCTCAGCCGTGAGCTCGCCAGCCGGAGGGCGCCGGAGGAGACGGTGCTCTGCCCGTATACCTGTCTGCTGGTGGAAACCGGGCGGCACGTGATGCTGGTGGATACCGGGTTGGGCGCGGCTTCGTCCACGTCCGGAGCGATTCTGGCGCGGCTGGAGATGGCGGGCGTCCGTCCGAAGGATGTAGACACGGTGGTTCTGACGCACGCCCACCCGGACCACATCGGAGGCGCCGTGGATATGAGCCGGCCGAAGGCTCCACGGCCCATGTTTCCAAATGCGCGGTACGTGATTTCGGAACTGGAATGGGAATTCTGGATGGACGGGCATGCCGGCCGCGGCGGCCTGCGTTTGCCGGCGGAGTTCCAGGTTGCCATGGAATCCACGGCGCGGCGCAGCCTGACGGCGCTGCGGCACCAACTGGAGATGGTGGAGTGCGAAACGGAGGTCGTACCCGGCGCGCGGGTGATTCCGGCGCCCGGCCACACACCCGGGCACCTGGCACTGCTGCTCGAATCGGAGGGCCACCAGTTGCTCAACGTGGGCGACGCCGCGGTGCATCCGCTGCACCTCGAACATCCCGATTGGGAAAACGGTTTCGACCAGGAGGGCGACCGCGCCGTCGAGACGCGCCGCGCGCTGCTGGAGCGGGCGGCGGCGGAGAATATGTACGTGATGGGCTTCCACTTTCCGTTTCCGAGCGTGGGCCGTGTGGCGGCACGGGCGGAAGGCGGCTGGGAATGGCGCGTAGGCGCCTGACGGCGTCGGAGGCGCGCAGCGCCGCCATTCCGACTTCCTCGACTTCTGGCTCCTGACTCCTGACTTCCATATCCCGAAGGGATATCGACGGCGGAGCCGTCGCTTCGACGGCGGAGCCGTCGCGGCTTACTTGCGCGAGCCGCGTCGCGGGTTCTTCAACTCGGACTGCCGCGCCTTGATCTTCTTGCGCTTGGGCTTGCTGATCACGAAGGTGCCGCTGCCCTGATACACCGCCTTATACACTTTGTCGTCCGCCAAAAGAGACTCTCCTATGGATATGCTGGTTTGATCCTTCATTGTACCGCGCATTATGCTGTTAACAGTGCCCTCACGTCTCGCCGTCTTTTTGTTTTGTGTTCTGCTCGAAACCGCCCCGGCCGGCGCGCAGCCCGGCGCAGGCGCGAAATCGGTCTGCGCCCAGGTTCCGGGCATCACGGCGCAACTGACGGCGATCTCCGGCATGAAACTGCGCCACGCGGTGCCGTGCGCGTACATCAGCAAAGAGCAGATCAACCAGTTTCTGAACAAGCGCGTGAAGGAAGTCGAGAGCCCCGAGGATGAGCGCGCCGAAGAATTGACGCTCAAGAAATTCGGACTGGTGCCCCAGGACTTCAACCTGGCCAAGAACGAAGTGGATCTGCTCACGGAGCAGGCGGCGGCCTTTTACGATTACAACAAGAAGAAACTGTTCATCACCGACTCGACATCCAGCGAGAGCCAGGAGACGGTGCTGGCGCACGAGCTTTCCCACGCGCTGGCCGATCAGAATTTCAACCTGGCGCGCTATATCAAGCAGGGCCGCAAGAGCGACGATGGCTCGACGGCGCGCCTGGCGGTGATGGAAGGCCAGGCCACCTGGATGATGTCGGAATACCTGGCGCGGAAGGCCGGCGGGTCGCTGGTGGATTCGCCGCAGGCAGCCGCGGCCATGGCCAACATGACCGACGAAGGCGGCGGACAATACCCGGTGTTCGACAACGAGCCGCTGTATTTGAAATTAACGCTGGTGTTCCCGTACACCCAGGGCATGCTGTTCCAGAATGCGGTCATCCAGCGCGACCACCTGGGAGGTTTCGGCGAAGTCTTCCGGCGCGCGCCCGTGAGCACACAGCAGATTATGCACCCGGACAAGTATTTTGCCGGCACCGAGCCCACCCAGCCGAAGGTGCCGGACGCTCACTTGCCGCGCGGCTATAAAGGACTGGTGGGGGGGACGCTGGGCGAACTCGAGCACAGCATCATGCTGGAGCAATATACCGGCAAGGAGCGCGCGGCGGAGCTGGCGCCGCACTGGCGCGGCTGCGCTTTCGAGCTCTACGAGAACAAGAAAGCCGGCCGGGTGGTGCTGCTTTACGCCACCGAGTGGGACAGCGAAGAGGCGGCCGGCCGGTATTTCGTTGCGTACCGCGAAGTGCTGAGCAAGAAGTGGAAGAGCATGACGGTGGATTCGGCGAGCGACGATCTGGTGACCGGCCGCGGCGACGACGGCCGCTTCGAACTGCGGCGCAAAGGCGCAACCGTAAGCAGCGTGGAAGGGCTGGACCCTGCGATACACTGAGACTCATGGCGAAGAAGCGATGTCTGGCGGCGCTGGCGCTGATTCCGCTGCTGGCGCAGGCGGCGGAACTGCCGCGCAAAGCGCCGGAATACACCATCAACAGAAACGGCGCCCCACCGCTGACGCTCAGCCAGTACAAGGGCAAGCCGGTAGTCCTGGCCTTCATCCTCACTTACTGTTCGCATTGCCAGCGGACGGTCGGGTTTCTGATTAAGGACCAGAACGAATACGGCCCGCGCGGCTTGCAGGTGGTGGCGTGCGCCATCGAGAACGGAGCGCAACTGGCGGTGCCGGCGTTCCTCAAGAACTTCAATCCGACGTTTCCGGTGGGCTACAACGACGGCTCGACGGCGCTGGATTTCATGCAGCATCCGATGGTGAAGATGCCGATCATGCCGATGCTGGCGTTCATCGACCGGCAGGGAATGATCCGCGCGCAGTTCGAGGGCGACGACGAAAAATTCTTCGGCGACCAGCATGAACAGAATCTGAGGATGCAGATCGAAGCGCTGCTGCAGGTGGGTGTGGCTAAGAAGGCGCCGAGTGCGCCGAAGAAATAGCCCTGGCCCCGCTGTTCACTTAATTAAGTGGGCCATCGTCTTTCGTGGCCTGTCATGCTTCGTTGAAACACGGGCGCTTGACAGGGTCGAAAAAGCAGGGCGCCGGCGTGGGCCGGTCGGCAACGTGGAGCGGGCTTCCAGCCCGCAACGCCGACATTCTGTCGGCGCCAACGCCGGCTGCAAGCCGGCGTTGCGGGCCGTAGGCCCGCTCCACGAACATCGAGTTTCCTCACAACTTTTCATGAAATTCCGCGGGCCGCAGGCCCTCTGCAACAGACGACAAAAACCGATCGTCTGTCCCACAATCGAGGCCCGCTTAAGTAAACAGGATTGGCCCTAGCCTCTATCCCAGCTTCGCCATCACCTTGTCGATCAGCCCAACATCCGGCACGCTGCCTTGCGCGATGCGCGCGGCGCCGCCACCACGGCCGCCGGCTTCGGCCAGAGCGGCTTTCAGCGTCTGGCCGGCATCGATTCCGGAATCGGCGGAGGTGGCCAGCAGGACCGACGGCGGATCGTTCAGCGCGGCCAGAAAAACCGCCTGGGGTTGCGCGGTGAAACTCTGCGCCAGGGCGCGGAGCTCTTCGAGGCTGCCGCGACCGGCACGGCGCGAGATGCGGCGGATGCCATCGGGGCCGGAGGCTGTGGCTTGATAGAGTTCCCTGCCCTGGTAGGCGGCGAGATCGAGTTCCAGCTTGCGCCGCGACTTCTCGGCGGCGCGAGCGGCTTCCAGTTGCGCGGCGACGCTGGCGGGGGCGTCGTCGAAGGAAGCCGAGACCAGTTGCGCGATTTTGTTGAGCGCTTCGTAATCGGCGCGGGCGCGGGCCACGGCGCGGGCGCCGCAGAGAAACTCGACGCGTACGCTCTGGCGGATTTTTTCCAATTTGCGGATCAGGATGGCTCCGATTTCGCCGGTCGAGCGCACATGCGTGCCCCCGCAGGCGCTGCGGTCGAGGCCATCGATCGAGACGATGCGGAGCGCGCCTTCGCGGCCGGAGGGTTTGCGCAATCCCTGGGCCTGGGCGGCGTCCTCGTACACGACGGTCACGGGCCGGTTCTCAGAGATCAACTGGTTGGCGCGGCGCTCGGCGCGCGCGGCGGCGGGCGCATCGAGCGTACCGCCTTCGAGATCGATGGTGGAGCTTTCGGCGCCGAGGTGGAAGCTGACGGTGCGCAGCCCCAGGAGTTCTTGGAAGACGGCCGAGAGCAGATGTTGGCCGGTATGCTGCTGCATGTGATCGAAGCGGCGGTCCCAATCAATGGCGCACTCGACCGGCCCGGGGTCGACCGGCGCGGCCAGCACATGGGCAACCGAGTCGCCTTCATCCACCACATCCCGGACAGCCACGCCGGCGATGGAGCCAAGGTCGAAGGGCTGGCCGCCCGAGGCGGGGTAAAAGGCGGTGCGGTCCAGATAGACCGTGCAACCACCGGGGGCACAGGCGACCACCCGGGCGTTGAAACGGCGTAAGTACGAGTCGTTGTAATAGATGCGTTCCGTCATGGCGACCTATTCATTGTGGCAAAACGGGCGCCCGGGGCGCGAATCGCGGTAGAGTTGCCGGATGCTATCCCCTACCCGCAAATTGGCGCAGTTTGGTACCTCCATGGTACTGGCGACTCTTGTGGGGATCTTGTAATCGGGTGAGGATGGTAGTGCGTTGCGGAACGCTGCATGATTCGAGTGCTTGCAATGATGGGGCTGGCTGGCGGGTTCCTCGCCATCTCACAGCCATTCCGCATGACTGTGCTGAACGGTATCGGTTCGGCGGTGAACACCCTGAACCAGTACAGCCCTCTCTCGTACATCGCTCTCGGGATCGTGTTATTGGGCGGCGCCGCGCTGTCGCTGCATTCGACGCCACGGCCGCATTGAGCGGGTCAGACGGCCCGGGTCTTGCGGTTGACCGCGCCCGTCTCCGAACGGGCCGGCTTGCGTTCCGCGGCGGCATTGAGGCGCTTGACCTGGTCGGTCACGCAGACCAGGAACATGGGCTGGCGAGCGTTCTTCAGCAAATCGATGATGCGGGTGGAAGCTTCTTCCAGGTAGATCGTCTTGCCGTCCGTGAGAAGGTGAATATCGGAAGAAGCCGAGATCGCTTCGCTGAGGCGCTTGCCCATATCCTTTTGCAGGAAGCGGAGGACGCGGCGGATTTTCTGAAGCGAAAACCCCTTGCGGCGGAGCTCGGCGATGACGGAAATCTCCACCACTTCTTCCGACAGGTAGACGCGCTTGTGACCGTCCTGGCGCGGGGAGACGACGTTGCGTTCGTCCCACCATTGCAACTGACGCAGAGTGACGCCGCAAATCCGTGCGACGTCGGTACTGTTGAAGCCCTGCTCCTCCGGTGAAGCCGCCGGTTTTGGTTTCCTGGCTTTAAACATTTTGAGCTAGTTCCGTTTCCGCAGAGATAATAGTGCCATCTAAAGGATTGTACATGGGCCTGCGCCGGTGTCAATAGGGGTTACCCGAACCACCAGGGCCGCACCCGAAATAGTCGTCCGGCCGGCGAGCGCCACTCGTTAACGATAGCACGTACCATCGGTTTCCCAGGGACCCCTATGGTACAAACAGGACCCCCAATTTCATTGTGCTGCCATTGGCGGAATAGTAGCATTGAAATCGGAAGCCGTCGCGCCGGAAAAGCGGCGCGCGCATCGGGATTTGTGAGTGACGTGGGCGTGAAGGAACTGGAGTTTCTCAGCAACGGTCCGACGCAAGGCGAACTGCTGGCGGACCGTCTGGCGCGGGGGGGACTCGCGCCGGAAGAAGCGCTGCAATACGCCATTGACATCGGCGCGGCTCTAAACCGGGCGCACAGCCGCGGCGAGATCCACGGGAGCCTTTCGCCTCACGCCGTCCTGCTGACGGGCGCGGGTGCGCGGGTCTTCGAACCCGTGGGAGCGGATGAGCGGGCGGCGGCGTATCGTTCTCCGGAGCAGGTGGCGGGCGCGGCGCCGGATTGGCGCAGCGACATCTTCGCGTATGGAGCGATCCTTTACGAGATGGCGGCGGGGCGGCGCGCCTTTCCGGGTTCGGGAGCTGAACTGAAAGCGGCCATTGCGGCGAAGCCGGCGGCGCCATTGATGGCGAAGTCGCCGGTGCTGGCGGCCATGGAGGGCGTGGTTGCCGGATGTCTCGAGAAAGATCCGGCGCGGCGGCGGCAGCGCATCCAGAACGCGGTTATCGAATTGAAGCTGGCGGGCCGCGCGATGGCGCGCATGGGCGAACCACCGGCGCGGGCGCGGACTACCCTGCCGGCAGCGGCCGCGCGGGGCTCGGTCTCCCGCTTGAGCCCGACCGGCACGAGCCTCAGTCCCGGCGGGCGGCGAGTGACGGCGGAGCCCCTGGAAGCACCGCTGCGGACAGCCGCTGCCATGCGCAGCCGCGTGGCCGCCATCCTGATCGCGGGGGCATTCCTGGTGGTGGTAGCCGCGGCGGCGGTGGGAGCCGCGATATACCTGCATCCCAAGCCGGCGCCAAGCTACAAGTTTCCGGTGACGCCGCCGGAGCACACCACGTACCGCATGCCGTCGCTTTCTCCGGACGGCTTGAACCTGACGCTCTCGGCGATCGGCAAAGAGGGCAAGCTGGTGCTATGGCTGCGCCGGTTGGATGCCATGCATCCGGCGGCGATCCCGGGAACCGAAGGGGGCGTGGCGCCGTTCTGGTCGCCCGACAGCCGGTACATTGCTTTTTTTGCGGACCAGTCTTTAAAGAGGATCAAGGTCGGCGGCGGCACGGCGCAGACTATTTGCGCGGCGGAAACCATGCCCGGAGGCGGCACGTGGAATCGGGACGGCGTGATCTTGTTTGCGCCCGGACAAGGGGGCGCCATTTACCAGGTGCCCGCGAGCGGTGGAAGCCCGCAACCGGTTCTGAAGCTGAATGCGGCCAGATTCGAGCGGGCTCACTTGTGGCCCCAATTCCTGCCGGATGGCAAGCATTTTGTGTTCTTCGTACTGACCGATCTGGACGAAACCACCGGGGTCTACACCGGCGAGCTCGGTTCGCCGGAGTACAACCAGGTGTTCCGCTCCGCAACCAACGCGGTGTATTCGGCCGTGGGCGGCCCGGACTCCAAAAAGGGCTATCTGTTATCCATCCGCGACCGGAGCCTCATCGGCCAGGCCTTCAATCCGTCCAAGCTGGCGGTGGAAGGCGAGGCCGTCACGCTGGCCGACGACGTGGGAGCGGTGCGGAGCCTGTCGCTGGCGCCCATTTCAGTGTCGAACAACGGGATCCTGGTTTATCAGAGCCTCGGCCAGCCCACGCGGCAAATGGTGTGGATGGATCGCACCGGCAGAAGCCTGTTCGCCGCCAGCGAAGGCGCTCGTTGGGGACCGCCCCGGATCTCTCCGGACGGCACCCGGGCAGTGGTGGGCAGGCCGGGACCGGAAGGCGGAAATGCCGATCTTTGGATTCTGCAGCCCGGGGGCAAGGCCACCCAGTTCACCGACACTCCCGCGCACGAAGGCTCTCCGGTCTGGTCGCCGGATGGCTCGCGCATCGCGTACGTCAGCAATCCGGATGGCAACTACGATCTCTATACGAAGACGCTCAACGGCGGTAAGGCCGAACCGCTGTTCAAGAGCCCCTATCCGAAGTACCCGGCGGATTGGAGCCGTGACGGCAAGTACCTCCTGATGACGACATTGAGTAAGGGCACACACAGCGACGTCTGGTGCCTCGCGCTGAACGAGCACCGGGCCGCGCCGGTGCTCGACACGGTTTATAACGAAGCGTCCGCCACGTTGTCTCCGGATGGAAAATGGCTGGCTTACCAGTCCGACGAGACGATGCGGAATGAAGTCTATGTGCAGCCATTCGAGGGATTGACCGATGGCACCAAACGCCGTTGGAAGGTCTCGACCAACGGCGGCGCGCTGGCCCGCTGGCGCGCCGACGGGCAGGAGCTGTTCTATATAACCGCGACCGGCCGCATGATGGTAGTGGCAGTCCACCCGCAGGGCGCCGAGTTCGCCTTCGACGAGCCCAAAGTCCTGTTTCAGACGCGGCCGATTCCGGGAGAATGGAATCTGTACGATGTCTCGCCGGACGGGCAAACCTTCCTGCTCAACGTGCCTCTGGAGTGGTCCGACGTTTCGCCCCTCACGGTGGACACGGGCTGGATGGCGAAGATGCGGTAAGGCCGGCACTGGTGTGTTTGCGTACATTTTGCACCCCCCTTGCAATCCTTACATTGCGGAGAGCGGTACTGGAGCGAGGGCTGTGGGGGCGGTGGTGAAGGCAATGGGCTTATCACAACGGCCCTGCGATTGCTACAATGCGGGCGAGGTTTCATGAGACTATGCGAGCTTTGCTAGCGACCACGTGCATTCTGGCGAGCACCCTGCTCTGCGGTGGTTGTGCCACCAAGAAGTACGTACAGAATACGACCGCCCCCATCCAGGCTAAGGTGGATCAGGTGGGCCAGCAGACTACCCAAAACGGCCAACAGATCGAGGACACCCGCAACCAGGTGAAGCAGGTTGACGACAAGGCGACGCGCGGCATCAGCGCGGCGCAGGAACGCGCAGCCAGTGCAGACCAGCATGCTGCCGCCGCCGATCAACATGCCGCAGGCGCCGATCAACACGCCGCTACGGCCGACCAGCATGCCGGTGACGCCATGAACAAGGCCAACCAGGTGGGAAGCGGCCTGGCTGGGCTGCGGAATGCCGTGGCCAACATCGACGATTACAAAGTGCAGAACACCATCAGCGTGCAGTTCAAGCTGGCCAGGTTCGTGCTGAGCGACGAAGCCAAGAGCGACCTCGACAAGTTCGCCGAGTCGGCCAAGAGCGTCAAGCGTTTGCAGATCACGGTGGAAGGGTTCACCGACAGCACCGGCCCCAAGGACTACAACGAAGCGCTCAGCAGGAAACGGGCCGACGCCGTGGTGCAATACCTGGTGGCCAAGCACGACATCCCGATGTACCAGGTTCACGTCATTGGACTGGGCGATGCCAAACCCGTGGACGAAGCCAAGACTGCCGCGGCCCGTGCCAAGAACCGGCGCGTGGAAGTGAAGGCTTGGACCGCCGATGCCGTGGCCGGGTTGAGCGGAACGGGCACCCCCCAATAAGAGATTCCTCGAGCACACCTCCTCGACTAACCGGGAGCCGCGGCAATGTCCGCCGGCTCCCTTTTTTGAGGAAGTCAAAAGACAGGAGACAGAAGGCTCCGGCCCTGCGGCTTGCGGGCACAGCGCCAGATTAAGGTCATTGCACGCAGAACCGCGGGAGATTCTGACTTCAGACTCCTGACTTCAGACTCCTGACTTCTGGCCCCTGACTTGTCTAGTGATCTTGGGGAGGGCGCCGGGTAACCGGAGACGGCTGGAACGTCCGCCACCAGACGTAGAGGCAGGCGAGGTCCGCGAGCATGGTGATGATGGAGCCGGCCAGATTGACAGAATCGATCTTCTGGGCGATGGAGAGCTTGCTGATGGCGTAGCCGATGGCTTCGCCGGCGAACCGCATACCGAGCGCGCCGCTGATAATCAGCAGGCGGGAATCGTCGCGCCGCGACGCGATCAGCATCGTCCAGAGTCCCAGGTCAAGAATGGCCGAGCCAAAATTCAGGTCGCGGGTCCAGGGAGTCATCCAGTAGCCGAAGAACTTCATCGACGTCCGATAGTGCAATGCGAAGGAGATTCCGGCGAAGAGCAGGGCGCCCACAACCAGGCCTGCCCGCACCAGGTGGCGCGAGCGCATGCGCGAGGCGGCCTGATCGATGAGGCTGATGACTACGGCAAGGATGAATGCCCAGAGAATGACCTCGTTAACCCAGTAGATATGGGCGAAGTGCTTGTATATTTCCGGATCCTGCGGGTGGAGCATGTGGTCCACATCGGCTGGAATCTCGACGAGCGTGGTGACCAGATTGGCGCTGGCGTAAGCGAAGACAAACGGGAAGCGCCGGTATTCGCCGCGCAGCAGCGCGGCCACCAACAGGAATTCCAGAGGAACTCCGACCAGCCAGCCACACACCTGGATCGCGAACTCAACAGTCATGACCCACCATTCTAAGACGGAACGGTGGTTGTTAACCCGCGAATCGATGCAGGCCGGCCAATCATATTATTGCCCGCGCAGCCGCGCGGTATGTGGTTCCCGGCCTATACGATTCCAGCCCACGGAGCGGGTGGCATGGTCGGACCGTGTCCGATGCGCTCACCAGCCCACGGAGCGGGCGGCATGGTCGGACCGTGAACCACGGCGACTCCAGCCCACGGAGCGGGCGGCATGGTCGGACCGTGAACCACGGCGACTCCAGCCCACGGAGCGGGCGGCATGGTCGGACCGTGTCCGATGCGCTCACCAGCCCACGGAGCGGGCGGCATGGTCGGACCGTGGGAGATGGAAACTGTGTTGACCATAGCCGGCGTAGCAGACGGCGTCGGGCTCCCTGCGTTCAGCGCGATGGCAAACAGGAACAAAGAAAGAACTGCGACCTGCACCAATTTGCTTTTCAAAAAGTTGCTCATTTCAAAACCATCCTATTCAAATTCAAATGTTTTCCGGATTCCCAGGAGGGTCTCCGCTCGACCCTGTTGGCTTTACCCCTATCCGAAAGCTCATGACCTCGCTCAAGTCGTCAACAAATATGTACCGACAGACGGGATCTACTAGTACTATGAACGGCAATTGTACCAGGGCGTATAGGGTAAACACCCTAGAGCGTTGCTAGAATTCCCAATTGAAAAGGGAAAGTTAGTCTATCTGGTAAGGGATTTGGGAGTCTTGGGTGTGGTCTTCCGCGTAGGCCGGAGAGCTTTCGAGGGGCCGTTCGGAGGGGTAATCGAGGCGCAGATCAGCCGAGATCTCGTCGAGCATTTCCATGGTGGCGACCTTGGTTTCCATGGCGAAGCAAGTGAGCAGAAGGTTATCGCAAACGGCGTTGATCAGCCTGGGAATTCCTTGAGAACGGAATTGGATTTCTTCCATGAGCGGACCGGAAAAGACAGTCTGCTCTTTAAGGCCGGCGCGCGC